>Ga0209342_10001320_pt1 | contig 27902 bp, 22 predicted proteins | sample RifCSP16_2_FD_184023 | JGI IMG/M metagenome (GOLD analysis project Ga0209342, IMG submission 184023) | Soil microbial communities from Rifle, Colorado - Rifle CSP2_sed 16_2 (SPAdes) (version 2) | ecosystem: Environmental > Terrestrial > Deep subsurface > Rock core/Sediment | place: Rifle...
ATTCATGGTGCCAGCCTTCTTGCTGGTCTTCATTGCCCAGGTGCGCGTCAGCCGTGCGTACTCCAAGTGGGGGCGCGTTCCCAATAGCCGCTCGATGACGGGTGCCGACGCGGCCACACGCCTCCTAGCGTACGGCGGCCTGGGTGATGTGCGCCTGGAGGGCACGCGCGGCCAACTGACCGACCACTACGATCCACGATCGAACACGCTGCGTCTTTCGGCAGGCGTCGCCCAGGCACCTTCCGTGGCGGCGCTCGCCATCTCGGCGCACGAAATTGGCCATGCCCTGCAGGACCGCGAGGGCTACTATCCTCTTCGGCTGCGCGCCGCGCTGGTTCCGGCAGCCAACATCGGATCGTATTTGGGCTGGATCTTGATCATGCTGGGTCTCTTCCTGCGCATGGTGCCGATCGCCTGGCTGGGTGTTGGGGCATTCGGCCTGGGCGCCGTTTTTGCGCTGGCTACGCTGCCAGTCGAGTTCAACGCTTCGTCCCGCGCGCGCCGGCTTCTGGTGGAGAGCGGGCTGGTTGCCAGCGATGAGGAGACGCGCGGAGTCAACGCGGTCTTGGATGCTGCCGCGCTCACTTACGTCGCGGCCTTGGCGACAGCGGTACTCCAGCTCCTGTACTACGTGCTGCTGATCGGAGGACTTGGCCGGCGCCGGAATTGAGGCGCTTCGAGATTAACGGCGAGCTCACACGCCGCCGGCCCCTTCTCTGACCGTTTTGCATGTGACCTGCGGACCCGGTTACCCGGGTCCGCAGCGATTCTCCGATCCGCCTCCTCGGGTTGTTCCGACTAATCTCATCTACGCGGGATGAATTGAATTCGCGCTCGGCATGCACGAGGCCGGGTGACAGAGCATCGAAGTTATCAGGTCTCGACGGAGACCGGCCATCGATGGTCGGCCGATGTAACCCGCCCTCCCTCGCCGGTTGACTGATTGGAGGAAGTCAAGAGTGCAGGTTGCGCATGCTGCTGAACCTCTCTGGTCGAGAGCGTGGGTGCAACGACCCATCTCCTCGTCCTCAGACAGCCTGTCCCCTGGTGACATACCGCCCCAGCGCTTGTGACCTTTGTCACTCAAATTAGGCCGGGTCTGGTGCGACCATCATTCTGGGTAGGTTTGGCCCGTTTGGTAAGGCCAAAGCCTGTGTTCTTGCCTGGGATTCGTCCGCAATCCGAGTGCTCGGGTGTCTCTATTGCCCAACTGGGTAGGCCGAGTGCTCGAACGACGACAGCCTCCGGCGAGAATGGGTTTCTACAGGGCGATGGTACAAGCGGCGCGGTGAAACACGAGTGCATCGAGCTTCGCAGGAGCTGACCCGTGACCACGACAACCACCGTCGAGCGTCCGTTCTACGATCGGGTTATGGAGGCCGTGCCGAGTGGCGAGAAACTGAAGCTCTGTCTCCAGTGCGGGATGTGTAGTGGTATCTGCCCGTACGGATTCGCGATGAATTACCCGCCGCAGTCACTGATTGCAGCGGTGCGCGCCGGCGACCTCGACGCAGTGTTCGAAAGCGAGACCATTTGGCTGTGCGTGTCGTGTTTTGCCTGCGCCAGCGTTTGCCCCGCTCAAATCCCACTGACAAGTGGCCTCATGGCCAGCCTCAAGACCGAGATGTTGCTCAGGCGCAAGGTCCCCGCCGAATTGCAGACCGCGCTGGAGAACACACGCCGCTACGGGAACACGCTCGGTGAATCCCCGCGCAAGCGCAGTGCATGGAGCCAAAACCTCACCCCGCCTATTCCGGTCATGGCGCAAACCAAGGAGCCAGTCGATGTCCTGTGGTTCGTCGGTGACTATGCTTCCTATCATCCGCGGGCCATGCTGGCCAGCCAGGCCATGGCCAAAGTCTTCCAGGCCCTAGGAATTCGCTTCGGCATCTTGGGGCCCGAGGAAAACAGCGACGGGGATGTTCAGTACTTAGCCGGCGAGCGCGGCTTGCTGGAAATCCTCGCGCAGAAGAACGGCAAGGTCCTGCGCAAGTACCAATACCAGGAAATCGTGACGACCGATCCTCACGCCTACAACGTCATCAAGCATGAATACCCGGGCGTGGGCGTATCCGTCCCGATCAAACACTACACCCAGTTCCTGGCCGAACGGATCGAGCAAATCAAACCCCTGATGCGGCACGAGCACAAGTCCATCGTCACCTATCACGATCCATGCGCCATTGGGCGAGCAAACAAAAACAACATCTTCGAAGAGCCGCGCCTGGTTCTGTCGGCGATCCCCGGCCTGGAACTGGTCGAAATGGCCCACAACCGCGCCACCAGCATTTGTTGTGGCGGTGGCGGTGGCGGGAACTGGCTGGACGGATTCGCGTGGCAACAGACGCACACGCGCATGTCGGAGTGGCGCATCCAAGAGGCGTTGGCGTCGGGGGCGCAGATCCTGGCGGTCGCTTGCCCATACGAAGCGCCACGCTTTGAAGATGCCCTCAAGAGCATGGGGAGCGAGAACAAGCTGGTCGTCAAAGACATCGCCGAATTGCTTGCCGAGGCGATGTCGGCTTAGGAGAGAGCACGATGCACATCGTCGTTCCGATCAAGCTTGCACCGGATTTGGTGGAAGAACTCGAGATCGACGCCGGCGGGGCGGCGCTCGATCGCACCTTCTTACGCCTGATCATCAATGAATTCGACGATCACGCCATCGAGCAGGCGCTTCTGCTCAAGGAGCGCGGCGGCGGGCAGGTGACGATACTGGCCCCGGACCTCGAAGGCGCGGACGATGTTCTCTACACGGCTGCGGCCAAGGGCGCCGACCGGTTGATCAAACTGACCGGGGACTTCTCGTCAGGCGTGAACTGCCATGCGCTCGCGCGCACGCTCTCCAAAGCGATCGGTGATCTTCACCCCGATTTGGTGTTGACGGGTGTGCAAGCACATGACGATCTGGATGGGGCCGTTGGACCGCTGCTGGCCGAGTACCTGCGTATGCCCTACCTTGGCTACGTGGCGGGCCTGACCGTGAGTGATGGCAAGTGCATGGCGCGCAAGGAGTACCCCGGCGGGTTGGTCGCCGAGATGGAGGTGGCCCTGCCCGCCGTGTTTGGCATTCAGGCAGCCGAGAAACCACCGCGCTACGTCGTGACAAGCTTGATCACCCAGGCCATGAAGAGCGCCACGATCGAAGAGATCGAAACCGGCGAGTTCGACAGCGGCGGCGCGGCACCCGTCGAGCGCATGTCTCGGCTGGAGGCCACCACGCACGCCGAGATGATCGAAGGCAGCGTGGATCAGGTGGCGGACAAACTGGTGGCCGTGCTCCGAGAGCGTGGTCTGCTGGCCTCGCGAGGGTAGCTCCAGACTCGAACGCCCGCCAGGTTCCGGGAGGATCGCAATGAGTCAAGACATTTGGGTGGTCGTCGAAACCCTGCGCGGCACGGTGATGGAGATCACCTACACCTCGCTGGCCGCCGGGCGCGTCCTGGCCGATGGGCTGGGGGTCCGACTGGTTGCGGTGCTCCTGGGACACAACGCCGAACCGTTGGCCGTCACCCTCGGCGCCGCAGACAGCGTGATCTACGTCGACCACGCCAGCCTGGCTGACTTCACGCCTGAGGCATACCGCAGGACGATTGCCGGGCTAGCCAAAGAACTGGCACCGCGCGCCATTCTCTTCGGCCATACCTCCATGGGGATGGACATTGCCGGTGGCGTCAGCCTGGACCTCAACGCCCCGCTCATCAGTTCCTGCGTGCGCGCCAAGGTGGAAGATGGCCGGCCCTGGTACTCAAGCCCCACCTGCGGAGGCAAGATCATCGCCGAGGGTCCGATCCCTGATCCGGTATGTGTCCTCACCATCGTGCCGGGAGGATACAAACCGGAGGCGGGTCGCTTGCCCGGACCGAAGGAAGTTGTCCGCAAGGCCCCTTCCGCGGCCCTGGAGGGCTTGCGCATCACTCTCAAGCAGTACATCGAGCCGCAAGCTGCCGATGTCGATATCGCCAAGGAGCCGATGCTGGTCGCCATTGGACGCGGCATTCAACAAGCGGACAACATCGCGCTGGCCGAGGCGCTGGCCCAAGCCCTGGGGGGTGTCGTGTGCGGCTCGCGCCCGGTGGTTGACCAAGGCTGGCTTCCCGTGCCGCGCCTGGTAGGCAAATCCGGCGTAAGCGTCAAACCCAAGTGCTATGTGGCTCTGGGGGTCAGCGGCGCACCGGAGCACGTCGAAGGAATAAGCGGCGCGGAGTTGATCATTGCCGTGAACACAGACCCGCGCGCGCCGATCTTCAATGTCGCGCACTTCGGCACGTTACTTAGCATGTTCGACTTGCTGCCCGCGCTGACCGAGAAGATCCGGCAGGCCCCTCGGCCGTAGCGACACTCGGAAGGAAGGCGAGATGCCCATCCGCGAGACGTTCTGGAACATCCCCCATTGGGCTGAGCTTGCCCAGTACGCCCTCATGGTGTTGACCATCCTCGTCTTCACCTACGGGGTGGTCCGCCGCATCCGCCGTTGGCGACAAGGCCGCCCCGAGCGGCGCACGGATCGGCTGGGTGCGCGGTTGGGGTCCGTCGTGGTCCACGCCGTTGGGCAGGTGCGAACCGCACAGGAAGCCTACGCCGGGATTATGCACCTGACCATCTTCTGGGGAATGATCGCGCTGCTCATGGGAACGGCCTTGGCCACGGTCGATTGGGACGTGACGCGTCTCTTCTTCGGCTTCCAGTTTCTCACCGGCGGGATCTACGTGGTGTACGAGTTGGTCCTCGACGTCCTCGGGCTACTGGTGCTGGTCGGCCTGACGATGGCCATCGTTCGCCGCTACCTGCTCCGGCCTGCCCGCCTGGGGAACGCCCCACGGCCCATCCTGGCGTGGGACGACGCCTATGTTCTGGTCATGTTGATGCTGATTGCGCTTTCCGGGTATTTGGTCGAGGGACTGCGCATCGCCGTTGTCCAGCCCGAGTGGGCACGCTGGTCTCCCGTCGGGCGAATGGTGGCGGGGTGGTTCATCGCCTTGGGGGACCCGACGAATCGCACCCTGCACATTGCGTTGTGGTCCAGCCACGCGGTGATTGCGTTCACCTTCATCGCCAGCATTCCATTTACGAAATTGTTCCACCTGATCGCGGCCCCGGCGAACATCTTCTTTCGCTCGTTGCAGCCAGGCGGCACGCTGACGGTAGCGCCTGCGGACCGTGAGCCGGGGGTGAAAGTATGGCGCGACTTCACCTGGAAAGAGATACTGGATTTCGAGGCCTGCGTCCGGTGCGGCCGATGTCAGGACGTCTGCCCGGCTCATGCCAGCGGACTGCCACTTTCCCCGCGCGACGTGATGATCAAGTTGGATGCGCATGTGTGGGCGCACGGTAACGGCCGAGCCCTGGCAGGCGACGTGATCACGGCGGAAGAACTGTGGGCATGCACGACCTGCCGGGCGTGCTCCCAGGCTTGCCCGGTGTTCGTGGACCATCTCGCATCGATTGTCGACTTGCGCCGGTCCTTGCTGGCGCAACAGAAGGCCGACGCCCGATTGATGGACACGCTCGGGGCTGTGCGGCGCTACGGCAACTCCTTCGGCAAGTCGGACCGCCAGCGTGCGCTTTGGACCCAAGGCCTTGAGCCTCGAATCAAGGATATCCGCAAGGAGCCTGCTCACACGCTGTGGTTCGTGGGCGACTACGCTTCCTACAGCCCGACGGTGCTCGAGGTCACGCGCGCCACGGCGCGCGTGTTCCGGCGCGCCGGGATGGATTTCGGCCTGCTGTATGAGGCCGAACGCAACGTGGGCAACGACGTTCGGCGGGTTGGCGAGGAGGGTCTGTACGAGCTCCTGGCGATGAAGAACAAGGCGGCCCTCGAAAAGTGCGACTACGCAGAAATCGTCACCACCGACCCGCACACCTACAACGCACTCAAGAACGAATACGGCCTGACCCGGCCGGTATACCACTACACCGAGGTGCTCGAGCGCCTGCTTGCCTCCGGCCAGCTCTCCCTGACGAACCGCCTGGCTCACGTGGTGACCTATCATGACCCGTGCTACCTGGGCCGCTACAACGGAGTTTACGACGCTCCGCGCCGCGTGCTCGAAGCGATCGGCTGTCGGGTCGTCGAAATGCCGCGCCACCGAGAGTGCGGCTTGTGCTGCGGTGCCGGCGGCGGCCGCATCTGGATGCAGGAGACGCCCGGCGCGAAAGAACGACCGGCCGAAAGCCGCGTACGGGAGGCGGCTGCCGTTCCAGAAGTCGGCATCCTGGTAGTCACCTGCCCGAAAGACCTGGTGATGTTTCAGGATGCGCTCAAGACGACAGGGCTCGAAGGGAAGATCGTGGTGAAGGACCTGATCGAGCTTGTGGATGAGTCCATACAAGGAGGAGCGGCGCAGTAGAGCCGCGCGGCGCCGAGGATCGGCCCGTTACGATGAGGCGAGTTCAGGCCATGGCCAGCCTTGCCAGAAGCGCACCTGCCGCCAGCTTGCCCGGATCGATTGCCACGCGACGACGTGGCGCCCGCTGGCGGATTCCGATCGCGGTCAAACTCATTCTCGGGTTTCTGCTGGTCATCATCCTGATGAGCGTGGTGTTCATCGTCGCCGGAATTGAGCTGATTGGCCACCGCATTGTGGATGAAGCGCAGGAGAAGGTGCGCTACGACCTCAACGCCGCACGAGAGATCTACTCGGGAAAACTCGGCAACATCGTGGATGTGGTTCGGTTTACCGCCGATCGGTACCTTCTGATGAACGCCTTACTGTCGGGAAATGTCCAGCTGGTCACGGACGAATTGTCGAGGATTCGAGAGCGGGAGGCGCTGGACGTTCTGACCATTACCGATGCCAGCGGGTCTGTTCTTGTGCGCAGCAGCAACCCCGGCGTACTGGGGGATGACCAGAGCCACGACGAACTCGTTTGGGCGGCAATGACTAGCCTGCAACCTGTTGCCTCCACGGTGATCGTCTCGGCGCAGGACCTGGAGCTGGAATCACCCACGCTGGCCGAGCGGGCGCATATCGAATTCATCGACACCCCGCGGGCCAGAACTCGCCCGGAGAGCCAAGTGACGTCGGGCCTTATGCTCAAGGCGGCTGCGCCCGTTTTCGACTACGACCAGAATCTGATCGGCGTCGTATATGGCGGGGTGTTACTCAACAAGGATTTCGAGCTCGTCGACAAGGTCAAGCAGACCGTCTTTCAAGATCTAAAGTACGCCGGGAAGGATATCGGAACCGCGACCATATTCCAGGACGACGTCCGAATCTCGACCAATGTCAGAAACGAAGACGGCACGCGAGCCCTCGGAACGCGGATGGCGGAGGATGTCTACAACCAGGTGGTGGCCGAGGGTGAGCCGTGGGTCGGCCGCGCCTACGTGGTCAACGACTGGTATATCACGGCCTATGAGCCCATTTGGGACTTCAGCGGTCAAATTGTCGGGGTCCTGTATGTCGGTATCTTGGAACAGAAATACCGCGATCTGCAGCGTGAGACGGTCGTTGTCTTCCTGGGCATTGCCGTGCTCGGAGTGGTCGGCTCGATGACCCTGGCCTTCGTCGTCGCACGCCCCATCTCCCGTTCCATCGGCAAGCTCGCCGCCGCATCAAGGGAGATCGCCCACGGCAATCTCGACGCCACGGTGCAGATCCGGTCGAACGATGAACTGCACGAACTGGCGGGGACTTTCAATTTCATGACCTCGGCGCTGAAGGAGCGCGACCAGAAGTTGAAGGAGGCCACCACCAGGAAGGTCATGGAGTCCGAGAGGTTGGCGCTGATAGGGCAGTTGGCGGCGAATGTGGCTCACGAAGTAAACAACCCGCTCCAGGGTATTGTCGCCTACTCCCACCTGCTGCTGGAGAGGATGACGGAGGGCGATTCGTCAAGGGCTTTCGTTCAGAAGATCGTTGTCCAAGCCAACCGTTGCACCGAGATCATCCGCGGCCTGCTGGATTTCTCCCGGCAGCGAAAACCGCTCAAGCAGCCATGCGACGTCAACGGCGTGTTGCAGGATTGCCTCGCCCTCATCGAGGACCAGGCGCTGCTCCAGAACATCGAGGTGGAGAGGAGCCTTCAGCCCAACCTGCCGCTTGTTGTCGTGGACCCGTCGCAGATTCAGCAGGTGTTCATGAACATGCTGATCAACGCGGCGGAGGCGATGGATGGCTATGGCCGGTTAGCCCTGAGCACACGCGCAGACCCAGCCAGCGGTTCTGTCGAAGTGGCCTTCGAGGACAGCGGGCGCGGCATCCGTGAAGAGGATCTTGATAAGGTCTTCGACCCCTTCTTCACCACCAAGGACGTCGGGCACGGAACGGGGTTGGGGTTGGCAATATGCTACGGCATCATCCGAGAGCATAAGGGAACGATCACGGTTGTCAGCGAAGTGGGCCGCGGCACGTGCTTTACCGTGAGGTTTCCGATGTCGGCCGAAGAGGCAGAGACCCGTGCAACCGCGATCTAAGATCCTCGTCATCGACGACGAAGAGGTCGTTGCCGACTCCTGCGCTCAGATTCTGCAGGATGGCAACTGCGAGGTGGCCGTGGCCTCCGATGGCGCGAAGGGCCTGCGCAAGGCCCGAGCATTCCACCCGGACCTTGTCTTCGTCGACCTCAAGATGCCGGGCATGTCCGGATTCGCCGTGCTCGAAGAGCTGCGCGAGTTCGATCCGACGATTGTTGCCATCGTCATCACCGGATTTGCCACGGTGAGTTCGGCCGTGGACTCGATGAAGCAAGGCGCGTTCGATTTCCTTCCCAAGCCGTTCACTCCGGATGAGTTGCGTATCATTACCCGCAGAGGGTTGGAGAAGAGGTCCCTGGTGCTGGAGACGATGGCCCTGCGCAGAGAGAAAGAGATGCTGCGAGAGCACTTCGCCGCCATCGTATCCCACGAGCTCAAGTCCCCGCTCAACGCCGTGCAGCAAAACCTCTTCGCTCTTGGGGTAGAGCTCGCCGGCCGGTTGACGGATGACCAGCGGACTCGGCTCGAACGATGCTCCTCGCGGGTTAACGATCTGCTGAAACTCATCCATACCTGGCTGCGGGTGATGTCGACGGATATCGAGAAGGTCCGCGAGAGCTTTGTGCCCACCGCCGTGCCCACGTGGATTGCCAAGGCGGTCGAGGTCGTTGCGCCCGAGGCCGCGCGCAAGGAAGTCGAAATCCGCACCGACATCCAGACCCCGCTGGCACGCGTTCAGGGCGACGAGGGAACGCTGGTCGAGGCCTTGGTCAACATCTTGGGTAACGCCGTCAAGTACTCGCGAGTCGGAAACCCAGTCCAGGTCTTCGCTCGGCAGGAAGGCGACCGGATCGTGATTTCGGTGGCCGATACGGGCGTCGGCATCGCCAAGGAAGACCTGCCTCATATCTTCGAGGATTTCTATCGTGGCAAGCCCGGCGACGCGCCCCAACCCGGAAGCGGATTGGGCCTTGCGATGACACGCCGCATTGTCGAAGTTCATGATGGGTCGATCTCGGTCGAAAGCGAACTAGGCCAAGGCAGCACCTTCGTTCTCAACCTTCCCGCCTTATCTCAGCCGCAGGCCGAGACAGACCCTATGTCTGCACCCCAGATGGGAGGCAAGCGATGAATACGCAAAAGCATTTGCTCATCATCGACGACGATCCAGACTTTGTCGCGGGGATCAGGTCCATCCTCGAGAGCGCCAATTACCTTGTGGACGTCGCCTACAACCCGAAGGACGGATTCGAGGCCCTGCAGTCCAAGTCATACGACATGTTGCTGCTGGACATCATGATGGGACGCGGGGCCGAAGGCGTCATGGTCGCGCGCAAGATGCGCAAGGACCCCAAGTTGAGAGAGCTGCCGGTCTTGATCATTACCGGCATACGTGAGCAGATCGCTTTTCTGTTCCCCGGCGGACCCGTCCATCCGCGGTTTGTCGAGGTGGATGAACTCGTGGAAAAGCCGGTCGAACCGAAGCTGCTCCTGGAACGGGTCAGCGCTTTGTTGCAGCAGGCGCAGGCGAAGAAGGCGACCCCCGCATAGCCCCAGACCGGGAGGTCGAATTCGAGTACATATCCAAACTCGCGGGCGAAGTGTGCGGGGCCGCTGGACCAGGCGGCGGCATGCCACCCAGCCCGCGGGACGGAGCATCAAGAGGAAACGCTATGGCCGAAAGACTTCCATTCAGCGACGAGGTGTCCAACCTGCTGTACGCCGCGCACGGCAACCCGCTCACCACGTGCATCCAGTGTGGCACCTGCGCGGGTACCTGTCCGGTGGTGCCGTACATGGACCATACCCCCCGGCGGCTCATCGGCATGATCGCGGCCGGGCTTAAAGAGGAGGTGATGGCCAGCAATACATTCTGGTTCTGCGCCTCCTGCTACCACTGCAACGTGAGATGTCCACAGGGGATCGATATCGCGGAACTGATGTATGCGCTCAAGCGCCTCTCTATTTGGAGAGGCCAGTACAAGGAGGGACTGATCGGTCCCGTCTTCTCGGAGACCTTCGTCAAGACAATATTCAAGAGCGGACGGTCCTACGAGCCTGTTCTGGCGACCTCCTATCTCTTCACCTACGGGGTTCAGGAGTTCCTGCAAGAGGCCCAAACCGCAACTAGCCTGATGCTGAAGGGGAGGTTACCTGTACTACCCCCCAGGATCAAGCGGCTCGAAAACTTCGGACGGATGTTGAGGCGGATAATCCCGATGGGAGACGCCAAATGAAGGAGTACGCGTATTACCCAGGCTGTTCCGTTGAGAAGATGGCGCTCAGTTATCACATGTCAGCGATGGAAACGACGCGCGCGCTTGGCATCCAGCTCAAGGAACTGGAGGATTGGAATTGCTGCGGCACCACGGCCTATTTCCATGTCGACCAGCTTCTCTCGTATGCGCTGTGTGCTCGCAACCTGGCCATAGCGGAGCGGGAGAAGCTGGATTTGGTGGCCGTGTGTGCCGGTTGTTATAAGAATCTGTACTTCGCTAATACCCACCTCAAGGACGATCCCGACCTGGCGGAGCATGTCAATGCCGCCCTGAGCGAAGACCAGCTCAACTTCGCAGGGACCGGCGTGGTGCGACATCTGATCGAGGTGTTGATCCAGGATGTGGGGCTGGAGGCCATCCAGGCCAAGGTTTCCCGCCCGTTGACCGGTTTGCACGTGGCCCCCTACTACGGATGCCAGATCCTCCGGCCGAGGAAAGACCACGAGGATGTCGAGCAGCCGCGTTTCTTTGAGGACCTGCTCACGACCATCGGCGCATCGCCCGTGGAATACCCGGACCGACTGCGTTGTTGCGGCAGCTCGCTGATCTTGACCAGCCGCCCGGCCGCCCTGGGCATGGTGCGGACCCTGCTCCAGAGTGCCGTGGATTCGGGCGCCGCGGTCATTGCGACGGCCTGCCCGCTGTGCCAGGTCAATCTCGAGTGCTACCAGAATCAAGTCAACCACGAGTTTGGCACAGACCTGTCCATCCCCATCCTGTATTTCACTCAGCTGGTCGGGCTGGCACTCGATATTCCTCCCGACAAACTGGGGATCGGGAAGGAACTTGTCTTGCCGACACCGGTTCTATCCAGCGTCGGGAGGTGATGACTCCCCAAGCGGACGACGACTTCGTGTGTCAGAATGAGGATGGATGTCTGGGAAACAGAAGAGGACTCGAGGAAGCCTGAGCACGAATGAGCTCAGGGATCCTTCACGAAGGGCAGGTTCGAACCGGCCGATGCCCGGTTTGAGAGGAGGCAGCGAATGACCGAGAAGATCGGTGTGTATGTATGCCATTGCGGATCGAACATTGCCGGGATGGTGGACGTGGAGGGAGTGGCCAAGTGGGCCGCGGAGCGCCTGGCCCATCGCGGCGTGGTGATTGCCCGCGACTACAAGTTCATGTGCTCGAGCCTCGGCCAGGAACTGATCGAGAAGGATATCAAGGAATTGGGGCTGACCCGCGTGGTGGTCGCGGCCTGCTCGCCTCACCTGCACGAGCAGACTTTTCGCACCGCGTGCGCGCGGGCCGGATTGAATCCTTACCTGTGCGAATTGGTTTCGATCCGCGAGCAGGTTTCCTGGGTACACACCGACAAGGTGGCCGCGACCGCAAAAGCGAAGGCCGTGCTCTCGGGCGGCGTCGAACGAGTGACTCATCACGTCCCGCTGGAGCCGCTGCGCGTCCCCATTCACCCGGCTACATTGATCGTGGGTGGAGGCATTGCGGGTATCCAGGCGGCGCTTGAGATCGCCGACAGCGGCACGCGGGTGTACCTGGTGGAACGCGAGCCATCCATCGGCGGGCACATGGCCCAGTTCGACAAGACGTTCCCGACTCTGGATTGTTCGGCCTGCATCCTCACCCCCAAGATGGTGAGCGTCGGCAACCATCCGAACATCACGCTGATGACCTACGCCGAGGTGACCAAGGTCGACGGGTTCGTCGGCAATTTCGAAGTGACCGTAATCCAGAAGCCGCGTTACGTCAAAGTCGACCTGTGCACCGGATGCGGCGTGTGCGAAGAGAAGTGCCCCAAGAAAGTCGACGATGACATATTCGAAGTCGGGATGGGGAAGCGCAAGGTGATCTACCGCCCCTTTGCGCAGGCTGTGCCCAAGTATCCTGTCCTTGACCGTGAGAACTGCACCTACTTCATCAAGGGCACGTGCAAGGCCTGCGAGAAGTTTTGCCCGACCGACGCGATCGACTTCGAGCAGAAAGAAGAGACCATCACCCTCCAGGTGGGCAATATCATCCTAGCCACCGGGTTTGACCTCTTCAATGCTCGCCGCATCCCGCAGTACGGCCTGGGTCGGCTACCGAACGTCTTCACCAGCTTGGAGTTCGAGCGGCTGTGCAATGCCGCCGGTCCGACCAACGGAAACGTCGTGATGCGCGACGGCACGACCGTGCCCAAGTCGGTCGGCATCATCCACTGCGTGGGCAGTCGCGACGAAAACTACCATGCTTACTGCTCTTCGATCTGCTGCATGCAGAGCCTGAAGTTCGCGCATCTGGTCCGGGAGCGAACTGGCGCGGAGGTCTACAACTTCTACATCGACATACGGGCACCCGGGAAAGGCTACGAGGAGTTCTACCATCGCTTGCTCGAGGAGGGCGTCCACTTCGTGCGCGGCAAGGTAGCCGAAGTGAGCGATTTCGCCCGCCTGCCGGGAGAAGAAGGCCATCTCATCGTCCAGGTAGAGGACACGCTGATCGGCAAGCAGCGGCGCATCCCGCTGGATATGGTCATCCTCTCGGCCGGCCTTGAACCACGCCACGACGCCAAGCAAGTGGCCAAAGTATTCGGTATCTCGTGCAGCGCGGACGGCTGGTATATCGAGAAGCATCCCAAGCTCGACCCCGTGGCGACGATGACCGAGGGTATCTACATCGCGGGTGCAGTGCAGGGGCCGAAGGACATCCCGGCCAGCGTAGCGCAGGGCGCGGCAGCGGCAGCGCGGGTGATGGGGCGCATCCAGCAGAAGGAGATCGCCCTCGAACCCGTTCGCGCCAGCATCGACGAAACGCGTTGTTCCGGCTGCCGCATCTGCAATGCCCTGTGCCCGTTCAATGCCATTCTGTACCACGCCGACACGGCCCTCTCGGAAGTTAACCCCGCCCTGTGCCAAGGCTGCGGTACCTGCGTGGCGGCCTGCCCGGCCGGGGCGATCAGCGGCACGGTCTTCAGCGACGACCAAGTTCTTTCCCAGATGGAGGGTTTGTTGCTGCGCAACCTGCAGCCCGTGGAGGCATAGTCAATCCGTGGCGGGCCGTGCCGAAGAGGGCCGCAGTTCGAATGCAGCCCCTGGCCCTCACCGTCGCCTTATCCACTCAGGAAGGGGATATCCATGACCGAAGGATTCGAACCCGTGATCATCGGCTTCACCTGCAACTGGTGTAGCTACCGCGCCGCCGACCTGGCGGGCACTGCGCGTGTGAAATACGCACCCAACGTGCGGCTCATCCGCCTGATGTGCTCGGGGCGGCTGGACCCCACCTTCGTACTCAAGGCGCTGGCTTCGGGGGCGGACGGCGTGATGATCACCGGCTGCCATCCGGGCGAGTGCCACTACCTGGAACAGAACTACAAAGCCATGCGCCGCTATCACCTGCTCAAGCGCATGCTCGCGCAGATGGGCGTCGAGCCCGGCCGCGTCAAGTTGGTGTGGGCCAGCGCGGCAGAAGGCGTGCGCCTGGCCGGTGAGATTACCAAGATGGTCGAGGAAGTCCGCGCGTTGGGGCCGCTGAACTGGCCGACAGCGGGAGCCGCGGCGGCGCTGCCCAATAAGCCCGCTGCGCTGGAGGTGCCGGCATGACCGCCAACGGGAAACCGAAGTTCGCCATGTACTGGGCAGCGGCCTGCGGGGGCTGCGAGATTGCTGTACTCAACATTCACGAGAAGATCCTCGACGTGGACGCCAACTTCGAGGTCGTTTTCTGGCCGGTGGCGATGGATGCCAAGTACAAAGATGTCGAGGCCATGCCCGATCAATCGATCACGCTGTGCCTCTTCAACGGGGCCATCCGCAACAGCGAGAACCAGCACATCGCTGAGCTGCTGCGCCGAAAGTCGAAGATCCTGGTGGCCTTTGGCTCATGCGCCTGCGAGGGCGGCTTCCCGGCCCTCTCCAACCTGACCACCCGGGAGGAGACGCTGCGCACGGCCTTCTCCACCGTGTCCACCGACAATCCGCAGAACATCCTGCCTCAACCCAGCTACGCCGTGCCCGAGGGCGAGTTGGTGATCCCGCACATGTATTCGGTGGTGAGGCCGCTCGACCAAGCGGTGCCGGTCGACTACTACATGCCTGGCTGCCCACCCGAGTCCGAGCAAATTGCGGCTGTGGTCGAGTTGGTCATCAAGGCGCTCAAGGGCGAAGCCACACTGCCGGCCGCAGGGTCCGTGATCGGCGCAGGTCACTCGACGGTATGCGACGAGTGCACTCGGACCCGCAACGAGAAGAAGATCACCGCTTTCACCCGCATACAGGATTTCCGCCCGGACCCAACCCTGTGCCTACTCGAGCAGGGGCTTCTCTGCAATGGTCCGGCCACCCGCAATGGATGCTCGGCCCGCTGCCCGATAGCCGGCGTGCCGTGCGTAGGCTGCTACGGCCCGACCGACGGCGCGCGCGATTTTGGCGGCCGCTTGATGAGCGGCGTAGCCTCGGTGATCGACAGCACCGACCCACAGGAAATCGAGCGGATTTTGGATGGGATCCCGGACCCGGTGGGCTCTTTCTACCATACCAACCTGGCCGGCTCATTGCTCCAAGCCAGCAAGCCCACCTGGGAGGAGGAACAGCATGCAGCGCATCACGATTGACCCAATCACCCGTTTGGAAGGTCACGGCAAGATCGAGATTTTTCTCGACGAACAGGGCGAAGTCGCCAACACTTACTTTCAGATTCCGGAACTGCGCGGCTTCGAGCGATTCGTCGTCGGGCGACCGATCGAAGAGATGGCGATCATCACCAACCGCATTTGCGGCGTGTGCCCGGAGGCGCATCACATGGCCGCCGCCAAGGCGGCGGATGCGGTGTATAAGGTCGATCCGCCGCGCACGGCCAAAATGCTGCGCGAGCTTCTGTACAGCGCCTTTTACGTAACCGATCACGCCACTCACTTCTATGCCCTGGGCGGGCCGGACTTCGTCATGGGCCCGGATGCGCCGGTGGCCGAGCGCAACATCCTTGGCGTCATTCACAAAGTTGGATTGGAGATCGGCGGCAAGGTGATCCAGGCGCGCAAGGCCGGCCACGCGGTAGTGGAGATCATCGGTGGGCGCAAGGTGCACCCCTGCACCTCGATCCCCGGAGGACTGAGCAAAGGCATCACCGAGGAGCAGCGCAAGGAAATCGAGGCCCTCGGCCGCTGGGCGGTCGAGTTCGGCCAGTTCAGCCTCAAGCTCTTTGAGGACATTGTTCTCAAGAACGAGGCCTATCTCGACCTGGTCGTCGGGGATATCTACACGCACCGCACGCACTATATCGGCCTGGTGGACGGGAACAACAAGGTCAACTTCTACGATGGCCGGGTGAGCGTGGTCGACCCGGAGGGTAAGCGTTTGGGCACCTACGCTCCTGCCGAGTACACCGATTGGATCGCCGAGCACGTCGAGCCGTGGACTTACCTGAAGTTCCCGTACCTCAAGAAGGTCGGCTGGAAGGGGTTCGTTGACGGCAAGGAGTCCGGAGTGTACTGCGCCACGCCGCTTTCGAGGCTGAATGCCGCAGACGGCATGGCCACCCCGCTGGCCCAAGCCGAATACGAGCGCTTCTATACGACTCTCGGCGGCAAACCTGTCCACCAGCGGCTTGCAACACACTGGGCGCGGCTGATCGAACTGCTCTACGCCGCGGAGCGCTGGGTCGAATTGGCGAGCGACTCGGAAGTCGCCTCCGACAACTTCCGCACTATCCCGACGGAGAAACCCACCGAAGGCGTCGCCATCGTCGAGGCCCCACGCGGAACGCTGACTCATCACTACTGCACGGATGAGCGCGGCATCGTCACCAAGGCCAATCTGATTGTCGGCACCACGAACAACTACGCGCCGATCAGCATGTCGATCCGCAAGGCAGCCCAGGAGTTCATCCATAAGGGGACGGTGGTGACCGAGGGCATCCTCAATCGGGTGGAGATGGCCTTCCGATCGTACGATCCGTGCTTCGGCTGTGCGACCCACTCGTTGCCAGGGAAGATGCCTCTGCAGGTCACGATCCACAATCACCGCGGAGAAGAGGTGAAGGTTCTCCGCCAGTTCTGCTGAGTGAAAATCCACCCGGCCGATGCGCAACTCCGCCGGGTGGATCGTTTGTAGGATGCCGCGTCGGCGACTAGAGAGCGCAGCGAGGCCCACGGCCCCAGGGGTACATCTCGTGGCGGCTCCCGCCCTGCGTGGCGCATGACTTCCCGGTGGCGGCCGTGAGCACCGGGCGGGCGAACGGATCGCCGCCCGGCACCACGTCACCCATCCGTCGCGCCCCCGCGCGGAAGAATGCGTCCTCTCGGCGAGGCTTCCTTGCCCCATGGCGAAGAGCCCGCACGCGGCCGGGGCCAATCGGCGCGGTCGCCCTGCGGCTTATGGAATTGCTGACGTGTCGATTAGCGATGTTGAAACGAGAGCGAGTCGCCTGGTCTCTAGGTTCGAAAACCACTCACCACGCACGCCGCCGGTTCTCGCCTCCATGGGACGGATGCCGAGGGATGGCCTGGCCTCACGGCGGCCTGTGGCAGGCCACACCCCATGCCCCCTGCTCCCACCCACGACACGCCCGATGCTCCATAAATGCCTCCGTGAAAGGCGCTCCTGAGCGATGACAACAGCTGGCCTGCCCCCGACGCTCGTCCTAGGACTCGGTAACCCCGTGCTCGGCGATGACGGAATTGGGTGCCGTGTGGCGCAGGCGCTGGGCGGTGCGGCAGAGGACCTGGAGGCGGAAATCGACACCTGCGAGAAGGGCGGACTGAGCCTGATGGAGCGTATGTTGGGCTACCGCCGCGTCATCCTGATCGACGCGCTGACCACCGGTGAAGGCCCGCGCGGGCGCGTGACGACAATGCAGCTCGGCGATCTGCGCAACCCCGGTGCCGGTCATGTCAATTCGGGACATGAGGCCAGCCTGCAGACGGCGCTCGAGATGGCGCGACTGCTCAAGGCTGTCGTGCCGGAGGACATATGGGTGGTGGCGATCGAAACGGAGCGCGTTTTCGATCTCACCGAGGACTTGACGCCTGAAGTCGCCGCCGCGCTGCCGCACGCCGTGGAGGCCGTACGCAGGCTGCTTGCCCAGAAGACCATCACCTAGAGCCGTGGGCGAACCCGAATTCCCATCGGGCTGTCCGCCAAGCATGGCGGCGAAGCTGAGGTCTTCGAGGCGATCGGCAGGACCGCGGCGAGGTTTCCCAACCTGACCTGGGGCAGCTTCTTCGTCAGGGATCTCGTCCCGGTGTCTCTCGGGAACATCATCGGGGGTGCGGTCATGGTGGGCCTGGCCATCTTGTTCCTCTACCTACGTGGGGCGGCCTCCAAGCCGGCGGTATCTCGGGTGAGGTAGGCAGGGCTCCTCCTGCGCAGCGGACCCGCCACGACGACGGCCCCCGCCGCGATGATACGCATGATACGCGCTCGGCTGCGCCGAGCGCATGCGAGGCAGAGGCGTTGCGGGAGATTTGAAGCAGCCGCGGGCTGCCACCGTGCGGGACGAGCCAGCCGTTGCCGCGCGAACCTGGACGTTGTGCTCGTCGCTGGCAAGGAGTATGAGGCATGGTGACCCATCAAGAGCTCATCTTCCGCCAATTGTTGACGCTGCAAGACGGCACGCGCGTCCTGCTGCGACCCCTTGCTGCCGACGACCGCCAGTCGCTTGCCGACCTGTATGCCGCGGCCACCTTTGAGGAGCGGCGCTACATGCACTACGAGGTGCGCGATCCAAAGGTGGTCGCCGCATGGGTCGAGCACCTGGATCACTCCAAAGTGATGCACCTGGTGGCGGTGGTTGGCGACCGCATCGTCGGGAATGCCACGCTGATCTTCGGCCATGGCCCGGAGCGCCACCGCGCCCAGGTTTTCATCTTCCTGGCCAAGGATTTCCGGCGCCGTGGGCTGGGCAACCGCATGCTCCAGGCGCTGATCGAAATCGCCCGCCAGCGCAACCTGTACTTGCTCGAGGCGCAGATCATCCACGACCAGACCTCGTTCATCAAGGCCTTTCAAAGCCTGGGCTTCGAGGCCAAATGCACGCTGGAGGATTACTTCATGCCTCCCGACGGGGAATTGTGGAATGTCGTCCTGATGATTCTGCGTTTGCGCTCGCCCAACGAGGAGTTCTAGCCATCCGGCGCGGGCCTGAGTTGCCCGGCTCGTGCCGCAGTTCGCTTAACAGAAGGCACCCGCCTCGACGAGGCGGCTGCCTTCTTATTCCTCACGACCCATTCGCCCGAAATCTAGTGAAAGGTGGGCAAGGTGGGCAAGGTGGTCATGCCGGCCTCGCGCGCGGCTGTGGTCACGATCGCGGTCAGATCGCGCTCGGCCGAGGCAGCCAGGGCCGGCCGCGTGTGGCGCCGGAGGAGCTCGAGCCCACGCTCGCGCGCACGATCGAGCGCGGTGAGCTGGCCAGACTCCTTCCATGAACGGATCGACGCGCGGTCGATGACCGAGGTCGGCAGATGTTGCTCGAGCTTGAAGTTCTGGCGAGTATGGCGCAGACCGAGGAAGTCCAAGTCGGGTCCAAGTTGAGCGAACACATCCTTGGCCAGGGTGGCATCCCGCGCCGAGATGCCCTGCAGCAGGCGCTGTGCCATGGCAATTCCCTCGGCATCCAGCACGAGCTTCTCGATGCTTTGCGACGCAAGAAAGTCCAACATTCCCGCGCCGGAGATCATGTTGATGCCGGCCATCGCGCCCACCAGCGCGGTCATTCCCGATTCCAATCCGGCTTGGGCATCAATCGTCTTGGCATCTGTCGCGCCAAGATAGGTGTGCGTCGGCAGCCCCAGGTGCTTGCCCACTTGTGCGTAGGCGGCATCCATCATGGCCGTCTCCATGGCCCCCATGGGTGTGGTGCCGTAGCGCATGTCGAAGATGGCCGGCGCCCCGCCCCACACGATGGGAGCCCCCGGGCCCGCTAACTGGTGCAACGTGATGCCGGCCAGCGTTTCCGCGGCGTGTTGCACAATCGAACCGGCCAACGTCGCCGGTGCCGTCGCGCCGGCCAGCGGCATTGAGATGATCTCTGCGGGGATCCGCTCGCGCGCGAGGAACAGCAAGTTCCCGGCGGCGAATTCCGTCCACTTGAGCGGCGGTGATGGGCAGACGTCGAAGACAGCCCGCTGGCGTGCCTGCGGCGTATCGGCGCCGACGGCGAGCAGCATATCGCGCATTCGCCCGAGAGTCGGCAGCCCGAAGGCACCGGTCACTACCGGTTTGGGCGAGTGCAGCAAGACCAGGTAGAGACGGTACATGTCGCCTATCGCTGTCGGCACGTCGGCACAATTGACAGCCGTGCTCTGGGCCGCGTACTCGGGCAGCATGTCGGCCACCTTGACCAGGTCGACCAGGTCTTGGGTCAGTGCGTTGCGGTGTTCGTGGGTCGCTCCATCCAGCACGTGCACCGCCGACGAGCCTGGGTCAAAGTGAACTCGGTCCTCCCCGTAGTGCACGGCGGGCGTGCCATCCGCTGCATAGAGCTCGAAAGAGGAAGGCACCGTGGCCAACGCTTTGCGGACGAGCGCTTCGGGCAAGCACACCCGGCGGCGGTTCTTATCCGGGCGGGCTCCATTCTCGCCCAGCAGCCGCGCGGCCTCCTCATCCTGGACTTCAACCCCGATCGTCTCGAGAATATCGAAGGCTTCCTGCACGACCCGCTCTACCATCTCTCTATTCATCAATTGCAGAAGGGGCATACATGCCTCCGCCTGGTCTGGATTGCCTGCCGGTATGACGCCTTGCTCCGTGAGCATTGAGGCCGGTGCAGCCGATCAGGACCTTTCGACGGCCGCGATCATTCGTCCGAGTTCTTCTCGCTCCGCCGGCGCCAGCCGCTCGGGGTTGTGCGTGGCCAGGATCTCGCGCGCCTTGGCATTGGCCCAGGAGACGGCACCATCGCGCTTTGTCTCCCATTCCGAGAAGGGACGGCGATCGAAGTACGTCGGGCGCCACAGCTCGCGCATGTGCTTCTTGGTGTGGCGGTGGGCGAGGAAATTGCCGCCCGGGCCGACTTCGCGGATGGCCTCCAGCGCAAGAGTCTCATCGTCCACCGTAATGCCGCGGCTCATCGCACACAGGATCGACCAGATCTCCGCGTCCAACAGCATCATCTCATACGAGAGGATGCGCGAGCCATGCAGCATCCCGGCGCCGAGCAGCATGTCGGACCAGGTCGATACGGCCATGAAGGATGAGAGGGCGTTTTCAACGGCGCTCTGCCAACCCGGTTCCTTGGCGCCGGTGGCAAAGGCGCCCATCGAGAGCGGCACGTTATAGAAATCCGCCAGCACGTTGGTCGCCGCGCCGAAGAGGAAATCCTCCGGCCCGCCGCCGGTATAGGCACCGGAACGTAGGTCCATCGCGGTCTGGGCCGCCGCATAGAACACCGGCGCACCGGGGAAGGCCATCTGCATGAGCGCCAATGCGCTCACGACTTCGGCATTTCCCACGGTGAGCGTCCCGGCCAGCGTGGCCGGGCCAGTCGAGGCGCAGGAGGTCATGGTCATGTAGCCCACTGGCAGGCCCGCTTCGGCCGCCACCAGGCCTGCGTCCAGGCTGCCGCCATCCTGAGCCAGCGGGGGGAGTGTGCACTGCATGATCGACAGGATCGGCCGCCGGCGCAGCGCCTCGCGGCCCCCGGCGAGTGCGGCAGCCATCTCCACTGCAACCCGCGCTTCGCGATCGGTCACGATCGATTCGGTCTGCACGTGCTTGTGGCTCACCGACCAGATGGCCAGCAGTTCGTGCAACGACCGGCTCTCCGGCGGCCTGTCTTGCGCAGAAATCGGGGTCCAATGGAACGCGATGGCGTCCAGGCTGTCGGCCACACGCGCTGCGTCGCGCACGTCCGCCAGCGTCGAGCGATGGCGCGACCCGGTCGCCGGGTCGATCACTTCCACACCGCAGCCGTCGGTCCCCAGATGGCAATGCTGCCCGTCCATCGGAAGGTCGAGCGCCGGGTCGCGACCCGCCAGCGTGTATCCGTGAGGTGCTTTGGCCAGCGCTTGCTCGACCACCGCGCCCGGAATGCGGACGATGCCGGAGGCCACGTCGACCTTGCCTCCGTGTGAAGCGACGATCTCCTGAGCCCGAGCGGAGGGCATCTTGACACCGACCGTCTCGATCAGGTCGAGCGTCGCAGTGTGAATGCGGCGCACGTCCTCCGCCGAGAGAACCTCCAGGCGCAGTTTCGGATGTGAAATCGATTGGATGCTCATGCGCGATCCATCAGCCTCTTGGCGAGCGCTACCGCGCCGGCCGCGTCCTCCGAGAAACCATCGGCACCGATTTCGGCCGCCCACTCCTTCGTCACGGGGGCTCCCCCGACCATTACCCCCACCTTCGGCCGCAACCCCGCCTTATCGGCCGCCTCCACAACCAAGCGCTGCCCGGCCATGGTGGTGGTGAGCAGAGCCGACACGCCGATGAGATCCGCGCCCACTTCTTGCGCTTTCTGAATGAAGAGCTCGGGCGCCACATCCACTCCCAGGTCATATACCTCAAACCCGTTGGCCGTGAGCAGGGTCCCGACGAGCGTCTTGCCAATCTCATGGATGTCGCCCTTGATCGTCCCCAGCACGACCCGGCCCGAAACCTCGCGCGCCGTGCCGCGGCGGGTCATTTCGGGTTCGAGGACTCGCACCGCCGCCTTCATCGCAGCTCCGGCACGGACCAGATCGGGCAGAAACAGATCGCCGCAGCCAAATCCCTCCCCCACCTGATTGACGCCCGGCAGGAACCCGCGACTCATCGCTTCCATCGGGTCCACGCCGCGGGTCAGGGCTTCGCGCGCCAGCCGCTCTGCCTCCTCCGGTTCCCCCTCAACAATACTGTTGCGCATCGCATCGAAGAGATCTTCCATTCCAAAGGTCCTCCATCGTCGTGGTGTGGATGATAGCAGAATCATGGACAGCGGGCATGGCGCGGCCACACCCGGGGCGCGGGTCACCTCGCACTCACGTCCGGCTCAGATGTTTCGTTGTCCGTCCGCGGTCAGGATGTGTTACGCCACGTCTGCAAGAGGCGAGCCGCGACGATCTGAATCTGCGGGCCCGCGCCGGGCGCGTAGAGCACGTCGAGCAAGGGCTGCAGCCGCGCCTTGAGACCGTCCTGGTGCACGCTGTGGATCATGTGGCGCGAGGCCTGGCGTATGGCCTCGGTGGCCGCGTGGCGTGCCAGCCTTTCCAGAAAGCAGGGAATGGCCTCGGAGCCGATCTCCGCCAGGGCCTCGGCCGCGGCACAACGGACATTACTGTCCGGGTCGCCGAGCGCGCCGGCCAGCGCCTCGGCGGCGGAGGCATGGCCGATCTGGCCCAGCGCGCGCGCAGCATGCCAGCGGACGTGTTCTTGCGGAGCACGCAGAGCACCGGCCAGCGCGGGCACTGCACCCGGGCCAAACCCAGATAGAGCCCGAGTGGCTGCATGATGCAGCCGTTCGTCTTCGGAGCGCAGGGCGTCGACCAATGCCGGGGCCGAGTCGTCGAGACGCAAGACCCCCAGTGCATCCACCGCTCGGGCACCTACGCCTGGTACAGCCGAATGAACCGCATCAACCAGCAGATCGGCTGCTCGCGCATCGCCGCACATGCCGAGCAAGGAGGCGGCCGTGACGCGCACCTCGCCGCACGGGTCGCGCAACCCCTCGAGCAAGACGGACTGGCGCGTCGCCGCAGAGAGCGAGTCTTCTTCGACGAAAAGCCTGATGATGGCGCTCGATCGATTTGGAGAGGCGGGCGGCTCGGTTGGTGTGGCCCCCGCACCCGGCTCGGCGAGGTTTTCGTGTGCGAGATGATCCAGCAGCCGCCGCCACAACCCGGGGGGCGCGGTGCGACGGATGGCCTGGCTGAGCGCGGACTGGATCGACTTGTTGGGCGAGCCGAGGCGCTCGAGCATGCGCTGCGTCGCGCCGTCGTCGCCACTGCAGGCAATCGCCACCAGTTCGCCCCCGTCGGGGAGCGGACCCGCACGTCCGGTCACGATCGTCACGATGGGTTGTGCGCCTCGGCCGCGTTCTCATGCCGCGTGTAGTCGGGAAGGATGATCGGCGATGCAGCCCCATCCGCCAGGCCCGCCGCGCGCCTCAATTCCGTCCATTCGGTCAGATGGGCCAGGGTCGGCGCCGCAGTATGGGCCGTGTGCGACCACTCCGCGGCCGCCCGGCCTGCGCGGCGGCCGAAAACGCAAATATCGAGCAGGCTGTTGCCCATCAGGCGATTGCGGCCGTGGATGCCGCCCGCTACATACAACCCGGGCACGAGCGTGCTTCCATCGGCGTGGATAGCCACCCCGCCATTCTGGTAATGCAAAGTGGGGTAGACCAGTATCGGTTCCTGGCTCATGTCGATTCCGAATCGACGGTATTGGCGCATCATGGCCGGCAACTCACGCGCCACCGTTCCGGGCCCCTTGAGCATTTCGATCAACGGGGAGTCGAGCCACACGGCAGGCTGCCCGGTCGGCGTCGACACGCCGCGCTTCTTCTCCGCGCATTCACGGATGAAAGCTGCCGCCTCGACGTCTCGCGTCTCGAGCGGATAGACGAACTGCTCCCCGTCGACGTTGCAGACCTGGGCGCCCAGCCCGCGGACTTTCTCGGTGACCAATTGGCCCAGGATTTGCTCGGGGAAGGCGGCCCCGGTGGGATGGTACTGCATGGTGTCGATGAAACTGAGTTTCGCACCCACTCGGTAGCACAACACCAGGCCATCGCCCGTCGCGCCGTAGTGGTTGGTGGTGGGGAAGGCCTGGTAGTGCAAGCGTCCGCTGCCCCCGGTGGCCACGACCACTGCCTTGGCGCGCACCAACATCAAGCGCTGAGTGTCCAGGTCCCTGAGCAGCGCCCCGGCCACCTGCCCGTGGACATCCAGCACGAGTTCCACCGCGGGGCGGAACTCCCACATAGCGATTCCAGGTGTGTCGCCGGCGCGCGAGCGCACTTCGTCGCGGAGCGTGCGCATGATCTCGGCGCCCGAGTAGTCGCGCGCGGCGTGCATGCGCTTGCGGCTCGTGCCGCCGCCGTGGATGGTGCGCAGCGTACCGTCCGGCTCTTTGTCGAACATGGCGCCCAGTTGCTCGAGCCATGCCATCACCAGCGGCGCATCCGACACCAGCGCTTCGACCAGATCCGGATCGTTGGCAAAGCCCCCGCCCCCGACGACATCCAGGTAATGCAGCGCGGGCGAATCGTTCTCCTTGTCGGCCGCCTGGATGCCGCCCTGGGCCATCATGGTGTTGGCATCACCGAAGCGCAGCTTGGTTGCGATGAGCACCGAGGCGCCGCCTTCCTGCGCCAGCAAGGCAGCGCTGGCCCCCGCCCCGCCCCCGCCGATGATGAGAACGTCCACCTCGCGCGCAGGCGTCAATCCCTCCAGAACGGTGCTGCCAACGAGCGGAGGTGCTTCGAGCACTTGCGCCAGTTCACGCGGAGTGCGGTCGCCCTTGTTGGGGCCCACCTGCAATTCGCGGAATGCGCTGGCGATGTAATCCGGGTGAAAGGCCCTCAGGATCGCCTGACGGTCATCGGCCGATAGGCGCAGATGCACCTGGTGGGCACGCCGAGCTCGCGAAGCCTCGACACGGGCCAGTGATTCGCGCAGTGGCTCAGGATAGGTCATCCAATCCTCCTACCGACGTCATCATCCTCGAAGTCCACCAGCCCGCCATGGGTCAATTCTCTGCATCTAGGATCCGCTCGCCATCCACGGCAACGCGGGCGCTCGACCATCCGGGCGGTAGACGATCTCATCGCGGACGCGCTGACTCAATGGCGAGACGATGTCGAGTAACGGCACGCGGCACGAGCAGACTTCTTCGCACATGCCGCACCCTGAGCAGGAGGCCAGCCAGCGGCCGAGTTCCACAAGCTCGGCGAGCAGCGAACCGCCCCCGGACCGGATCGAACGCACGCCAAGCATCCCCGCCAGCTCGCCGTTGTAGAGCGGGCACGCATCCAGGCAGTCGCCGCACAGCGAGCAGTTGACGAACAGGCCCAGAACTTCAGAAAGGCTCCCTCCGCGCCGTTGCGCCTCTTGGAAGTGCATCTCCCGTTGGCGCCCACGCCGTTCGGCCAGCTCGCCGAGCGCCACCTCACGCCGCACGACCACGTCTTCCGGGGCCGAATGGGGCGCGATCTCGGACATATGCAAGCGCGCGTCGGTCGCTTCATCCGGGCAGGAGGCCAGCAATGCGCGTGAGGTGTCCAGGCCGAAGAGGCCGATCGTCAGGTCCGCATCGCGCATCGCGGGGGCGGTGCACATTTGGCATCCCCGACGAAGCGATTGCGGGGTGAACCCACCTTGATCTGCATAGGTCAATGATTCCCGCCAGATGTCGGAAGGCGAGATGCTGCGGATCCGCTCGCTCCACACGCCCGCCGAATGACACCCCAAACAGTCGACGGCAATGGTGATGACCCGATCGGCCTCGGGAGTTGTGCGCCGGCGCTTGCGCAGTTCCATCACAGCGCGTCCTTCACACGGACGCAGGACGGCGGCCAACGGCCCGGGCTGGTGCTCGCGCGCAAAATCGACGACCAGCGCCGCAGCATTGGTCGGCATGATTGGGGCGAAGGGGTTGATGGTCGCAACGACGCGGGCATCTTCGGCCACTTGGGGCGAAACCTCGCGGCCCCCTTCCGATTCCATTGGGGCAAGCATGGCGGTCAGCCCGTTGCGCTCCCACAGGCCGGATAACACGCCCTGCAAGGCTGCCAGCGCGCCGGCCTCATCCACTTCTACGAGGTGGTTAATCCTCATACCTCACCTCCCATCAACGGCAGCCATCACATCCGCCGCCACGAGCGCACGCGCCTGATCGAGCGCGAATTCGAGCACCTCGGGCGGCGCCAACGCATGCACCATGCGCCGCGGTTCGATCTGCGACGTTGGACCCGGACCACCAAAGGCCATCGTGACCCGGTCCACCGCGCTCTTCAGCAGTTCGCCCGTGCGCAACCGTACGATGGCGGCTTCCGTCTTAAGCGGCTGGCCCTGATCGGCACACCAAGCGGCATGCAACACCAACCAGCGAGCCGCCTCCAACTCGGAGCGCAGATCCGCCAGCATGCCGCGCAGCGCCGGGCGCACAGCCAGCGGCGCACCCAGCGAAATCCAATCGCGCGCGTGCTCAGCGCCCATTTCAAGCAGGCGTTCGACGATGCCGAGGTATCGGGCACCGCTGAGAATCCAGCTTCGTGGCGCCTGCTCACCGCCGAGCTTGAGCGCGCCGCCCTCTTCCCCCAGGATTCGATCGCGACCCACCTCAAAGTCCCTCAGCTCGAGAGACAAGCGGCCCTTCACCTGGCCATCCACCGTGACCTGGGCCGCATCGATCAAAAACGCGGTGAGCCCCTGCGGGGCGCGCGCCAGCGTGAGCAAAACATCCTGCGGGCCGGGCCGCCGACTGACGAGCTTGACCCCGCTCAATCGGAAACCCTCGTGCCAGGGCTCAGCGACCATGGACCAAGTCCCGGGGGCCACGCCCGACGTCTCGCGGGCAGCCACCTGGATGTGCAGCTTGCCGGCGAGAGCGGGCTCGAGGAAGCGGGCAACCTGTTCACCGGTGCAGGCGAAGAGCGCCGGCGGCACCGTCCCGATTTCGACGGGGACGAAGGTGGCGCCCAATTCCATCTCCACCAGGCAGGCCGAAATGAGGTCGAGCCCGCCGCCGCCGTAGCGCTCGGGTACCAGCAGCCCCCACAGCCCCATCTGCTCCACCGCAGAGCGCAGCCGGGCCTCTTCCTGTGGATCCAGCACGCCGCGGGTGAAGTAGCCCATCTCCAGCGGGCGTGCTTCCTTCTGGACGAAGCGCCGTACCATGTCGCGGAGCATCAGGCTGTCAGAGGAAAATTCAAAGTCCATGGTATCCGTCCGCGTCGCGCGAACCCGGCCGCGAGTCGCGCCTCAGGCCTCGATCTCGCGGGCTTCGTATTGCGCCTTGAGCTCCTCGCGCGAGCGCGATTTGAGCTCGGTCAATTCCTGACGGAATGCTCCCGCCTCGAGCTCCTCCACTCGCCGGCGCAGATGCTCGGCCCGCGGTGCGATATATCGGCCGTACAAGCGCCGCCCAAGCAACGCCACGTTGGGCGGCACGAGCTCGGCGGGGCAACGTGCCACGCACAATCCGCACATGATGCAGTCGAAGGAAGCATCGGCCAGCGCCGAAAGATCGCCGCGCACCGCATCCGCCATATAGCTCAACACGTCCAATTCCTGCGGGCAGGCCTTGGTGCATGTGTTGCATCCGAAGCAGCGCAGAATCTCA
>Ga0209342_10001322_pt1 | contig 27878 bp, 26 predicted proteins | sample RifCSP16_2_FD_184023 | JGI IMG/M metagenome (GOLD analysis project Ga0209342, IMG submission 184023) | Soil microbial communities from Rifle, Colorado - Rifle CSP2_sed 16_2 (SPAdes) (version 2) | ecosystem: Environmental > Terrestrial > Deep subsurface > Rock core/Sediment | place: Rifle...
CGCAAAGGCCCGCCCGACTGGCACGATCCAACGGTAGCAGCCGATCATCTCGAATACCCCCTGGCGCCGGTGCGCGGCGGCGTGGAGCTCTACGATATCCTGGCTGAGTTGCGCCGCCGTCTGCCCTCGGTCACCTGCCCGGCGCTCGTCATCCATTCCCGCGGCGACCTCACGGTGAGGGGCTCAAGCGCCGAGGCGATCGTTGCGCACATGGGGTCGGGCGACAAGAAGCTCGTGTGGGTGGAGAACAGCGGGCACGTCGTGACGCGTGACGCCGAGCGGGAACGGGTCTTTGCCGAGGTCCTGTCGTTTGTCCGCGGCCTCGAGCCGTCGACCGCATGACCTCAATTGCTCCAGGCGGTGAGCCCTTTCTCTTTCCCGGAGGGCGAACGGGCTGTCTTCTCCTCCACGGCTTTACGGCCTCGCCTCAGGAAGTGAGAGAGTTGGGCCGTCACCTCGCCTCGCACGGCGCCACGGCGCTCGGCCCACGTCTCTTCGGCCACGCAACGCAGCCGGGTGACCTCTTGCGCGCCCGCTGGGCCGACTGGCTGGCGTCCGCCTTCGACGGTTACCACATGCTCCGGGGGGTGTGCGATCGCGTCTTCGTCCTGGGCGTCTCGCTGGGGGGCGTTCTCGCGTTTCACCTGGCTGCCAGGTTGGATGTGGCTGGGGTGGTCGGCATGGCCACCCCCTTCGGCCCACCCAAGGACCCGCGCCTCCTTCTGCTCCGGCTGGCCGCGCCGTTGGTCCGGTTTGTGCCCAAGGGGCCGCCCGATTGGCGCGACCCGGCCGCGGCGAAGACGAGGGTCGCTTATCGTGTCTATCCCGTCCCGGCACTGGCGGAGGTGGAAAGCGCCATCCTGGCCATGCGCAGTCACTTGGTGAACGTCAGTTGCCCTGTGCTCCTCATGCACGCCACGGAAGACACCTTTGTCCCGCCAGCCAACATGCAGGCGATTTACGATGCGCTCCCGGCGGGCGACAAGGCCATGCTCTCCATCCCCCACAGCAACCATGTGCTGCCTCTCGACGCGTCGCGCAGCCAGGTGTTCGAGGCCGCGGCCGACTTCATCGGCCGAGTGAGCCGATGAGCCGCGATCTTCGCCTGGTGGCCCTCTCGCTCTTCATCTGGGGAGTGGGGGAGGGGATGTTCTTCTACTTTCAGCCACTCTACATTCAAGAGCTGGGGGCCGACCCGGTGCAGATTGGCGCCATCCTCGGAGCCGCCGGGCTGGCGATGGCCATCGCCCACATACCGGCGGGGGCCCTGGCCGATGCCTTTGGCCGCAAGGGCGTGATGGTGGCGTCCTGGATCATCGGAATGGCGGCGGCCTGGATCATGTTCCTCTCCAGAGAATTGACGCTCTTCGTCGTCGGACTCATGCTCTACTCCCTGACCACCTTCGTGATGTCGCCCCTGGCCAGTTACATTACGGCCGCCCGAGGCTCATGGTCGGTGGCCCGGGCGCTCACCACGACCTCGGCGTTTTTCAATCTTGGCGTTGCCATTGGGCCTGTCGTTGGCGGGACGTTGGCGGAGCGGGCGGGCCTGCACCAGGTGTACGGGTTTGCGGCGGCGCTCTTCGTGCCCTCGTGCGCTATGATTTTTCTCATTCACCGCCAGCCCGTCGAGCCGCACGCGGGGGCCTCGCGTTTTCGGAGGCTCCTTGGCCAGCGCGAGTTCCTCGGGCTCCTCCTCCTGGCCCTGGCCGTCATGTTTGGCCTCTATCTGAGCTGGCCGCTCACGCCGAACTATCTGCACGGCGTGCGGCAGATCTCGCTGGGACAGATCGGCGTCCTGGGCTCGATGAACGCGCTCGGTGTCGTCGCTCTCAATCTGGGGCTGGGCCGCATCAAGCCTCATCTCGGATACGTGATCGCCCAGGTGGGCATCGGCGCATCGGTGGTTCTCCTGTGGCTAGCCACGGGCTTTCCCTGGCTGGCCCTCGGCTACTTCCTGGGCGGCGGCAGGGTGACGGCGCGATCGCTGGTCAACGCACAAGTGGAGACGCTTGTCCAGCGGGCCGAGATGGGGCTCGCCTACGGTCTGGCGGAAACGGTTCAGTCAGGCGCCCTCGTCGCGGCGCCGATCCTTGCCGGGCTCCTCTACCGCGTGGACCCGGCCCTCCCCTACCCCGTGGGGTTAGCCTGGATTGGTGTGACCCTGGTGCTTACGCTCCGGTTCGGGCCGCGCCCGATGGCGGCGCGGAAACCTCCTTCGTCGCCCGCGCCCCCATCGGCGCTGCAATCCTTCCGGAGGGAAACGCAATGAACGAATGGCTTGCCTGGGGCATCCCCGTCATCGCATGGCTACAGGGACTGGGCGATTGGCTCACGACGCCCATGAAGTTCTTCACGTTCTTGGGGACGGAGGAGTTCTATCTGATCGTCATGCCGGCGATCCTTTGGTGTTTCGACGTTCGGCTTGGGACCCGGCTTGGATTGATCCTGCTGGCCAGCGACGGCCTGAACGGCGCCTTCAAGCTCGCCTTCGGATGGCCGAGGCCCTATTGGGTGAGCGATCAGGTGCGCGCCCTGGCAAGCGAGACCTCCTTCGGGCTTCCCTCGGGGCACGCACAAAACGCGCTGGCCCTGTGGGGGCGGCTCGCCGTGGGGCTCCGACGTCGCTGGGTGACGTGGGCCGCGGCGCTGCTCATCCTGCTCATCTCGGTCTCCCGGCTCTACCTTGGAGTGCATTTCCCCAGCGACGCCATCGGCGGCTGGCTTGCAGGCGGAATCCTGCTCTGGGCTTTCGTGCGGCTCGACTCGTCCGCCGCTGGCTGGCTGGGCCGTCTCTCTCCAAGTGGGCGTGTGTGGGTCGCGTTTGGCATCTCGCTCGCGATCCTGGGGCTGCAATTCGGAGCCTTCCTCCTCACGCAGAGCCGGCCGATCCCGGCCGAATGGGCAGAGCGCGCCCTGGCCGCCACCGGGGAGGCGATTGCTCCGCGCAGCCTGGAGGGGATGTTCGCGACGAGCGGGCTTCTCTTTGGGTTTGGCGCTGGGGCCGGGCTGCTCAGCGCCTGGGGAGGGTTCGAGGCTGGCGGAGCCTGGGTGAAGCGTTTGGCTCGCTTCGTGATCGGCCTGATCGGTGTCCTCGCCATCTGGCTCGGGCTGCGCATGGTCTTCCCGGGCGGAGAGGAGCCGCTTGCCCTAGGGCTCCGCTACGTGCGCTATGCAGCAGCGGGATTCTGGGTGGCCTACCTCGCGCCGAGGGTGTTTGCCTGGCTGAGGTTGGCGTAGAGGGAGCGACCTCCCAAGACGAGGGGGAGCGATGGACACTGAGCGACGTCGGTCCATCCGATTGCGGGGATATGACTACTCACAACCGGGGGCGTATTTCGTCACGATCTGCGCGAGGGACAGTCAGTGTGTGTTGGGGGAGGTCACTGGGGACAGAGTTGCCTTGAGTGCCCTGGGTCTGTTGTCGCACGCGCTGTGGGAACAGATCCCCGACCATTTTCCCAATGTCACGCTTGACGAATGGATTGTGATGCCCAATCACGTGCACGGGATCCTTCTCATTGGTGAGCGTAGGGGCACGGCACCCAGTACCTGCGCTCTGGGCAGGTGTGCCGTGCCCCTACCGAGGAGCGCTTCGGTCAACCCATTGAGGGATCGTTACCGACAATCATCCGGTCGTACAAGGCTGCTGTCACCCGGCACGCAAGGTGCGCCAGACTTGGAAGGGTTATCTGGCAACGCGGATTCTACGAACATGTGCTGAGAAATAAGGACGAACTACGTCGGGCGCGGGCGTATACTCTCAACAACCCCATCCAATGGGCTCTCGATCGGGAGAACCCGGATCGGTCCCGATGACACTGGATCCGGCCACGGGGTCCGTTCGCTTTCATCGCCTAGCCTCGCGGCTCGTGACGCTCCCCCGCCTCGATCGCAATCGGGAGGTGGTTCTCCTCCGGCGGCAGCGGGCAGGTGGCATAGGGAGTGAATGCGCAGGGCGGGTTGTAGGCGCGGTTGAAGTCGAGGAGTACAACGCCCTTGGAAGGCAGGGCTGTGTAGAGGTACCTGCCGGCCGGGTAGGTGGTTTTCCCGCTGGTGAGGTCGTGGAAGATGAAGAACATCTCCTCATCTTCGACCTCGCTCGGAAACAGGCGGAACTCCTGCCCATTGTGAGTAAACACCGCGCACCCCGGGCTCTGAACCTCGTCGGTGTCTCCCAGGACGTTGGTGATCCGCAGAAGCCGCGGAGGTTCGGCGGGTTGGAAGCGCGCCTCAAACCGGAAGGCTTGCCGAATCGGAAACCAGTTCCGCGCGGGGAAGCTTTCGCGGGCCGGGCTTCCGCGATCCCAGACGCGAATCGCGAGGCGAGCGCCCCGTCGAATGAGCGCCATCGTCAGACGCCCGACAAGGATCTTCGTCGCAGCGCCGCTCGTATCCGGGCGCATCACCAGGCTCTCGACGCGCTCGCCCCCGCTCGTCGCCGCCACGCCGGGCGCGGCCCGGAAGACCACCTCGCCCCCATCGACATCGAAGGCGCCCACCAATTCGGGCGCTGCGCCTTCCGGGAGGCGGATGGGACAACCCGCCCCGCTGCCGGCGAGGTTCTCTCCCTCCCCGAGCCAGAGCAGCCCGGCCAGGGAAAGCCAGCCCTCCTCGGCGCGCAGCGAGCGCTCCTTCTCCTGCCGCCACGCGAGCACGGATTCCTCGTATTCTGAACCCACGTCGCTCCAACCTCCCGCGAACGCTCTCAACCAGAAACGTGACCCAAGTTCAGTGGGCCCCCACGTATCCGCACACCGAGAGGTCGGGCCGCCCACCCCGACGCCGGCTGCGGCGCCGGCGCTGGTGACGCCTGGCACCTTGCTGCGACGCCGTGACTGCGCTCGATCGGGGCCAACCGCGCGGGCGGACGTCCCCAACGTGAAAGGAACCTGGCGTTACGCGCACACCATGACACGTTAGCGGAGGGGCGAAGCATTCGGCGGATGCAAAATGGCCTCGGTCGAGGGTTCGTCGCCGAATGCTTCGCCCCTACCCTTAATGAGAATTCTCCTCAGGCCGGAAAGGTGCGGCCCCTTCTACCCTTGCTCTTGCCTCAGCTCGCGGTAGAGAAACCAATGCCCGGCGCGGTCGCCGGGGCCGTCCGGGGCACGATCGTAGTAGAGATCGAAGATCCGCCCACCTTGCGTGCGCAGGCGAAAGTAGAAACGGCCGACGCCCCACGAACCCCGCCGCTCGGCCGCCTTAAGATGGGCCTGCTCCATGTTCTGCGCCATGCGCCCGCGGCGCCGGAAGTCCGTCCAAGAGGAGAGCATCTCCGCGACGGCATGCTGCTCGCCCTTCCACAAGAAAGCGTTCGGCGGCCCCGGCTTCTTGGCGAGATCGGGCGGACGGTCGAAGACGGCCTGGATCTCCTCATCGATAAACCGGATTGGGGTGAACCTAGCGGCCATCTGTCCCGAGCCGAAGCTGCCGCACCAGGTTCACTTCGGAGAACCAGCCGCCGGTGATCCGGTGCCAGTGACCCAGGCGGCCGAAGATGCGGCGGGCGATCGCCGCATCGTCGAGGCCCTCACTCCCGAGAAGGCGGGCCTTCGCCTGCACCTCCTCCAGGTGGGCCACCTTGCGCCGGATCGCCTCTTTCCCCTCGCGGACGTAACCGGCGTGGCCACAGAAGACCACCCCGAAATCGTGGGCCAGCAGAGAGCGCAGCGACCTCAGCGCCACGGAGGCGTCCTCATCGGCCTGGGCGTAGCGGATCCGCTCGTGCACGAATGCATCGCCTGTGAAGAGCCAGCCGTGTGCAGGGACAAGCAGGACGACATGATCGTCGCTGTGGCCCGGGGTGGGGATCACCTCGAAGGAGAGCTCGCCCACGTCGAAGCGGGGAGGAAGAGCCTGAGCGCGCAAGGGCGCCGGTCGGCCCCAGACGAGGTGACGGAACAGCTGAATGTGCGGAGGGTTCGCGAGCCGGCCGAGGGAGGCCGCGGGCGCCAGGACGGCCGCGCCGAGCGAGGCAAGTGCCGAATCGCCCCCGACGTGGTCTTCGTGATGGTGAGTATTCAAGATGTGGGAGAGCAGCCGGCCGCGTGCCCAGGCGGCCAGCTCGTGCTGCGTGCGCGGCGGCCCGCAATCAATCATCACGCCGCCGACGGTGAAAGCCGAGACCCAGTAGAGCCCGCGGCCGAGGACTTCGGCCGACATCCGCAGCTCGGTCACCGGGCCTCGAGAAACCACCTCGAGCACGGCCTTATCCGGTAGAGAGGTCCAGCCAGGACGTCAGACGTCGGTCCGACAGGCAAGCTAGCGAGATAGCCCCGATCAGGGTCCCAATGCCGAGATGAAGAATCGAGGCCAGGGCAAGGACCAATGCGGCCCGCTTCGACCAGCCAAGCCGCATCCACAGCCCCGCCAGGACGCCAAACCAGGCTGTGCCGACGACGATCATGGGCCAGCCGAATTCCGCGATCGGAAGCCCCAGCTCGGAAGGCAGCCATCGCCATACGCCGAGGAGCCCCTCGCCGGCGATGGGGATCCCGAAGAGACGGAGCCACAGGCCCCCCACAGCCAGCCAGAGCCCCAACGGCGCGGCTGCCGCCGTCAGGAGGATGAGGCTTGCCGGGGCGCGAGGCTCGGCAGCCTCCTGGGAGGGAGCCCCGGCCGGGGCAACCCGGGCGGGCGCCGCCGGGCTCAGTCGGCGCCTTCCTTGCTCTGGTCCCTCTGCCGGGCCGCGATCACCTCCTGGGCCACGTGCTGGGGGACGACCTCGTAGTGGTCTTCGCTCATCGTGAAGATCCCCCGGCCTCCGGTGATCGAGCGAAGCTCGGTTGTGTAGCGAAGCATCTCGGCCAACGGCACCTGAGCGGTGACGACGCTGCGGCCGCGCTCGGATTCCATGCCCTGCACGCGGGCCCGGCGGGTGTTCAGATCGCTGAGCACGTCACCCATATTCGCTTCCGGGACGATCACCCGAACGTTCATAATCGGTTCCAGCAGCACCGGCCCGGCTTCCTGAAAGGCCAGCTTGAAGGCCTCCCGCCCGGCCACCTCGAACGCGACCGCCTTCGAATCGACCGGGTGTTCCTTCCCGTCGGTGACGGCCACGCGCACGTTCCTCACGGGGTAGCCCGCGATCACGCCCTGCTTCATCACCCCGCGCACGCCCTTCTCGATCGCCGGCATGAAGGAGTGGGAGATCGCGCCGCCAAAGACCCGGTTGACAAACTCGAAGTCGTCGTCGGCGAAGGGCTCCACCTGCAAATGCACTTCGGCAAACTGCCCTGCGCCTCCGGTCTGCTTCTTGTGACGGTGCATCGACTTGCCGGTTCGGGTGATCGTTTCGCGGTAGGGCACCCTGGGCGTCTCGGTCGTCAGGCCCACCTGGAATTTCGTCTCGGCCTTGCGAATGGCGACGTCGATGTGTTGATCCCCCATGCCCTGCAGGATGGTCTGATTGGTTGAGGGCTCCTGGCGCCAGGAGAGCGTCGGGTCTTCCTCGCTGAGGCGCGTGAGCGAGGCGCCCATCTTGGTGGAGTCCGCCTGTGTCTTGGGGACGACCGCCACCGAGTAGAGGGCGTGGGGGTACTTGGGCGTCGACAGGGTGAGAGGGTGGCCTTTGTCGCACAGCGTATGGCCGGTGCCGGTGTCGCTGAGCTTGGCCACCGTCCCGATATCGCCTGCATGCAGCGTTTTGACGGCGATCTGTTCCTTGCCGCGCATCACGTGCAGCGTACCCAGGCGTTCCTCGGCCCCTTTCGTCTGATTCCACACGCGGCTGTCGGAGCTGAGGATGCCCGAGTAGACGCGCAGGTAGGTGAGCTTGCCGACGAACGGATCGGCCGTCGTCTTCCAGACGTAAACGGCCAGCGGCCCGGCGTCGGAGGCGGGCAAGCTCTCGGGCCCGGCCTTGCCTTGCGCCTCCACCGGTGGGGCCTCGGCGGGCGAAGGGAAGAGATCGAGGATCAGATCCAACACCGGAGCCGTGCCGATCCCGGCTGAGCCCGCAGCGAAGCAGACCGGCACCAGCCGGCCCGAGCGCACGCCCTGGCGGGCCCCCCGAGCGATCTCCTCGGCCGTCAGCTCCTGGCCGTCGAGATACTTCTCCAGCAGCGCATCATCGCCTTCCGCCGCCGCCTCGACAACGGCGATGCGGGCTTCTTCCGCCTCGGCGCGCTTGTCGTCGGGGATCGCTTCCGAAGCCTTCCCATCCCCGGGCCGGGCCTTCATCGAGAGCAGATCGATCACGCCCTTGAACTGCTGCCCCTCCCCCCAGGGAGACTGGAACGGGACGAAGTGGACGTCCGGAGAGAGGGAGCGGATCGAGGCCAGGGCTGAGGAGACGCTCGCGTTCTCCCGATCCATCTTGCTGACAACCACGAGTCGGGGGAGCTTGAGCTCCTGACAGCGCTCCCAGACGACCTCGGTGCCCACCTCCACTCCGGCCACGGCGTCCACCAACACCAGGGCTCCATCCGCGACGCGCAGGGCCGAGATTACTTCGCCGATGAAGTCGGTATAGCCGGGCGTATCGAGCAGATTGACCTTGTGGTCTCTGTATTCGCAGGGAAGGATCGCCGTGGAGAGCGAGAGCTTACGACGGATCTCCTCGTCCTCGAAGTCCGAGACCGTGTTGCCTTCCTCCGCTTTCCCCATCCGGGTGAGGGCACCAGTGAGAAAAAGCAGGGCCTCCGCCAGCGAGGTCTTGCCGCCGCCGCCGTGCGAAACCAGGGCGACGTTGCGAAGAGATTCGGTTGAGTAGTCCTTCATCGGGAGGGGGCCTCCAACGGGGGTGACCAGCAGGCTGATTCTAAGGGAGGAGGGCCGGGTTGTCAAAGAAGCGACCGTCGCGCCCCCGGGGCAAGTAGATAAAGATGCTCCCGGGCCGTCCGGGCCCGGTCAGACGATCATGCACCCGGGCGAGAGGCCTACGGCTGGTGTTACAATGCTGCCCGATCGGGAGGAACGCATGCAGATCTTCAACCAGCATTCCTTCCTTCTCGTGGCCACCTTCGGCCTCGCCACGTTGGCCTTCATCCTTCTTCGCGACGGCGTGAAAGGCAGCGATCTGATCGCCCTCGCCTCGCTGGCCCTGGGATTCGCCGCCGCGTTCGCCATCCTTCGACCCCGCGCCTCCGCCACCGCAGACACCGAGGCCGTCCTGGCTGAGATTGGCGCCGGGACGCCGGTGCTGCTGGAGCTTCAGAGCCCCTATTGACTGGGCTGCATGGCGGCGAGGCCCGTCGTCGACGGGATCGAACGAGAACACCAGGGCCGGCTCATCGTGCTGCGGCTCGACGTGCAAGACCCCGTCGGGCGGGAGATCGGGAGTCGATTCGGCTTCCGCGTCACCCCGACGTTTATCTTCTTCGACTCAAGCGGCACGGAGCGGTGGCGCACCTTCGGCGCCATCGATCCTCTCGACGTTCGCCGCTCCCTGGCCGGCCCCTAAGCCTCTCCTTTGCCTCTGAGATGCGTTGGCTCCATCGCCTCCATTTCGAGCTGAGCTACATTCTGGGCGCGGCTCCGTGGGATCGCGGCGTCTCGCCTCCTGAACTCATCGCCTTCCTTGACTCACATCCGCCCGGACGGGCGCTCGACATCGGCTGCGGCACAGGCACCAACGCCCTCACGATGGCCGGCCGAGGCTGGGACGTGCAAGGGATCGATTTCTCCGCCCGGGCCATTCGGGCCGCCCGGAGGAAGGCTCGCCTCGCCGGGCTCTCGGTTTCCTTCGACCGGGCCGACGTCTCCCGGCTGGCCAGTCTCCGCGGGTCGTTCGATTTCGCCCTCGACATCGGCTGTTACCACGGCCTCAGCCTCTCTCAGCAGGCCGCTTACGCCCTCGATCTCGCCGCCCTCCTCCGCCACGGTGCCACGTTTCTGATCTATGGGTTTGCCGTTCCAGAGCCCGGCGCCGGCCCGGCTTGGCTCAGCCAGGCATCGCTCGCGGCGCGTTTCGCTGAGGCCTTCGTGGTGCTGGCTTACGTCCCGGGCACCGATCGCCTCCGTCCATCCGCCTGGGCGACGCTCGAGCGCAAGGCCTGATGCCTCGGCTCCTCGTCCTCTTTCTCGACGGCGTGGGGCTGGGCGACGAGGACGCGGTTCGTAATCCCTTCGTCAGCGCGAGCATGCCGGCGCTGGCCGCGCTGCTCGAGGGGCGCCGGCTGACGCGTTCGGCCTCTCCGTTCGAGGGGGCTCGGGCGACGCTTCTCGCCCTCGATCCTTGCCTGGGGGTCGATGGCGCGCCGCAGTCGGCCAGCGGTCAGGCGGCGATCCTCACCGGCCGCAACGTGCCCGCTGAGATCGGCGGCCACTACGGGCCGAAACCCAATCCCCCAATCGCCGAGATCCTGCGCCACGACAGTCTCTTTCACCGCGTGCTGGCACGCGGCGGCACCGCCGCGCTCCTCAACGCCTACCCGCCTCGCTATTTCCATGCGATCCACAGCCGCCGGCGCCTCTACTCGGCCATCCCTCTTGCCGCCTCCGCGGCCGGGCTTTCCCTGAAGACCGCCGAAGACCTCCAGAAGGGCGAGGCGCTTTCGGCTGATTTCACCGGAGAGGGCTGGGCAGCACAACCCGGTTTCCCTCCCGCCCCCGTCCTCACCCCTGCCGCTGCCGGGCATTCCCTCGCCCGCCTCTCCGCTGGCTATGACCTGACCTGGTTTGACTACTGGCTCACCGACTACGCCGGCCATCGCGGCGCGCTCCGAGCGGCGGTCGATCTCCTCCACGCCTTCGACGGCGTCCTTGGCGGGCTGGTTGAGAGTTGGGCGGATCGGCAGGATCTCATCCTCCTCACCTCCGATCATGGGAACCTGGAGGACCTCGGCGTCCGCGGCCACACCCGCAATCCGGTGCCGGCGCTGCTGATCGGGCCCGCGATCCTGCGCCAGCGGTTCGCCTCGGGTCTCACCGATCTCACCCACATCGCGCCAGCCGTGATGAGGCTCTTGTTCTCGCAGGATCCTTCTGAGGAAAGAGGTGATCGGTGATCAGTGAACAGTGATCAGTGATCAGTGATCGGTGGGGAGTATCCAACATGGAGCAACCGATCACCGAGTAGCCGGCCACCGACTAACCGATCACCGACTAACCGATCACCCTCCTTGACGCACTGTACGGGCGCAGTTTATGATGAGGTAAGGCGCGGGATGTGGGATCTGAGGTGAGGGACAAAGCGCGATGATGGTGGACGCGGACGAGCTGCGAGGGGTGATGCGCCAGTGGGCGACGGGCGTCAGCCTGGTGACCGCGCAGGATGGGGGCCGGCCCCACGGCATGACGGTGAGCTCGTTCACGTCGCTCTCGCTCGAACCTCCCCTGGTGCTCATCTCGCTGGAGAACAACGCGCGCACGCATCGCATGGTGATCGAGAGCGGCGCGTTCGCCGTCTCGATCCTCGACGCGGCCCAAGAGGATCTCGCCGATCGATTCGCCGGCCGCATCCCGGATGGTGAGGATCGCTTCGCGGGCCTGGCGTACGAGACCGCGCAGACAGGCTCCCCACTCCCTCAAGGCGCGTTGGCCTTCCTCGATTGCGAGGTGGTGAGCGCGCAGCCCGCCGGGACGCATACGGTTTTTATCGGCCAGGTGGTGGCCAGCGGGGTGCGCCCTGGCGGCCAGCCGCTGCTATACTACAATCGTAATTACCGCCGTCTGGCGGGCTGAGAGACAGGGGGGGCCGTGGACGCCCCGCTTACATCGGAAGAGCACGAAGTCCTTCTCCGCCTGGCGCGCCAGGCGCTCGTCGAGACAGCCGGGGGCGGTCTGCTCTCGGCGCTCGACCCATGCCAACTGCCGGCGCGCTTGTTGGCCGAGGCGGCGACGTTCGTAACGCTCACCCGACGGGGCACATTGCGCGGCTGCATCGGCTCCCTCCAGGCGACGATGTCTCTGGCGGAAGATGTCCGGGAACACTCCCGGGCCGCGGCGAGCGAGGACTACCGCTTCATGCCCGTGACGTCGGAGGAGGTGGCGGAGATCGAGATCGAGATTTCCATCCTCTCCGAGCCCCGGCCGCTGGCCTTCGCCTGCCCGGAGGAGCTGATGGCCCGTCTTCGCCCCGGCGTCGACGGCGTCATCCTGACGCTGGGCCTTCACCGGGCTACGTTTCTCCCACAGGTGTGGGAGAAGGTCTCCAACGCCGATACCTTCCTCTCGATGCTGTGCGAGAAGGCCGGGTTGCCTGCTTCCACATGGAAGGCGCCGGGAGTGCAGGTCTTCACCTACCAGGTGGAGTGCTTTCACGAGGCCCAGGCTCACCCGGCATAGGTCGGCGATGAGGCCGCCGGCCCGCTCGTGGCCGACGTTCTCGGCCGCGCCTCTCCCTCTTCCACGGCGGTTGCACGCCTTCGTTCCGAGCAGCCGGAGACGGCCAGGGACGGCGTCGATCGACCGGGCTGCGGCCGAGGCGATGGGTGCGGCGCCCATAGCCCCTTTCTGAGGCTGCCCCTTGCGCAACGGGATCCCCCAGGTCACGCCCCATCTCCGCCTCGACTGGCGCTGGCCCGAAGGCCTGCGGGCAATGCGTCACCGCAACTTCCGCCTCTTTTTCTTCGGGCAGCTCATCTCCCTTTCGGGAACCTGGATGCAGACGACGGCGCAGCAGTGGCTCGTCTATCGGCTGACGGATTCCCAGCTCAGCCTGGGCGTCGTCACCTTTGCCGCGTTCCTCCCGGTGCTCCTGCTTTCGCTGTTTATGGGCGTGATCGTCGATCGCTTTCCGCGGCGGCGTTTGCTTCTCCTCACCCAGAGCTGGTTTATGCTGCTGGCGGCCGTGCTCGCCCTGCTGACCGCGCTCGGGGTCGTCGAATACTGGCACATCATCGTCCTATCGTTTCTCCTCGGACTAGCCAACGCCCTCGACATGCCCGCCCGGCAGGCGTTCTTCGCCGACATGGTGGAACACGACGACCTGATGAACGCCATCGCCTTGAATTCGTCGGTTTTCAACGGCGCTCGCATCATCGGCCCGGCCGTCGGCGGCCTCGTGGTGGGGACCCTTGGCGAGGCGCCCGCCTTCGCCATCAATGCCCTGACGTTCGCCGCCGTCCTCGCCGGGCTGCTCTTGATGCGCCTCCCACCCTTCCGGAAGCCGGAAGCCGGCGGATCGGGGCTGCGCGAGCTGCGGGCGGGCCTCGGCTACCTGCGTTCGGATCGCAGAGCGCTCGGCCTGGTGAGCATGGTGGGGATGCTCAGCTTTCTCGCCTTTCCCTACGCGATCCTGCTTCCGGCGGTGGCGCGCGACGTCTTGGGGACGGGCGCGGAAGGCTACGGCGCCTTAATGGCGGCGATGGGCGTGGGCGCGCTCGGCGGCGCGCTCGGGCTGGCCGTGCTGGGGGACCGCCGGCATAAGGGCCGCCTGCTCCACGCCAATCGGCTCGTGTTCGCCGGGGCCGTGGCGGCCTTCGGCCTCTCGGAGGTGACGGCGCTCTCGATGGCGGCGCTTGTGGTCGCCGGGTATTCCTTCATCACCCAGCTCGCCGTGACCAACACCCTGCTCCAGCTGCTCGTGCCCGACGAGCTGCGGGGGCGCGTGATGAGCGCCTACACCTGGGCGCTCGGCGGCTTCTGGCCGCTCGGCGCCCTGCTCATCGGCGCCCTGGGCGACCGGCTGGGCGCGCCCAGCGCGGTGCTCCTCGCGGCGGGGGCCGCATTCCTGCTAGCTGTCTTGGGCTGGATCTGGTTCCCGGAGGTGCGCGAGCTTCGTTGAGGGGAGATCGAAGCCGCCTGGGCCGGATGATGTTGTCCGGCGGGCGGCAAGCCGCCGGCTACCGCCAACGGCCTGCCGCCCGCCGGATTCGTGAGGGCCCCTTGCCGGAGCGCGCTATGCCCCCGCCCGCGCCCTCCTCGCCACGCGGGCGAAGCACACCTGCGTCCTGGGCAGGTATGCTTCGCCCCTACGCTAGCGGATCCGTCTCCACACGGCGCTCGGCCCTTAGGAGTCGGCCCCCAGGATCAACTCGCGAGTCCCGTCCGGAAAGCTTCGAAACACTCTCCACAGGGTCTCGCCCGTCCCGAAGTTCAATGAGATGCTCGTCCCGTCGGCGAGGTCGTACATGTAGATCGTCAACCCTGAGCCGACGTTCCGGTCGGCCGGCCCGACGACGGCCACCACCTCGTTGTACGTCATCCCGAGAACCAGGAAGTCGAAATCCTCGAGCGTGTGTCGTTGCGTGGTCGGAGTGGGTGTAGGTCCGCCGCTTGTGCAGGCGGCGAGGAGCAGCAGGGTGCCGATCGCCAGGATCGATCCGGCGAGGCCACGATTCCACCGCGGATGCATAGCCGATCTCCTTCCGCCGATCCGGCAAGGGAGGCAGCGAGCGCAGAGGCCAGTTCCTGATGGCTTCATTCTATCTCCAGGGAGAGCCGATACAGTAGTATCCACCCCACTCGCTGTAGTTCAATCCCCACTGGCGATAGTTGCGATTGGCCGTCTGTGGATCGACGATTGTCTGGCCCGACGCATCTTTGTCGGTCGCCTGCGAAAGGCCGGATTTCCCCGACCAGGTGCCGTCCGGGTTCTGACGATACCAGTGGTAGTCGGGAGCGAACGGGTCGATCACGAGGGCGACCTTGTAGGATCCGGAAGCGCAGGCGACATCTCGTTCCGCCTCAACGAATGTGAAACCCGCAACTTGAGCATCCAGCCTGACCAGTTGGACGATGCGATCTCGATCCACGTCGAACTCGGTGAAGGTGTGGCCGCTGAGCTCTCCCGGCTGAAGCGTATGGAAGTATGGGCCCGTCTGCATGAAATTCAGGGCATAGGCATAGCAGTTGGCCCGGCACTGGAGGTATTGGGGGTCGTAGGAGGGGCAGATCGACTGGCCGTAGTCATTCCACAGTCCAGGGGTGTAGGGCACCTCCGAGAAGGAAACCGGGAGCGGCGCCCCGCCGGGGAACGCCGGAGGGATGGGTTTCGGCGTGAAGTCGATGTTGCAGGCCGATAGACCGACCAGGAGGATGCAAAGCAGTATTGCGAAATGGCGTTTGCGGAACCCAGTCATGACGTCGCCTCCGGTTGGTCAGCGGCGCGCGGGCCGTTCCGATGAGCAAGGATCCTGTGCGGGCCGGTCCCGCGGCCGCGGTCGGCCCTCGAGCCCAGAACGACCTTGGCGGGCAGGCGCCTCCTCGAGGCGCAAGATTGGCGCTCCCCCGGCCCCCGGTTGCCAAAGAGCCTCGAGGATCGGCTCCACCAGACGACGCGGCTCTGCAGATCCCGAGGTGAGACGAAGAATGCAGTGGAACGAGCACTCGGGCAACGACCCGTTTGTCGCGTGCCCGGATGCTGCCGCTGCAAGCAGTCTACACTCTTCGCGCGTGCGCGGCATGTAGAAGATCGGTCGCAGGCTTGTTACAAATAGGCGATCGAGCCCCTCCGCGCGGCAAGGGCGAAGCATCCGAAGGGCCCGACCCAGCACCTGCGTCCTGGGCAGGTGTGCTTGGCCCCTAGTGGTGATTATCCCGTTCCGAGAGCGTCTCTTCGCCCCTTAGGACCCCGGTTTCGCTCACGCTCTGCACACCCTCGTGGAGGCGACGCGGAAAAACCGCATCTCTTCCCTTCTCAGGTGAGGGCTATTGCGTCCGGCGGCGCGGTTACAGCTGCTCGAACCGGGCGACATTGAGCACGAAGGCCATGCCTCGGCGCTGGCCTTCCGCCTCGCCTTGCGCGCCGCACAGGGCGCGAATCAGCCCGATCGCCTCTTCCACCTTGTCGTCCTCCGTCCCCACCCAGAGCGTGGTGTTCCCGCGCCGCAAGAATCCGCCGGTGGAAGCGATGCGCGTGACGCGGAAGTGCCGTTCGACAAGCCCGGCCACTACGGCATCCGAATCCGAGTCGCGCACGATGGCGACGATGAGTTTCATGGCTAGAACTCCTCGTACCGTTCGACGTCGAAGACGAAGACGGTGGCCCCGCGGATCGTCACCGGCGTTGGAGGCGCCAGCGAGAGGCGTCCGGACTCCGTCGCCGGCATGGGCATGTACTCCACCCGGCTGCGACACGTCTGCGCCAGGGCGCCAACGACGGCCTCCAGCTTCCCCGGGGGGATACCCACCAGCAGGGTGACGCTTCCCAGGCCGAGGAAGCCTCCGCTGCTCTGGAGACGCGTGACGGGGATGCCTCGTTGGGCCAGGGTGTTGGTGGCGGATTCCGCGTCGCGGCGCTGAACGACCGCGGCAACGAGGGATGTGATGTCCTGTGCCCTCCGCATCCCGACCATATCAAACCATCCTTCGGCGCCTTCCGATGCTCTGTGCAGAATCATCAACGGCGACGAGCCAGAAGATGGATTGCCATTCAGTGTGTAACGAGCTCGCGCTCAAAGATGCTACCGCACCGGACTATGAAATGTCGTTCCATCACTCTGGCAGGATGCAGACCGGGACGCCAGTTTCTTCCTGTAACTTCGCGGCCAACTCCCGCAAGTGCTCAAGCACAAAGCGACCTTCCTCTTCGCCTGGACGACCAAGAATCACAAGAGCAGCCTGTTCTTCTTTCACCGCGGATTCCAACTCGGTGTCAAACTTCCCCTGGCGGATCACGTAGCGGGCCTGTACTCCCTGCTTCTCTGCCCGCTCGCTAGCCATCACCATCAGGAATCTGGCCATCTTGTCCAGTTCTTCCGACACCACGTCAGAACGCAACGTGTACTTGGCCAAGGCCAGGAATTCTACATCGTAGATGTAGAGGAAGACCAGCTCGTCGCCGGTCTCCTTAGCTTTGGCAATCGCAGCATCCTGAGTCTGGATGCTGGCCTCTCCGCCGCGTGTCGCACACAGTATTTGGCCCATCACAAGCACCTCTTACATAAAGTGGATGATCAGCCACAGGCATCCGATGGCTGTGGTAATAGCTGTGGCCGGGAGTCCGATGTGCAAGAACTTGCGGAACGTGATTTTGTAACCCGCCCGCTCGGTGATACCGGCAACCACCAGGTTTGCCGATGAGCCGATCAACGAGGAGTTTCCGCCGAGGTCGGCGCCAATCGCCAGCCCATAGTACAGAGAATGGTTTTCCGCGCCGGGGATAGTCCGCGTCAGGAACTTGACGACGGGCAGCATGGCCGCCGCGAAAGGGATATTGTCTACCATGCCAGAGACCAGCGCAGCCATCCAAACGATAGCCAGCAACGCTGCCAGCAGATTCTCGCCCACTACACGGCCGATCCAATCGGCACTCAAGGCCAGCAACCCGACCTCCTGCACTGCTCCAACCACAATGAAGAGACCAATGAAGAAGACCAGCGTTGTCCAGTCCACAACGCTCATCATATCCTGAATATCCGGACTCACCCACAGCAGCATCGCCACCGCACCTGCAATCGCGGAGATCGCTGGCGAAAGATGGAACTGTTCTCCAAGGACAAACAGCACCAACACCACACCAAATACAATGCCTGCCTTACGGAGATTGATCACGTCCCGTATCCGGCCATTCTCTTCGAGTTGTTTCATCAGAGCTGGCGAAAGCCCAGCTCCCGTCGTGTGATACTCCTTCCAATAACGAAGCTGGACGAATATCATCAGACCCACCAGCGCAGCGATCACGCCGGGAGTCAGGTTGAGCACAAAGTCGTTAAAGCTCAGGCCAACAAATGAGCCGATCATGATGTTCACCGGCGTCCCGATCAGCGTGGCCAGCCCTCCCACATTAGCTGCCAACAATGCGGGCAGCACCAAAGAGAGCGGTTTGATTCCCGCTGCCAGTGCTAGTTCCAGGATGATGGGAGTAATCAGCAGCATGGTCGTGACATTGTCCAGCAAGGCCGAGGCTGTGGCAGTGATGCTCATCAGGATGATTTGCAGCAGCCAAATCTTCCCGCGTGAAAGACGATAGGCCTGGTAAGCCAGCCACTGAAAAATCCCTGTTTCCTCGATGACGCCAATCACAATCATCATGCCCAGCAACAAGAAGATCACCTCAAAGTCAACGTGCTCAAGCGCCTGCTCGAAGGTGAAGACAAAGAGGTCAGGGTTGATTGAGCCACCCAATTGGCTGATGGCGAAGATCAGCACCATGGCCAGCAGCGCAGCCAGCGTGTTGTGCAGACGCTCAGTGGCGATGACGGCCAGCATTCCAAGAAAGATCGCCGCAATGATCCAGAAACTGGCGACGATTCTTCGTTTGAGGACGACATCATGAGTGACGAAGGACCCATCCTCCAGCAGAATCTCCAGCTCCGCCTGGCCGGGTATCCACGTATACGTCTCGAAGTGAGGGCGCTCGACCTCGACGCGGACGCTGGATACTGTCTCATCTTCTCGCAGCACCAGCAGGTAGGCGCCATCCGGCTGGCTGTAGGTTTCGGCGACCGCCTCCGACTCATCGTTGACGTACAGCCTGAGCTCGGCATCGCCAACAGGTTCACCCTGGCTATCAATCACACGGCCTGCCACCCCGCGCCCGGCGGCGGTGGCTGTTTCCGACGGCCTGAACGCTACGGTCAACCACAACCCCATGATCAGGACAAGGCCGAGGTAAGGCGTCAGCCTCCGGGCGGATAGTGGTAACTTCAATTGGAGGGCTTGGTTCATGCTCTGCGCGCTCCTTCTGAGCTCTTGTCGGAGGGCCAATGGATCATCTCAAGGCAGCCGTTAGCCGGTACCAGGTGATAGACATGCTCAAGCGGAAGATTTGATGCCCGGGACGGCAACGTCGCGCGTGCCAGAGCGTGTGAAACGATCAGAACCGAACCTGCCGGATAGCGACGGGCATTGTCATCCGCAGCAGTCCAAACACGGGCGTCCACCTCGGCGACCTTCTCGCCGCCCGGCGGGCGGGTATGGACCGGGCCTTGCTGGCGCGCCTCCCACTCTGTAGGATAGCGGACGGCAATATCGCTGGCAAGCATCCCTTCCCATTCTCCCTGGTTGACCTTACGCAGCCGAGGATCGATCTGAATGCTGAGACCAAGTTTCTGGGCGACGATCTGCGCTGTCACAACGGCCCGTCGGAGGTCGCTGCTATAGATTGCGGAGATGGACTGGGCATTTAGTCGCTCGGCAAAGCACCCTTGCCTGAGTCTGCCCAGTCGGATTGAGCGGCGGATCGGCCTGGCTATGGACCTGGCCCGCTACCCTCTGCTGACCGCCGCTGTCCTCAACCAGGGTGATCCCCTGCGGCTCCTCGAGTTCGAGCCATGTTGAGGAGCACGCCCGGCACGGCGAAGAGCACGATCGAGGCGAGATTGCGCCTCACCGCTTCGAGATTCAAATGGAAGGCCGCCTCAAACACCAGGGGCGGCAGGAGAAGCGAGAGGATCAGCTCGGGCGCAGCCTGGATCTCCAGGCGAGAGCCGAGGGCAAGCACCGCTCCCACAACCACCAGGGCGACGGTGTAGGGGATCCGGAACCGGCGGACGGCGACGGCCACGACGGAAACCACGAGCAACAGCGCGAGGATCAGGACCTCAACCTCGAACAGGCTATTCACCTCGCGGTCTCCAGAGTGCGTAGGGTAGCAGGAGCGAGGAATGAGAAGCTGGCTGGGATTTAGAGGCGGCCGGCGAGATCGTCACAAAGTTGATCCGATGGTCAGTCCTCAGCCTGGCGGCGGGGCTGCAGGCCGGCCACCCGGACGACCGGGACGACGAACAGGATCCCGGTCCCCGGATCGTCCAGGGGCCCGAGGACGCGCTCCGTCGCCCGGATCAAGGCGTCGAGGTCGAAATCGTCCGGAACGACGCTCAGCAGGATTCGGTTCTCCTCCTGATCCCCCTCGAGAAGGCTATGGACGGAGGGGAAGAGCGGCAGATCGTCGCGCAGTTCCTTTCCGCGAAGATGGTGGACAAGCCCGGTGCTGTCGATCAGGCTGAATCCTGTGACCCCGGCCTCCACCCACGCCTCAACAACCTCGTCGACCCTCCTCGTGTCGTAGACGACCAGGTTAACCAGCAGCGGCATCGCTCACCTCCTGCCGTGCAAAGGCCCAACGAAGCAGGGGCGGCGTGACCATCGTTGTCACCAGCACCATCAGCACGACCACGGTGAAGATCTCTGGCAGGAGAATCTCTTCCGCCACGACCACGCCGGCCACAATCAAGCCCACTTCGCCGCGAGACATCATTCCCAGGCCCATCCGCAGGGCGGCGCCTTTCTCGAATCCCGCAAAGTAGGCGCCAAGCCCGGAGCCCACAAGCTTCGAGGCCGCCGCGATTGCCAGGAGCGCAATCGTAAACCACACTGCCCCGGCGGGCAGCTCGCGGGCGTTCGACCGGAGGCCGATGTCGACAAGGAACAGCGGTACGAAGAACGCGTAGGCAAGCGGGCTTAGGCCCCGCTCGATCTCGTGGCGAAAATGGCTTCGACCCAACCCTACACCCGCAAGGAACGCACCCGTGATCGCGGCCACGCCCCCCAGGCTCTCGACCGACCAGGCCAAAAACAACACGGCGGCGAGGACGATCGCCAGCAGCCCCTGGCTGGCACGCAGCCGGTCGGCCCATTCCGCCAGACGGGGGAGGACGAAATAAGCCGCTCCGGCGACGATCGCCAGGACGACGACCATTCGAACCAGGCCGAAGCTCACGCTGGAGAGGCTGCCTCCCTCGCTCACAGCCCCCACGAAAACCGAGAGGAGTGCAACTACCAGGACATCATCAATGACGGCCGCCCCGAGGAGCGCCACGCCCTCGCGGCTGCGGAGCTTCTTCAGTTCCATGAGAGTCTGGGCCGAGATGCTCACGCTGGTAGCGCTCAGAATGAGGCCGATGGCCACGGCCTGTTCCCCGCCCAGGCCGAAAGCAAGCCCCAGGCCCCAGCCCATCAGGAGAGGAACAACGACGCCAAGGACCCCGCTCATGGCCGCCGGGCTGCCCGCCCGGCGCAGATCATCGAAGTCGGTTTCCAGGCCCGCGGCAAACATCAGCCAGACGACGCCGAGCTCGGCCGCCCAGTGGACCACCTCTCCCACCGGCTCCCCACCGAACCCCTTTCGGGAGAGGATGTCTAGCAGTGAAGGCCCAAGGAGAAGACCGGCCGCCAACTCCCCCAAGACGGCCGGCTGCCGCAGGCGCACGGAGAGCGCGCCCAGCACCTTCGCCGCGCTGATGACGACAGCCAGCGTGAGAAGAGAGGAAAGGAAGAAAGAGCCGCCGGGTGCGCCGGCGAACCCGATGCTCGCCACCTGATCCCTCAACCCGAACGATGGAGCACACAGGAATGGGGAGACCGGCCCCGGAGGATTATAGCATCCGGCAGTCGCTCAAGCCCGCGCCTGCTCGACCACGCGCGGCTCCTCACCTTCCAGCGCCACCTTCTGCCCATCGGGAAAAACCACAAGGGTCCCCCCGCCCGCCTCGCGTCGCACCTCGAGCCCGCGCCAGCGGACCTTCACCGGCCAGGGGAACGGGTTGATTCCCTCCAGGCCGACCTTGCGTGGGGTGAACAGCCGGATGCCCACGACGCGCAGAAACGCCGAGATCGGGGGAGCCCCCACCACGTGATCACGTTCGCCGAGCCCGTCCGGGGAATCGGCATCGTAGTGTTCGCGGAAAGCGCCGTCTGCGCGCAACGCGGCCAGGGGTCCCTGCATCATCCGCCGGAAGAGCTCCGCCGCCTCGCGGCGATATCCATATCGGATCAGGCCCTCGGCCACCATCGCGTTCCAGATCATGGAAACCTCGGCCGTCCCCTCGCGCCCGCCGGCGCTGTAGGCCGCGTCGGCCGCCGAGCACATCGGGATTCCGCAGGCGCGCCAGTAGCGTTGGGGGTCGAGCACGGTCTCCAGCGCCAGCCGCCGGGCGCGAGCCTCGTCCGGGATCCCGGCCCAGAGCGGAAGCAGCAACGTCGCGTCCTGACGCGTGTAGTCGGCGGCGATGAGCTCGGTGGCGAAGACCTCGTGCAGACCCCGGACCTTGATCCGATCGATCCGAGAATAGGCCCTCTGGCTCGTCGCCGTGCCCCGGTTCCAGAACCATTGAAAGTCTTCCTCGGTGAGACGTTCCACCCTCAGCCTGCCACGCGGCCCCCGGCCGTGGACCTCCACCACGATGTTGTGCCGTTCGCCCTCCACTCCGTAGGATCGCGCCACGACGCGCACGGGCGGGTCGAAGGTCCGCGTGACCGCCGCCTCAAACTCGCCCTGGCCCTGAGCGAGCTGCGCTCCACCGGCCGAGAAGTGGAGGTCGCGATCCTGATGATGGTAGGAGGCCGACGAAGGGGACCAGGCTGCTTCCACGCTCTCGCGCAGCTTTGCCCGACGCGCCTGGAGGGCGGGCCCTTCCTCGCGCCCCAACACTCGAGCGGCCTCGATCAGGGCAGCCAGCTCGCGATAGAGGTAGGCGGCCAGGTCGGCGGTCTCCGCCTTGCTCACGTCCAGCCCCTGTCCCCACTCGCGCCAGCGGACGAAGGAAGGCCAGTCGTGGAACCCTGCCTGCGCGGTGTGATCCCACTCGGGATGGCCATCTTGATCGCGGTCGTGTTCCGGATCGAACCAGATCTCGGTCGTCCTTAGGAGCCGGGGATAGCAATCTGCAAGGAATTCCGCGTCTCTGGTGAGCTCAAAGATTTCCCACGTGAGGGAGGCCAGGAGGGGGATGGAAAGGGCTCCGCTGCGCTGGCCCCCCGGCCCAGGCCGCGCGTCGACGGCCCCATCCGCCGAGGCGGCGGCCAGGAAGTTGCGCACGAGGCCTTTGGCGAGCTCGGGCGCAGCGGGGAGAATCTGCAGCGCGTTGTAGTGCGCCTCGAGGGCGGTGTGCCCCTCCCAATGCAGGGCATAGTCCCTGCCGTCGCCCCGCCGCGAGTAGCCGCGATCAGGGGCGCGGCTCAGGATCAACGCCGGATAGGGCATCCGTCGCGTCGGGCCGACATAGCTCGTAAGGCTCACCTTCTGCGACATCGCCAGCGCCCAGTCCCATTCCGGGTCTCCGGTCTCCACCTCAACCATGGAGGCGTTGACCAGTTCGATGCGGGCGGCTTCCGCGTCCCAGGCCCGACCGGCAAGAGCCCGGGCTGCGGCGAAGGAGGCTTCGGGAGTCCGAAGCGCGGCCTCGGCCCAGACAACGGTTTTCGACTCGCCGGGCTCTAGCTCGTGGGTTACGGCCAGCGCCGGGTGGGGTCCCACGACAACGGCCGCGCCGCCGGCCATGAAGATCACAGGCGCCAGATCGGCCGTCCCTCCGCTCAGAACGGTGACACCCTCCAGCACCTTATCTCCGATCGGGCGCGGTCGCTCTCCCGGATGGAAGATCACGTTCAGCGCCACGCGCACCCGTCTGGGCAGGGCGGCGTGATTTCGTACGACGAACCGGCCTGCCGCGGACTGCGAATCGGCCACCCAGTAGTCGGCGCTCACCTCGATCTCCGCCCTGGGGCGGAAATCGACGCACAAATAGCTCGGAAAAGCGCTGCGCAGCGTCAGGGGCGTGTGAAAGCGGGCCGGGTCGCTGATGTGCTCCCCCTCCACCACAATCGTCGGAAAGAGGCGCATCCTTCGAGCCCGGAGCCCATAGGTGGTCTGGAACCCCAGGGCGGGCGGATCGCCTCCGCCCAGAGTGACCTCCCAGATCTGGTCATCGACGTAGCTCGGGCTGGTGAGGCGGGCGTCGGCCGCCAGGCGGATGGTGGCGGGATTGGCGAAGGTGAGCGACCAGGTGCGCATGCCAGAATTGTATGGACGCGGCGGGAAAGGTCAAAGGCATGCTAGAATCCCGCCGGCACGCCGGAGGAGAAGACGATGGAGACAGCCCTGCCGCTGCGCCGCGGCCTCTATTTCGAGGAGTTCCAGGTGGGCCAGCGCGTGATCACGCCCGGCCGCACGGTGAGCGAGGCGGACATCATGTCGTTCGCCGGCCTCTCCGGCGACTTCAATACGATCCACACCGACGCGGAATACTCGGCCACCACTCCTTTCGGCAAGCGGGTCGCCCACGGCCTGCTCGGCCTGGCGATCACCTCGGGGCTCGCCACGCGCACCGGCGTGATGGAGGGGACGGTCCTGGCATTTCGCGAGATCACCGAATGGAAGTTTAGCCGCCCGATCTACATCGGCGACACCGTCCACGCCGAGATTGAGGTGGCCGAAACCAAATCCCTTCCGCGGCTGGGCGGCGGATCCATCGTCTTCGCCGTGGACCTGAAGAACCAGGCCGGCGAGACGGTGATGAAGGGGAAGTGGTCGGTGCTCGTCCAGAGCAAGCCGAGCGGCGAGTAGCGCGCCCGCTGCCCCATGCGCCCTCACCGTACCAGGCTTGATCAGACCTGACAGGTGCGGGCCCGCTGCTCCGTTCGCGTTGTCTCCTCCCGCCTCACCCCCCTCGCCCCCCTCTCCGCACGCACGCGGCTCAATGAGCGGGCGTCTCAAGCGGAGAGGGGGTCTGAGGTTCAAGGAGGAAGGGGGGCGGCGCAGCCGCCCCCCTTCCTCCTTGATTAGCCTCCCCCTCCCCCGGCAAGGCGCTGGGCGGTTTCTCGGTCACGCATGTGCCGGGGGAGGGGGCGAGGGGGTGGGGGCCCCTGAGTGCTGGCCGCTAGCGAAGGAGCTGAGCGCCGGCGTGCTATAATCCGCGCGATGGCTGGCGAAACTGAAGAGAAACCGCCCGACCGGCCGGAGCAGGTTCCCTCCCCGGGCGAGACTGGCTTGCGAATTCGCCGACTCTTGGGGTCGAGGCGCCCGCCAGGATTGGAAGCGGCTTCGCCGCCGTCGCCGCATCCCTCGGAATTCAGCACGCTGCCCGCTTCCGCAGAGAAACCCGAAACGGAAGAGGCCCTCGGCGCTGGGCCGGAGCCCTCCGCCGCTCCTGATCCGCAGGTCACTCCACGGGCCTCCCGCCGCACCCCGCCGCCTCCCCCCATCGCCCGTGACGAAAGCGAGCTCCCCCGGCGCGTCCCCGAACGCGACCCGGGCGCCACACGCGTCGCCCCCGCCGCCTACGTCCCTCCCCCACCGTCCGCATCCCCAACGAAGGTCAGACGCCTGCGCGCCGGTCTCCGCTCCCTCTCGCCCGGCTGGGGCTGCCTGCTCCGAATGTCGATCCTGGGAGGCTTCGGAGTTGTCGGAGTGGCGGTTGCGGTGGCCTCGTTCGGCGTCTACCAATACTTCGCCGTCGCCCGCACCTTGCCTTCGGTGGAAGACCTGCAGTCGCGGGCGGCGCAGTTTGAGACGACGCGCATCCTCGACCGGGAAGGCAATCTGCTCTACGAGATCCTCGACCCTCAGGCCGGCCGCCGCACGTACGTGCCACTTTCGGAGATCTCGCCCTACATGGTGGCGGCCGTCATCGCCACCGAAGACTCGCAGTTCTACAGTCATCCCGGCTTCGATCCTCTTGCACTCGCCCGCGCCATTTCCCAGAATCTGGAGGCGGGCGAGATCGCCTCCGGCGCCTCGACGATCACGCAGCAGATCGCCCGCAACTTGCTCCTCAGCCCCGAGGAGCGCAGCCAGCGGACGGCGATCCGCAAGATCCGCGAGATCATGCTCGCGGCAGAGATCACCCGCCGCTACAGCAAAGACCAGATCCTCGAGCTCTATCTGAACCAGATGTATTTCGGGAATCTCGCCTACGGGGTGGAGGCCGCCGCCGAGACCTATTTCAACACGTCGGCCGATCGCCTCACCCTCTCGCAGGCCTCCTTCCTGGCCGGCCTGCTCCAGGCTCCCTCGGTCTACGACATCTTCACCAACCGCGAGGCCACCCTGGCCCGCCACCGCCAGGTGCTCATGCTCATGGTGCAGACCTCGAACGAGCAGGGCTGCATCTACGTGAGCAACTCCCAGCACGCGGTGTGCGTCCCGCCGGAAGAGGCCGGCGCGGCCGCGGCCGAGATCGAGGGCTACGCCTTCAACCTCCCCGCCGGCGAGATGCGTTTCCCGCATTGGGTCAACTTCGTCCGGAGCGAGCTCGAGGCGATGTACGACCCGCAGACGATCTACCGCTCCGGCTTCACCGTCTACACCACGCTCGACCCCGATCTGCAGCGGATCGCCGAGGAGATGGTCGCCACGCAGGTGGGAGCCCTCGCCGACCGGCACGTCACCGACGGCGCGCTGGTGGCCATCCGTCCCGATACCGGCGAGATCCTGGCCATGGTCGGCTCGGCGGACTACAACAATGAGGAAATCGACGGCCAGGTGAACATGGCCGTGCGGCCGCGGCAGCCGGGGTCCTCGATCAAGCCGCTCACCTACGCTGCGGCCTTCGCAGCCGGTTGGACCCCGGCCACCCTGATCTGGGACGTTCCCTCGCAGTTCCCGCCCTCCGGCGATCCGAGCGACACGCGGCCGCCCTATGAGCCCGTCAACTACGACGAACGCTTCCACGGGCCCGTCACCGTGCGGACGGCGTTGGCCAACTCCTACAACGTCCCGGCGGTGAAGACCCTCGACTTCATCGGCATCTACGACGACCCGGCCACGCCTGAGGAGGAAGGCCTGGTCCCCTTCGCCCGCCGCATGGGGATCACCACCCTCACCCGGCCCGACTACGGCCTCTCGCTCACCCTGGGAGGCGGCGAGGTGACGCTGCTGGATCTCACCGGGGCCTACGCCGTCTTCGCCAACGGCGGCTTGCGCATCCCGCCCGTGGCGATCACGCGCATCGTCGATCACACCGGCGCCGAGGTGTATGCCTATGAGGTCCCGGCCGGCGATCAGGTCGTCCGTCCGGAGCATGCCTATCTGATCTCATCGATCCTCTCCGATAACGCCGCGCGCATGCCGATGTTCGGCCCCAACTCCGTGCTCAACCTGCCCTTCCCCGTGGCCGCCAAGACCGGAACGACCAACGACTTCCGCGACAACTGGACCCTGGGCTACACTCCGGATCTGGCCGTGGGCGTCTGGGTGGGCAACGCCGATTGGACGCCGATGCAAAACACGACCGGCCTGACGGGGGCGGCCCCGATCTGGAATCAGTTCACGCAGACGGCCATTCAGCGGCTCACGGGCGGTTTCCCCACGCCTTTCATGGCCCCACCGGGAATCATGGAGCGGGTGATCTGCGCCGTCTCCGGCGCCGAACCCTCGGAGCGGTGCCCCAGCCATCGCAGCGAGATCTTCGCCGCCGATCAGCCGCCGCTGCCCAGCACTCAAGACCTGTGGCAGCGCGTCTGGGTGGATAGCTGGGCGCTCGAACTGGCGTCGGGAGAGTGCGCCGACTATGCCGTCGAGCGGCAAGGCCTGGATGTGACCGATCCCTGGGGACGGCGCTGGCTGGAAGAGGATTCGCAGGGGCGCGAGTGGCTTGAACACATGGACATCGCGCAGGACGATCTCTTCTTCATCCCGCACACCATGTGCTCGGCCTCAAGCCCCCGCCCGATCCTCGCCCTCACCGCGCCCCACGAGGGGGAAGCGCTCGAGACACCCCCCATCGAGATCATCGGCCGGGCCGCGGCGACGGGCAACTTCGAGCGCTGGGAGCTGCACCACGGAGGCGGCAACGACCCCAGCGGATGGGATCTGATCGCGGAGGGGAGCAACCCCGTGCCAGAGGAGGGCCGCCTCACCTATTGGACGCCCTCTCGCGCTCCAAACGGGGCGGGGACGCTCCGGCTGGTGATCTTCGGCGATCACGGGCGCCGGGCTGAGACACGCATCCACATCTTCCTCTCGCTCGCCGCCACGCCGACCCCCACGCCAACGCTGACCCCCACAGTCACGCCGACCGCAACTCTGCCGCCCACCCCGACGGAAACGCCTCCGCCCCCGCCCACCTTTACGCCGACACCCTCGCCCAGCGAAACCCCCACGCCGACGGATACCGAGAGCCCGACGCCAACGGTGTAGGCGATGCAATCGGATAGGGGCGCAGGGCGGCCGCCCTGTACCTGCGGTTCTGGGCAGGTGTGCGCTCCCCACGCGTCCCTTGACGAGAGCCTTCGCCATGCGCGAAGCGCTCAACGCCTGCGGACGCGTAGGGGCGAAGCATTCGGCCGCGTTGCGGCTTCGACACCTGCAACCACACGGCCGAATG
>Ga0209342_10001324_pt1 | contig 27864 bp, 30 predicted proteins | sample RifCSP16_2_FD_184023 | JGI IMG/M metagenome (GOLD analysis project Ga0209342, IMG submission 184023) | Soil microbial communities from Rifle, Colorado - Rifle CSP2_sed 16_2 (SPAdes) (version 2) | ecosystem: Environmental > Terrestrial > Deep subsurface > Rock core/Sediment | place: Rifle...
CCCGAGCTTCGTGTCCTCCGCCTCGTAGACGACGCCCATGCCTCCGCTGCCAAGCTTGGCGGTGATCCTGTAGTGGGAGACGGTCTGGCCGATCATCGGTGGTTTTCGGGGGACGCGCGCGGCATCGTATGCCGGCCGCGGGCCCGCGTCAACGATCCCAGCTCACTCTGCCGCCTGGCCGCGAGGGATCCCGATTGGCGGCGGCATCTCCAAGGTGCATCGCGTCGGACGCCTGCCGGTCAAGTTCGGGCTCTCCGCCTTCCACTTCGTCGAGAAGGCCAGGAACGCCTCCGACTGGCAGCTGCAGTTCCTGGAGAGCCCCATCGTTCCCAGTAGCCAAGGACCGGGTCTTCTTCGGAGGCACCCATCTCACACCTCGTATTCCACCGACGCGGGGATGGTGGGCAACCGACTCGGTCCCGAGAAGGTGCGCTTCAGCGGCCAGTTTCTCCACGTCGCTCAGGCACGTCAGATCGTGCCCGACCTCTCCCTCGCTCTGGTCCGTCGTTGTCTCGGTGCGGGGGCGCCTGACGTCGACCGACGTCTGACCGAAGCCCTGCGCCAGGCCGGGCTGGAATAGTCGTCCGCGAAGCGGTCGCGCGCCGAGCGGCGAGATCCCCGGACCACGTCGATCACGAGTTGGCACGCGGTCAGCACTCGACGCCGAAATGATGTAGCTGTATAATCTACATCACAATGATTCGAACGCAGATCCAACTGCCGGATGCCCTGTACGCGCAAGCGAAGCGGATCGCCGAACGGCAGGAGATGTCGCTCGCAGAGCTGGTCCGCCGGGGTCTCGAGCACATGGTGCGCGTGTACCGAGCCGACGAAACCCCGGATCCGGATTGGCGCTTGCCTGAGCCGCTTGAGCTCGGGGAGTTTCTTGCGCCGATCGAAGACTGGCGCGAGCTCGCCAACGCGGCCGGCCCTGTGGATGCGGAGCCGGCGTGATCTCGATCGACACGAACCTCCTCCTCTACAGCCTCAATCGCGACTGCCCGGAGCACAGCGCGGCGCGCGCATTCGTCGAGGCCTGCGCGGGCCGGACGGATGTCGCGATCGCGGAGCTCGTGCTCGTCGAGCTGTACGTGCTGCTCCGCAACCCCGCCGTGGTGCCCAAGCCGCTCGAGGGCGGCGAAGCGGCGTCCTTGTGCCAGGCCTTTCGTCGTCACCCCCACTGGGCGCTGATCCACACGGCAGCGGTGATGGACAGGGTGTGGGCGGCGGCCGCACGCCCCGGAGTCGCGCGACGCCACATCTTCGACGCCCGCCTTGCCCACACGCTCCTCGACAACGGCGTCAGGGAGTTCGCGACGCGCAACACGCGAGACTTCGAGGGCTTCGGGTTCGAGCGCGTCTTCGACCCGCTCCGGGCCGCACAGCGCTGATCGGGAATCGCCGCTGGCCGTGAAGTGGACCTGGTGGCTCGCTGGGGCGAGTGGCTCCACTCGCGCCGGCAGGTCGTACCCATCCCACTCACCTCAGCCGCGACGGCCAGTCGAGGAAGATCGCCCATCCCGCCCGCCCCGAGGGCGGCGGTGATCCAGTAGTGCGAGAGCGTCTTGCCGATCATGCCTACCGAGGGTCCCTTGCACCGCGTTCGAGCTGATCTCGGTAGACTCCGCTGTCGAAGTAGCCCCGCGACTCGGCGACGAGGCCGTCGCCGCCGATCCGCCACACCTCGAATCCGCTGAATCGGACCCGTTCGCCGGTCTCGCGGCCCGGTGTTGCAAATCGCGTCGAAGACGACCGCCGATAACCCGCGCGTTGACGAAGATGTTGGCACGGTGCAGACGCCGGGTTGTTGAGGGCGGAGCTTGGTGGATCCGGCAGTGGGAGACGGTTGGCCCGGGCGCGCGTCAACGATTTCAGCTCACCCGTGCCGCCCACGCCGCAAGCGCTGTGGGCTCGATCCCGTGCTCTTTTCGCAGCCCGGGAATGTCGGCGTTGTAGCCGACGCGGTCGAACCATTCGAGCATGGTCGCGAAGTCCTCGCTGGACTGGCGGACCTGCTCGATGGGAACGGGGACGAACTCGATCTTGCGCCCCGCGGCGCGGCTGAGGATTCGCGCCGTCTGGGGCATCGTACGTTGGAGCTTCTTGCCTTCGCGGCGGAGGGCAGCCCCGCGCTTCCGGTGATCGTGGGGGTCTCCGAGGGTGCCGGTCTGGGCGTGCTCGCGGCGACCGATCCCGCGGTGCAGGCGCTCGTCGAGGGTGTGGTCGGCCTGGGGCTCCCGGACCAGAACGAGCTCGGTTGGCGGTTCCGCGACTCGATCATCTACCTCACGAAGAAGGCGCCCAAGGAGCCCGGCTTCCTCGTCTCGAGGCTGATCGCCGGCGTCGCTCCGGTACCCCTCGCCATGATCCACTCCACGCGTGACGAGTTCGTTCCGCTCGAGGAGGCGCAGCGGCTCTACGGCCTCGCGCGGGACCCGCGTCGGTTGTGGGTCATCGACGCCGCCGATCACCGCTTCCGCGACAAGCCGCAGGAGCTCGCCGCGTGTCTTGCCGAAGCGCTCGACTGGGTCGTGTCGGCACGGGGGGCGGGCCGATGACGGCCAGGGCAGGAAGGTCGGACCGTTGGAGGCCGCCCGCGCAAGAGGGCCAGGGAGAGGGACATGAACGCGCTGACGTGGGTCGTGACGGGGTTGTTCGTCGGGTGGTTCGCTCGGCGGATGATGAGAGGTCGCAGCTACGGGCTCCCCGGCGACGTCCTGCTGGGGCTCATCGGTGCGCTCGTCGGGGGCTGGGTCATGCGCCTCCTCGGCGTCACTCCGACCGAGCGGGGCCTCTCGCACGCGGTGGTCGCCCTCATCGGCGCCATGTTCGTCCTCGGCCTGGCGCGCCTGGTGGCCAGGCTGTCGGAGAGAACACGCCGCCTCATCCACGACACCCAGGCGCCGGCGCCCGACCTCGAGGCCCTCATCCGGCGACTGGGGGAGAGGGAGCGCGGCCTCGTCGCCCGCCTGATCCGGCGCGGCCCCGTCGCCCGTGACCCAAACGTCGAGTTCGAGGAGCGGCTGACGATCGGCCAGCGCATGGCCGATCAGGTGGCCGCTCTCGGCGGCAGCTGGACCTTCATCGGCCTCTTCCTGCTTCTCCTCTTCGGCTGGATGATCGTCAACACCGAGTTGCGCCGGCCCTTCGACCCCTACCCCTTCATCCTGCTGAACCTCGTGCTGTCGCTCGTCGCGGCGCTGCAGGCACCGGTGATCATGATGAGCCAGAATCGCCAGGCGGCGAAGGACCGGCTGGGGGCGCAGTTGGACTACGAGGTGAACCTGCGCGCGGAGCTCGAGATCCAGCGTCTCCAGGTGACGCTCGAAGAAGCCCGTCTGCGCGAGCTCGTCGACACCGTCGCCGAGCAGCGCCGGCTGCTCGAGGAGATCCGTCGCCGCCTGGGTGCCTCCGGAGGCGAGCTCTCCTGATGGCGCGCCCTCCGGGAGCCCGCCTACGCGGTGACGGTGCTCGCGCGAGGGCCGGCACCTCTTCGGGGACTGGAAAGGCTAGACTCGAAACGTGGTCCCCTTCCTGAGCAGGCTCCAGGGCCGACCGCTGCGGGTGCAGCTCCAGCTGATGATGCTGGTGCTGCTCGCCCTCTCCGTCGGCAGCCTCTTCGTCCTGCACCTCTTCAGCGAGCGGGCGCTCATGGCCCGGATCCGCGACTACACGGAGGAGCTGTCGACCGCGATCGAGATCACCCAGGAGCAGCCGGGGGGCAGCCCCGACCCGCGGAAGGCCGTGCAGGCTTTCGCGGAGAAGCTCCGCGAGCTCGGTGTCCGGGACGTCTCGATCGCCGACGCGTCGGACGAGGTGGTGCAGGCCTCCACCAATCCCCGGATCGTGGGGCGAAAGCTGGTCCGGCGACGAGGGCCCGCCGAGTACGTGATCCGGGGCGTTCTCGGTGAGGACACCTCCTTCGGTCGCGTTCGCGCCTCCAACCTGACGGTGCCCATCATGGTCGGGGACCGGCGGGTGGGTTATGTCGTCATCACCCGCATCCTCGACGACTTCTCGTTCCTCGCCACGAGCGCGCTCGCCAGTCGCATCGCGGCGACGCTCGCCGTGTTCGCGCTGGGGATGCTGCTGTCGATCTATCTCGCCTCGGCCGTCTCCCGGCCCGTACAGGCCCTCACCGACGCCGCCGGCCGCGTGGCGCGCGGCGACCTCGAGGCACGCGTGCCGGCGGCGGGCAGCGGCGAGCTGGACGCCCTCGCCCGGACATTCAACGAGATGGTGGAGGGGATTGCGGAGAACCGGGCGCTCGAGGAGAAACTGAACTTCGCGGAGCGGTCGAGCGCCATGGGGCGTCTCGCCTCCGCCCTCGCCCACGAGATCCGCAACCCGCTCAACTCCATCCGTCTCACGATCGACCACGTGCGAACGCGGCTGGCCCCGGCGGAGGCGGCGCGGCGCGCCGAGTTCGAAACGGTCATGGCAACCCTGAAGTCGGAGGTGGCGCGTCTCAACCGCCTGGTGGACGACTTCCTCTCCTTCGGACAGCCGGCGCGGCTGGATCCCCGGCCGTGCGACGTTGGTGCGCTCGTGCGCGAGATTGTCGCCCTGGTGGAGCACAAGGCCCGCGAGCAGGCGATCGAGCTGCGGGCGGACGTGGCACTCGACCTCCCGGCCACCGTCGCCGATCCCGAGCTGCTGAAGGCCAGCCTCCTCAACCTCGTTCTGAACGCCTTCGACGCGATGCCGTCGGGCGGGCGGCTGACCCTCAGCGCGGGGCGGGCCGCGACGTGCGCCTCGCCCGCGATTGCGGTGAGCGTGTCCGACACCGGCGTCGGGATGTCGCCCGAGGCCGCGGCGAGCGCCTTCGAGCCGTACTTCTCGACCAAGGAGACGGGCGTCGGCCTCGGCCTCGCCATGGTGCGCCGGATCGTCGAGGGCCACGAAGGCTCGATCGCGCTCGACACCCACCCCGGCGAGGGAACAACCATGCGCATCCTGCTCCCGGTGCGGCCATGAGGTCCCGCATCCTCGTCGTGGACGACGAGGCCCCCCAGCTCGAGATACTGCGTTTGATCCTGGGTTCCGAGGGCTACGAGGTCGCGACGGCGGCGAGCGGCCGCGCCGCCCTGGCCGCCCTCCGGCGCGAGCCCTTCGAGGTGGTCCTCAGCGACCTCAAGATGCCCGACCTCTCCGGCATCGCCCTTCTCGAACAGATCCTGCACGAGCAGCCGGGCGCGTGCGTCGTGCTGATGACCGCCCACGGCAGCATCGACTCCGCGGTCGAGGCCATGCGCAAGGGCGCCTTCGACTACCTCACGAAGCCCCTCGACCGCGAGGATCTCCTCCTCGCCGTCTCCCGCGCCGCCGAGCGGACGCGGCTGCTGAGCGAGAACCGACGGCTTCGGGAGGAGCTGCGCGGCCGATTCCGGCTGGAGAACATCGTGGGCGAGCACGGAGCGATGCAGGAGGTGTTTCGCGTCGTCCAGAAGGTCGCCCGGTCGACCTCGACCGTTCTGATATACGGGGAGAGCGGGACGGGCAAGGAGCTCGTGGCCCGGGCCATCCACGGCGCGAGCGACCGGCGCGACCGCCCCTTCCTCGCCGTCAACGTCGCCGCCCTCCCGGAGACCATCCTCGAGGCGGAGCTGTTCGGGTACGAGAAGGGCGCCTTCACCGGGGCCGACGCGCGCAAGGTCGGCCTGTTCGAGCAGGCTTCGGGCACGACTCTCTTCCTCGACGAGGTCGGTGAGCTCAAGCGCGATCTGCAGGTCAAGCTGCTGCGCGTGCTGCAGGAGCGCGAGATCCTCCGCGTCGGCGGGACGGAGCCGGTCCCGGTGGACGTACGCGTGGTCGCCGCCACCAACCGCGACCTCGAGCGTGAGACGCGCGAAGGTCGCTTCCGCGAGGACCTGTTCTACCGTCTGCATGTCATCCCGATCACGCTGCCGCCGTTGCGCGAGCGGCGGACAGACATTCCCCTGCTCGTCGAGCACTTCCTCGCGCGGCACGGTGGACCGGGGCGGGCGTGTCTGGTCGCGCCGGAGGCGCTCGAGGCCCTCGTCGCCTACTCGTGGCCGGGCAACGTCCGCGAGCTCGAGTCGGTCATCGAACGGACGCTGCTGCTGGCCGAAGGCGACGCCGTCCGGTTGGAGGACCTGCCGGCATCCGTGCGCGCGAATCTGGGGCGTGGCGGCGCCGGCATCCCGATCGACATACCCGAAAACGGCCTCGACCTCGAGCAGCTCGAGCGCAGCCTGATCCTCCGCGCTCTGGACAAGTCCGGCGGCAACGTCACCCGCGCGGCGCGTCTCCTCGGCCTCAGCCGGCGGACGCTGCAATACCGTCTCGAGAAGATCGAGGGTGCACGGAATGGGGCGCCCACTGCACCAGATGGTTCGGCGGGGGTGGGGGAGGGCTGAGGCCGGGCCGGGGCACCCGTCGCCGCAATCGCTGTCTTTTCTGAGTATTGTGATCATCCACCACGGGGACGCGCTCCGGCCGCAGCCTGGCACCACGGTTGCTGTGGGGTGGGTAGGCGGGCCCGCGGTGCGGCCCGTCAAGGAGCCAAGAGAACACAATGAAGAAGCTAGCCGTCCTCCTGTCGACCCTTCTGGTGGCGGGCGCCGCATTTGCCGCCCAGACCGCCGAGAAGAAGGCGACACCCACCAAGCCGGCCATGAAGACGCACGTCGTCGAGACCGAGGTCGTCTCGGCCGACGCGGTCGCGCACACCCTCACCGTCAAGGGCGAGAAGGAGAACGCGACGTACAAGGTCGATGCCTCGGCCACGGGGCGTCTCAAGGAACTGAAGGCCGGCGAGAAGATCAAGGTGACCTGCCGTGACAACGAGAAAGGCGAGCACCAGGCCATCACCCACATCGAGGTGTTGAAGGCCCCGGCGAAGATGTAGGAGGGAAACGGACCAGAGACCCAGCGGAGCAAGACCGACCGGATGAAGGGCGCCGAGTCTCTCGGCGCCCTTCGTTTTCCCGAAGCTCACCGCCATGGCATGATGGGCGGGTGCAGATCAAGGGCTTCCCGGTGAAGATCTCGCGGCGGCTCTGGCTCGGCGCCGCGCTCGCAGCGCTGGCCGGGGCCGGCGGTCTTGCCGGCTACCGGGGTCTCGTGCGCCTAGGTGTGCTCAGGTACAACCGGTGGGACCGACGCGAACGCGGCCGGCTCCGCATGGGCGACTCCGCGCCCGACCTGGCGCTGCCGCGATACGACGGCGGTCTGGTCCAGTTGTCACAGCTCTGGGGGGAGAAGCCGGTCGTGCTCGTCTTCGGGAGCTGCACCTGACCGCCCTTCCGCAAGAAGATCGGCGATCTTCATCGCATCTACGACCAGTACCGTGACCGGGCCCACTTCCTGACCGTCTACATCTCGGAGGCCCACCCCGCCGACGAGTGGCAGATGGAGTCGAACGAGAAGGAGCAGATCGTCTTCGACCAGCCGAAGACGGACGAGGAGCGCAAGGCCGCGGCACGCATACTCGTGGAACGGCTGAAGTACCGGATCCCCGTCGCCCTCGACCCTTTGGACGGCCGTGCGGAGAAGGCCTTTGCCGCCTGGCCGGAGCGGATCTACATCCTGGACGCGGGTGGTCGTGTCCTCTACAAGGGCGGCATGGGCCCCTTCGGCTTCCAACCCGAGGAGGCGGAGCGGCGCCTGGCCGAGGTCGTGGTCGCGAAGCCAGGTGGGTAACGCTACGCGGCGGACAAGGAGCGGGTCGTTCCCCGTCGTGTGAGAACCAGAGCTTACAGGGTCGCATTCGTCGCCCTCCTGGTTTCGGCGGCGTGGAGAGTCTCCTCGGCCTCTCCAGAGACTCCGCTCGGCCAGTTCGACGGACACGGGGACGTCGGCGCGCCCCGGCTGCCCGGCTCGGTGACCTACGACGCCGTGTCGCAGGAGTACCGTCTCGCCGCGGCGGGCGTGAACATGTGGGGCCCGCGGGACGAGTTTCATCTCGTCTGGAAGCGCCTGAAGGGCGACTTCATCCTCCGGGCGAGGGTGGAGCTCGTCGGCGAGGGCGTCGATCCGCATCGCAAGGCGGGCGTCATCGTCCGGAGCAGCCTCGACGCCGACTCCCCGTACGCCGACGCCGTGGTGCACGGCGACGGTCTCACCGCTCTCCAGTACCGCCGGTCGAAGGGAGCGGACACGGAAGAGATCCGATCCGAGGTCACGGGGGCAGAGGTCCTCCAGCTCGAGAGGAAGGGGAACACCGTCACCGTCTCCGCAGCTCGCTTCGGCGATCAGTTCAAGATAACCCCGCTCCCCGATCTCGCCTTGGGCGACGCGGTCTTCGTCGGCCTCTTCCTCTGCTCGCACAACCCGGACGTGATCGAGAGGGCCGTCTTTCGAGACGTCCGCATAATCTCGCATGAACCCTGAATCCTTGACCCTCGGCCTTCACGTGCGCACGCGCAGCGGCCCCGGCGTTCTCCACCAGATCACCGGTGTGATCGCCCGTCACCAGGGGGACATCACTTCCGTGGAGATCGTCGAGCGCGGCCCCGAGGGGAGCCGCGTCTACTTCGAGGTCGAGCTGGCCGGCGCGCCCGACGCCCTGGTCGCGGAGCTGAAGGCCATGGCGGTCGTGCTCGCCCTCGAGGTCGTGGAGACGTTCCAACGGGTCTACGGCAAGCGGATCATCATCATCGGGGGCGGGGCCCAGGTCGGGCAGGTGGCGATCGGGGCGATTTCGGAGGCGGACCGCCACAACATCCGTGGCGAGCACATCTCCGTGGATACGATCCCGCTGGTCGGCGAGAAGCCCCTCGCGGAGGCGGTGCGGGCGGTGACGCGCCTGCCACGGGCGCGGGCGCTGGTTCTGGCCGGCTCCCTCATGGGAGGCGAGATCGAGGCGGCGGTCCGGGAGGTGCGGGCCCGGGGACTGCTCGTCATCAGCCTCAACATGGCCGGCAGCGTCCCCGACGCGGCCGACCTCGTTGTGACCGATCCGGTCCAGGCGGGCGTCATGGCGGTCATGGCGGTGGCCGAGACCGCCCGGTTCAACCTCGAACGACTGAAGCGACGCACCTTCTGACGGGCTACCGCGGGGGAACCAGCAGCTCCAGGCCCTCGACGAGGGGCGGATAGGTGACGAGCTCCTCTTTCGCGACACCCCAAGTCGTGAAGAGGTGCCCGAGCATCCGGGGGTGCCCCAGCCTTCCCGCGAAGGCGATCAGTGCCCGCGTGGCGTCCACGTCTTTCCAGCTCGCGGGAAGGACACGAAAGCCCTTCTCGAGGAACATCGGGATCGAGGGATAGGCGTCTCTCTTCTCGTAATGCCAGGGGCAGATGATGATGTCCCTCGGGATCTGGTCGACGGCCCCGGCGGTGCCGTTCAGCGAAGACTCCCATTCCCCGAAGTCGTGGCCTCGCCCGTCGAACAGGCGGTCTCCCCACATCAGCATCTCGATGCCCCGCTGCCCGACCAGGTAGCCGTGGAGGTCGTTCACCGCCTTCGCGTAGAGCTCCGCCGGGTCCTTCCCCCTCGTCGAGGGCGAGTACTCGGATCCGAGGAGGAACACCTCGTCCATCCCGACATGGAGGGCGTCCGCCTCGAAGGCCTCCACGATCTCGTCCATCAGCTCCAAGACGATGCGATTCACCTCGGGGTTCAGCGGGTCCCACTCGCGACAGTAGATCCCCTTGTTGCCGGGGAAGGCCCCCGGGGTCAGGTCGAAGTGGGGGTAGACGGTCAGGAGCGGGAACGTCTCCGCTTCCCAGGACTGGTGCCCCAGGGATTGGAACTCGGGAATCAGGCGTATCGAGTGCCGGCGACAGATGTCGAGGAGACGGCGGGCGCCCTCGGGGGTGATCGGCGCCGCGCCCCTCCGCAGCTCCGGATGGGACACGAACGCGAAGTTGTAATCCACCTCCAGGATCAGCACGTTGATGCCCCTGGCCGCGAGCGCGGGGATGTTCCGACCCAGGACCTCGAGGTCGCCATCGCTCTCGTAGCCGATCAGGTGCACCGCGCGCCATCCGTCCCGGGGTGGCAGGGCCCGCTGGACGGGAGGGTTGCTCGCGCAGGCTGCGGCCGTCGCCACGAGAAGGGCCAGAGCCAGCCCCGGGCGAGGTGCGGGTGAGGGGTCGGTCATGCGCGGGTGGGCGGCAGGACGGGGACCTTATGTAGCGTCACCGGGCCTCTGTCAAGGCTCCGCTCAGCCCGAAGCCCGGGCCACCGCCGCCCTTCCGGCGTCGGCCATACGCAGCAGGTGCAGCTCGAGGTTGTCGGCCAGGGCCTCGCTACTCGCCTCGATGATGTTCTGCGAGACCCCGATGGTGCTCCAGCGCTCCTCGTCCCGGGCGCCCTCGATGAGGACGCGCGTCGTCGCCCCGGTGGCCGACTCCGGATCGAGGATGCGCACCTTGTAGTCGGCGAGGCGCACAATGGGCCAGGCTGGGATAGTGAGGCTGGAGGGCCTTGCGGAGGGCTCGGTCCAGTGCGTGGACGGGCCCGTCGCCTTCGGCCACCTCGTGGACGACTCGGGTGCCGACCCGGAGCTTGACGGTGGCCTCCGCGAATATCTCGCCGTGGCCGGGCCGGCGCTCGGCGATCACGACCACGTCGAGGATCTCGAACGGAGGGACGTAGTCCGGCCGGCTCCTTCGTAGGAGGAGCTCGAACGAGCCCTCCGCCGCCTCGAACTGGTAGCCCCGGCTCTCGTCACCCAGGAGGGGAGACTGCCCCCGTTCGTGTCGCAGAGCACGACCCAGTCCGCCCCTGCCTCCGCCGCCGCGGAGACGGCCTGGAGCGCGTAGTCGCGATCGGCGCGGAAGCCGTCGAAGAAGTGCTCCGCGTCGTACACGACCTCCCTCCCGTGCCGCTTCAGGAAGCCGACGCTGTCGCGGATCATCGCCAGGTTCTCCTCGGGTGTCGTGCCCAGAACGCGCCGGACGTGGAGGAGCCAGGACTTTCCGAAGATGGCGACGGCGGGGGTCTCCGCCTCGAGAAGCCCGCGGAGGTTCGCGTCGTCTTCCGCTCGCCCGCCCGCCTTGGTGCTGCCGAAGGCGGTCAGCCGGGCGTGGCGGAGCGGCAGGTCCCCCGCGCGGCGGAAGAACGCCGAGTCTTTCGGGTTCGAGGCCGTCGAGCAGGCGCGCGATCTTGAGCTTGTCCTCGACGGACAGGCTCAGTCCCTCGCCCTGCGTGCCGTCCCGAAGGGTGGTGTCAAAGAGCTGGATCTTCATGGTCCTTCCCCGAAAAGCAAAAGGCCCCGAGGCTGGCTTCCTCGGGGCCTTGGGATCTGCCGGCGATGAGCGCCTTCGATCAGAGAGGACCCCTCCTGGGTCCAATAAAGACGATGGCCGCGCACACGACGGGCCCGCTCCAGGTCCGGCGGGCGAGGGTGGCACCGCGGCTCATCTCGAGGCGGATTATCAGCGACCCTGAGGACCCTGTCAAAGCGGTGGTGCCCGCCTCTGGGGTCCCCGTGGCTCGTCGGTGACACCATGGCGGGGCGAGGGTTGGCCCTCAAGGGCCGTCGTCGAGTCGCCGCAGGCCCTCGCGGATGAGGCGTGTGTGCGTCCAAATGTCGGGGGAATCCTCCGGCAGGTTGAGCGGGACCTCGCGCAAGCCGGTTGGCGAGACCGACCAGCTCTGGAAGACGATGTGGGCCGGCGCACCGATGGCCTCCTTGACGGCGTCGACCCAGCCGAGGACGTCGGCGGCGTATCCGGCTTCGTCGAGGCCGTCGCCGCCCCAAAAGATCACGCCTAGCGGTATGCCCCGCTCTTCGCAGGCGGCGCGGAGCGTGGCGAGATCCCCGGCCACGTCCTTGGCCAGGACCGCGGCGCGAGGGCGGTCGACGTCGAGGTGGAGAAACGCAACCGGAGTGCCGCGGGAGGACAGGGCGTCGAGCCAGTCGACGATCTCGGTGGCGTCGAAGTGCGGGTAGGGCTCTACATCACCCATCGAGACCCCCGGAAGGGCGCTCCGGAGCGACGACAGGTACCGAGCGACCTCGTCAGCCGTGGCGTCACGCTTCTGGCCGCATCGCTCCCCTCCCAGGAGGGGCTCGTCCATGACGAGGAAGGCGACCTCGCCTCCCGCGGCGTGCACCCGGCTCGTAACGCGCTCGACCAGCGGGACCGTGGCGTCCGCCACGCACTCCCACTCCTTGATGGCAGGCACCTCCACCCCCATGGCGAGGCCCCAGTCGTCGAGCCTCTTGAAGGCATTGGCCGCTTCGAAGTGCGCGAGATCGTTTTCGCCGCACTCGGGACAGTCATCCGCCGCGCCGAGCTGCGCCGCGTAGAATTGAAAGACGCCGACGTGTTTTCTGGTCTCCTGCCACTCCTTCGGGTGCGTGAAGAGCCTCACCATGTCGCGACTGGCGAGGTTCGGGGCAAACCAGATGCGTCGGTCGGCTGCACAAGAGACCGAGACCAGACCGAGCAGGACAGCGGCGGTCAGCTTCAGCCCGCTCGGCGAGTGCGGGCCCGCCCTCCTCCGGCGCCCGTTCCCGAGATCTTCCCCCATCGTGCCCACTCTCCTCGTGCCGCGGTGACCTCTCGCTGAGTAGTGTGCAGGTGTCGTCCTCGTTAATCGTCTCACGGGGGTTATTGACCATGGTCGTCGACCATGGTAATCTCAGTCATGGAAACGATCGCCATCTCCAAGTTCAAGGCCACCTGCCTGGCCGTTCTCCAGCGGGTCAAGCGTACCGGCAAACCGGTGCTGGTCACGCGTTTCGGTAAACCGATCGCCGAGGTCGTGCCGCCGTCCGGTCGCGCCACAGCCCATGCCTGGATTGGCTCCTTCCAGTCTCGAGGGCGCGTCCTCGGCGACATCGTGTCCCCCGCGACGGACGAGAAAGAGTGGGAGGTCCTTCGCTCGTGAGGCTGCTGCTCGACACGCACATCTGGATCTGGAGCCTGCTCGAACCCGCGAGGCTTTCGCGAAAGGTGCGTGCGGAGCTGGAATCGCCCGACAACGAGCTGTGGCTATCGCCGGTCAGCACCTGGGAGCTGCTCATCCTCATCGAAAAGGGACGGGTGTCGATCGACAGGGATCCCGTCCCGTGGGTCGCCGAGGTGTCGCGGGCGGTGGCCTTGCGGGAGGCCGCGCTCACACACGACGTGGCGATGGAAAGCCGCGTGATCGACCTGCCCCACCAGGACCCTGCCGATCGCTTCCTCGCGGCGACGGCCCGAGTCTACGACCTCACGCTCGTGACGGCCGACACCCGGCTTCTCGGCTCCCGCCGCATCGCCACCCTCGCCAACCAGTAGCTGGGAGGAGGGGGTCGTCCCCAAGCCGGAGGACCGCTACGGGTCCGCAGAGGTGGAGCGCCCCACGATACTTTCTCGATAGCGTTCGACGGCCTTTCGACGGCCGCGTGACTTGGGTCACTCCGCCGACTCCGCGTTCCCTGAACGAAATCCGATCCCGCTCTGCCGCCCGTAGTAGGCATGAACGTCGAGCTGAGGAGGAACGCATAAGTCCTGGAAGAGCCCTGCTCCGTCGGATCGCCCTACCCGTTTCGCTGGCCGCGGGAGCCGCCCTCGTGGCCCCGCTCGGTCTTCAGGCCTCGAGCCACCGCGAGGCCCCGGGGATCACCGAGCGGCCCAAGGTGGACGGGACCGACTTCTACGTATTCCGCAGCTACGAGGCGGGCCGCGAGGCCTTCGTGACGCTGGTCGCCAACTACATCCCGCTCCAGGACCCCTACGGCGGGCCGAACTACTTCACGCTCGACCCGCGGGCCCGCTACGAGATCAAGATCGACAACGACGCCGCCGCCCGCACCTACGACATCCGCATCCCGGGCTGCAGCAACGGCCGCATGTTAGTGGGACAGCGCAAGGACCCCTTCGTGGTCGACCTCGGCGAGGTGTTCGACCTCGTGAACGTCAGCAACCCGCTCGGGCCGGTCGACGCCGAGGCGGACGACCTCGCCGACAAGAACGTCACCTCGCTGATCCTCGAGTTGCCGATCTCCTGCGTGGCCGGCAGTCGTGGACCCGTGATCGGCGCTTGGACGACGGCGAGCCTGCCGAAGCACGGGAAGCACGACACGTTCGTCCAGGTGTCGCGCCTCAGCAACCCGCTCGTGAACGAGGTCGTGTTCGGCGGCGCCGGCGTGAAGGCGCCCACGCTCTTCCCACGGACCGACCTCGTGGCGGCCTTCCTGACGGGCGTCCCGGGCCTGAACGCGAACGGCTCGGTCGCGGAGATGATCCGTCTCAACACGGACACGCTGCCCAAGCCGGCCGCCTCCCAGAACAACCTGGGAGTGATCGGCGGCGACGTCGCCGGCTTCCCGAACGGGCGTCGTCCGGGCGACGCCGTGGTCGACATCGCGCTGCGCGTGGTGATGGGCAAGCTGCTGCCGCTGGCCGACGCCCCCTCGGGTCAGCTCCCCTTCACGGACGGGGCGCTCGTCGACGCGAGCCACTTCTCGAGCACGTTTCCTTATCTCAAGACGCCGATCCCGGGCTCGCCGAACGGCACTCCGTAGCAGACCACACGGGCGGCGGGGCTCGCACCCCGCCGCCCGTTGACACTGTTCCTGGATCCCATGCTCCTGCGCCGCCTCTCCTTCACGGTGCTCGCCGTCCTTAGCACCCCCTCCCTTCACGCCCACGACTTCTGGATCGAGCCTTCTGCGTATCGCCTGGAGGTGGGCACGGCCCTCGACGTCCGGCTCCGCGTGGGCGAGGGCTATCGGGGGGAGCCGGTCGCCCGCAATCCGGCGCGTATCCGCCGCTTCGTCCTTTCCGGGCCGGCGGGGGAGGAGACGATTCCGGGGGCAGCGGGCGCCGAACCCGCGGGCTCCGTTCGCGTCAATACGGCGGGGCTCTTCGTCCTCGGCTACCACAGCCGGCCCTCCTCGATCAGCCTGAAAGCCGAGAAGTTCGAGGCGTACCTCGCCGAGGAGGGGCTCGAGCGGATCATCGCGCTTCGGGCCGAGCGGCGCGAGAGCGCGCAGCCGGGGTGTGAGATCTACTCCCGCTGCGCCAAGGCGCTCGTGGTTTCGGGAAAGCCCTCCGCGGGCGGCCACGACCGCCAGCTCGGCCTCCCGCTTGAGCTCATCCCGGAAGAGAACCCGTACGCGAGCGCGGGCGGCGGCCTGCCGGTCCGGATCCTCTTCCACGAACGCCCGCTCGAAGGCGCGCTCATCGTGGCCCTGCCCAGGGAGGAGCCCGGGATGAAGCTCGCGGCCCGCTCGGATCGCGATGGCCGCGTCGTGCTCGATCTCGCCGCGGGTCGCATCTGGCTCGTGAAGACCGTGCACATGGTGCCCGCTCCGGCCGACTCGGGCGCCGACTGGGAGAGCCTCTGGGCCTCGCTGACCTTCGAGATCCCCGCGCGCTAGGGTGGCCGCCTTCCCATGACGTTGCCTTCCCCGAGGCGCGGCGGCTAAGATGTCCGCCGATCTCCCGAGCGCACCATTGCCCATGGCTTCACCTGAGGCCGCGTCGCTGATCCGCCGCCTGACCCGCGGGGACCACAGGGCTCTGGGCGAGTTCTACGACCTCTACGCCGGGCTCGTGAACGGCCTGGCCCTGCGCATCCTCCGGGATCGCGCCGAGGCGGAGGACACCGTCCAGGAGGTCTTCGTCCAGGTCTGGCAGCAGGCCGCGCGCTTCGACCCGTCTCGCGGAACGCCCGAGGCCTGGCTCTGCACGATGGCGCGGACGCGCGCCCTCGACCGACTGCGGAAGCGCTCCTCCCGTCGCGAAGAGCCTGAGAAGAGCGACCCCGGCTCTAGCGAAGCGCCGCGGACCGAGGAGGCGATCGCCGTGCGCAAGGCGCTCGACTCGCTTCCGGGGGACCAGCGCACGGCGCTGGAGCTCGCCTACTACGAGGGGCTCACGCAGACGGAGATCGCCGAGCGACTCCGCGAGCCGCTCGGGACCATCAAGACCCGCATTCGCACCGCCATGATCCGCTTGCGCGGTGTGCTGGGACCGTCGTCATGAACGAAGAACGCCTCCTGGAGCTCGTGCCGCTCGCGGCGCTCGGAGCGCTGGACGGAGAGGAGCGCGCCGCCTTCGAGGCGCAGCTCGCCTCGAGCCCCCCGGCCCAGCGCGAGCTTTCTGCCTACCAGGAGCTCGTGGGCCGGCTCGGGCTCGCGACCGCCCCGTTGCCGCCGTCGGTCGCGCTGCGCGACCTCTTGCTGCGCGAGACGAGGCCCGCCGCCCCGGGCCGGGCCTGGCTCGCCCCGGCGCTCGCTGCCGGTCTGGTCGCCGCCCTCGCCGGTCTCGCCTTCTTCCGCAGCGAGCGCGATGCCGCGCTGCGCGAGGCCGCCGCTGAGCGTGCGGCCGCGCAAGAGGCGCGCGAGACCGCGCAGAAGGCCCAGGCCGAAGCGGCGGCGCTCCGCGAGATCCTCGCCGGCGAGGTGGCGTTCCGCGAGCTGGTCAGCCATCCCGAGACCCGCGTCATCAGCCTGGCCGGGCTCGCGGCGGCGCCAGAGGCCCGCGCCAGAGTGGTGTGGCACGCGGGACGGGGCGAGGCCGTGCTCGTCGCTTCGGGCCTCGCTCCCGCACCCGCCGGCAAGGCTTACGAGTTGTGGATCATCGCGAAGGCCGCACCCGTCCCCGCGGGGGTGTTCCAGGTGGACGCGCAGGGCCGCGTGGTCTTCCGTCTGCCGACCGGCCTCGAGCTAGCCGGAGTAAAGACCTTCGCGGTGACGGTCGAGCCCGAAGGCGGGACACCGGCGCCCACGGGTCCGATGGTGCTCGCGGGCTCCGTCTCGTGACGGTGGTCGCCCTCGGCGAAGCGGCCGGCGAGGACCTCGACCGCCAGAGGACGACGGCGTAGGACCGGCGGATGAGGCGGGAGACGTGCTGAGCCTGGAGCAACGCCGCCAGTGCCGAGCCCTCAGCGGCCGCTCGGGTCCTTCAGGTACTTCAGCAGCTCGGAGTCGGTCGAGAGGATGACGGTCGCGTCCTTGTCGAGGGCGGTCTGAAGCGTCTCCATGCTCTTGAAGAACTCGTAGAAGCCGGGGTCGCGGCCGTAGGCGCGGGCGTAGATCGCGGTCGCGCGGGCGTCCGCCTTGCCCTTGAGCTCCTGCGCCGACTTGTAGCCGACGGACGTCGCCGCCAGCACGTCGCGCTCCTTCTGGCCCCGGATCTCGGCCGCCCGGCCCTGCCCCTCGGAGCGGCTGCGCTCGGCGATGCGCTTCCTCTCCGCGATCATCCGCTGGAAGACCGCCTGCTGCACGGACTCGGTGTAGTTGATGCGCTTGAAGCGCACGTCCACGAGCTCGACCCCGAACTCGGGCGTAATCTTCGAGGCCCGGCCGAGGATCTGCTGCGCGATCTTGTCGCGGCCGGCGAAGATCTTGGCCGTGGCCTCGGCGGCCCCGATCCCCTCCAGCTCCCCCGTGATCGCGAAGGCGCGGTTGGAGGAGCGTACGATCTCGATGAGGTCGAAGGAGGCGACGGCGTTGCGGGTCTCGCCATCCACGATGTCGTCGAGGCGGCTCTGGCCGCCCCGCTCGTCGCGCACCGCCTGGTAGAAGCGCAGCGTGTCCGCGATCCGCCAGCGCGCGTAGGTGTCGGCCCAGATGTACTTCTTGTCGCGGGTCGGGATCTCGTTGGCGTCGCCGTCGAACTCCAGCCAGCGCTTCTCGAAGCGGTGGACGGTCTGGATGACGGGGAGCTTGACATGCAGGCCCGGGGTGGCGATCACCCCGCCGACCGGCTTTCCGAACTGGGTGATGATCGCCTGCTCGGTCTCGCTCACGGTGTAGACCGAGGAGAGGAGGAGGGTGGCGGCCAGGAGGCCGAGGATGATGGTCATGATGCGGGTCACGGCTTCACCTCCTTCACCGTCCCGTCGAGCTGCAGGAGCGGCAGGACCCCCCGCGCCCTCTCGTCGACGATGACCTTCTTCCCGAGCCTCGGGACGAGATCGCTCATGGTCTCCAGGTACATCCGCCGACGGGTCACCTCGGGTGCCCGCCGGTACTCCTCGTAGAGCGACTCGAAGCGGCTCGCGTCGCCCTTGGCGCGGTTCTCGCGCTCGAGGGCGTAGCCTTCGGCGGCGCGGACGAGCTGCTCGGCCTCGCCCTTGGCCCGGGGCACCGCCTGGTTGTAGTCGGCCCAGGCCTCGTTGATCCCGCGCTCCTTCTCCTGGATCGCCTGGTTGACCTCGTTGAAGGCGGGGCGCACGGGGTCGGGCGGGTTCACGTCCTGGAGCACCAGCTGCTGGATCTCGATGCCGATCCCGTAGAGGTCGCACAGCCGCTGAAGCTCCTCCTTGGCCGCGAGCGCGATGTCGGCGCGGCCGATCGTGATCACCTCGTCGACGCTGTGGTCGCCCACCACCTGGCGGACGGCGGCCTCGGACATGTAGCGAAAGGTCTCGGGGACGTTGCGGACGTTGAAGAGGAAGGCCTTGGAGTCCCTGATCCGGAACTGGACGATCCACTCCACGACCCCCACGTTGAGGTCGCCGGTCAGCATCAGCGACTCCGCTAGCGCCTCCGGAGGCTGGGCGAACTCGCTGCGCACGCCCGGGCGCACGGTGCGGAAGCCGAACTCCATCTTGAGCTGCCGCTGCACGGGGACCTTGGTGACACGCTCGATGCCGAAGGGCAGCTTCAGGTGCGGCCCGGGCTCGCTCGTGCGGACGTAGGCGCCGAACCTCTGGATGACGCCGACCTCCTCCGGCTCCACCTGGTAGTAGGTCGTCAAGAGCAGCACGAGGACGGCGAGGGCGATCGCGCCGAGCCGCAGCGCCCCCAGCGGGAGGCGCGGCACCGGGGGCAATCGAAAGCCTCGGCCGCCTACGTCGATGACGGGGCCCTGGCCCCACGGTTCTCGCGGCATGGTCTCCTCCCGGCCAGATTTGGGAAGGGCGCGCCCGACGACGGCGCGCCGGGACCCTCCTAGCATACCTCCGCTCACGCCGCTCGCCCTGTGGCCGCAGCGCTTCGCGCGCAGCCACGGGTCCCTGCGCCTGGTCGTCGAGCGGGTGCTGCGCCGCTTCCTCGAGAGCGGTCTTCTCGACCTGCCCGCCGTGAGCTCGGGCCCATCCGCCCTGTTACAGCCAGTCCTCCGCTTTCAGGCCGCCCAGGCGACGGAACTCGGAGACGTTGTGCGTGACCACGGTGAGGAGGTATTTCAGGGCCGGTCCATGTCGATTGGGCTTCCCCCGGGCGGCAGCGGCTCGGGCACTTCCAGGTCCCGGGACGCCCTGCCCCAGCTCTTCCAGTAACCTCGGGGCCAGCTCCGACGCCGGAGCGGCTCGAGGATGACGCTGTCGCCCTCGCGCCGGATCGAGACCTCCTCGCCCTGGAACCGGAACTCCTTGGGGAGGCGGACGGCTTGGCTCCGTCCGTTACGGAACAGCTTGGCGGTGGCCACCGCTCACCTCCCAGGTATAGACCAGTATATACCGGTGGCGCGCGCCCTCAGCTGGCGACGGCGGCCGGGGCTTCCCTGCGGAAGGTGAACGTTTCGCCGTCGGGCTCGACGACGACGTGGTCGCCCTCGGCGAAGCGCCCGGCGAGGACCTCGACCGCCAGCGGGTTCTCGATCATGCGCTGGATCGTGCGCTTGAGGGGCCGCGCGCCGAAGACGGGGTCGTAGCCCCGCTCCGCGAGCCGCGCCTTCGCCTGCGGCGCGAGCGACAGCGAGATCTTCCGCTCGGCGAGACGCTTCTTGAGGTCCTCGAGCTGGATCTCCACGATCTTCTCGATCTCGGCCTTGCCGAGGGAATGGAAGGTGACGATCTCGTCGATGCGGTTCAGGAACTCGGGGCGGAAGGTGCGCCGCAGCGCCTCCATCAGTCGATCCTTCAGCCGCTCCTCGTCCCCGCCCTCCCGCCGCGCCATCTCCTGGACGAGGTCGCTGGCGACGTTGGAGGTCATGATGACGACGGTGTTGCGGAAGTCCACCGTGCGGCCCTTGCCGTCGGTGAGCCGGCCGTCCTCGAGCACCTGGAGCAACGCGTTGAAGACGTCGGGGTGGGCCTTCTCGATCTCGTCGAAGAGGACGACGGCGTAGGACCGGCGGCGGATGGCCTCCGTGAGCTGGCCTCCCTCGTCGTAGCCGACGTAGCCCGGGGGGGCACCGATGAGGCGGGAGACGGTGTGCTTCTCCAGGTACTCGGACATGTCGAGGCGGACGAGCGCCTTCTCGTCGTCGAAGAGAAACTCCGCGAGCGCCCGCGCGAGCTCGGTCTTTCCGACGCCGGTGGGTCCCATGAAAAGGAAGGATCCAATGGGCCGGCGCGGGTCGCCCAGGCCCGCCCGCGAGCGCCGAACGGCATTGCCCACGAGGAGCAGCGCCTCGTCCTGGCCCACGACCCTCCGGCGGAGGCGGTCCTCGACGTGGAGGAGCTTCTCGATCTCGCCCTCGAGGAGGCGGGAGACGGGGATGCCGGTCCACTTGGCGACGACCTCCGCCACGTCTTCGGCGTCGACCTCCTCCTTGAGCATCCGCTGCTTCGCCTGCAGCTCGTTGAGCTTCGCGTTCTCGGTCTGGAGGTCCTTCTCGAGAGAGGGCAGGGTGCCGTAGCGCAGCTCCGCCGCCTTGCCGAGGTCACCCTTCCGAGTGACCTCGTCGATCTCGAAGCGCGTCTGCTCGATTCTCTCCTTGAGGCCGCGGATCTTCCCAATGATGTCTTTCTCGCGCTGCCAGTGGGCCTTCATGCCGGAGGAGGTCTCGCGAAGCTCCGCGATCTCCTTCTCGACCTTCTCGAGCCGCTCCCGGGACGCCTTGTCCTTCTCCTTCTTGAGCGCCTCGCGCTCGATCTCGAGCTGGACGATCTTCCGCTCCACCTCGTCGATCTCGGTGGGGAGGGAATCGATCTCGATCCGCAGACGCGAGGCCGCCTCGTCGACGAGGTCGATCGCCTTGTCGGGCAGGAAGCGATCGGAGATGTAGCGGTTCGAGAGCGTGGCGGCGGCGACGAGGGCGGAGTCCTGGATCCGCACGCCGTGGTGCACCTCGTAGCGCTCCTTCAGGCCCCGCAGGATGCCGATCGTCTCCTCGACGCTCGGCTCGCCGACGTAGACGGGCTGGAAGCGCCGCTCGAGGGCGGCGTCCTTCTCGATGTGCTTCTGGTACTCGTTGAGGGTCGTGGCGCCGACGCAGCGCAGCTCGCCGCGGGCGAGGGCGGGCTTGAGCATGTTGGAGGCGTCCATCGCCCCCTCCGCCGACCCCGCGCCGACGACGGTATGAAGCTCGTCGATGAAGAGGACGATCTCGCCCTGCGACTCCTCGATCTCCTTGAGGACCGCCTTGAGGCGATCCTCGAACTCGCCCCGGTACTTGGTGCCGGCGATGAGCGCCCCGAGGTCGAGGGCGAGGACGCGCTTGTTCTTGAGCGACTCGGGGACGTCGCCCTTGACGATCCTCTGGGCGAGCCCCTCGACGATCGCGGTCTTGCCGACGCCCGGCTCGCCGATCAGGACGGGGTTGTTCTTGGTTCGGCGGGAGAGGACCTGGACGACGCGGCGCACCTCGTCGTCGCGGCCGATGACGGGATCGAGCTTGCCCTTGCGCGCGAGCGCGGTGAGATCGCGTGCGTAGCGCTCGAGGGCCTGGTAGCGGTCCTCGGCGTTGGGGTCGGTGACGGTCTGGTTGCCGCGGATCTCGCGGAGCACCTTGAGCACGGCGTCGCGCTCGACACCCGCCCTCTTGAGGGCCTCACCGGCGGGCGTCTTCGAGGCGACGAGGGCGAGAAGGAGATGCTCGGTCGAGACGTACTTGTCCTTGAGGGCCTCCGCCTCACGCAGCGACTGCTTGAGCGTGGCGTCGAGCTTGGGCGAGACGTGCGTGGCCGATCCCTGCGCGCGGGGCAGGGAGGCGAGGGTCTTCTCCGCGTCGCCCGCGATCCCCCCCGCGTTCGCGCCCAGCTTGCCGAGCACCGAGGGGACGACCCCCCCCTCCTGGTGGAGCAGCTCCTTAAGAAGATGCTCGGTCGTGACCTCCGGGTGGTCCGCCTTCTCCGCCGCCGTCTGGGCGGCGAGGATGGCCTCCTGGGCCTTGACCGTGAACTGATCGAGCCGCATGAGACGAGCCTCCAGCTCACAATGTACGATCTTAGTGTAGACATGTCAATCACATTGAGTGTCAAACGTTAAGCATTAGCACAGGGTGGGCAACTCCCTCGATAATAATGAATTAGCCCTGGAGAGAGTAGGCCCAGGGCGCGTCAGGCCTGAGCGCCTCGCGCGCGCTCTCGCGCGCGCCCGGCGGCCTCAGATCGACGGCTGTCGGGCGCGAATGAGCGGCCGTTCGCCAGGGGCTCGACGGCTCAGAGGCGCAGGATCAGCCTCGCGTAGAGGAACCTTCCGTTGAAGCCGAACGGAGACAGGTTCGAATAGGTCTGGACCTGGAACGACGAGTTCACTGGCAAGAGCGGGTCCGGGAACGTGTCGAAGACGTTCAGCGCGCCGACGACGAGCGTGAGCTTGTTCCACGCGTACGACAGCTCCACGTCCGTGAGCCACTTCGCCGCGAAGGTCTGGTCGTTGGCCGGGGTGTTGGTGGGGAAGCAGACCTCCCCATAGCGGCCGGTCCGCAGCACGCCGGTCCAACCCCCCTTTTGCAGGGTCCCCGAGATCCGGACGTTGTCCTTCGGCTGGCCGCAGGTCGTCCGCAGCTCCTCCACGCGGTCGAACAGCACGTTCTCGAGGCCGATGAGCTGGGGAGGTGTCTTGATGATCCCCACGATGTCGTTGTCGTTGTGGTTGTAGGCCAGCGAGAGGAGAAGGTTCCCCGCGCCCCCGAGGTTCCATCGGTAGTTGGCCGTCGCGTCGATGCCCTGCGTCTTTGTATCGATGGCGTTGGTGAAGAAGCGGCCGCCGTTCGCCCCGAACGGCCGCACGAGGGCCTCGATCCTCGGCCCGGTGAAGTTGCCCGAGAAAACGACCCGGTCGTCGAGGTCGATGCGGTAGAAGTCCACGGTCAGGTCGAACTGGTCGACCGGCGTGAACACGATCCCCGCGCTGTAGTTCACGGACTCCTCGGGCTGGAGGGGCTGTGCGCCCATGGCCCGGGCGACGGGGCTCTCGACGGCGAAGGTGCCCACCTGGACGGGCTGGACGACGCCACCCACGGTGATGAAGTTGGTCGCCACGGAGCCGAAGTTCGACTGAACGAGAGAGGGGGCGCGGAACCCGGTGCTGATGGCGCCGCGGATCGCGAAGCGCTTGTGCGGCAGGAGCCGCAGGGTGAGCTTGCCGTCGATGGTCTCGCCGAAGTCGTCGTAGTGCTCGAACCGCCCGGCGACGCCCACGCGGACCTTCTCGTGGAGGTCCCCTTCCAGATCGAGATAGAGGGCCACGCTGTTACGCGTGGCGTCGGCCGCGTTGTCGGGCGGAAACCCCGGAAACACCTGGGCCCCCGGGACCGCCCGCCGCCCGAACTGGTCCGGCGATCCGCCGTCGATGTAGGAGTTGGGCTCGCCGGGAAGCTCCTGGAAGTTCTCCCTCCGGTACTCGGCGCCGAAGGCCACGTTCAGGGGCGAGGCCAGGCCGATGTCCATCTGCCGCGCGAGGTCCGCGTTCACGAGGAACTGGCTGAAGATCAGGCTGCCCGAGTAGAACTCGGTCGGGCTCGCGGGGCCGAGCGAGACGTTGAGCGAGTTGACGATGCTGAAGTCGAAGCTGTTCCGCCCGTACTGGGCGCTCACGTCCCAGAACCAGCGGGAGCCGAGGACCCCTCGCGCCCCCACCGTCCCCGAGACGTCGATCACTTGGGGCTGGATCGTGGGCAGGAACCCGAGCGGATAGATCTGGGGCCAGTTCCGCGCGTCGAGGGCCCGGCGGTAGAACCCGCCGTGCGAGCCGTCGCGCTTGCTCCAGCCCCCGAAGGCGTAGACAAAGTCGTCCTCCGTCTGCCCGAGGGGGAACGAGGCGTTGAAGAACGTGAGGATGTCCCGCTGCTCGGAGTCGCCCCAGTGGTGGTTGGGCTGGGGGACGGGGTTGTTGCCCGCGTCGCCGGGCTGGATCTGGTCGCGCAGGTCGGGGGAGGCCCGGTTGGTGCCGTTGCGGTTCCTGTACTCCGCGGCGAGGAACATCGAGCCCCCGCCCACGGCGAAGCCCCGGCTGAGAACGGCCTCCGTGAGCTCACCGTCCGAGTAGTCGCGGGAGGCCCCCGTCATGTCGGTGTATTCGCCGAGCGTCTGGCCGACCTTCCCTCCGAAGGTCCAGGGCTGCGCCCCCGATTTGAGCACGACGTTGACCACCCCGGCGATGGCGTCGGAGCCGTACTGGGCCGCGGCCCCGTCGCGCAGGATCTCGATCTTGTGGATGGCGCTGGCGGGGAGGGCGTTGAAGTCGACTCCGGTGGTGCCGCGCCCGACGACACCGCTCGTGATGATGTGGGCGCTCTGGTGGCGGCGCTTGCCGTTGAGGAGGACCAGCGTGTGGTCGGGGCCGAGGCCGCGGAGGGTGGCGGGGCGGACGCTGTCGGCGCCGTCGGAGATCGTGGGCCGAGGGAAGTTGAAGGAGGGGGCCAGGATCTGGATGATCTGACTCGTCTCGCTGGCTCCGGTGGTGGCGATCTGCTGCGAGGTCAGGATGTCGACGGGCACCGCCTTCTCCGTTTCCGCTCCCGGCGTCCGCGATCCCACGGTGATCTCTTCGTGGAACGTCAGGCCGAGGGCGAAGTCCTGCGCGATGCTGGCGGACGAGAGCTTGACCTGCCAGGTCCTTCCCCGGAGCCCGGCCGCCGTGACCTTGACGTCGACGGTCTTTCCCGCCGCGTCGGCGGGGAGGTTCAGCGTGTAGCGGCCCTGCTCGTCGGCCACGGCGCTCAGGCCCAGGGCCTCGATGGCGACCGTGGCGCCCGGGAGGGGCAGCCCGTCGTCCTTCGTGGTGACGACACCGGTGAGGACGGTGGCCTCCGCAGCGGCGCTCGCGGGGGACGGGGCGACAACGGCGACGGCGAGAAGGACAAGGGCGACACACTTCATGGCGCGCTCCTCCGGGCGGGCGAGGCCCGCATCGACGGCGGTTTCCAGGGGTCTATTTGAGCCCAAGTAGCACATGGGCTCGAACGCTGTCAACCGCGAAGGAGCCATGATCGGGGCGTGGCGACGGCGCGGCCGTAGGCCAGGGCCGTCGCCGCCCCCGCTGCGGCCGCCGCCGCCGCCGGGGCCTTCACGAGGAAGCGCCTCCGATTCGAGCTCGCCATCGTCACCTCCGTGTTGCGTCCCAACGAGGGTCTCCCGTCGTCCGATAGTCCCGGGGGAGCGTGTCCCAGTCGGGGCGGGAGATCCCGTTCAGGTCGTAGACCACCTTGCCGTCGCGGACGGTCAGCTCGCAGACGAGCCGCTGCGTCCCCCGCAGCCGCGCGCCGAACGAGTCCACGAAACCGTAATCGCCCTTTTCGAGGCGCAGCACCGCGACGTCGGCCGGCGCCCCGACCGAGAGATGACCCAGCTCTTCGTGCCCGATCTGCCGCGCCGGGTTCCACGTCGAGCGGAGCACCAGGTCCTCGAGGGTGAGACCCAGGGCGAGGAACTTTCCCATCACGTTGAGCATGTCCTTCATCCCGGCGTTCATGCTGTTCACGTGCAGGTCGGTCGAGATCGAGTCGGGGACGAAAGCTTCCCTCAGCGCCGGCACCGCGATGCGCCACGAGAAGCTCCCGCCGCCGTGGCCGACGTCGAAGAGCACCCCGCGCTTCCGGGCCTCCGGGAGGGCCGGGTTCACCCGACCCGACGCGTCCTGCTCGTTGCGCAGGCCCGAATAGACGTGGGTGTAGATGTCGCCCGACCGCAGCTTGCGCGTCAGAAGCTCCCCGATCGGGCGCTCGGGCCGGTTGGCCCCGAAGTCGACCATCACGGGGACGCCCGCCCGGCGGCCCGCCTCGACCGCCCGCTCGACCGGCGTCCATTCCGGCCCCTCGTAGTGCGCGGTCTTGATCCCGACGACCAGGCCCTTGTGGCGGAGCGCCATCTCCGCCCCCGGCTCCGCCTGCATGTCGGCGAGGTCCTGCTCGAACGCCCCGCCCCGCATCCCGTGCCCGACGATGTTGAGAAAGGCCAGCACCCGGGTCCGGGCGCGGTCGATCACGCGCTCCTTGAAGTCAGGGAAGTTCCGGAAGCCGGCGCCGCCCGCGTCCGCCACCGTCGTGACGCCCGCGCGGAAGGTGAACCCGTCGGGGTAGACGCTGTTGTCGCCCGCGTAGGAGTCGCGCTCGCCGGTGCCGGCGTAGACGTGGGTGTGGATGTCGACGAGGCCGGGGATCACGTAGAGGCCGGAGACGTCGATGGCCTTGAAGGCCAGGGCGGGGTCGATCCGCGGCTCGACGGCGACGATCCGCCCGGCGGCGATCGCCACGTCGCGAGGCGCACTCAAGCCGCTCCGGGGATCGATGACGTGCCCGCCCCGCAGGAGCAGGTCGTAGCTCGGTTCCGCTCGGGCGAGGGCGGCCAGGCCGACGAGCATCATGGCTCCCGCCGCGGCGCCAAGGGCGCTCATGGCCGGTTCAGGCCTCCTCGAGGACATGCCGTTTCGCCGTCCATCGCGCGCCCAGATACTCGCCCATGTCGAGATTGCCCGCCAGCGCGTCGCCCTCGACGCGGCCCGAGAAGGTGAAGACGAGCGCGTCGCCATTCTCCTCGGTATAGAGGCTCCGGATGCGCACGGCGTCGCCGTCGATGGTGCCGGAGAGGTCGCGGGAGACGAAGTCGCCCTGGTGGGAGCCGTCGATCTCGTTGCCCCGCTGCCTCAGGTGCAGGACGTGCCTCGAGGTGCCGGCGGCGTACTCGATCCCGACGTCCCACTGCCCGGAGAGGTCGGCGACGGGCGGGGCGAGGGGCGCGTCGGGGTCCTTGCGCGTCGGGTTCGAGAGGAACGCGTACAGCCGGTCCGCCACGATCTTCTCCTCCCCCGGCGACAGCATGTAGGGGTTGATCGAGACCCCGGTCTCGGAGCCCTCCCCTTCCCCCCGCGCCGGGAAGAGAGCGAGGCGCGGGTCGCCGTCGAACAGCTCGCGCGCGACCGTCTCTCCGGAGATCCCGAAGCGCTTCGGGTCCCACAGAACCTTGAGGGACGGTGTGCGGTTCGAGAGGCCGACGGGCTGGACCACGGAGGCGGTGACGCCTCCGATCGTCGCGACGCGCCGGGAGATGTGCTCGAGCCAGGACGTCCAGCGGCTCCACTCCGCCGTGTGGTCGCGCTTGACCCACATCTCCACCGCCATGAGCATCCCGGTCGCCTCTTCCTTGCCGACCTTGAGGCCGCGGGCGAAGCCGTGGTGGGGCGCGCTGTGCACCCAGGCGGCGCGGACGAGGTCCTTGCGACCGAGCAGCAGGCCCGCCGTCTGCGGGCCGCGGAGGCACTTGCCCCCGCTGTAGCCCACGAGGTCCGCGCCCGCCTGCAGGTGGACGTTGGGGATGGTCAGGATCTCGGCCGCGGCGTCGACGAGGACCGGGACGCCCTTCCCCTTCGCGACCTCCGCGATGGCCCGAGTGCTGAGGGGACCCTCGTCGGCGTTCGGCCCCGCCAGGATGTACACCATCGCCGTCCGCGGGCCGAAGGCCGCCTCCAGCTCCTCCGCCGCCTTGACCTCGATCACGCGCGCTCCCACCGCCCGGACCGCGGCGTCGTACACGTTGCGCGAGTGCTTGGGGATGATCACCTCGTCCCTGGGGAAGCCCCGCAGGTCCGGGATCCTCACGTGCAGGTCCGGGTTGCCGCCGGCCACGCAGGCGGCCGTGGCGTGTGTGAGGCCCGCGGCGCAACCGCTGCTGACCATGCCCCACTCCGCTCCGGTGAGCGCCGCCAGGTGGGCGCCGATGGCCTCGGCCAGCTCGTCCAGGTGCACGTAGTGCCGCGCGGCCGCGTCCATCGCCGCCCGGACCTCGGGCAGCATCAGGGACCCGCTGAGGATCGTGTACGTGCCCCGAGCGTTGATCAGGGGCCGGACGCCGATCGACGAGTAGATCTGCGGGCCGATGCGGAGACCCGCCGCCGC
>Ga0209342_10001325_pt1 | contig 27856 bp, 24 predicted proteins | sample RifCSP16_2_FD_184023 | JGI IMG/M metagenome (GOLD analysis project Ga0209342, IMG submission 184023) | Soil microbial communities from Rifle, Colorado - Rifle CSP2_sed 16_2 (SPAdes) (version 2) | ecosystem: Environmental > Terrestrial > Deep subsurface > Rock core/Sediment | place: Rifle...
CCTCCAGGATCTTGAGCGTCGTGCTCCCCGCCGCGCCCGTCGCCCCCACCACCGCCACCACGTATCCCGCCGCCATGACTCTCCGCTCCTAGTTGTAGAGCGCGCCGACTTCGCGTGCGATCAGATCACCCATCTCTCGCGTGCCCACCCCGGTCGTCCCGTCCTGGCGGATGTCCGCCGTCCGGTATCCCTTCTCCAGCACCCGCAGGACCGCCGCTTCGACCTTCTCCGCGTCGCCGGCCATGTCGAGCGAGTATCGGAGCAGCATGGCCGCCGAGAGGATCGCCCCGATCGGATTGGCAATCCCCTTTCCCGCGATATCGGGTGCCGTGCCGTGGACCGGCTCGTAGAGCGCCGTCTTGCCGCCGAGGCTCGCCGACGGCAACATTCCCATGGAGCCGGCCAGGATGGCGGCCTCATCGGACAGGATATCACCGAAGGTGTTCTCGGTCACAATCGTGTCGAACCGCGTCGGCCGCGCGACCAGCGCCATCGCGCAGTTGTCCACCAAAACGTGCTCGAGCTGGACGTCCGGGTAGTCCCGGCCCACCCCGGTCACCACCTCCCGCCACAGCTGCGAGACCACGAGGACGTTGGCCTTGTCCACGGAGGCCAGCCGCTTCCGGCGCCTCCGCGCCACGTCGAACGCGACGCGGGCCACCCGCTCGATCTCCCGCGACGTGTAGGCCATGGTGTTGACGGCGTGGGCGCTGCCGTCGGCCATCCGCTCGACCCCGCGCGGCTCCCCAAAGTACAGGCCGCCCGTCAACTCCCGGACGACCATGAGATCCGTGCCTTCGACGACGGAGCGCCGCAGGGGGGAGGCGTCCACCAGCATCGGGAAGCACTTGACCGGCCGGAGGTTCGCGAACAGGTCGAGCTCCTTCCGGAGCCGGAGCAGGCCGCGCTCGGGCCGCCTCTCGTGCGGCACGTCGTCCCATTTGGGGCCGCCGACTGCCCCGAAGAGGATGGCCCGGCTCGCCTCGCAGAGTCGGAACGTGACGTCCGGCAGCGGGTCACCCGTCTCGTCGATGGCGGCGCCGCCCGCCAGGCCCTGCTCGAACTCGAAGCCCACGCCGGAGCCCTTCGCCACGACCTGGAGGATCTTGAGCGCCTCGGGGGTCACCTCCTGGCCGATCCCGTCGCCGGGCAGCACCGCGATCCTATGGGTGGCCATATCCGCGGAGGGGGCTACGCCCCCCTTCCGACACCTCGCCCCAGCCCCTTTTTCTTCGCCACGTACTTCATCAGCCCGCCCGCGGCCATGATCTCCCGGGCGAACTCGGGAAGCGGCTGGGCCTGGTAGCGCTCCCCCTTCGTCAGGTTCTTGATCTCTCCCGTGGCCGGGTTCAGCTCCAGGTCGTCCCCCTGCTCGATGCGCTCGGCGGCGTCCGTCTCGAAGAGCGGCAGCCCCAGGTTGATCGAGTTCCGGTAGAAGATCCGGGCGAAGGATTTGGCGATCACCGCCGACACGCCGACCGCCTTGATCGAGATGGGGGCGTGCTCCCGCGACGACCCGCAGCCGAAGTTCCTGAGTCCGACCAGCACGTCGCCGATCCGGACCTTCTTGGCGAATTCGGGCTCCGCGTCCTCCAGGCAGTGCTTGCCCAGCTCCTCGGGATCCGAGGTGACCAGGTAGCGGGCCGGAATGATCTGGTCGGTGTCCACGTTGTCGCCGAACTTCCACGCCTTGCCGTACAGGTTCATGCTTCCGTCTCCCTCGCCACTTCCTCGGGGTGGGTGATCTTGCCCGTGACGGCCGTGGCCGCCGCCACCGCCGGGCTCGCCAGATAGACCTTGGCCTTCGGATGCCCCATCCGGCCTGGGAAGTTGCGGTTCGAGGTGCTGAGGCACACCTCCTCGGCGCCCAGGACGCCGTTGTAGCCGCCGAGGCAGGGCCCGCACGTGGCCTCCGAGATGGCGCACCCGGCCTCGGAGAAGACCTCGATCAGCCCCTCCTTGAGGGCTTCCTGGAAGACCTGATGGGTGGCGGGGATCACGATGCACCGCACGTAGGGCGCCACCTTCTTGCCGCGCATGATCCGCGCCGCGATGCGGAGGTCCTCCATGCGGGCGTTCGTGCAGGAGCCGATAAAGACCTGGTCCACCTCGATCCCCACAACCTCCTCGAGGGGCTTGACGTTGTCCGGCGAGTACGGGCACGCCACCTGGAGGCCGATCTTCCCGGCGTCCCACTCGTACACGGAATGGTAGGCGGCGTCGGGGTCGGACTTGTAGAGGGCCCAGGGGCGCTTGGCCCGGGGCTTCACGTATTCGAGCGTGATCTCGTCGGCCGCGACGATCCCGCTTTTCCCTCCGGCCTCGATCGCCATGTTGCAGAGGGTGAGGCGCTGATCCACCGGCAGGCGCTCGACCACCTCCCCGGTGAACTCCATGGCGCGGTAGGTGGCGCCGTCAACGCCGATCTGGCCGATGGCGTAGAGGATCAGGTCCTTGGCGGAGGACCAGGGCGCGAGCCGGCCGTAGAAGTGGAACTTCATCGATTCCGGGACCTTGAACCACGTCTCCCCGGTGATCATCGCCGCCGCAAGGTCGGTGGAGCCCACCCCCGTGCCGAAGCACCCGAGGCCCCCGTAAGTGCACGAGTGCGAGTCCGCGCCCAGCACAATGTCGCCCGGAACGACCAGGCCCTCCTGGGGGAGGAGGATATGCTCGATGCCGCCGCGCCCCTCGTCGAAGAAATACTTGAGCCGGTGCTTCTTCGCGAAGTCACGGGCGATGCGACATTGGTCAGCGGACTTGATGTCCTTGGCAGGGACGAAGTGGCTCAGGACGATCGCCAGGCGGTCGGGCTCGAACACCGAAGCCGCGCCCGCCTTCTCGAACTCCTTGATCGCGATGGGCGCGGTGATGTCGTTTCCCATGAGCATGTCGAGCCGGCAGGTGATCAGCTCGCCCGGGCGCACTTCGCCTTTGTCGGCGTGAGCCGCGAGGATCTTCTCGGTGATGGTCATCGGCATCGCCGTGCCTCAAGAGGCGGAGAGCCCGTCTCCGGGCTCTCCCCTGCGTCTGGGTTGTGCGTTGGAGCCGCGCGCTGCTATGGGCCGCTCTCCCGCATGCGGGCTGCCACGGGATGGACCGCGCGGTTCAGGGCGTTCACGTAGGCGCGGGCGCTGGCCTCGATGACGTCCGTGGACGCGCCCTTGCCGGTCACCACGCTGCCGTCGAAATCCACCTTGACCGACACCTCGCCGATCGCGTCCTTGCCCCCGGTGATGGCGCGCAGCTGGTAATCGAGGAGGCGGCCCTTGAGCCCCGTGACCGCGTCGATCGCGTTCAGGGCGGCGTCCACCGGCCCGTCCCCCACCCCGGAGTCCTGGAAGACCTGCCCCTCCTTGCTCAGCCGGATCGTGGCCGACGGGATGATCCCCGTCCCGCTGATCACGTGGAGGTAGTCAAGGGCGTAGGTCTCGGGAACGTGCGCCATCTCCCCCTGCACGATCGCGATCAGGTCGTCGTCGTACACTTCCTTCTTCTTGTCGGCGAGGTCCTTGAACTTCTTGAACGCCTTGTCCAGCTCGACGCCCTCGAGCTCGAAGCCCAGGTCCTTCAGCCGGGCGGCCAGCGCGTGACGCCCCGAATGCTTCCCCATCACGAGCTTGTTGGAGGTCCGGCCGATGTCCTGCGGCCGCATGATCTCGTAGGTGAGCTTCTCCTTGAGGACGCCGTCCTGGTGGATGCCCGCCTCGTGGGCGAAGGCGTTCTCGCCGACGATGGCCTTGTTCGGCTGGACGTGCACGCCCGTGATGTGGGAGAGGAGCCGGGAGGCCCGGAAGATCTCCTCGGTCCTGACGCGGGACTCGAGGCCGAAAAAGTCCTTGCGCGTTTTCAGCGCCATCACGATCTCTTCGAGGGAGGCGTTGCCGGCACGCTCTCCGATCCCGTTGATCGTGCACTCCACCTGCCGGGCCCCGTTCATGATCGCGGCGAGCGAGTTGGCGACCGCCTGCCCGAGGTCGTTGTGGCAGTGGACCGAGAGGATCGCCTGGCCGATGTTCCTGACACGCTGCCGGATGCGTGCGATGCGCTCCCCCCACTCCTGGGGGATGGCGTACCCGACGGTGTCGGGGATGTTGATGGTCGTGGCGCCCGCGTCGATCACGGCCTCCAGCACGTCGCACATGTAGTCGAAGTCCGAGCGCGACGCGTCCTCCGGCGAGAACTCCACGTCGGCGCAGTACCCGCGCGCGTGCTTCACCGCGTCCACCGCCGCCTTCAGCACCTCGGCGCGCGTCTTGCGGAGCTTATATTTCAGGTGGATGTCCGACGTGGCCACGAAGGTGTGGACGCGCGGCCGCTTGGCGTACTTGACCGCCTCCCAGCAGCGGTCGATGTCGGCCAGCCCCACCCGCGACAGACCGCAGATGATGGGCGAGCCCTCCAGGGTTCCGACCTGGCGGGCCACCTCGCGGGTGGCTTCGAAGTCCTCGTCGGAGGAAATGGGGAAGCCGGCCTCGATGACGTCCACGTTGAGCCGGGCCAGCTGCCGGGCCATCTCGAGCTTCTCCATGGTGTTCATCGAAAAGCCCGGGGCCTGCTCCCCGTCCCTCAACGTGGTGTCGAATATGATGACGCGATCCATGATCCCCTCCACGTGCACTGTTCTGCGCCGATCCCCCGTGGGGACCCGCGCGCTGGCGTTATTGGCCCTCTTTCCGCTCGGTGTCGCCGCTCGGCACGCTTTCCGGCTTCCGCACCCACAGGCGGCGCGCGGGCCCGGACAGGACGTAGAGCCCGAACAGGGCGAAGAGGAAGAGCTGGTGGTACGTGGCGACGATAAGCACCCCGAGCACGACCAGCAGCAGGATCCCCAGCCGATGGCGCCGGGAGAAATCCACCTCCTTGAAGCTCCAGTAGCGGAAGGTGGAGACCATCAGCACGGCCACGACGTACGTGGCAGCGCTGATGGCGAGCAGTCCCCAGCGCGCGATCTCCTCGTCCGCCAGGAAGAGCACCGAGGCGGCCGCCAGTCCCGCGGCCGCCGGCGTCGGCAGTCCCACGAAGAACCGTCGGTCCAGCAGGCCGGCGTACACGTTGAACCGGGCCAGCCGAAGGGCCCCGCAGATCACGAACAGGAAGGCGGCGAGCCAGGCGGCCCGTCCCAGCTGCGACAGCGCCCAGGCGTACAGCAGGAAGGCGGGGGCCACGCAGAACGACACCACGTCGGCCAGGGAGTCGAACTCAAGCCCGAACTGGGTCGTGGTGTTGGTGAGCCGCGCCACTTTGCCATCGAGGATGTCCAGCAGGATGGCAGCCAGAATGGCGACAGCCGCGTCCGCGTACCGGCCGTTCGCCGTCAGCAGCACCGCCAGGAATCCGCTGAAGAGGTTCGCGGTGGTCAGCAGGCTCGGCAGCAGGAAGATCCCCCGCCGGCGCTTTTCCCTCAGGCTCTGCCACCGGCGCCGCCGCGCGGCCCGGGCGCCCTCGCCGCCGATCAGCCTCCGTCTCATCTCAGCACTCCCATGATCGTCTCTCCCCCTCGAACCTTATCGCCTGGCCGGCACCGGACGTCGCTGCCCCGGGGCATGAAGAGGTCCGTCCGCGACCCGAAGCGGATCAGCCCGAAGCGCTCCCCCGCCCGGAGCTTGTCACCGGGGCGCACCCGGCACACGACCCGGCGCGCGACGACCCCCGCAATCTGGGTCACCGTCACCCGCGCCGACTCGCCCTGGAGCGCGATCCGGCACCGCTCGTTCTCCTCGGAGGCTTCAGGGCGGTAGGCCGCCAGGAAGCGCCCCGGATGGAACTCGACCTCTGCCACCAGCCCTGCCAGCGGTGACCGGTTCACGTGCACATCCAGCGGGGAGAGGAAGATGGACACCCGCACCGCCTCTCCCACGAACGGATCGCGCACCTCCCTGATCTCCCTGACCCGTCCGTCGGCGGGCGCCAGCACCGCGCCCGGCACCTCCGGCGGCGTCCGCTCGGGGTCCCTGAAGAAGCCCAGGCTTGCCAGCGCAGCCCCGCCGAGCACCGCGGCCGCCCACCACCAATCGGCCCACCCCAGCGCCCCCGCTCCGGCGGCGGGAATCAGGATGAACGGCCAACCCTCCGGGGCAACGGGAATCCTCCTCACTCCTCTATCTTACATCCGCGGCGGCTTGATCCAGCTCATCATCGCCCGGAGGTGTTTGCCGACCTCCTCGATGGGGTGCGCGGCGTCGCGCTTCCGCATGGCGAGGAACTGCGCCCGGTTGGCCTGGTTCTCCAGGACCCAGTCGCGGGCGAACTGCCCCGACTGGATCTCTCCCAGGATCTTGCGCATCTCGGCTCGCGTCGCTTCATTGATCACGCGCGGGCCCCGCGTGTAGTCACCGTATTCGGCGGTGTCGGAGACCGAGTAGCGCATGTAGGCCAGGCCGCCCTGGTAGAACAGATCCACGATCAGCTTCATCTCGTGCATGCACTCGAAGTACGCCACCTCGGGCTGGTAGCCGGCCTCGACCAGGGTCTCGAAGGCCATCTTGATCAGGTGGGAGATCCCGCCGCAGAGCGTCGTCTGCTCGCCGAAAAGGTCGGTCTCCGTTTCCTCCTTGAAGGTGGTCTCGATGACTCCCGCCCGTGTGCAGCCCACGCCCCGGGCGTACGCCAGCGCCATATCTCTGGCTTTCCCCGAGACGTCCTGCTGCACCGCGAGCAGCGCCGGGACGCCGGGCCCCTGGGTGAAAAGGTCCCGCATGACGTGGCCGGGAGCCTTGGGGGCGATCATGGAGACGTCCACGTCCGGAGGCGGCACCACCTGGTTGAAATGGATGTTGAAGCCATGGGCGAACATCAGGGTCTTGCCCTTGCCGAGGCCGCCCTTGATGGACTCCTCGTAGACCTGTCGCTGGCTCTGGTCCGGGAGGAGGATCATGACGACGTCGGCCATCTGGGCCGCCTCCGCCACGGTGGCGACCTTGACGCCATCCTTCTCCGCCTTCGCCCAGCTCTTCGAGCCCTTGTAGAGCCCCACGACGACGTCCTGCCCCGAATCCTTCAGGTTCAGGGCGTGGGCGTGCCCTTGGCTGCCGTAGCCGATGACCGCGATCTTCTTCCCGCGGAGCAGTCCCAGATCCGCATCCTGGTCGTAATAAATTCTGGCTGGCACGCTGGCGTCCTCCTCTTCAATCCTCGAAGCCAATGTCCCGCGCGGCGTCCCTCGACTCCGGGACGGGCTCCCGGACCTTCCCCAGTTTCTCCTCCGCCCGCCGCAACCGCGCCTTCGCCCCTCGCGCGATGGCCACCTTGCCGGTCCGGACCAGCTCCTGGATGCCGAAGGGGCGAAGCAGCTCGACGATCGCGGTCACCTTCGACTCGTCGCCGGTCGCCTCGAGGGTGTACGTGGCGGGCGTCACGTCCACGACCTTCGCCCTGAAGATGTCGGCGATGCGCAAAATCTCGGCTCGCGACGTCGGCTCGGCGTTGACCTTGACGAGAATCATCTCGCGCTCGACGTGATTCTCCTCGGTCAGGTCGGTGACCTTGATCACGTCGATCAGCTTGTGGAGCTGCTTGATCACCTGCTCGATGACGAACGCGTCGCCGCGTACGACCAGCGTCATGCGGGAGACCGTCGGGTCGAGCGTCTCGCCCACCGACAGGCTTTCGATGTTGTAGCCCCGCGCGCTGAAGAGCCCCGCGACGCGCGAGAGCACGCCGAATCGGTTCTCGACCAGCACCGCGATCGTATGCTTTTGGGGCTCGCTATTATTCTGCATCATAGCCACCTGAAAGCTGATTCCTGCATCATTGCTACCTAAAAGCTGATCTCACTAAAAACAGAAAGCGTCAAAAGCCGGTCTGAGATTTGGCGGCTTTGGCCTTGGCTTCCTTGCCGGGGCGCTCGAGGATCATGTCCTTGTTCGCCCCGCCCGCCGGGACCATCGGGAACACGTTCTCCTCCCGGTCCACCACCATGTCCACGACGATCGGGCCCGGGGTCGAGAACGCTTTCTCCAGCGCCGGCACCACCTCGCTCGGCTTGGTCGCGCGGATGCCCACGCACCCATAGGCCTCCGCCAGCTTCACGAAGTCGGGACCGGACGACAGGTCGATCGAGCAGTAGCGCTCCTTGTAGATGATCTCCTGCCACTGGCGCACCATACCGTGGCAGCCGTTGTTGATGATCACGGTCTTCACCGGCAGCCGGCTCTCGTAGACCGTGGCCAGCTCCTGGCTGTTCATTTGGAAGCTGCCGTCGCCGTCGATGTTGACCACGAGCTTATCCGGGTGGGCCGCCTGCACCCCCATCGCCGTGGGCAGCCCGTACCCCATGGTCCCGAGGCCGCCGGACGTGCACCAGGCCCGGGGATGCTTGAAGCGGTAGTACTGCGCCGCCCACATCTGGTGCTGCCCCACGCCGGTCACGATGAGCGCTTCGCCCCGCGTGAGATTCGAGATCTCCTGGATGACGTACTGGGGCTTGATCACCTCGTCGTCCCAGTCGTAGCGGAGCGGGAACTCAGCCTTCCAGCGGGCGATCTGGTCGTGCCACTGCTTGCGCGCCTCGCGGGCCAGCGACGGCACGCCCTGCTGGGTCTCCGCCTCGATCTCCTTGATCAGCCGGGCAAGAACCCGCCGGCAGTCGCCGACGATGGGGATGTGCACCTGGATGTTCTTGGAGATGGACGAGGGATCGATGTCGATGTGGATGATCTCGGCGTTGGGCGCGAACATTTCCACCTTGCCCGTCACCCGGTCGTCGAACCGCGCCCCGACCGCGATCAGGCAGTCCGACTGATGGACCGCCATGTTGGCGTAGTACGTGCCGTGCATGCCGAGCATTTCGAGGGAGAGCGGATGATCGGACGGGAAGGCCCCGAGCCCCATCAGCGTGGTGGTCACCGGGGTCTGGGTCATCTCGGCCAGCCGCCGGACTTCTTCGGAGGCGTCCGAGGAGATGACACCGCCGCCCACGTAGAGCACGGGACGCTTGGCCTTCAGGATCGCGCGCGCGGCCTTCTTGATCTGGCCGGGATGGCCGTCGTAGGTGGGGTTGTACGAGCGGAGATGGATCTTGTCCGGGTACTCGAAGGGCCACTCCTTCACCAGGACGTCCTTGGGCAGGTCCACGTGGACCGGTCCCGGGCGGCCGGTGGCGGCGAGATAGAACGCCTCTTTGATGGTCGAGCCGAGGTCCTTGCCGTCCTTCACCAGGAAGTTATGCTTCGTGCAGGAGCGCGTGATGCCGACGTTGTCGGCTTCCTGGAAGGCGTCGTTGCCGATCAGATGGGTCGGCACCTGGCCGGTGAAGGCGACGATCGGGATGGAGTCCATGTAGGCGTCCTGGAGCGCGGTCACCAGGTTGGTGGCCGCCGGGCCCGACGTGACGAGGGCGACTCCGACCTTCCCGGTCGTGCGGGCGTATCCCTCCGCGGCGTGACCGGCCGCCGCTTCCTGGCGGACGAGGATGTGGCGCAGCCCGGCGAAGTCGTAGAGGGCGTCGTAGATCGGGAGCACCGCTCCGCCCGGCAGGCCGAAGAGCACGTCCACGCCCTCGCGCTTCAGACACTCGAGAAAAATCCGCGCCCCTGTGAGTTTCACTGCCAATGCCTCCCCTTAAAGCAGACCGGCCGTGGCCAAAAGCTCCCGGATCTCATCGATGGCGTCGCCGTCGGGCGTGGCGAGCGGCGCCCGGCAGGGACCGCCGTAGAAGCCGAGCAGGTCCAGGGCCGCCTTGAGGCCCCCGATGCCGTGGCGGCCGTGGACGCCGCGATCCACCGCCAGCATTCGATGCACGAGCTCGCGCGCCTCGTCCCAGCGTCCCCGCCGCGCGAGCGAGTAGACCTCGCAGTGCTCCCGGGCGGCGAGGACCGCCAGGGCCAGGATCCCTCCGGATGAGCCCAGCGTCAACGACGGCAGCAGGGCCGACGCCGCCCCCACCAGCACGTGGAAGGACTTCGGCGTCAGGTGGATGAGCTGCGCCGCCTGCGCGATGTTCCCCGAGGAATCCTTGATCCCGCACACGTTCGCGTGCTCGGCGATCCGCGCGACGGTCTCCGGCTCCAGGTTGATGCCGGTGTTCTGCGGGAAGTTGTAGATCATCACCGGAATGGACGAGGCCTCCGCGACCGCCAGGTAATGCCGGATCTGCGCCGCCGGCTGGGAGAGCCCCTTTTTGTAGTAGTGGGGGGTGATGACAATCGCCGCGTCGGCCCCGATCTCCGCGGCGCGCCGGGTCTGGCGGATCGTGCCCTGCGTGGACTCGGTCCCGGTCCCGGCGATGAAGAACTTCTCGCGCGGAATAGCCGCCCGCGCCGCCACGAGGACCGCATCCTTCTCCGCCTCCGTGAGCAGCGGAAACTCCCCCGTGGAGCCGAGGATGACGTAGCCGGCCAGCGCGGTCTCGTTCCAGCGCGCCAGGTTGGCCTTCAGGCGGTCGAGGGCCACCGCCTCCCCCCGGAAGGGCGTCGGGACCGGGATGAACACTCCTTCCAGCTCAGGCATTCGGACCCTCCATGCGCGCTCGTTGCTCTTTGATCCGGGCCTGAGCCGCCGCCAGACGCGCGACGGGAATCATGAAGGGCGAGCAGGAGACGTAGGTCATGCCCACGCGGTGGCAGAACTCGACGGAGGACGGTTCCCCCCCGTGCTCCCCGCAGATGCCCACCTTCAGGCCAGGCCGGGTCTTCCGCCCGCGCTCGATGCCGATCCTGATCAGCTCCCCGACCCCCTCTTGGTCCAGGACCGAGAACGGATCGGAGGGCAGGAGCCCCCGGTCGATATAGAACGGCAGGAACTTCCCGATGTCGTCGCGGCTGTAACCGAACGTCATCTGGGTGAGGTCGTTGGTCCCGAACGAGAAGAATTCCGCGTCCTCCGCGATCCGATCCGCCACCAGCGCCGCCCGCGGCACCTCGATCATCGTGCCGATCAGGTACTTCACGTCCGCGCCCGCGTCGGCCATCACCGTGTCGGCCACGGACCGGGTCATCTCGTGGGTGAGCTTCATCTCGCCCACCGTCCCCGTGAGGGGGATCATGATCTCCGGTTCGACCTTGACCCCTTCCCGGGTGACCGCGCAGGCCGCCTCCATGATGGCGCGCACCTGCATCTCGTAGATCTCCGGGAACGTGATCCCCAGGCGGCAGCCGCGGTGCCCGAGCATCGGGTTCGCCTCCTGGAGCGAGCGCACCTTGGCCATGACGTCTTCGAGCTGGCGGGCACGCGCCTGGTTGATCCCCAGCGCGTCGAGGCGCGTGTGCTCCTCCAGGAGCTCCGTGTACTTCGGGAGGAACTCGTGCAGGGGCGGGTCGAGCAGGCGGACGGTCACCGGGAACCCGTCCATCGCCCGGAAGATCCCGATGAAGTCCTCGCGCTGGAGGGGCAGCAACTTCTCGAGCGCCACCTGCCGCGCCTTCGTGTCGCCGGCCATGATCATCTCGCGCACGATGGGAATGCGCTCGGCCTGGAAGAACATGTGCTCGGTGCGGACGAGGCCGATCCCCTCCCCGCCGTTCTCCCGGGCCTTCCGGGCGTCCTCGGGCGTGTCGGCGTTGGCGCGCACGCCCAGGGTACGGGTCTCGTCCGCCCACTTCAGGAACACGCGGAGCTCCTCGCTGATCGGCGGCGGAATTCGCGTGACTGCGTCCAGGAGAATCTCGCCGGTGTGGCCGTCGATCGAGATCAGGTCTCCCTCGCGGACGAGGGTCCGGCCGGCCTGAAACGCGCGGCGCTCCTCGTCCACGAAGATGTCGCCCGCGCCGACGATGCAGCACTTGCCCATTCCCCTCGCCACCACGGCGGCGTGCGAGGTGAGGCCGCCCCGGGACGTCAGGATCCCCTCGCCGGCCCACATGCCGGCCACGTCCTCGGGCGAGGTCTCCGGGCGGACCAGCAGGACCTTCTGGCCGCTCTTGGCCCACTCCACCGCGCGATCGGCGTTGAAGACCACCCGCCCGACGGCAGCGCCTGGACCCGCCGGGAGGCCCTTGGCCAGCAGGCGCCCCTTCCCGATGGCCCGCGCCTTGTCGGTGGGGTCGAAGATGAAGTGCAGCAGCTCGTGGAGGCGGTGCGGCTCCAGGCGGAGCAGCGCGGTCTCCTTGTCGATGAGCCCTTCGCGAACCATCTCGACGGCCATCCGTACCGCCGCCTTGGCCGTCCGCTTCCCGGACCGGGTCTGCAGCAGGTAGAGCGTTCCGTCCTGGACGGTGAACTCGACGTCCTGCATGTCGCGGTAGTGGCGCTCCAGCCGGTCCTTGATCGCGACCAGCTCCTCGTAGACCTTCGGCGCCCGCGCCTGGAGCGCCGTGATGGGCTCGGGGGTGCGGACCCCAGCGACAACGTCCTCCCCCTGGGCGTTCATGAGGAATTCGCCGAAGAAGCGCCGCTCGCCCGTGGCGGGGTTCCGGGTGAAGGCCACGCCGGTTCCCGAGCTCTCACCCAGGTTGCCGAACACCATCGCCATCACGCTGACCCCGGTCCCCCAGTCGTGGGGGATCCCGTGTATCTTGCGGTAGGCGACCGCCCGCTGGGTGTTCCAGGAGTTGAAGACCGCGTCGATCGACAGGCGGAGCTGCTCGAGGGGATCTTGAGGGAACGCCTCCCCCGTCTTCTCCCTGACCAGCGTCTTGTACCGGCCCACCAGGTCCACGAGCGCCTCGGCGGGCACCTCGGGATCGCTCTTCGCGCCGATGCGCGCCTTGCTCTCGTCGAGGAGCCGCGCGAAGGCAGCCCGCTCCAGACCCAGCACCACGTCGCCGAACATCATGACGAAGCGACGGTAGCAGTCCCACGCGAAGCGGTCGTTCTTGGTCCGCCGGGCGAGCCCGACCACGCTCGCATCGTTGAGGCCGAGATTCAGGACCGTGTCCATCATGCCCGGCATCGACACGCGGGCCCCCGATCGCACCGACACCAGGAGCGGGCTCGCCGGGTCCCCGAAGCGCAGATTGATGGCGGACTCCAGCCGCCGCAGGTTGGTGACCACCTCGTCCCACATGCCGTCCGGATGCCGTTTCTCCCGTCTGAAGTACTCAACGCACGCCTCGGTCGTGATCGTGAAGCCCGGGGGCACCGGGATGCCGAGATTCGTCATCTCCGCCAGATCGCACCCCTTTCCCCCCAGGAGGTCCCGCATTCCAGCGGATCCTTCCGCCTTCCCGCCGCCGAAGAAGTACACGTACTTGACCATCGGTCGAGATCTCCCCGTGGTGGGCCGGAAAATCCTTATAAACCTAGCAAAATCCCCTCTTCCGTGTCAAGGAGTTCGCGCCAAAAATCAAAGGGCCACGGGGTGTCCCGTGGCCCTCACTCGCGTCTCCAGCCACGGGCTCTCCCGCCCGTGGCATCCGGCGTTCGCGCTACGCGGCGGATGCTCCGGGCAGGCCCGGAAGGACCAGAATCAGGCCCAGTCGAAGCATCCGGAGCGAACGCTCACCCGTCATAGTGGAAAACACCCTATCCCATCCCCCGGGCCGCTGTCAAGCCGATCAACGGGGTCTGCTGTTGGTCTATGAAAATGTCACGGTGGTGTCCCGAATAATGTCGAAATTGGAGAGAGCGCATCCTCCCGGCGCTCCACCTGAACTTCAGGGTAGCACGGCATGGTGCCCCGCGGGAGAGTCAGGGGGAGCGGGCCCGTGGGCCCGGTCAGCGTCCGCTCCTTATCGCCGTTGCGGTAGCCCCGCCGTGCCCCGCTGCGCTCCCAGGGGGCCGCCCCGAGCGCCGCGAGCAATTCCTCGTGGACCGCCGTCTCGATGGCCCGCCGCACCTGCGCGTGGATCAGCTCCCCCAGGGTGCTGAACCGATTCTCATGCTCCCGCTGCCGCTTCCTGGTATGCTCTCCCATGGCGCATTCCTCCGGTGGCCGCCGTGGCAGGCGGCCGGTTGGTGGTTGACATCTTCCCGGAAGAATGCACCATTTCCTTTTTCCACACAAATTGGGACATTACCCGCTTGATTTCTCGGAGGTGACTGCGGGGGAAGCCACCTCCCCGACTTACTGGCCGCTGATCACAACGGTGAAGTTGACCGTCTCCTCCTTGTACGGTGACGGGATGTACGTGAGCTCGAGGCGGATCTCCTTCAGCTTCTTCGCCTTCAGGGCCTCGGCGGGGAAGTCCACGTCCACGGACTGGGTCGCATCCTGCCCGGGATCGAGCCGCTCGGCGCCGTACGTGGCAAACTTAATAGTCGGCTCGGTCCGTGTCTCCTCGAGCTTGATCGGTTGCCCCTGGGCATCGATGTACTGGATCTTTCCCCCAACAAGACGGACGGCCTGATCCTTAGAGCTATTCTTCAGCTTGAGCGTCCCCGTGAGCTTCGCCGGAGAGACGAGGCGGCCCGAGCCCTTCTCGACCCGCTCCGTGACTCTCATCTCCGTGACCTCGCCCGCGAGAATCCCGGCCTTCACCACCACCGAGGCCGGTGTCACCGTGTAGATCTTATCCTCGATCACCGCTGCCGTCCCTGACGGCTGCTGAGAGCAGCCGAGGGTCATCGCCGCTACCGCCGTAGCCGTGATCGTCACGCCTACCCATTTCCACATCGCCGCCTCCTCCTCGCAAAGACGCTAATAGTCAGCGCTTGCCGTCGTAACGTTTGCTCGCGCAGAGCCCCATTCGCTCCGAGTCGTCTCGTCGCTGGATCGCTCCCCCGATCTCCTTATTTCCCGCGCCGCTGCCGCTTACTCCCGCTCAGCCTCCGCAGGATTCTGGATAATTACTTCGCTTTCCTTCCCCAGGGTCACCATGAACACGCATTCATTGCCCCGAAGATCGAGAAGAGTCTGGACCCTGACAATGGGGCCGGCCTTTCCGACCCCGGCGTTCAAGAGAGGAAGGAGCTGATCAAACAGCCGGAGGTAGTAGTCCTCGATGGCCCGTCGCTCCTTGGGGTGGTCAATCAGCGCCTTCTCTGCCGGCGCGAAAAACCCCCTGACCCTGACCTCGAGCGTGTCTCCCCCGCCCCGCACCTCCACCGACCGAGGGGTCAGGCCCAGCTTGGCTTGAAAGAACGCCAGTGTCAGCTCGCGGATCCGCTCCCTTACCTGTTGGCGCTCCATGGGCGGGCCCTCCCTGGATCACGACACGGACAAGAGATAGCGAATGCCTCCGGCTAGATCTTGATCAGCACCCTGAGGCTTGCCTTCCGGAGGCGGAGCTTCTGGAAGGCGTTGGCCTCGATCTGGCGGATGCGCTCCCGGGTGACCGAGAAGCGCCGGCCGACTTCGTCCAGGGTGTGTTCGCCTTCCCGCCCGATCCCGAAGCGGAGCCGGAGAATCTCCCGCTCCCTATCAGAAAGGGTAGACAGCGCCCGCTTCACCTGCTGGCGTAGGTCCCGGCCGAAGAGCTCGCTCTCGGGCGAGACGGTCTGCGTGTCCTCGAGAAAATCCTTGAGCTGGGAGTCCTCGCCGACCGGTTTCTCCAGCGATACCGGGATCCGCGAAGATGTCAGAATAAACTGGAGTTTCTTGTCCGGAATGCCCGTTCGCCGGGTGAGTTCCTCGAGCGCGGGCTCGCGCCCCAACTCGTTCATGAGGGACCGGTGTACCCGTGAGAGCTGGTGCAGGACCTCACCCATGTGAACGGGGATCCGGATGGTCCGGGACTGGTCTGCGATCGCGCGGGTGATGGCCTGCCGGATCCACCAGAAGGCGTAGGTCGAGAACTTGAACCCGCGACGGTACTGGAATCGGTCCACCGCTTTCATGAGCCCGATGTTGCCTTCCTGGATGAGGTCCAGGAGCGACAGGTCACTCCTCTGGTATCGCTTGGCCACGGAGACCACCAGCTTCAGGTTCGCCTCGACCAGTTCTCCCTTCGCCTCACGCACGCCCCGCCGCTTTTCGGCGATGATCGCCAGAAGCCCGTGGAGCTGCTGGCGGGGGAGCCCGATCTTGGCCTCCAGAGCGCGGAGCTGCTGCACCCGCCGCCGAACCGTGGAGCTCGCGGCGAGCTTTTGAATCTCGTCGTTCAGGCGCTGGATCTCTGCGGCCAGCTCGTCCACGAGGGCCGGCTTGATGGGAAGGCCAGCCACCACCTGTTGAATGACCGCGCGGCGCCGAGCAATCAGGCCGCGATAGCTCGCGCGGGTGGACGCCGAGCGACGCCGGTCCTTGAGGTGAGACTGGAGCTTCTCGATCTCCCGCTCAAGCCGCTTGATCCGGGCAAATGCGGCGAGGATCAGCTCGATCTCTTCCCGTTTGGGTTCCCTCCCGTCGGGAAGAAGGATCAGCTCATCCGGCGGGGTGGTGTGCTTCCGTGCGCTGTCGGCACGATCGATGAGTTTCTGGACAGCCAGCGGCATTGCGGCGAGCGCTCGGCGTAGTTCCGCCTGGGCGCTCTCGAGCCGACGGCAGACCTCGGTTTCCTGGGCCCCCGTCAGCAGGGGGCGGTTTCCGATTTCCCTCAGGTAGGCGCGCACGAGGTTTTGGGGAGCGGAAGGGAGCCGCCTGGGCGCGTCGCCGCGCCCCACAGGCTCCTCATCCCAGACCTCGGACCGGTCGGCGGGACCGACCGGGTCCAGGCTCCCGCCTTGCGGACGGAGATGGACAAGCTCGCTGAAGGTCATGATGCGGCAAGTCTCAGGCGGAGGGCATGTTGAAGCTCTCCCGGCCGTTTCATGAGTCGGCTTCGCGCGGTCCTGCACCCCGCGGAGGTTATGCGCTCAGAGGGGTCCCGCCGCAGTCGAAGTGCCCGAGGCTCCGCTGCTCCGGGAAGACCGCGACGGCCTGAGTTCCCGTAACCTGCTCCCCGCAACGGTCGCATTTCCGGCCGCGCATCCACCAGCCCTCGAAACAGTGCTGGCAGACCGCGACCCGCTTGTCGCGGAGTGAGAGCTTCAGCTCGCCCTTCGAAAAGCGCTCCCCACAGACCCCGCAGGCGATCTTTCCGAACGGCCACATCCTTGTGTCCTCCTCATAAGCGAGAATCCGCCCAAATCACTTCGCCTTGCCTCGACAACGTCAAAATGCAGCGGCATTCATCGCTTGAAAGATCAAGAAGTGTCTGGACCTTGACGAGGGGACCGACGTTTTCCGGCACCAGCTCTCAGAAGCCATCTCTTGCCGCTCCATGGGCGATCCCTCCCTTCCTGGTTCGGACCGGGACAACAAAAAGGCCGGGGGAGACCTTTGATAATCTCCCCCGGCCTACGCTCCAGCCGGCCCCTCAAAAGGGAAGTGCCTTCTGGCTAGTCTACCGTCAGATTCTGAGCCAATCTACCCGGGGCAACCTCCTGCTGTCAAGGCGACGCCGTTTACCTTCTTAGGCCGCCGAACTTCTCTTCCACGTTGTCGGCCATGACGAAGAGAATGACCCGCTCTCCTGTCGTGGTGCTGAGATCGGCGTGCATGCTCACGGCAGAGAGGCCGGTGATCTCCTCCATGCTCTGCTTCAGCGCCGACTTTCCCGTCTCGAGCAGCTTGGCCCTCACCTGCTTGATCAGCTCAACGCCCTCGACCTTTACGAGCTGCCGCTCCGCCGGGGTGAGGATCCCCTGGAGCCGGACCACAATCATGTCCTGCAGGAGACGGGTCCGGACGTCGCTAGGGCCTCGACCCATGTATTCCAGCTCGAACTTCACCACGGCCTGGCTGATTTCCGCTTCCACTTGGCCCTTGGTCTTGCGGGTCATCGTCGAGCGCCGAGCCTGCCAGTGAGAACCGTGGCGCCGCGCTTAGCTCGAGGTCCCTATGAATAACAGATCCGCGCAGGCCGGTGCGGGGGCTATGGGTTCCGGGCTGCTTGGCGCCACGGCCTCAGTATCTTCTGGACTGTGAAGGAAAGTCAACGAGGCGCATCGCGCGGCCACGTCCGTCGAAAAGACCGGGCGGGCCCGAGATCTTGACAAGGGGCGATACGCTGCTAACATCACGGAGCCCGGCGGACTTGTCAGAGGGCACTTTCCGTCCTGGGAGGGTCAGCTGAAGCGTAAGCCGGCGGCGCCTCTTGAGGGGAGGCGTTCCGTCGGCTTTTTTGCCTTCGATCCTGGAGGAACGGACGAATGCCCGACTGGATGGCAAGGGCGGGAGCGAAAGGAAGGAGCGGAATGGCGACTCACGCGATCTGGCTCACATCAACTTCCGCTCTCGCGCTCCAGTGGCTCCTGATCCGGTGGATCGGCATTCACCTCTCGCCTCCACTCGAAGCGCTCTCCTCGGGGATAGGGATCTTCGGGGCGGCGTTCATCCTCTCGTGGGCGGCCGAGCTGGCCCAGCTGGACATCCCGCGGAGCCTGGCCATCGCGGCGCTGGCCATCATCGCGGTGCTCCCCGAGTACGCCGTAGACCTCTACCTGGCCTGGCAGGCGGGAAAGGATCCCGCCTACGTCGGCTACGCCACGGCCAACATGACCGGCGCCAACCGTCTCCTGATCGGGATCGGCTGGGCCGCGCTTGTCTTCGTTCTGTGGTTCAAGAGCCTGGGGAAGCAGACTGAGATTCACCTCGAGCCGGGTCACGGCATCGAGCTCCTCTACCTCCTGCTTGCTACCGGCTATTCCTTCCTGATCCCCCTCAAGGGGACGTTGTCGGCGGTGGATTCGGTGGTGCTCCTCTCCCTTGTCGGGCTCTACTTCCGGGCGGTCGCGCGCCAGCCCGTAGAGTTGCCCCACCTGGTCGGGCCCACGATCCTCATTAGCCGGTTCCGGCTCCCGCTCCGGCGGGCAGCCACCGTCGCCATGTTCCTCTTCTCCGGGCTTACGATCCTCGTGGCGGCGGAACCGTTCGCTGAGTCCCTGATCGCCACGGGAAAGATCTTCCAGGTCCCGGAGTACCTCTTGATCCAGTGGCTGGCACCCCTGGCCTCCGAGTCCCCCGAGTTCATCGTGGCGATCCTGTTCGTCCTCCGGGGGAGTGCCGCCGCGGGAATGGGGACTCTGCTCTCGTCCAAGGTGAACCAGTGGACGCTTCTCGTGGGGGCGCTCCCTCTGGCCTACAGCCTCTCGCTAAGCCGGCTTGAAGCAATGCCGCTCGACGCGGTTCAGGTCAAGGAGATCTTCCTGACCGCGGCCCAGTCCCTCCTCGGGGTGGTGATGCTGGCCTCTTTCTCTTTCTCGCTTAGAGATGGCACGCTTCTCTTCTTGCTATTCTCAACCCAGCTCCTCACCCAGTTACTTCCTCAGATATTCCCTTCGCTTTTCGCGGCGCTCCCCAGATTCGCGTTCACCGCAGGGTATCTGTTCGCCTACTCGTACCTCGTGTTCTCGCTCCTCTACCTCGCGGTGAGCCGGGACAACCGGCGCGGGTTCCTCGGCCTGCTGAAGCTCCGGATTGAGGGACCGTCTTTGGGGAAAGCCGTCGGGCATGCACCCAACGCGGGTAGGGAGAAACTGCCGTGACTTTCACCGCGGGCGGACTTCGTCTCCTCCCCGCCCCATGACCAGGGCTTCGACCGCGATAAGGTGGTCCCGCATCGCCCGCCGGGCGCCCGCCTCGTCCCTGCGGCGGATCGCCTCAAGGATCCGCTGGTGGTCCTGGTGGGATCGGGTCGGCCGCCCGGGGGTCTGGAGCGACTCCTCGCGGCTCTGGACCAGGAGATCCATGAGCGTATTGACGATCCGCAGGATGGCCCGGTTGCGGACCGAGGCGGCGATCGAGGCATGAAAGGCGGCGTCCTGGGCCAGCCCCGTGCGTCCCGCCGCAACCTCCGAGGCCTGCTCTTCGAGGATCCGTTCCATTTCTTGAATTTCCTCCTCCGTGGCCCGCCGGGCCGCCAGGCCCGCGATGCCGGGCTCGATGAGGCGCCGCGCCTCGAACAGCTCACCGACGGCCTCGCGCTGGGAGAGAATGACCTGAGCGAGCGGCTCGATCAGGGACTCCACGGAAACCCGCCGGACGAACGTCCCCTCGCCGGGGCGGATCTCAATGAGCCCCAGGCTCTCCAGGGTCCGGAGTGCCTCGCGGACGGATGTGCGGCTGACCTTGAACTGCTGGGCGAGGTCGCGCTCAGGAGGGAGCCGATCGCCGGACTTGAGGCGCCCCTCCGCGATCAGTGCCCTGACCTGACGAACAATCTCCGCGTAAATGCGCGTGCTCTTGACGGGCTCCACGTCCGGCCACGTCATGGGCCGGGTCCGCCTCGATGCTCGGCGCCGCCCGCCAAGGGCCCGCTCGCGAGGTGCCGAAACAGCGAGAAAAAGGCCAGCCGGCCGGCCGGCCTGAGGTTCAACAGACCGGTGGTGAGGAGCATACAGCCGGCCGAGTAGCTGTAGCGGATTCGGCTCATCCCGGTTTACGCCGAGACCCGCCCGCGGACCGGGGCCTTCCTCCTCAGGAGAGCCTTGACGATCTCGATCGAGATGAGGACGCCGAGCGCGATGGCCAGGATCACCCCGACATCCCCGACCGAGGGAATGGAGATTCCGAACGCGTCGCGGACGGCGGGAAGCTGGATCAGGACAGCGACCAAAATCAGTTCCCACGCAATGGCGAGGAGGAGCCATTTGTGGGGAGGCGCCTGGATGAGGCTGTACCGCAAAGACCGGAAGTTGATGGCGATGACCAGTTCGATGAGGACGAACATGAGGAAGATCTTCGTTCGCGCCATCTCCAAATCGGCAAAGTTCTGGAAGAAGACCCACAGGAAGATGGGGCATTCGATGAGCACTGCCATCGCGATGAGAACCCGAATATCCAGGGAAAACACGCTTTCCTTCGGGTCCCGCGGCGGCCGCCGCATGATGTCGGGGTCAGGGGGCGCCACGCCCAGGGCCAGCGCCGGCAGCCCATCGGTCGCCAGGTTGATGTAAAGGATCGCGGCCGGCAGGAGGGGCAGGAACTCGGGGCCCATCACCACGACGACCCCGCCGAGGACGACCACTTCGGTGATGTTGGCCCGGAGCAAATAGGTCAGGTACTTCTTGATGTTGTCGTAGATCCACCGTCCCCGCTCGATGGCCCGCACGATGGAGGCGAAGTTGTCGTCGCTCAGGACGATATCCGAGGCCTCCTTGGCCACCTCGGTGCCCGTGATCCCCATGGCGACCCCGATGTCGGCGTGTTTCAGGGCCGGGGCATCGTTGACGCCGTCGCCGGTCATCGCGACCACTTCGCCCTTCCGCTTCCACGCCTTGATGATCTTGAGCTTGTCCATGGGCGAGACCCTGGCGTACACTGACACTCGCTCCACAATGCCCTGGAACCCCTCATCGCCCAGGGCGCCAAGCTCCTCGCCCGTCAGCACCAGATCCCCTTCCCGGTAGATCCCCAATTCCTTCGCAACAGCCACAGCGGTTAGCTTGTGATCGCCGGTGATCATGACGGGCTTGATGTGGATCTGCCGACAGACCTTCACGGCCTCGATCGCCTCTTCCCGGGGCGGGTCCATCATCCCCACGAGGCCGAGGAACACCAGCTCCCGTTCGACGAACTCCTCGCCATACCCGTCCATCTCCGGGAGCTCTTTGTAGGCGACGCCAATGACCCGTAAGGCGTCCCCGGCCATCTCCTCATTGACCTGCAGTATTTTCGTCCGCTCGCTGTCGCTTAACGCGCTCCGTTCATCTCCATTCAACCGATGGGAGCATCGCTCCAGGAGCACCTCGGGCGCCCCTTTCATAAAGGCCAGCCTCGTCCCATCTTCCATGGTATGGAGGGTGGTCATCCGCTTTCGCTCAGAGCTGAATGGGAACTCCTCGATCCTCGGGCATTGAAGCCGGGTCTCTGCCTGGTGCACCCCTCCCTTGGCTGCGACAACCACGAGGGCACCTTCCGTCGGGTCCCCCTTCACGAACCATCGCCCCGCCTCTTCGCCGAGCACGGCGTCGCTGCACAGGACTCCCCCCTTCAGGACCAGCTGGACGGATCGATCGGTGACCGCCGGGCTGAGGCCGCCCTCGGGGGCGTAGCCCACCCCGCTCACCTCGATCGCCCGGCCGCCGACAAACAGTCGCCTGACCGTCATCTCCCCCTTCGTCAGGGTGCCGGTCTTGTCCGAGCAGATCACCGTCGTGCAGCCCAGCGTCTCGACCGCCGGCATCTTCCGCACGAGGGCGTTCCGCTTGGCCATCTCGTGCATCCCGATGGCCAAGGCGCCCGTGACGATGGCGGCCAGCGCCTCCGGGACCGCGGCGACGGCCAGGGCGATGGCAAAGATCACCATGGTCAGGGAGAACTCCAGGTCAATCTTGCCGGCCCAGTACTCTCGTCCGAGGCTAATCCCCACCACCAGAACGCAGATGGTCAGGGCGATAATCCCGAGCCACTTCCCGATCTCTTCGGTTCTCCGCTCGAGGGGCGTCTTCTCCTCGATCACGGCCGCCACTTCTTCGGCGATCTTGCCGAACTCGGTATTCATGGCCGTCGCGGTAACGACCGCCTTCCCCCGCCCGTAGGTTACCGTGGTGCCGGTGAAGACCATGTTTTTTCGGTCGCCGATGGGCGCATCCTCACGCAAAAGCCGAGGCTCCTTGGTGACGGGAATGGACTCCCCGGTCAGCGGCGCCTCATCGCAGTGTAACGAGTGGATTTCAACCAGCCGGGCATCGGCGGGGATTTTATCCCCTGCCTCAAGGAGCACGATGTCCCCGGGCACGAGGTCCTTCGAGGGGACCTCGAGCTCCCTGCCTCCCCGAATGGCCGTGATGGTCGGGGTGAGCATTTTTTTCAGCGCCTCTAGGGCTCGCTCCGCGCGGTACTCCTGGACAAAGCCCAAGACCGCGCTGAAGACCACGATCACCATGATGAGGGCGGCGTCCACCAGCTCTCCGACGAGGGCCGAGAGGACCGTCGCGATCAGCAGGATGATGATGAGGACGTTCTTGAACTGATTGAAGAACAGGGCGAGCGGAGAGGCCTTCTCCTCCTTTTTGAGCTCGTTGTGGCCGTATCGTTCGAGCCGCCGGCCGACCTCGTCCTGGGGTAAACCGCCCTGAGGGTCGGTTTCGAGTTCTCTCAGGACGTGATCGACGGCCATCGAATGCCAGAAGAGCCTCGCCATAGAGCCCTCCGAAGCGGTAGCCATTGGCAGGTCTAGGGGGTGTGGTCCGGATGGGAGGCGGCAGGCGCGAGGACGCTTTTGAGCCGCCGCCAACCGAGCGAAAGCGCCGGGAGAAAGAAGAGGACGAGAGCCGCCGTCGTGATCACCGCGGAGATCGGGCTCCAGAAGAAGATGAGGGGGTTCCCTCGAGACATGATAAGGCTCTGGCGGATGGCGGTCTCCGCCATGTCGCCGAGCACCAGGGCCAGCACCAGCGGCGCCAGCGGGTAGTCCAGCTTCTTAAACACGTAGCCGATCACCCCGAAGATGAGCATGTACCAGACATCGAGCAGGGCGTTGTTGACCGCGAACGCGCCGATCGCGCAGATCACCACGATAAGGGGGGTCAGGACGGCGAAGGGGATGCGGAGGATGGAGGCGAACAGGGGGACGAAGAGGAGGACCACCAGGACGCCGATCACGTTCCCGGTGTACATGCTGGCGATGAGCCCCCAGACGAACTCCGGCTTCTCCTTGAAGAGCATCGGGCCGGGCTGGAGCCCCCAGATGAGGAGCCCGCCCAGCATCACCGCCGCGGTGGGCGACCCCGGGATCCCCAGTGTGATCATGGGGAGCATGGCCGCTCCGCCGGCGGCATGAGCGGCGGTCTCCGGGGCCACCACCCCCTCGAGGGTCCCCTTGCCGAATTTTTCCGGCGTCTTGGAGAAGCGCTTGGCGAAGCTGTAGCTCATGAACGAGGCTGGTGTCGCCCCGCCCGGCTTGAAGCCCATCCAGAACCCGATCAGCGCGCTCCGGATGAAGGTTCGCCAGTAGCCGCCCAGCTCCCGCCAGGTGGTCACCATCTCCCGGAAGCCGATCCTGGCCTTCTCCCCCCGGAAGCGCAGCCCTTCCTCAACGGTTAAGAAAATTTCCCCGATCCCGAACAGCCCGATCACGGCCACGATGAAGGAGAACCCCCGCATCAGCTCCACGCTGGCGAAGGTGAGCCGGAGCTTGCCGGTCACGATGTCGAGCCCGACCGCGGCCAGGATGAAGCCGATGAAGATCGAGGCCAGCGTCTTGACGGGGCTCCCCCCCCCGAGCCCCACGAAGGCCGAAAAGGTCAGAAGCTGGATGGCGAAGAACTCGGGCGGGCCGAACTTGAGCGCCACCTCCGCCAGGAGCGGGGCAAAGAACGTGATGAGCACGTTGGCGAAGGTGGCCCCCACGAAGGAGGCGGTGAAGGCGGCCGTCAGGGCCTGCGCCGCCATGCCGCGCTTGGCCAGGGGGTAGCCGTCGAAGGTGGTGGCCACGGACCAGGGCTCGCCCGGGATGTTGAAGAGGATCGAGGTGATCGCCCCGCCGAAGAGCGCCCCCCAGTAGATGCAGGAGAGAAAGATGATGGCGGAGGTCGGCGGCATGGTGAAGGTGATGGGGAGCAGGATGGCGACCCCGTTGGCCCCGCCCAGGCCGGGGAGGACGCCGATGATGGTCCCCAGGACGATCCCCACCAGGGCAATGAAGAGGTTGAACGGGGTGATGGCGATTTGAAAGCCCATGAGGAGATTTGAAAACTCGCCCATGGCTGTCCCGCGTCAGTACCCGAGCCAGGCTTCAACGGGTCCCTTCGGCATCGGGACCAGGAACCACTTCTCGAAAACCAGGAACGTGACGAGGGGAATGCCCAGGCTTATCAGGATCACGAGGCTCCAGCGGTGGCGCCCGATCCAGCGCATGTAGAGGGCCATGTAGAGGGCGGACGAGAGGTACAGGCCGGCAACGTGGATGAGGAGGACCATCCCCGCCGCGGGAAGGGCCACCTTGGCCACCGGCACCAGCTTTCCCGGCTCGACAAAGCGGCTGGCGGACGAAATGGCCCGGGCCTGGACGAGGCTCACGACAGAGCAGACCGCCAGGCCCAGGCCCAGGGCGAAGGGAAAGAAACCCGACTCCGGCCCGTCCGTCCCCCAACCGAACCCGAGCCGCCATCCTTCCCACACGACCAGGAGGGCGCCCGCCAGCAGGACGAGCGCGGTCAGGATATCGGCGCGCTTCATGAGACGGTCGGGGTCACGGTGACTACTTGAGCAAGCCTCCCTTCTGCATCAGCTCCTTGTGGAGGCTCTCGGTCTCGCCGAGCCACTTGACGTACTCGGCCCCGGTGAGCCAGGACGGTTTCAGGGCATTATCGAGCAGGTACTTCTGGAACTCGGGCGAGTCGTACACTTTCTTCAGCATCCCCTGGTAAAAGTCCACGGCCTCCTTGGGCATGTCGGGCGGCCCGAAGATGCCGCGGAGCATCAGGTACTGGATGTCCACGCCGATCGCCTCCCTGGCGGTGGGGATGTCGCCCCAGCCCGTCGCCCACGTGAGCCGGGCGCTATCGAAGACCGCCAGCGGCCGGACCTTGCCAGCCTTCCAGTGGCCCACGCACTCGGCGGGGTTGTTCACGGTAGAGTCCACGTGGTTCCCCACGAGGTTCACGCACACCTCGCCCCCGCCCTTGAAGGGGACGTAGATGAACTTCAGGCCGAGCGCCTGCTCAAGCTGGATCGTGATGATCTGGTCCTCCTGGGCCGACCCGGTCCCGCCCATCTTGAAGGTGGTCGGCTTCTCCTTCACCGCGGCGAGGTACTCCTTGGCCGTTTTGTAGGGGGTCTCGGCATTCACCCAGAGGATGAACTCGTCCAGGGCCAGCCGGCCGAGCGGGGTGAGGTCCTTCCAGTTGAACGGGACGCCGGTGTGGAGCGGGGTGGTGAAGAGGTTGGAGAGCGTGATGATGATGGTGTGGGCGTCCCCCTTCTTCCCCTTGACGTGGAGGAAGCCCTCGGCGCCGGCCCCCCCGGACTTGTTGATCACCACCAGCGGCTTGGGGGACAGCTTGTGCTTCTCGACCAGGGGGGCGATGAGCCGCGCCATCACATCGGCCCCGCCCCCCGTGCCGGCGGGTACGATGAACTCGATGGGCTTGGTGGGCTCCCAGGCGGCGGCCGGGGCGGCTCCGCCGGCTCCCCAGGCCAGCGCAAGGACCAACAGGGCGACCCGGGGATGAATGCGGCGCAGTGCGTGTCTCATCATTTGCCTCCTCCTCGTCGAAGGGGAATGGGGCGTGCCCCCGACTATACAACAAAACGGCCGGGCCCGCTTCCTTCGGGCCCGGCCCGCGTGCGCGCTCCGGATCGGCCTCCTCAGGCTTTTGCCTTCAGGTCCTTTCGGAAGGAGACCACGCCGGGAATCTCCCAGGTCCACATTTCGTCCACCTTGGCCTGGAAGTACGCCAGGTCCTCCTCGATGAAGTGGGCGAAGCGGCCCTGCTTCAGGAGGTACTCCCGGACCGGCTTCCGGGGCCGCCCGTCCACGATGGCCTTGGTCTTGCCGTAGTACTTCACGACCCCGTCCTCCACCTCGTAGAGGGGGAAAATCCCGCACTCGATGGCCAACTCCCCAAGCTCGTGAGAGAGCATCGGGTCGTAGTCCCAGCCCTTGGGGCACGGGTCGAGGGAGTGGATGAACGTGGGGCCGCCGATCGAGAGGGCCTTGCGGACCTTGTTCATCATCTCCACGGCGTAGGAGGCGCACACGGTCGCCACGTATCGGCACTCGGGGTGGCCCGCCGCCAGCATCCCGGCGGTGTTCTTCTTCCAACGCGTATGCATGATCCGCCGCGCCTTGCCGGGAGGGCTGAACGTCGTGTGCGCCCCGTACGGGGTCGAGCCGGAGACCTGGATGTCGGTGTTCGCATACGACTCGTTGTCGTACAGCAGGATAAGCGAGTTGTACTCTTTGTGAGTGAGCGTCGCCGAGATTGCCCCCAGGCCCATGTCGGCACCGCCGCCGTCGCCGCAGAAGGCGATGACGTTGATGGGCTCCGCCTTCATTTTCCCCTTCTTCATGAGCGCCTTCAGGCCGGCGGCGGTCCCCAGGGCGGCCGAGCCCGAAGAACCCAGCTGCGTATGCATCCAGGGCACCACCCACGGAGTCGTGTAATAGGTGGTGTTGGCCACGTACATGCAGCCTGTGGACCCGAGGACGATCGTCCGGGGCCCAGCGGCTTTGACCATGAGCTTCATGACCAGGGCCGACTCGCACCCCTGGCAGGTGCGGTGGCCGGAGGAGAAATACTCCTCGATCGTGACCTTCTTGACGCCCTTGAAGGGCTCGAGCACCTGGGTCGCGTTGGTAAACGTGGTCGTCTCAGCCATGCCGTGTCTCCTTTGGTTACTCCCGGACGCCGAGCCAGCGCGTCTTGGTCTCAGACTTCCCGGTCTTCGCCGCGTTGAAACAGAGATCGGCGACCTGATACACGTCCTCCAGCATTACTTCGCGGCCGCCCAGACCGCAGATGAAGGAAAGGAGCGGTGGCCGTCGGTCCGCGTTGTACATCGCCGCCCGGATTTCGTTGGCAACCACGCCGGATCCGAACGGCGAGCCGAAGGAGTAGTCGCGGTCGATGACCCCGATGGCCTTGGCCTTGGACAGGGCGCCCACGAGCCGCTCGGTGGGGAACGGCCGGAACCAGCGGAGCCGGACCAGGCCGACCTTCTTGCTCTGGGCCCTCATGTTGCGAATGGCAACCTTCAGAGGGAGCGAAATGGTCCCCATGCCGATCAGGATGATCTCCGCGTCCTCGGTCATGTACTCCTCGAACCACGGGTTCTCTGGGCCGCGGCCGAAGACCTTCCTGAATTCCGCATACGCTTCCTCGATGACGGTCACGGCCCGTTTCATCGCCTCGTCGTTCTGTCGCCGGATCTCGATGACCCAGTCCTCGTTTACCTGAGGGGCGACGGTGATGGGGTTATCGGGGTGGAGCTGGAGATCGCCGCGGTTGTACGGCGGGAGGAACTTGTCGACAAGGGATTTGGACGGCACCTTGGTGATCGCCTGGGAGTGGGTCAGGAAGGCGCCGTCGGCGGAGATGGCGATGGGAAGGAAGATCCGCCGGTCCTCGGCCACCCGGTAGGCGATCAGCGTCGTGTCCAGCGCCTCCTGGG
>Ga0209342_10001328_pt1 | contig 27848 bp, 12 predicted proteins | sample RifCSP16_2_FD_184023 | JGI IMG/M metagenome (GOLD analysis project Ga0209342, IMG submission 184023) | Soil microbial communities from Rifle, Colorado - Rifle CSP2_sed 16_2 (SPAdes) (version 2) | ecosystem: Environmental > Terrestrial > Deep subsurface > Rock core/Sediment | place: Rifle...
AGAAGTAATAATTCCCTTTTTCAAAAAATTATCCTTTGCAATCTTCGAAGCAAAAAGATTTTGAAAAGTTCATTGCAATAGTTGAATTAGTTTATAAAGGAGCACATTTAACTATTGATGGACTAAGAGAAATCTTATTACTTGCAGAAACTATGAATCGACAAAAATCACGTCAATCTCTAATTAGAATCCTCACTCACCATACGTAGAGCTTTACCTTTGAGTGGTAGAGAAGAGATGGTGGCGACTGCATGGCGACATGCAGGAACAATTAGCACAAGGACTATTGTTCATAACCCTTCGGCGAAAGCTCAGGGTGAAGGTTTCAAGCGAAATTCCTTGTCGGGTAAGTTCCGACCCGCACGAAAGGTTTAACGACTTGGCGACTGTCTTGAGGAAGGACCCGGCGAAATTGCAATGGCTGTGAAGATGCGGCCAACTCACACCAGGACAAAAAGACCCCGTGGAGCTTTACTGCAGCTTGACATTGTTTCAGCTTTTAGGATTGTGTAGTGTAGGTGGGAGTCTTCGGACGCCAATGAAACACCACCCGTCTTGATGGTTGCAACTTACCGTTTGTCCTAACAAAAAACGGGAGACGGGACAGTGTCTGGTGGGCAGTTTGACTGGGGCGGTCGCCTCCAAAAAGGTAACGGAGGCGTGCAAAGGTCGACTCAACTCCTACAGAAACGGAGCTTAAGAGTGCAAAGGCATAAGTCGGCTTAACAGTAAGTGGTACATCACGAGCTGGTGCGAAAGCAGGTCTTAGTGATCCCTACGTTGTGCATGGAAGCGCGTAGGCTTAACGGATAAAAGCTACCCCGGGGATAACAGGCTAATCTTGCCCAAGAGTCCATATCGACGGCAAGGTTTGGCACCTCGATGTCGGCTCACCGTATCCTCCTGCTGAAGTAGGCGGGAAGGGTTGGGCTGTTCGCCCATTAAAACGGTACGCGAGCTGGGTTCAGAACGTCGTGAGACAGTTCGGCCTCTATCCGGTGTGAGCGTTTGATTTCTGAGGGGGGTCATCTCTAGTACGAGAGGACCGAGATGAGCCAGCCCCTAGTGTGCCAGTTGTCACATCAGTGGCATTGCTGGGTAGCTACGCTGGTAACTGAGAAGCGCTGAAAGCATCTAAGCGCCAAGCAGGCCCCAAGACTAGAAATCTTAGATCCCTTGTAGACTACGAGGTTGATAGGCGGCGAGTGTAAAGGCAGTAATGTTTGTGCAGGATTTAACCTGCGGTTAAATCAGTTGGGTAGTCGGGTAGGTGGATGGTTGGGTAGTTTTTACTATCGAACTGTCGAACTACTGACTATCTAACTAATTTTTCAGCTTAGCCGTACTAATAGATCATTTACCAGATTTCGGATATCGGATCTCGGATTTCGGACAATAGTCTGATTTCTGAATTCTGACATCCGACGTCCGAACTATTCCATCCGGTTTTGAAAAAGCTAAAAGTAAAGAGTTAAAGTTTCAAAGAGCCGTAAGGAGCCAAAGTATTTAAAATCTTTGTCTCTCTGGCTCTTGGTTACTGTGTGACTTTTTTAGGAAGCTTGACAAGTAGCCTCAAATAAGCTTAGTATATAAGCTAGATTTTAATACATTCCTGTGAAACAGGGGTGTTTTTTTAGGGGGAATATGTCTAAAGAAAATCCAACATTTGAACAATACGTCGAGCGAGTGGCTTCAAAAACCCAAGGGCCCGAATATATTGAGGTTGTTGATCAGCAAATTGTTACCTCAATTCAGGGGGCACTCTTTAAAGATCCGGAAACAAGTAGAATTCTTACCGAGCAACCCTTAAAGGCAGCAACTTGCATGGCAGTAGAAAAACCAGAAGATATGGAAATAGTTTTATCTTCGTTTGCAGCTCAAGAAGGTAACGGTTTACTTTTAAGGATTGAAACCATAATTGAAGAGGATTCAGGGTCTTTAAGACTAAATCCTGTGGATCATGCGGATCCTGACCCAGAATTGGCTAATATGGTTCTTGATGTCAAAACAGGTATAAAAAATGTATTGAGAAGAGTCGATGCAAAAGTTAACGGCAACGGCAATCACTAAGTTGTAATTTTCATATATTTTGATATGTTTCCCTCTGCTCGCTCAGAGCGACATATATCAGGTTGCACAAAGTGCAAGGCTGATATATAATTCTCAAGCTGGTGTTTTGAGCGAACTGGAACCACTTCTTCCCATTTTCGAGCGCCGGCGAGAAAATATCAGGAAGCGCAGTCCCGAATAAGATGAGGGACGAGAAGGCTGATATTCCGAACATTAAAAAAGATTTTGCTCTGGAGTTTCCGGTCTTTTGAGCGATATGGAACCACTCCTTCCCATTCCGAACAGGTTAGTGAAACATATCAGCGCCGACGATAGTTGTGGGGCAACCTACCGCGAAAATAGGTCAAGGCCGGGAGCTCGAGAGCATAATTTTTGACTTGTCCTGCGATTTACTCTGTAAATCTAATGGTCAGGGCTGGGAACTCTGCGCAAAATCTTTGTTTGATCGCCGATAATACCAGCCTTGCACTTTGTGCTCATCTGATATTTTTGAATCAAAGATTCAAAAAGAGTGTGGGGCAACCTGCCTCGAAGATATCAGCATTTCTTCGAAATCTGATATTTTTCGCTAACGCGAAAAAGAGGTCGATGCCAGTATCAATACAGCCCAACTCAGGTTGGGCTTTTTTGATGGAAGTCGATTACTCGAGTGTAGTTTGGCATCTAGAGATTGCGTCATTTGCAATCCCCTTGATGATTATATGGTCGAAACTTTTTCTCTTAGCTTCTTTGGCATAGTTAGTTGCATTTGCGCATTGATTTAAGTTTGCGTAAATTTCCGCTAACTGAACACTGAAGATCGGGTCATAGGGAATTATCATTCGTGATTCTTCCGCCAATTTTTTGGCCCGATTAAGATCTTTTGTGATGTAATATGCAACTAACTGAGATTTGGCAAAAGCGTTTTTTGGTTCATAGGCCATCAATTTGCCAAGCTGCTCAATAGCCTTTGTTTCATTGTCTTGTTTAAATTTTAGAGTCGTTGGCAGTTCAGGCTGAATTACAGATAGGTCAACAGGTATTGATTTGATAACGTCATCTCTGGCATAAATCGTAGCAATTTCATCAACATATACTAATTGCCAGTTCGAAAGTTCCCAAACAGGAGTTTTTGCAAGCAGATATGGAAGGTCTTGATGGTTAACCACCGTATCAATGTCATATTTTTTTAAAAGTTCACGCCAGCCGCTTGCTCCAGATGCAATAATTTGCTCATTTTTATAATCTTTCTGCGTGCGGTATTCAAACATGATATCTGAGAAAATCTTGATTTCGGGAATATGCCATAAAAAATAATCGTTTAAACCGCCTTCTGTAAAAAGTCTGCGAGTAGTTAAGTGATTTTTAATAATCTTCGGAGCGTTCTGTGGGAAGTATGGATTCCAGCTTCTGTTAATAATATCAACAATATTATTTTTAGGGTTGGGGTTGGAAAGATCTGTTATGACAAATGCTCCTATTCTCTGGTCAATAATATTTTTTGAGAAAATTGAGATGATAATCATTACCGCTAAGGTTGCATAGGCAGTCTTCTCTAAATATCCAAATATTTTTACATTTATCAGCAGGGTTTGCTTCGCTTGAAAAATTACAACAGGCAGAACCATTAAAGTTGCCATAGGGATCAATCTGTAAAATCTGAAGGGTGTGAGAAATAGAAGCAAGTAAAAAAGACATATTAGGCCGATCGAATAATTTTTGAAGCCCTTTTTTAAGAAAACAATGAAAGTCATAATATAAGTTATCAAAAGCAAGAAGTAGAAATAAAATTCGATCGGAACTTGGTTAATAAAATCAAAGCCATTATTAGCCATTAGTCTTTCAGGCAAAGTCGACATTTCCAGAATTTCAAATTTGAGATTTAGAGCAAGAAAAGGATAAAGGAATTTCTTGTTCTGAAGTGCGGATAGCACCACCGAGATGATAAATAACCCGAAAAAAATGCCAAATCCGCCTCTTTTTTTTTGGTGATAAATTTTTTCAAAAATGAATATACTCGTCCAAAATGCCAAAATTGCCAAGCCGAAAGGTGCGAATGCGTGAATATTGGGCCAAGCAAAAAAAACTATTGGCAGGAAATATGTTAGTCTGCTAAGTTTTTGTTTTGTAAAGAAGTTAAAACAAACATAATTCACAAAAGCAACAAATACGAAGCTAAAAATTTCCGGCCGGTCGTTTAGGCGAATGGCAAGCACGAAACCGACGAGAGAAATACCGGCAAGGGTTATTATTTCATTTGATGTTATTAGCTTTAAATTTAAATAAAGTAAGTAAATAGCGGTAAGGCCAATTACGATTCGAAGTAAAAGAAGGCCGGTATTCAAGCCCAGTGTTTGGACAAACGCGTACATTATCAAGCCGCTAAGCCATTCGGTTGAGGTAAAGAGGGTTTCTGGCGAACCGTAAGTAAAAGTATCAATTTTGGGAATGGCTTTTTCTTCAAAAACTCTTCTGCCGATTGCCAAATGCCAATAGGTATCACGTCCGGTATCGACGACGGTTGCAAAATAGATGCCAAGAAGAGCAAAGGTAGCAATGGTCAAGATTGAAAATTTAAAGGAAAACTTAGCTGCCACTTTTAACAATTTAATCCTTCGCTGCGCTCAGGACAAGCCATTAACCCCACTTCGTTCTGCAGAGCAGAGTTTCGAGGGGCAAGCAATTGACAATTAATAGAGGCTTTTTTTATCACCAAAAACCTGCTATACTGGCGGCCAATAGGCCGTTAGGTAATTAGGATATTAGGCCACCAGGTCAATGATTTAATTTATAAAATCTCCCAATCGCCAAAAAGCCTAAATACCCAAAAAAGGAAGTGATTATGGTTGGTCCCTCGACGAGCTCGGGATAAACATTTAAAATCTGTATCTTCTCAATCCCCATCTGCTAAAAAAACAAGAAGAAACCCTTCGGCTCCCCTTCGACCCATTCGACAAGCTCAGGGCAGGCAAGCTCAGGGTCGCTCAGGGTCAAATGACCAAGTATCGACAAAAGGTCATTTAACGATGGCTGATCTTTTGGAGTCAACGGGGTATAAAATACCTGCGTTAAAGCGCGGGCAGGAAGTTACCGGTAAAGTAATTTCCAAAGACAGGTCGGAAATTTTAATCGACATTGGTGCAAAATCCGAAGGAATTGTTTTTGGCCGTGAATTTGATGCGGTTCGCGATTTGGCCGCCAAACTCACAGCAGGTGATTCGGTTGAGGCTACTGTAGTTTATCCGGAAAACGACGCCGGCCAAGTTGTGCTTTCTTTGCGTAAACACTCAGGGGATAAACTCTGGAAGGAACTTGAGGAAAAAATCGAATCCGCCGAAGCCATTACGGTTGTCGCCATCGAGGCAAACCGCGGCGGCATCATCTGCGAATATTCGGGTATTCACGGTTTTTTGCCGGCGATCCATCTGCACACCCAAATTTCATCACCCGGTGATTTTTTCGGCAAAACGCTTCAGGTTGAGGTTATCGATGTAGACCGCGACGCCAACAGGTTAATTTTCGCCCAGAAAAAAGACGCAAAAGAGCTTGAGGATGTAAAAAAGCTCCTTTCAAAAATCGAAATAGGCCAAAAATACGAAGGCGAAGTCAAATCGGTTCTGCCGTTTGGAGTTTTTGTGCAAATTGAAGACGGCATTGTAGGCTTGGTGCATATTTCCGAGATCGCCTGGGAGAAAGTCGATGACCCGACAAAGTTTTTCAAGGTAGGCCAAAAAGTGGAGGTTATGGCTTCGGCAAAAGACGAAGAGGCGGGGAAACTGAGTCTTTCCCTAAAACAGCTGGCAAAGGATCCGTTTGAGGAAATTTCCGCAAAATATACCAAAGACCAGAAGGTTACGGGTTCTGTTTCCAAAGTTGTCAGGGGAGGTATTTACGTAACTTTGGAGCATGGTTTAGAAGGCTTTGTTTCAGCTTCCAAGATTCCGCCAAACGAATCCTGGGAGGCGGGCAAAACCGTCCAGTGCATGGTGGAATCTGTGGATGTTGCTTCAAGAAAAATAACCCTGGTGCCGTATGTTCTGGAAAAGCCGATATTTTATAGGTAGAAGTTAATTTTCAATTTAAAATTTTCAATTTTTAATCAAATTCAAATCATTTAATATTTTAAAATTAAATATTCATTTAAAATTATAAATTTAGAATTTAAAATTGGAATCCTTCGATGAAATCGCGAAGCGAGTTCATATGTCAGCAATGCGGATATAAATCCTCCTCTTATTTGGGTAAGTGCCCGGAGTGCGGATCGTGGAACAGTCTGGTGGAGACCGAAGTTTCAACAGAAACTCCAAAATCCAAACTCCAATTTCCAAATATTGAGAACTCCTTAGTCAAACTTGCTGAAGTCAAAAAAGAGCATAGTTTGCGCATGTCAACGGGATTTTCGGAATTTGACAGGGTTTTGGGAGGGGGGATTGTGCCGGGATCTTTAGTTTTGATTTCCGGAGATCCGGGAATTGGCAAAAGTACGCTTCTTTTGCAATCAGCCATGCGGATTGCAGGTTCACAGTCAACAGTTCACAGTTCACAGACAGGAAAAAATAAAAAAACCGTTAACCGTGAACCGAAAACTGATAACGAGCACACAGTGCTCTACGTTACGGGTGAAGAATCAGCCCAGCAGGTGAAAATTAGGGCAGACAGGGTCGGGAAGATTCCGCCAAACCTCTACATCCTGCCCCAGACATCCACAGAAGCCATAGTCTCGGCCTGTGAAAAGCTCTCTCCCGCGATTTTGATCGTTGATTCAATTCAGACACTAACTTCCGAAAAACTAGCAGGATCTGCAGGCTCAATCGGTCAAATCAGGGAAAGTGCGCAGGTTTTGCAAAGACTCGCAAAGGGTACAAAAACCTCGGTCTTTGTGGTTGGCCACGTAACCAAAGAGGGCAATATCGCCGGACCGAAGGTTTTGGAACATATCGTTGATGCTGTTTTAAACCTGGAAGGCGATGAAGCTTACGGATTTCGGATTTTAAGATCCGTTAAAAACAGGTTCGGCTCCACCTTCGAAGTCGGAGTTTTTGAAATGGCCGATTCGGGCATGGCCGAAATTGCCAATCCTTCGCAGGTTTTCCTTTCGCAGAGGATCGAAAAAAGAGCAGGAAGCGTGGTCTGTGCTTCGATTGCAGGAGGCAGGCCGATACTTTCGGAGGTTCAGGCGCTTGCCACGTCGACAATTTTCGGCGTGCCCGCTCGTAGGGTCACCGGCCTTGATTTTTCCAGAATGCAGATTGTTATTGCGGCACTTGCCAAAAATGCGGGTCTTTCGTTTGCCAATTTGGATATTTATCTGAATGTAGCGGGCGGCTTGCGAATTACCGAACCGGCAGCGGATTTGGCAGCTGCATTGGCGGTTGTTTCTGCGGTTCTGGACAAACCTGTCAAAGAACGGGTCTGTGTGTTCGGGGAAGTAGGGCTTTTGGGTGAATTAAGGACGGTAGCCGCCTCAAAAGCCAGGGAGAAAGAGGCAAAAAGGCTTGGTTTTTCTGATTTTGTGACGCCCGAGCGCTTTAAGACGCTGGAAGCGGCGATCAGTTACGCTATTCATTCTGAATAGCTTCACTTCTTTTAGATCAATTAGGGCAATTAGATTAATTAGGTCAATTTTACTTTACTTCCTTTAACCCTTACAAAGTAAGGTGCAAGGAAGTTTACTTCCTTATATATATACTACTATATCATTCAGCCTTGATATTTCCAGGTACCTCTCTCTGATTTGATGATTTTTGATTTCCCGTTACGGGAAGAATTTTTATGAATGCTCTGACTGTTATTAGGTTGATAGGGCAATCTAAAAGAGTAAAAGTGGCACTTTCCTAAAACTACAGGTTTACTTTTTTAAGCTTGTAATTTTACTATCGGTTGTAGTTGAGACTTGACAAAAATTATAAGCGGAAGTATAGTTTTTATTGCAGGCTGAAACTCGCTATAGCGAAACGGGCTTTTCGAAAGAAGAGTTCAAAATGGGAACTTATTATCCTTTAATGAGTTTCCAAGATAAAAAAAGAGCATCACTACCGCAGACTGAAACTCGAATAGCAATGCTCTTTTGAGGTGTAAGGGAAGCGACTTAGGGCAGCTAAGTTGCTTTCCTTTTTAACATTAGAACAACTTATTTATCCTTGTCAAGAGCCTATATTAATTAGGTTGCTGCAGAAGGCTTATCTGTTTTGGGCAAGTGTAAGTTTTCTGATCCCAAAAACCGTTTTTGAACAATTTTTTTACACCCCTGTTGACAAGCCTATATATATGTTGTATATTCCCCCAGCAAGATATCTGTCCCTCAATTTCTGCCCCACTTTAGGTGATAGTAGATAGTAAGTAGTTAGTAGCTTAAAACATAAATTTTATCCACTACGAACTGCAAACTATCCTGTAGTACTTGACAAGTATTATCTAAAGTGCTATATTTTGCGCTCGAATTTAGAACTTATAGTATTTAAATTTAAAACTGTCTATGTCCAACAGCAGGGAAGCAATTAAATTTGTAGCAGGAGCCGCATTAGGTATTGGTGCAGGGTATGGGGCAACAAGACTTACTGAGGCCTTAGGAAAAAGTTCTCGAAGACCATTTCGTCCACCGATTTCTTCATCAACTGAATCGATAAGAGGTCAACACCTCGAAAATTTAGCAAAAGGCACTCAGGAAGGCGCTGGCGCCCCCGCCGAGGCTGAAAGGAAGGTTCTTGAGGTAGATATCCAGATTTTACATAGACTTAAAGTGTTCGGACTAGAAGTTAATCCGGATTGGCAATCACCATTTGGCAGCGAAGATCCTTACTCGCCCCAAAATGTCCGGGGAGTTTTAGAGAGATTAGATTTGGAAGGACCAAGAAAAAAGGGAAAAAGAGAGTTTAAGGCGATGGTTAAAGAGCAAACTGGTAGATTGATGTTTGCACATATTCGTGCAGTCGGCCTGGATGCTCTCGAGAGGTACTTGCGGCTTAATAATATTCCTCCAAATTGGGTTCTTGCTCGTAAAACTCCCCAAGAGTTAGCAGAAGAGGCATTATACAGTTTAAAAGATGCCTCGGCAGACGAAGCAACTTCATTTCTCGTCCAAGCTTATGATGAAAAGACCGCAAAGCCCAAAGATCCTCGCGAATATGCACATAGGGTTAAAGAGTTTGTTGATTTGGTTTCAGAGTTAAAGGAGGAAGTTGATCCATTTGACAATTTCAAGGATATTGAAGAGGCACTAAATAGAATTCGGCTTGTTCAAGTTGATGAAAATGATCCTTTAAGCCGGGCACACGAAAATCTTCATAAAAGTGGTGCAATTGTTGCTCTAGGAATAGTTGGTAAGGGAAGACCGGTTGAAGGTGAGGAAAAAAAGGAAGAGTCCGATCAGAGGTCTCATTCAGGGTGGTTTTCTCCTTCGAGATTTTTCAGCTCAGCTTGGCGGCCGGCAGCTGGTTTAGGTATTTTTGGAAGTGGGGTAGTTGGCGGATTAATGATAGGATCCACCTTTGATCAAGAAAAACCTCAAGAACCAATTGACAATGAACAGATTGGTAATTCGACCTTTGATGAATTGGTTAATAAAAGTGTTGAGATAGATGGAGTAACTTGGGTTGTTGAGGATATTTTTAAAAATGCAACAGAACCGGTTTTTAACGAGGGGCGTCTCGATTCACTCGAGCAAAGAATTGAAAACTTAGAGGAAGAAGAAGTTGAATCTTCTGTAACCAGCAGCATTGCGATTGCTCCTGCTTCCGAATTATCCCGAGAGCAAGTTCGAGAGTATATTGACGGTAGTGATGGGGAAATCAGTGGTGAACTGGAGGTCCCAATTGGAAAAAGCCCGAACAATTTTATTCAATCGACGGCCGAGATTCTTAACCTTGATGATCAAGAATTTGCAGCAGCAGTTTACAGGCAAGCATATGATTTGGCAGGAGGAGATTTTAGTCAGCTTCGTTTGGTGCACACTGGTGAGAAATACACATTCCCGATAACAGAAAGACAAGTTGACGATTATATAAGTGATAATTTGCCTGTAGTTGTAAACGAACCGGAAGCAGATGTTGATGCATCAGGCGGAACCGGCGGTTTGAAGCCTTTGAGTTTTCCTTCCGGCGGCGGAGCGCCGGCTGGACAGACTCAGTCAACAGAGATTTCTGGCGGCGGAGTAGCTGATGAAGAGGCCGCGGTTTCAGCAGGCGGATTGGATCAAGCAGGTGAAGATTCGGTTGTCGGAACAATTGCAGAGACCCAAGATGTTGACGCTAGTACAAGTTTTCAAGAAGAAACCGGTCAGGTGGAGACGACAGGCAGGGACGGTCATGAGGACAAAAACGGCGACAAGGAGGACAAGGACAAAGACAGGGAAGAATGCGAAGACAAAGACGATAATGACCACGAAGATAAAGAAGAAAAAGATGACGATCGCAAAAACCAAGACCGCCATGGAGGAGACAAAGACAAGGATAAAGACAAAGATAAGGATAAAGACCGTGAAGAAGGCGAAGATTGTGAGCCAAAACCAACCGCAACACCGACATTAACGCCTTCACCAACACCATCGTCTACGCCAACGGCGACTTCGACTCCAACACCAGGACCAACGGCTACCCCGTTACCAACACCTGGCCCAACCGCGACGTCTACAGCGACAGCTACACCAACTTCACAACCAACACCGCTGCCGTGTCCGGAGGATCTTTTTGAAGGACTGGCTCACGGGGAAATTCTTAGTGAACAGCTTGCCGCAAACGGGATTCATGTTTCCGGTACAGGCAGGCACGGTAATCCGAATCAGGTAAGGCTTTTCGATACCAATCGCGATGATACGGCCGCGGGCGATTTGGAAGTTGATGAGGGCAAAATTCTGATTCTTTCGAGACGTGATTATGTCGATTCCAACGGTGACACGATTCCCAATAATCCTCAGGAAGTGGAAGATAGCCCAGCCGGCGGTGATGTAACAATTACATTTGACGCAGAACAGAAAATTAAATCTTTGGTTTTTGTTGATAAAGATCAGGGACCGAAAGGCATAGTGCGAGCTTTGGACGGAGACGGCAATCTAATAACAGAAGCGGAAATTCCCAATGAGGGTAATGCCAGCGTTCAAACTATTGAATTGAACGCGCAGAATGTTCGAAAACTAGTAGTTACTTACGAGGGGGATTCCGGCGGATTTACGTTTAACCGCGAATGTCCTCCAGAGGAAAAACCTACTCCGACTCCAACGCAGCAGCCGACGCCGAAACCGACTGAATCGCCAACAGCGCAACCAACACCGACGCCTGTTGTACCAAAGGCTCCGGAAGTGATGCCGCCGACAGGGGGTACACCGGGATCAGCTGCCGATCGATTCGGAACATTATGGCTGGGGGCTTTGATGACGGCCGCTGGTGCCGTTGGAATAGGAGCATGGACAGCAGAGTCAATTTGGAAGAGAAGAAAATTGGCCGCAACAGGACAATTAAATGATGATGAAACTGATGAATTCGGGAATAGCATAATCCTAAAGAGAAAAAGTGATAAAAATAAAAGCAATTGAAAGGCGGTGAGTAAAGATAATGGACGATAAAATAATTACTTTAAGAAATATTTGGAAAGTTGGAATCATAGCTTTGGCTTTTTCGGCTATCGCTGCCTTCACCCTGATTTTTTACACCAAAGGTGTTTTGGCCTCTTGTGATTCACACGATTACTCCTACCAGGAATCAGAAGAAGACAACGGCCATGAGGACTGGGATTGTGAGGAAGAAGATGAACCAAGCCCGACTCCGCAACCTCAAGGGGGTCAGGATCAGGGTCAAAGCCAGGAGCAAAAACAAAAGACCGAGGTCAATGTCAATGTCGAACAGAAACAGGAAAACAACCAGACCGTTACAGTGACTGCGCCAGAAGTTAAGTCTTTTGCTGTAACTTCTGTTCCCTTAAAACAGCCAGAAACCGGTGTTGGTGTTTTAGGTGTGGCATCGATGGCAGGCGCAGGGCCTTTGGGGCTTTTGCTTGCCAGATACGGTAAGGGTAGAATAATCGGTAAAAAAGAGGAAGAAAGTCTTTCAGAAATTGGATTTAACTTAACGGAAAAAAGAAGGGGAAAGGATTTAAGTTAATCTAGTCCCGTTGAGTCTAACTCGACAGGACGCAAGTTTGGGCCACAAGTAGGGCAGGCTTGTGGCCCTATTTAAAGTAAATAGGTCATAGGTCATAGGTCAATAGGATAGTAGGATGGTAGGAAATAGGATACAGTCATTTGACAAGACGTGTTTTTGTAAAGTAGAATTTAGGGCGAACTTCAGTTAATGATTCCCAGAAGATTAGTTTAATGCCAGACTTGTGACTAAAAAGTTCTGCAATTTCTAATTGGTTTAATATCTAATTGATCTAAACAAGTCCCAAAACCCAATTTAAAAAATTTAAGGAACTGCCAACGATTGATTAGAGATTAGAGCAATTAGTACTTAGAAATTATTTATTTATGTCACCTGCAAAGGTTTCAGTACGAGTCAGAAATAAGAGCGACGAGGATATGCCGGAAGAAAAAACTCCTGCGGTAATTGATTTGCGTGGTGATGCTCAACCGCAGGAAGTTCAGGCTGCTTCTTCATATGACCGGCCGAGAGTTTCAGGCTACAACGGTGAAATGGATGATATGCCGCAGGCTAGGGATGTCCCGACCCAAAAGGTCAGAGGGTTTCTGGATATCGCTTCAGACGGCCACGGCTTTTTAAGGCCGAAATTCAGACCAAGCGCCGATGACGTTTATATTTCGGCATCTCAGATCAGAAAATTCCAGCTTAGAGGCGGCGATGAGGTTGAAGGTTTAGGCAGGCCGCCTAAGGACACGGAGCGCTACTTCGGGCTTTTAAAGGTAGAAAAGGTAAATGGCGAAGACGCCGAAAAGCAGACCAAACGCACAAAGTTCGAAGATCTGACGCCTATTTACCCTGACGAAAAACTGACACTTGAGACCGGCAAACTGCCCCTTTCGATGAGGGTTGTAGATATAATTGCGCCTATTGGCAAAGGCCAGCGCGGCATGATTGTTTCGCCGCCGAAAGCCGGCAAAACTACGTTTCTTAAGGATATAGCCCGGGGAATTTCCGAAAATTACCCTAAGATTCACTTGATGGCATCTTTAATCGGCGAACGGCCGGAAGAGGTAACCGATATCTCAAGGTCGGTTAAAGGCGAGGTGATCGCTTCCAATTTCGACGAACCGGCAGAGGAACAAACAAGGGTGGCCGAAATCGCCCTGGAGAGGGCCAAACGGCTTGTTGAGCAGGGACTTGATGTGGTGATTCTTCTGGATTCGATTACCAGGTTGGCTCGTGCCTACAACCTTTCGGTTCCGCCTTCGGGAAGAACTTTAACTGGCGGTTTTGATCCGGCGGCACTTTATCCGCCCAAGCGCTTTTTCGGAGCGGCCAGAAACTGCGAGGAAAAAGGATCGCTGACAATAATCGGCACGGCTTTAATTGAGACCGGTTCCAGAATGGACGATTTAATCTACGAAGAATTTAAGGGAACCGGCAACATGGAATTGCACCTGGACCGTAAGCTTGCGGAGCGAAGGATTTACCCGTCAATCGATGTCGAGCGCTCCTCAACTCGGCAGGAGCAGCTTTTATTTTCCGAGGAAGACTACAAAAAAATCGTAACCATGCGCAGGATGCTTTCGGTGCTTTCGCCGGACGAGCGCACCGAAGTTTTGATTGAAAGGCTGTCGAAGACGGCATCCAATAAAGAATTCTTAGACTCGTTATCCAAGGACGTTAAGTAGTCTAAGAATTCTTTGCGAGAACTTCGCATCTATTGAAATAGATTTTTTCAATAGAACTGCATTCTCTAAAGGAATTTCTTGACTCATTGTCCAAGGATGTAAAATAAAGATATATTCTTTGCGGAAACTGTCGTTTGCCTGAAGAAGAGGAAATGGATTTCGACCCGTTGCATAAAGAGTTTTGGGAATTTATCAAGGCTTTTGCCTCTTGGTTATCTGCCCGCCTGAAGTCCGCGGGCTTAAATTTTGAAAGCAGCAAAGATTTTGGCCAAGCGTGGGGCAAACACTCCGGCGTTTGTCCATGCTTCTGTAATCGTGATGGCAGTCGGGGTTTTGGTTTCAGGGGGCTTGCTGTCGTCAACTTCGGTAATTTCTGGTTCATATCCGGGAGTTCCCGCAAACCCCTTGATTGCCGCTTCCGGTGAAGTGCTTTCCGAGCAAAATGTAATTTCATCAACGATTACCCCTGTTACCATAATTTCCGAAAAACCGCGCGATAAAACCCTCGATTACGAAGTTAAAGACGGTGACACTATTTCATCGATTGCCGCAGAATTCGGGGTTTCCGAAGAAACTATCCTTTGGGAAAACGACATTAGCAAAAACTCCACTCTTAAGGCAGGACAGAATTTGAAAATACTGCCGGTTTCGGGTGTGGCGCATACGGTTGTTTCCGGTGATACGATTTATTCGGTTGCCAAGAAATATCAGGCCAACGCCCAGGCCATTCTTAACTTTCCCTTCAACGATGTCGGTGAAGATTTCCAGCTTGCCTCAGGGACTGTTCTGGTTGTGCCTGAGGGTGCACCGCCTGCGGCTCCCAAGCCGGCACCAACCCAATATTTGGCGAAAGAAAATATTCCGGTTGCCACAGATCTTGGCAGCGGCCAATTTATGTGGCCGGCAAACGGTGGAATTAGTCAGTATTTCTCATGGTATCATCCGGCAGTTGACATCTCCAATCTTGGCGGCGGGCCGATTAGGGCTTCTGACTCTGGGACGGTGACGGTTGCCGGCTGGCTGGATAACTATGGCTACGGTAATCGAGTGATAGTTGATCATGGTAATGGTTACACGACCCAATATTCCCACCTTTCGGCAATCTATGTCTCACCCGGACAAAAAGTTGGCAAAGGTGAAGTTCTTGGTGCAATGGGATCAACGGGCAGGTCGACAGGTGTACATTTAGATTTTATAATCCGCAAAGGCGGTACGGCCCTAAATCCTCTCTCAATTCTTTCGAAATGATTTAGCATCTGGTATTTAGCATCTGGTATCTAGTATTTTAATTAGGTGGAAGGCGGGAAGATACGAGATACGAAAAAAATAGTATTGTCTCTGCTGGCGTTTTTTTTGCCGCTTGCACTCTATGCCAAGACTCTTGCCCCGACATATATTCCGATAGACAGTGCGGAACTTGCCCTTTGCATGAAGTCTTGGGGCATCTGCCATCCGCCGGGATTCCCGCTCTACATTTTAGTAGGTAATTTCTTCACAAGTATTTTTCCTTTTGGATCATTAATTTTTAAGGCTAATTTTTTGTCTGCGATTTTCGGAGCCGGAACTATTCTTCTTGTTTACATTTGCTTGACTGAGCTCAAGGTACAACGGTCAATCTCCTTTTTGTTGGCCATCTTTTTGGCGGTTTCTTCAACTTTTTGGGAATTTTCGTTATCCGCCGACGTATTTACATTTGCTGCCTTTTTAATTGCCTTAACCTTTTTTCTGGTTTTTAAAAACAAAGCCTTGTGGGCATTTTTTGCGCTCGGGCTTTCGGCTTCGCATTTTTACATCAGTGCGATTCTGGCGCCATTATTTTACTGGTTTTTCTGGGGATTCAAAATCCGGTTTCGGGAAGCCGTAAGTTGCGGTGCGCTTTTTATTCTGGGTTTTTTTCCGCAGGTTCTGATGTATTTAAGGATGCAGAAGTCCCCTGAAATAAACTGGGGCCATGCAGAGGGAATTTCCGGCTTCTGGTATTTTGTAAGAAGGCAGGAATTCGGTTCGATTTTTCTTTTGTCTAATCCGGCTTTAAAATTTACTCTTCTTAAAGTCTTTAAGCACTTTTACCTTTACTTTGTCAGTTTGACGTTTAGCTTTGGGGTAATTTTGCCTGTGATTACTCTGATTGCGGCAATTTTTGGAAAGTTTTATAAAAACCGCAAGCTGGTTTTGGTAACCTTTGCGTTTTTGACAATTGTTGCGGTTCAGCTTGTTTTGCTTTCGACAATCGACCCGGCGGGTGAGGATAACCCTTTTCAGATAAACAAGTTTTACCTTTCTTCTTTTGTGCTTTTTGTGTTTCTTGCAGGTGCTGTCCTTAACCGGATTGTTAAGCGCCTGTTCGGAGAAGAATCCATGTACGCGCTTTTGTTGCTTTTTGTGTTTGTCATGATATATCTGCTTGCCAATTTTAGGACAAACAATTACGCCGGCAACTATTTTTCGCAAAAGATGGTTGAGGATGCACTTTCCCAGTTGCCGGAAGGGAGTTTGGGAATTACCGTTTCCCACATTGTTTATTTCGGCGGGCGTTATGAACAAAAAGTAAACGGCAGATTCGCAGGCGTCACTTTGCTTTATTTTCCAAACGAAAAAAACCGCGACAACGAAAAATATCATCCGGAGCTTTTCGGCAGGACAATTAATAAGGATTTTGTAAAGACAATTGAAAAGGGCAAGAGTATGGGCACGGCTGAAAAATATGTGCTTTGGACAATCGCCCAGAATTTAGACCGCGAGATATATATTCTGCAGGGGACTTTTGAGGAGGGTTTTTTTGCCTATCTTAGGTCATATATCAAGCCCCATGGCCTCTGGTGGCGGGTCGTTTCCGATCCTTACGCCCAAGGTGATGTCGAACAAAGCCAAAGGCTTCTTTCAAATCTGCAAAATGCCAATATTCGATTTTTGGACGTTGAGCTAAAACAGCAAAAGCTGGACACTTTAAATTACGCGGTTTCCTATCATTCGACCGGGATTGCTTTGGCGGCAGAAGGAAAGTATGATGCGGCTGTCGAGCTTCTGGAAAAAAGTTATCGGGTAAGGCCAAAGGGTGACAATGTCCAGAAAGAACTTGATCTTATTAAAAAGACTAAACAACTGGCGGGCGAACAGGCGAAGCTGGTTGGGGCGAAAGACAAAAATGGTTTGACAGAATACGGCAATAATCTGTTTACTCTCGGTGATTTTAGCAAATGCTCCGAAGTCTTTTCGCAACTTGTGCAAATTGATGGAAACGACGCCCGCAGTTTTAATAACTTGGCGTCATGCTTGGCATCAATGGGTAAAAAACAGGAGGCGCGCGATAATTACCAAAAAGCCCTTGCCCTTGACCCTAATTTGGATATGGCCAAGAAGGGGCTGGAGGCCCTCGGAAATTTATAATTTCAAATTTGAAATTTTAAATCAATTTTTAAAAATTTAATTTTGAAACATTAAGATTTCATTTAAAATTTAGAATTGAAAATTGAAAATTATCTGAAATGATCGACTACACCAAAATTACAGTTGTGGGAGGCAAAGGGGGAAATGGTGCCGGATCCTTCAGACGTGTTAAGGGGAAAAGACGCGGTAAGGCAGACGGCGGCGACGGCGGCACGGGCGGTAATGTTTTTGTCGAGGCGACACTGGACTTAAACACGCTTGAGCCTTTCCGTTTTGTTAAAAATTACAAGGCAAAGGACGGCCAGATTGGATTTTCCAATCTTCGGCGCGGAGCAAACGGGCAGGATTTAATTCTCAAGGTGCCGGTAGGAACACAAGTCAAAGTGGAAAGTCAAAGTGGAAAGTCAACCGAAAAACTTTTCACTTCTCACTTTGACTATGACTTAGTTAGCGGAGGCGAACGAGTGTTGGTTGCCCGCGGCGGAGGAGGCGGACGGGGCAATGTCAAACTGCGCGATGAGTTTGGAAGGAGGCCAAAGGCTGGAGAGAAAGGTGCAGTCGGGGATGTTTGTGATATTACTTTGGAATTAAAACTGATCGCCGATGTGGGTCTAATCGGGCTTCCCAATGCCGGCAAATCGACTCTCCTTTCGGTTTTAACATCCGCAAAGCCTCAAATTGCCTCTTACCCCTTTACGACACTGGAGCCGAATTTGGGGGTATTAGACAGTTCACAGTTCACAGTTCACAGTTCACAGAAGAGTCAAAAGAAAATTTCTGAATCTGTTGACCGTGAACCGATAACCGTGAACAAACCAGCTGCGCTGGTTCTGGCCGATATTCCGGGTTTAATCGAAGGTGCTTCCAAAGGCAGGGGCCTTGGTGATCTTTTCCTAAAACACATTGAAAGGACAAAGATTTTGGTGCATTTGATTGATGCTTCCGCTTCGGCTGACCATTGGCAGGATTACCAAACAATAAGGCAGGAATTAAAAACTTTTTCAAAGGATTTGGTCAAAAAAAGGGAAATAGTTGTTTTAACAAAAACCGATCTTGCCGATCCGTCGGAAATTCTGCAAATGAGAAAATTATTTTCTCAAAAGCGCAAAAAAGTTCTGGCCGTTTCTGCGCTTCAAAAAAAAGGACTTGAGGAGCTGGTTAGGGAGATAGTCTCCAGAGTCTAGATTCTAGAATGTTGGGCTGGGTGATGGGCTCGCACTTGGACTTGGTGATGGTGACGGACTTGGTGAGGGTGAAGGTGAAGCGCCGGGCGAAGGACTGGCTGCGGGCTGCTGTTTTGCCTGCTGCTCCTGCAAATCCCTCAACTGTTTATTGTACTGATCAAGAAGTGTTGCGATTTCTGCCTGTGCAGGGTCATTGGCGTCCAAAAATCTCTTGGCCAGAGTCAGCTCATTGACGATTCTGGGAACCTCGCCCTTTTTCTCAATTACAATTTTGGCAAGCCGAAATCTGCCCGGGCCGTAATCTTCTTTGACAATTGCCGAATCCTCGAATTTTCGCTGTGCAAGATCCATATTCCCAAGTCTTTGGTAAAGTTGGCCCAGACGGTCGTGGAGAATCGGGTTCTGCGGATCAAGATTAACCGCCTGTGAGAGCGTATTGACAGCGTGGGTGTCGGCACCGCCGACCGAACCTATAAGGGCAAGGTAAACGTTGGCCAGGGTTTCCCAGTTGGCAACATTGGCGGCGGAAATTCCCGGAAGCTTAAGCGGCAGAATTTGATAGCCGGAGGCGACTTTTGCCTGGTCAATGGAAACCTGTGCCAGTTGTGCCAAAAGCCGCTGCTGATCCTCTGCCAGATTTCCCTGCTGGGCGAGGTTGGTTGCGGCATTTAGGGAAGTTTGAGAAAGGGAGCGGTGGTAGGCATCGACCCTCGGATTTGCCCCAATTGCCCTTTGCAGAAAGCTAATTGTTTTATTGCCGTCATTGGCGCGTGCCGCCACAAGCGATTGCCTGAAGAAATACTCACCCCGGTAAGCCTGGATCTGGTAGCCGACTGAAACAACTGCAAAAATCGCAACCGTGACCAAAAAGAGAATGGGCAAGACCTGTGACTTTGCGCCCTTGGGGCCTTCTGAGGTCTTAATAAGGTCGCTTGAGGGCCCGGCCAAAGGAAACCAAGCAAATTTGCTCTTTAGGGTTGCAAGCTCAACGGTGACCTCGTAGACCTGACTTTCATCCGATGCCTTGGCCATGACCGCCAGAGCAACAAGTCCGATAAAAAAGGCGCTCGCTGTGGCAAAAGAAGATGAGACAAAAAAGTTCGAGGCGATGTATCCTACAATGGCCGCAGAGGTCGCTAGGTAGGAAAGACTGTTTTGGCTTTTGAAAATAAGCGCCCAGATGAATCTTAGGGTAGCGACCGCAAAGATCAGATAGGCCAAAATTCCAAAAATCCCCAAAGTTGCGATCATTTCACCAAAGTCGGAAGACGATCTGTTAAACCTGATCGCCCAGTCGTCTGAGGCGTTGACATATCTTGGTTTTAGTTGGGTGTAGACAAACTGGAAAGTGCCCGGGCCGGTGCCTAAAATCGGTCTTTTGCCGACAGCTTGGGCTGCCACATCCCACGATGCCTGTCTGGAAACAACTTTCTCACGCGGTGTGTCGATTTGCGCATTTTCCGCAGCCTGAGGATCTTTCTGGATAATCCATGCCCCTAATGTTCCTTGGGCGACCTGTGGTACGAATCGGATAACCAAAAACAAGACTACGAAAACGGCAATCACGGCCAGTGCGCCGGTTTGGGTCTTGTCAAGTTTTGTTTTGAGGCTTTGGGAGGCAATGAGCAGTCCGGCTGCCAAAAGCCCGATATAAGCCGGCCAGAAGTTTATCAGAATTAAAGAGAAGGCCATCACAAGGGTTGCTATGATGGCGAAAGGTCTTTCTGTCTTGCTTCTGGTAAAAATTGCCAATGTTGCCGCAATCGGGATGACAAAGGTCTGCAGAAGGGCGAGTCTGTTGATAACACCGACTGTATTGAATGAACGGATTTTGGCAAACTCAAAAGGAAAATATGCGGCAAAATAAGAGGCCAAAGCTACCAAAGATGCAACCGCGGTGCTTATGATAAGAATCCATAAAATTGCCCTTATGTGTTTTTTGCTCTTGAGGTTGGAAACTGCCATGAAGTAGAAAAGAACAAGTACCAAAAGCGGAAAGAAACTCGGCCAAAGATTCTGGGGATGGCCGATTATGGAAATAAAGTTATCTATTGAGGAGGCAGAGGCAACGAAGACGACCGCTACAAAAACTATCAGAGGGATGTCCAAGGGGGTTCTGGTAAAGACGGCTCTTTTTTCAAGAACCATTCTCGAGGCCCAGATCAAAAGACCTACTGCCGTAATAATAAGAAGGGCGGTAAATTTATTAAATTCGAAAAATTCAGAGGTCGTAGGCAAGAAGAAGAGGGGAGCGCAAACTGCCGCAAGAGCGACCAAAAGAAAAACCAGATTCTCCGAAAGTTTTAAGAAATTTTCTTTCATCTTTTCCCATCTAAAATTAATTAACTATTCTTTGTCAACCGCTTAAAATTAAGGTCAGACCTTAAAAAAACAAGGTCTGACCTTGTTAGTTATCCTAAGATTCAGGCTCAATTGTCAGACTGGGGGGCAGGTCAATTGACTCCGTGTCGCCTTCCACGAAATCCTGATAAGAAAGACCTTTCTTTGAGTTGTTAAAGTACTCAGATATTAATTTTGTATCTAGCCAAGCGGCCTGGCGTTTATTTAAATAGTACAAATAAGATGACCAATCGAATTCATCCAAAGAAGCACCACGACCTAAGGGATTGAGATGGATATATCGGGTCAGGTGCAGTAAATATTCATCGGAATCGATCAGCGCACCTTTATATCTTCCCTGGAAAAGTGGACCAACCCTTTCATGTCTCTTGTTAAAGTAGGTAGTGTAAGCATTTGATACTTGTTTCATTAACTTGATAATTGCATTTTTAGCTTTTTGTTTAACTAGAAGGTGGTAATGATTAGGCATGAGGCAAAAGCAAAGCAATTTTATTTCATGGTTGAGGTTATTTTGGACTAGGTTATTCTTTAGGAGAGGAAATTCTTTTTGCAGATCTTCGGGCGGGGAGAGGTATACTTTTAATAGGTACAGAAATTTACTGTAGTCATCACGATCCTGGAATATTAATCTTTTCTCAACGCCCCTATTATACATATGGTAGTAACCGTTCTCAACGTATGTTTTGATAGCATTTGGTGAGGGCATTTTTCCACTAAACAAGGTCTGACCTTAATTGTCAACTAGTTGGTTTCGGAGGAATCAGTTCCTTGCGAGACTTGGCTGTCTGCGTTGACGATGAGCCAGTCGAAGGTGATTGTGCCTTGGGCCTGACCGCCGTCTACTTTGACTGTGAAGCCCTCAAACTCGCTCTTTGCCGAAACATACAGTGTCTTTCCGCCGGTTTGCGAGGTTGGTGTTACGAATATCTTGGCTTCCGGTTTGATGGCGGTTGTGAAGATAGTAACCTGAGTTTGGCCTTGCCCGATTTGTGCTTCACCCACGGTCTTTGCGTTCTCATCCGAGGTATCTATTGTCAATTCCTTGGTCTTTATGTTTTGGGCAGTTAATGTGCCCGTAATCTCAAGGTTGCCTTCACGGTCGATGGTGACTGCGCCGGCACCGATATCGACAAGAATGCCGTCTGTGCATAAGGTCAGACCTTGTTCCAAGGACTGACCTTGTTTGAAGCAGCCGGCGAGTCCGTCGTTTTGGAGATACAGAGTTGAGCCCAGAACATTAATCTGTCTTCCATAATCTATAACCAGCGTGCCGTCCTGGCTGAATGTGCCGGCAACCTGTGTCTGGGCAAGGTTGGAGTTACCGAGGACTTGCAGAGTGTCAAGCCTGAGGTTAGTTGTTGAAAGCAGATCGGTAAGCTCGTCAAGCGCTTGACCTGTTTCTTCGGCCAGCTGGCTTGATGATGTAGCTTCAACCTGAGCCGAATCGGTGGCAATCGGGCTGTCAATCGAGTCTGTAGTCGGTAGTCGGTAGCCGGTAGTCGGTAATAGTGATACTTGTTTCTCTACTTCATCTGAAACAAGTTGCCTGATCTGGTCGGCGGTGAGGTTCTGGTTTTCCAGATCGCTATTGACGAGAGTGCCGTCGGGGTTCAGCTGGCTGTCGGCAAGATTATATGGAAGCCCGTCCTTCGCTGAAGCTTCGGAGGGTGGATCTATTCCTTGAATAGATCCATTGTCGGCCAGAGCCGAACCGATGTACCAGCCGGGCTCGACAAAGACGATTATTTTGCCTTCGGCAAAACGCTGATTTTCACTGATGTTATCTGCGGTATTCTGCTGTTGATCCGCGGAAATCTCTGAGCCGTCGAACGGCTCGAGCGCTATACCGACGATGCGGCCGGCGCGGTCGGCACGCATGCCGACACCGGCGGTAGAGGAGGAAGTAATCGGGTCGCCGGCCTTGATCGGGCCGTTTTCAAGGCTGACTTTTGTGGGAACCCTGCCTGCCAAGGCTAAACGAGGTCCGTCCTCGTTTTGGCCGGCGTTTAGGGTTACGCCGGGGTCTGTTGAGATGATGCCCAGAAGCGTTTGCTGGTAGGCTTGGCTGGACTTGACCAAATGCTCGGCATTTGCAGAATCTGCGGCCACGATGTTGCCTGCCTCAATTGTTTCATCCGTAGTCGGAAAGCTCTCCGCCAGGTCGGCTGTGGAATTGGTAACAAAGGCGTCGGCGTAGATGGTGCCGTTGACCGGTCCTGTGACATCGCAGGTACCGTCATCATCTATACAAATATAACCTCTTGGAATACTAAGATAAGCTCCGTCAGCCGCGAGCGTCGCGCCTCCCGCGCTGTTAATCGTTAATAATTGATCCTCAATCGAGTTGAGGATGACAAGGCTATTGACGCCGGCGGAATCACCGAGCCGAATTTCAAGGTCACTAGATTCTAGACTCTGGATGCTGGCAACTGACAACTGACCATTGACAATTGACACTTGACCATTGACTGCCAAGTTTCCTCCAATCTGCGCGTCTCCCGTAACCAACAAGGTCTGACCTTGTAATTGGCTTGTTGTAGTAATGTTTCCGGTGGTTGTGACGTTACCTACACTATCCACGCTAAACTGGCCGTTTGCCGCCTCGATAGTGCCGGCAGTTGCAACATTGCCAAACGTATCGATTGTCGTATTTTGTGAGCTTGTTGCAAACGAAAGGGCTTCAAGGTCAAGATCCGCAAGGGCGGTTTGCAAATTTGGCCTGTTATCAAGCTGGATAAAGGCCATCACCCCACCGGTGCCGCTACCATCAAATGATCCAAGGGCTTTGGCAAAAGTGGTGCCTTTGCCCTGGTCTGCCCTCATGGCTACGCCGGCAGTTGAGGAAGTCGTCAAGAGATCGCCGGCTTTGATGGGGCCGTTTTCGTCGGAGACCTTGACAGGAACTCGTCCACTGACAGCAACCGGCATGGCATAAGTATATTGAGTAACATCCTGGCCCAGTGCGGTGAAGTCACCGAAGTTCTTGGAAACAACTCCAATAACTGTCGGATCATAAGGAATAGCAGATTTAGTAAGTTTTTTTATAGTAAAGTACTTATTCGGGTCGACATTGCCGTAGCCGTCGCCGGCATTGACTTCCACCTCGTTGCTGCCGACAACGACAACATCACCGAAATCAACGTCCTCTTCGGTTGGATAGTACTCGGCATAGTCGGTAAGAGTCCCCGGGTTGCAGGCAACAATAATTCTTTCGGCGTCTGTACCTGCGTCTATGTCCGCACCGCTGTGACAAACTGCATTGACAGTGACGGTGTCGTTAAAATTGATGTAGGTGTCACCATTATCCAAATAGGCAGCAACATCGGCTGTTCCACCACCAAGTACATAAAGGCCATAATCTGTATCTCCCCCCGAGGCAGTGGCATAGACACCGATAGTGGTATGAGTATCAGTCGTATTGCCGCTTGCCGAAAAATAGCCGCCGTATGTAAGGTAGATGCCCCCGGCTGTAGACAGTGGAGTGTCTGATATAGAGGCGTAATTGCCATATACTGTTCTGGTTTGGCCAGTGGTTGCGTCATTTGTTATGCTGGTGACAACCGCACTGCCGAAGAGTGTATTCCCCCGCGATGAAGCGTTGCTATCATTTAACTTTAAATACATGCCGTACATAGTATCGTTGGTAGCGCCACCATTGTTGATATCCATGGAGCCGTATATGCCGTAGGAAGTAGTGTTGGTTCCCGAGCTCATGGTATTTGAAAAGTCAATAACCCGGTGATTGGAGGTGGAAGTGGTCACATCAATATCCAGAACCCCGGTGGTGCTGGTATTGGTGGTTGCGGAAATCTGGACTTTATCGGCGGTTGACGTGCCCATTCCCAAGTAAATATCATCGGCGGCACTATAGATGGAATAACTGTCCGCACCGGCGATATAGATTCCGTAGTCACTGGTTGCGCCGGCTGTTAGGTCTTCGATGTATATCCCGTAATTATTGGTCAAAGTGCCGCCAGTAACCGTCGGGCTGTCTACGTAAAAGGCAGCCCAGTTGGAAAGGGTTCCGGTATGACTGGAACTGTTAAGATCGGCATTATATCCAATCATCCAGTCCAAAGAAGCACCGGCATTTGCCATGGATATTACGGGCTGGGCGTCAAATTGGATAACGGGTCCGGTAATGGCAGTAGCACCTGTGACTATCGGGTATATCCTGGAATATACTCCGGTCATAGTATACGTTCCGGTCGCAGTGTGGGTGGCATAACCTAGAAGGTCAATGCCCAAAAGGCCGGTGGTGTTGGCCGTATAAGCTTCGCTCATATCAAGCATTATATTAGCATTAACTGTTCCGCTATCCCCGATTGCCATGACCGCATTGATATCCAGGTTGCCGTCAAAAGTTACTGCGCCGTCAACCTCAAGAGTGCCTTCGATGTAGGCGTCCTCGGCGTTTAAGGAGACTCCGGGCGTGCCGTTGCCGACCTTGAGGTTGCCGCCTAGGATATTAAAAAGGCCGGTTCCGGCTGCGGTTGTGGCTGTGATATTGCCGGAAGTAGTGGTTGTTAAGGCCAAATCGGCAGAAGTTGAGTTTATGGTTAAGCCTGAAGCTGTCGAGGTTATCTGGTAGCCGGCACCGGTTATGTTGTTGTCGCCTACAGAAAGGGCGTTGGTAAAGTCGGTGTCGGTGATTGTCAGGGCGGTGGTTTCGGCTGAGGCGGCCCCCAAAGTCACGGCGCCGTTTTCGCTTAGGGTAAAGAGGGCAACTGCGGCATCGTCTTCGACCAGGATAGCCTGGCCGGTTAGCATCTGGGACTGGTCGATAATCATATGGAGGCCGTTGCCGGTAAAGGAATCGGCGGTATTGGCATCCAAGGTAAGCTGCAGTAAATCACCGGAGAAAGTACCGGTGCCTGCCGGATTGGCGGTTAGCTGCAAAAGATCGGCAGAGGTAGCGGTATCAGTTGTTTCGGTGATTACAACCGAACCGGTGGCATCGGTTTCGATGGTGGCGCCGCTGTCATAGGCCTGCTGCAGGGTGGTACCTCCACCGCAACCGGAGCAAGAAGTGACTGTCAGGGCGCCAGCTGAAGTGAGCGAAGCGTTATCAAAGGAGAAGATGTTGGTGCCGGCTGTTGTGCCCCCGAGAATCGTATCCCAGCCTGTGCCGACATTGATGGCCGTGGAGGCGACGGTGCCGCCGGTTACGCTGCTTTCAGTCATGTTGCCGATATTGATCGCTCGGGCAATGAGGTTATTGGTGGTGGAGGTGGCGGTGATGTTGGCGACGTTTAAGGCGTAGTGGCTGCTGTTGTTGGTGGTGGAGGCAAAGGTCGGCGTCAGGTTCAGAAGGTTGGTGCCGCCGGCGCCTTCGGCGGTGGTTAAGACAATCTCCAGGCCGTCAATGGCCGATGCCGTGGTATCACCCGAGCCTATTTGCACCAGATCGGCGGCCGGTGAGGTGTCACCGTCAATATTGACTGTTGAGCCGTCAGCCAGAGCAACCGTCAAGTCGGCAAAGGTGACGGCCGAGGTGGTCAAAACATTCTGGTCCATGTCGTAGAGTTCGTTGGCTCCCTGGCCGGTATCAACGGTGGCAAAAGTAGGTGCCGAGGTGGTCAAAACATTCTGGTCCATGTCATAGAGCTCATTGGCTCCCTGGCCGGTATCGAGGGTTACGACTGTTAAGGCGCCAGCCGAGGTTAAGGTGGCGTTGGTAAAGGAGAAGATGTTGGTGCCGGCTGTTGTGCCCCCGAGAATCGTATCCCAGCCTGTGCCGACATTGATGGCGGTGGAGGTGATGGTGGCGCCGGGATCGGTTAAGTTGCCGAAGGCCAGACCGTTGACGGTGTCTGTACCGGCGGCATTGGTTGGTGAGAAAGCATCGATGTCGATTACTGTGTAGGTTAGGGCATCGGTGGCGCCGCCGGCAAAGGCGGGGGTGATATCGATGACGTTGCCGGAGGCGTTGGAGGTGCCGAAAGATAATTGCAGGGCATCGACGCCTGACGTTACCGAGGTATCACCAGAACCGATCTGCACCAGATCGGCAGTCGGTGAGGCGTCCCCGTCAATATTGACGGTTGATGAGTCAGTGATAAGGATATCAACATCTCCCCAGAAATAACCTGCGTAATTTGTCGTGCCTGCAGCAACTGTGGAGTAGACGCCGAAGTTGTTATCGGCAGAAGCTGCAGTGGCATAGACACCGTAGGCAGACGATGCTCCGCCAGTGTCGCCGGTTGCCGAAAAGTGACCGCCATAGGTGAACTGACTGTTTCCTGTTCCTCCAGTATTGGAAGCTGTACTATATACCCCGTAAGCATGTTTGGTGTCTGAAGCTGCTCCGGTGTTTGTGACTTCAGATGCGATGCCAATATTTTTATTGGTTAGGGCCACGTTGTCGGTAAGAGTGCTATAGACACCATAGACGGTGTTGCCAATAACACTGTTACTATTTGTGGTCGAGAGATAAAGATTGTAAGCAGTGTTGGATATATCTGATGTATCGATGGTGGTTGCTAATTGGACTAGCTTACTTTGATTAACCGATTGGCTTGTTGATTCAACTTTAAGGCCAGAACCGGTGGTCAGACCGTCGGCAGAAATAGAGAAGACGGTGCCGGTGGTAATGGTGTCACCAATGAAACTAAAGCCAGTGGTTGTGGTATCGTCAGTAGTTGCTGATATTTCGCCTCCTGATATATTAAGATCACCGTCTGTTATAGTTAGATCCCCTGCGGTGATGGTTTGGGCAGCGGTGCCTTCGGCCGAACCGGAGATGATGACCTGGCCGGTTGTTAGGGCGATGGCGAAGTTCTTGGCAGTTGCCGAAAGCTCCAGCCTGTCATCTGTGGTCTCATCATAGTTTAAGGTAAAGTCATTGGTGGTCCCCAGAATGATGCCGGTGTCATCTGCAACATAAATGCCGGCAATTTTATTGGCGCCGTCAGAGGCCGAATTTCCCAGAACCTCACCTGCTGTCGGATAAACGTATGTACCGCCGTCTGTCCAGAGACCACCCGAGTCGGCATCGGTGCCGCAGGTTAAGACATTGGCCACCGTCTCCAGGGCCGTGCAGGTGGTAAAGGAAGAATCGCCTAAAGTGACGGAAGAGTTATCAAAGCGGAGAGCCCCGTCAACCT
>Ga0209342_10001332_pt1 | contig 27775 bp, 28 predicted proteins | sample RifCSP16_2_FD_184023 | JGI IMG/M metagenome (GOLD analysis project Ga0209342, IMG submission 184023) | Soil microbial communities from Rifle, Colorado - Rifle CSP2_sed 16_2 (SPAdes) (version 2) | ecosystem: Environmental > Terrestrial > Deep subsurface > Rock core/Sediment | place: Rifle...
TCCGCCCCCCGCTCATCATCGGCCGACTGTCGGGATCCGTGAGGGAGCGCGCGGTCTCGCCGCTCGCCGCCAGTTCCTCCTGGAGGGCCGCGCAAGGAAACTGAGTTGTGCGCCGGCCAGCCACGATGCAACGTACCAGCGTCCATGCTGCGGGTAGCCGGGTCGCCCGCAGGAGAAGCGCAGAGCGTTAGACGGCAGCAGTCCGAACTACTTGCGGGTGGGACGCTTGGCGGGAATGCCTTGGAGCATGCCGCGGACACTGATGTCCTCATCGACATCTGGCCAGTGGATCCCCTGGCCGCTGCCAATGATCTCGAACTTCCGCCGCTGCGCCGGAGTGGCATCAGACAATCGCCAAGACCACGCCAGCGGCACACTGATCGTACGGCCGTCGGTCAACCGCACCGTAATCAGGTCGTCGGTAACCTCAACAGACTGGGCGAGTGGTTCGCTAGCTACCACAGTGCTCATGCCAGGCCTCTACCATGCGCGCTCGGTTCTCTAAGATAATGCTTCGGATCCGCGAAAGCTCGTGGGCCGCGAAGCCATGGTTCGCTGCCAACGCGACCGGCTCCAACCAGAACTTGCAGGTCGCGCGGTCGCGTCGGGCATGTACGTGCATCGGCTCGTTACAGTCGAAGCTGTAGAAGAAGAAGCGGAATGGCCCGGGGATGTCGTCAATCGTTGGCACTGGTCCACCAAGGGGAGGATCGTGGTCGCCTACGCTGACCGGCGCGTGAACTTAGGCCGGCCACCGCTGTTGCGAAAGCGCTGCCGTCTAACCCAGCGCTTGCACCCGACGGGCGCCGTACGCTGATAAGGAAGCAGTTCATTTGCGCGCCGGCCCCCATCGTGCCACGTTCCACTGTTGCGCCGCCCACTGGCGAGTCGCCCGCGGGTGAAGCGCGGGTCGTTAGAAGGCAGCGCCACTCACTCGCACTTGGCACCTGCAAGCTATAGCCCCTGGACTCCTGTTTCCGATTACCTGGCCGAGGTAGACACATGAAGAACGTTGCGAACTCCCGATTCACGATAAAGAGCTGGGACGAGAAGCCTTATAGTGAGGGCCAGGACCTACCAAAGCTGACTCGGGCCGCCGTCACGAAGTCGTTCACCGGCGATATCGCAGGCGAGGGGCACGTCGAGTACTTGATGATGTACCGCAGCGACGGCTCGGCCACGTTCGTCGGCCTCGAACGGGTCGTCGGGCACGTTGCAGGGAAAGCAGGCAGCTTTGTGCTCCAACGCACTGGAGTATTCGAGAACGGCGTGGCGAAGGAGTCCTATGCCGTGATCCCTGGCTCCGGAACCGGAGAGCTTCGTGGCCTGCGCGGCGAGGGCACGTCGGCTGTTGGGCACGGGACTGAGCATCCTCTAACGTTGAACTATGACTTGGGCTAGCCTGCGGCCCTTCAGATCCTCGAGGCGCTGCCTAACAACGGTTTGAAGCAGACCCGGGAACCTCCCTCAGTTTGGTAGATCGTTTTACCTAACCAGAAGGAGGGGGCATGGCGCGAGCAGGGCCGCGGAAGGTCCGAGCCTACAGCCGGGAGTTCAAGGTGACGGCAGTACGGTTGAGCCAGCAGCCGGGGCTCGAGGTGCAGGCGGTGGCGGCGGCGTTGGACATCCACCCGTTCATGTTGTCGAAGTGGCGGAAGCAGGTGCGTGACGGGGTGCTGCGGGGGAGGGGGCGAGATCCCCGAGTCCCGCCGCCCCGGGAGATTCGGCGGTTGCAGGAGCTGGAGCGGGCGCACGCGCTGCTCCAGGAGGAGCACGAGCTCCTAAAAAAAGCCATCCGGTTCTGCTCCGCTCGAAGCCAGCCAGCTTCGCGTTCATCGCGACCCAAACGGACCGCTACGCGGTGACGCGGCTGTGCGCGCTCTATGGGGTGACGCCGGGGGGCTACTACGCCTGGCGACACCGGCCCGCGAGTGCGCACACGGAGCAGGACCGGCAGCTGCCCCAGCGGATCACCACCATCTACCGAGCGCACGGCGGGCGCTACGGGAGTCCGCGGATCCACGAGGAGCTGGCCCAGGCCGGCTGCCGGGTGAGTCGCCGCCGCGTGGCGCGGCTGATGCGCGCCGCGGGGCTCCGGGCGCGCGTGGTGCGGGTGTATCGGGCCAATCCCCGGCTGCATCGCTTCTACGGGCAGCATCCGAACCGGCTGCCGGCGACGGGGGCGCGCCGCCCGGATCAGGTGTGGGTGGGGGACATCACCTATCTGCCGGTGGGCCGGGGCCGGTGGCGCTTCTTGGCCGTGGTGCTCGATCAGTACTCCCGGCGCGTGCTGGCCTGGACGCTCCGGCGCCAGCGCACTGCCCGGGTGACCGGCGCCGTGCTGGAGGCGGCGGTGCGCCGTCGGCGCCCACGCCCGGGCCTCATCTTCCACAGCGATCGGGGCAGCGAGTACGTGGCGGCGGCGTTGCGGGATCGGCTTCGCGCCCTGGGCATCCGGCAGAGCGCGGCGTGCCGCGGGCCCGCCGACAACGCCCACATGGAGTCCTTCTGGCATTCGCTCAAGGCCGAGCTGCTGCACGGGACGCGGTTCGCCACCGACGAGGCGCTCCGCCGCGCCCTCGGTCGCTACCTGCACTACTACAACCACCGGCGTCTCCACTCCGCGCTGGGCTACCGCACGCCAGTTGACTATGAAGCCGATGCCGCGTAATCACTGTCAACGAAACCGAAGGAAGATCCCGGCGCCATTATCGGAAACGGCTGGCTCGCTGCGCTCGCCTGCCGCATGTTTATGGAGCGCCGCGGCTTAACGCCGGCGCGTTAGGCCGCGGGGAGGTTGTGACGGAACTCTAGCGGACCGAGGTCTCTACTCTAGGACAGGTCCCGCCTCACCCTATTCGACAGGACCGCAACCACAGGCGCTCAGAGACGCTTCCTACGACAGACAACCTCCCATGCGGCGATCACCTCGGCTCCGTTTCCCCACAGTATGTCTCCCCCTGGCAGCCGCTTGCTCCATGGTGGACCCCACCTTCCCCGAGCCGGCCCTCATCATCTTCAACGGCGACACGGCAGACGTCGCAGCGCCAGCGACGGTCACGCGCGGGCTGGCATTCGCGGTGTCGGTGTCGACCTTCGCGGGCGGCTGTACGCGGACCATCGCCCGTACGGAAGCGGAGGTCTCGCAAACCCTTGCGGAGATTCGTCCCTACAACGAGACCCGGCGCGCCGAGTGGTGCACCCGCGACCTCATCATTCTGACTCACACGGCGGTCATACAATTCGACCAGCCTGGCCCGGCAACCATCCGGGTCATCGGCGAACAGCGCCCGTTCGAAGGAACCGGCACGCGCAGTGGTCCGGCTCGGCTCGAACGCCAAGTCGTCGTCCAATGACTGGCGCGGCCTAACATCAAGCGCTTGCACACCGACGGGCGCTCACGTTGCTGAGGAAGCCGTTCATTTGCGCGCCTGCCCGCACCATTGCACGTTTTAGTACCCCGCCGCCCGCAGGCCAGTCGCCCGCGGGTGAAGCGCGGATCGTTAGACCACGAACCCACGTTCTACCATGCTGACTTCAACGGCCCTCCTCATCGTGCACATGGCTCTAAGAGGTGTACCTGTTGTTACGCAGGATAGCTTGCTCACGATGGCCGATTTGGAGGTCGCCTCGGTAACGATCGGCACGGATACCGCGGTCGTTCATCTTCGCCTCGGGACACCTCAAGGTGTCACCGTAGCGGCTACAGAACGCTGGCGCCATGTGACGTGGAGCTACGAAGACATCGAGCTTAGTTTCCTCGAGGCTGGCAACAGATCCACCCTGCGCGCGATGCGCATCAAGTCCCGCCGCCTTCCAACGCATCGAGGCCTTCGCATTGGCGATTCCCGAGAGCGAGTCGTGCAGCTCTATGGCCCGCCGTCCGAAGACTACCGTTGTCATCCTACTGACCGCCCGCCGATTCAGGTTGCCTATGTAGTCCCGAACAGCCAGTACGCCCCAAACCTCCCCTACGCCCTGAACATCATGTTCCAGGCGGACACTGTTGCAAGCATATGGATTCACGGGTTCCTCGAGCGTGTCTGTCTCAGTATCGGCCGTTCGCGGTCTAGCCCGCGGTTGGACCTGGCCGCGCGTGTGCAGAGGAATGCGGATTTCATCGTCCGCGGCCGCAGGTGAGCCGCGGGACGTTAGACTGCGCCCACCCAGCGACGCCGCCGAATGAGGCGAGCGATGTCCGCTCGCGTCGCGCCGAGCCGGAGCAGACCTCGGACCATGAGGTCCATGCTGACGGAGGGATCGGCCGCCTCTAGTTTCGCCACGCGCGATTGGCTCGAACCGAGCCGCTGAGCCAGCTCTGCCTGTGTCAACCTCTGCCGCTGTCTACGCTCACGCAGGCCAGCCGAGAGCGCCAGCTTGGTTTCCACAAACGCACGCTCTTCCTGGCTGAGACCCAAGAAGTCGCCCGCATCCCCCACCGCCCACCCGGCTGCCTTGAGCCGTGCTCGCTTGTCCGCCTTCATCCGCCCTCCCTCGTCACCTTCCAATACGCCTCCAACCGCCGGCGCGCGTCCTCGATCACCCGCTTGGGGGTCGTGCGGGTCTTCTTCTGAAACACCTCCAACACCACGACGGCATCCGGCGCCACCTGGCACAGGATGCGCCAGGCCACGTTCCGGTCCGGCACCCGCAATTCGTGACATCCGGGCCCTACCGCCGCCATCGGGCGCGACTGAGGCATTCCGAGCTTCTCACCCCGCTGCAACCGGCGTAGCAGCACCCCGGCCTCGACTCGCGCTTCAGGACTGAACCGTGGTGTCTTGATCTCACCGCGAAGCCAGACGAGAGGCTTGTCGCGCTCGGTCACCGAGGCAAACTATGTCAGACATGACATATTCGCAAGGGCGCAGTCTAACATCAAGCGCTTGCACACCAACGGGCGCTGTTCGTTGCAAAGGAAGTCGTTGATTTGCGCGCCCGCCCTCATCCCTGCACGTTTGGGTATCGCGCCGCCCGCTGCTGAGTCGCCCGCGGGTGAAGCGGATCGTTGACGTCACCTCCTCCTGGTGACTTGTGCCTCGGTACCCCTGTCTCAGGGACGGGTCTAGTGGCCGATTTGCTCGATCGCCTCAAGTCTGCCCTTTCTGAGCGCTACGCGATCACGCGCGTGCTTGGCCGTGGCGGGATGGCGACGGTGTACCTCGCCGAGGATCTCAGGCACCACCGCAACGTAGCCGTAAAGGTTCTCGAGCCCGACCTGGCTCAGGCCATCGGCTCCAGCCGCTTCCTCCGGGAAATCGAGATCGCCGCCCGGCTGACCCATCCCAACATCCTCCCGCTCCACGACTCGGGCGAAGCCGACGGGCTGCTCTACTACGTCATGCCGTACATCGAGGGCGAATCGCTGCGGGAGCGGCTGACCCGCGAGAAGCAACTCCCGGTCGAGGAGGCGGTTCGCATCATCCGCGAGGTTGCTGACGCCCTGTCCTGCGCGCACAGCCAAGGCGTCATTCACCGCGACATCAAGCCCGAAAACATCCTGCTCGCGGCGGACCACGCGGTGGTCAGCGACTTCGGGATCGCCCGGGCGATCGATGCGGCGGGCACCGAGCGCCTGACCGGGACGGGCCTCGCGGTGGGCACCCCCGCGTACATGAGTCCGGAGCAGGCCACCGGGGAGCGGGGCGTGGATGCCCGCAGCGATATCTACGCTCTTGGCTGCGTGCTGTACGAGCTGCTGGCCGGGGAGCCGCCGTATGCAGGCCCGACGCCGCACGTCGTGATCGCCAAACTAATGGCCGACCCGGTGCCCTCCGTCCGGCGCCTCCGGGACACGGTCCCTGCCCGGGTCGACCAGGCACTCGTCAAGGCGCTTGCCAAAGCCCCGGCCGACCGCTTCATGACCGCCGCCGACTTCAGCGCGGCGCTCGACCGGGCGTCGAGCCTGCCGTCCATCGGACGCGGTCTGACGGTTCGAGGCCGACGGGCCGTGGCCCTCGCGGTCGTGCTCGTCGTTCTCCTGTCCGGTGGCGCCTGGCTGGTGATCCGGGCTGGACTCTTCGGAGGACCGCAGCTCGATTCGATCGCCGTCCTCCCGTTCGACAACCTGTCGCGCGACGCGGAGCAGGAGGACTTCGTCGACGGGATGCACGACGCGCTGATCGGCCGGCTGGCCCAGATCGGCGCGCTGCAAGTCACCTCGCGGACTTCGACCCTGCGGTTCAAGAACACGAGCAAATCCATCGGCGAGATCGCGGGGGAGCTGGGGGTGGGCGCGGTGGTGGAGGGATCGGTGCTCAAGGCGGGGGACAGCGTGCGCATCCAGGTGCAGCTGATCCAGGCGCGCCCGCGCGAACGGCACCTGTGGGTGCAGACCTTCGACCGGGATACGCGTGCCGTGCTCACCCTGCAGGGCGATGTGGCTGAGGCGATCGCGCGCCAGATCGGCGTGCGGCTGACATCCGGCGAGAAGGCGCGCCTCGCCGCCTCCCGCGACGTGGATCCCCTGGCCCACGAGGCGCTGCTGCGGGGGCAGCGCGCACAACGAAAGAACACGGCGGCTGGATTCGACGAAGCGATGCGGCATTATGAATCCGCGGTGCGGCAGGATCCGAACTACGCCGTGGCGCACTTGGCGATCGGGGGCGTGTGGAACGCCCGCGCCCGCCTGGGGATGCTGCCCACCGAAGAGGCGTTCCAGAAGGCGGAGCCATCGATCATTCGGGCCCGGGAGATCGATAGCACGATGGTCCAGCTACGGCGGGTGTTCGCCGACGTTCGGATATGGCAGTGGGATTGGACTGGTGCGGAGCGGGAGTATCGGCGCGTTCTCGAGACGGACCCGAACGATGCAAACACCCTGAGTGACTATGCCATGTTGCTCGTGGCCGTGGGTCGCCCAGCTGAAGCAACAGCGCTCATGGAGCGCGCCGTGAAGCGCGACCCGCTGAACACCGGAACCATGCTCCAAAGCGCTGTCCTCTCGGAGTTTGTCGGACGTTACGATGAAGCCGAGGCGCAATTCCGTGCGCTGCTCCAAATCCAGCCGCGCATGCGGCAGGCCCGTTGGGGTCTCTGGGCGATCTTCCATGAACAACGGCGGTACGCCGAGGCGTACGGGGAAGTGAAGTCGTACTTCGGCGTGTTGGATGACCGCCGTACCATCGGCGCGTTGGAGCGCGGGTATGCGGAAGGTGGCTATCCGGTGGCGCTCCGACGCGCCGCCGAGGAACTGGCCGCACGTTCCAGAACGATCAATGTCCGGTCGTACACCGTGGCGATGCTCTATGCACGCGCCGATGAAAGGGAACTCGCTTTGGACTGGCTGGAAAGGTCGTTCGACGCACGCGACGTCAACGTCCGCTATCTGCGAGTGCTGGCGTCGTTCAGCGGGCTCCGCGGTCACCCGCGCTATGAAGCGCTGCTCAGGCGCATGGATCTCGGTCCTGGCGGGAGCTGAGTGCGGACGCGGCGGCGGCTCGTCGGCGCCAGCCTTGCGCCGGATACCGCGCGTGCGGTTGGCGTACCAGCCGTAGTAGCGCTGGAGGACCTGGCCCTTGGTGGGAATGTGGGCCACCACCCGGGCCAGGAACTCCAGGGCGTCCACCGTCTCGGCACCCGCCGTGGGGCAGCTCGGCTGGTCGGACTGAGAGGTGATCGTGCCGCGGTCCGCCCCGTACGCCAGCCGGCCGAGCGCCACCGGGTGCCGCGCGCAGTGACGGGCCAGCCGGGTGGCGAAGGGTCGGCTCGCTCCCGCGCAGGCCCGAATCGCGGGGAGACGCGCCGCCGGGTATCTTGGCATACGACCGACTGCCACTTCGCGAACCGCCCACCCCGGAGCATTCCTGATGCGTCGGACCTTGGGTTTAGCGCTGCTTCCGTTGACCCTGGCCTTCTCGGCCCCGGCCCAGCAGGCCGCCCCAGAACGGCCCCTCGGCACCTTGCGCGAGCAGGCCGAGATCCAGCAGCGGTGGCTCACCCAACGCCTCGAGACCGTCCTCCCCCGCTTGATGCGGGAGCAGGGCGTGGACCTGTGGATCGTGACCATGCGCGAGTACCACGAAGACCCGGTGTTCCACGCGCTGGTATCCCCCACGACGTTCTTCGCGCGGCGACGCACCATCTACGTGTTCTTCGACCGGGGGCCCCAGCGCGGCGTCGAGCGCCTGGCGCTGGGCGGCGCCTCGCAAGGCGGCCTGTACCAGGCCATTCGCGAAACCGAGCGGGCCCCTGACGGGCGGCAGCGCGAGCTGTGGGGCAAGGCCCAGTGGGACCTGCTGGCCCGGGTGGTGCGCGAACGGAACCCCCAGCGGATCGCGCTCAACATCTCCCAGACCCACGCCTTCTCCGACGGCCTCACCGTGGGCGAGTGGGAACAGCTCCAGGAGGCCCTGGGGCCCGAGCTGCTCCAGCGCGTAGTCCGCGCCGAGCGGCTGCCCATCGACCTGCTGGCGATCCGGGTGCCGGACATGCTGCCTACTTACCGTCGCATGCAGGAGATTGTCCACCAGACAATAGCGACGGCGTTCTCCAGCCAGGTCATCAGGCCCGGCGTCACCACCACGGACGACGTGGTGTGGTGGATGCGGCAGCGGGTCAACGACCTCGGCCTCGGCACCTGGTTCCAGACCTCGGTGGACATCCAGCGCCGGGGCGCCAACCTGGCCGATTCCACCGCTCCCGTGATCCAACGGGGCGACGTGCTGCACTGCGATTTCGGCATCACCGCGCTGGGGCTCAATACCGATACGCAGCACATGGGGTACGTGCTGCGTGAAGGGGAGACCGACGCGCCGGCGGGCCTCACGCACGCGCTGTCCGTGAGCAACCGGCTGCAGGACATCCTGCTGTCCCACATGACACCGGGTCGCACCGGGAACGAGGTGCTCTTGGCCGCGCTGGACCAGATGCGGGCCCAAGGAATAGACGGCTCGATCTACACCCACCCCATCGGCGACCACGGGCACGCCGCCGGGCCGCTCATCGGGCTGTGGGATCGCCAGGACGGCGTCCCGGGCAGGGGCGACCTCCCGCTGCTCCCGAGCATGTGGCATTCGATCGAGCTGCAGGCGACGACCCCGGTGCCCGAATGGGGCAACCAGCCGGTGCGGATGGCGCAGGAAGAAGAAGCCGAGATGACGGCCGACGGCACCATGCGCTGGGTGCTCCGGCGGCAATCCGAGTTGCACCTCGTTCGGTAACCCTCCGCACCGACCGTAATGGCCTCAACGCAGAGTACGCAGAGGGCGCAGAGAACGCAGAGATAAATGAGCCAAGGGACATCACTCATGCACGTATTTCGGTTCGGTCTCCCCGGAGCCGCCGCATTGGCGCTCGTGGTCTCGCTATCCGCTTGTTCGCGCGGCGCCACGGGCGGCCCGCCCGCTCCATCCCCCGCGCGGGGCCAGCCCGTCGTGAGCGGCGGCGATACCATCGTGCTCATCGGCCCGCCGACCGTGATAGACATCCTGCCGGCCGTCGAGCCGGGGCGGTTCGACGCGGGGAAGATGTGGACCTTCGAGAACCCGCCGCTGGACTATTTCCAGCAGGAATATGGATTCCGGCCCAGCGCTGAGTGGCTGGAGCAGGTGCGCCTCGCCACGCTCCGCCTGCCCAACTGCACGGCGTCCTTCGTGTCGCCCAGCGGCCTGGTGATGAGCAATCACCACTGCGCGCGCGAGTCGGCGACGGCCGTGAGCCAGCAGGGCGAGGATCTGTTGACCAACGGCTTCTACGCCGCGACCCAGGCCGACGAGCGCCGCGTCCCCGATCTGTACCTGGACCAGCTCGTGGTGATCCGGGACGTCACGGCGGAGGTCCAGGCCGGCATCCCGGCGACGGCCCCTGAGGAGCAGCAGGTCGAGGCCCGCGACCAGAAGATCGAGGAGGTCGCGCAGCGGCTGAGCGGGGAGACCGGGCTTCGGTGCGACGTCACGTCCCTGTATCACGGTGGGAAGTACTCGAGCTACTGCTACCGCCGGTACGACGACGTCCGGCTGATCTTCGTGCCGGAAACCCAGATCGGGTATTTCGGCGGCGACTACGACAACTTCACCTATCCACGCTACGATCTCGACGTGAGCTTCTTCCGGGTGTACGGGCCGGACGGCCAGCCGTTCCAGTCCCCGCAGTACCTGGCCTGGAGCGATTCCGGGGCGGCGGAGGGCGCCGCCGTGTTCGTGATCGGCAACCCCGGCTCCACCTCGCGGCTCAACACCGTGGCGCAGCTCGAATACCGGCGGGACCATCAGTATCCGTCCACCATCCGCCTGCTGGAGAGCCGCGCGGGCATCTTGGACCAGTACATGGCGCGCCACCCGGACCAGCGTGCCCAGTACATCAACGACTACTTCAGCTACACCAACTCGCTCAAGGCGTACCAGGGCGAGCTCAAAGGCCTGCGGACGCCGGAGCTGATGGCGCGGAAGGTAGCGTTCGAGAAGGCGTTCCAGGCGGCGGTGCGGAGCGATTCCGCGCTCCGCCGGCAGTACGGATCGCTGTGGGACGAAATCGGCCGGCTGCGGGCGCAGATCGCCGACGTCGCACCCCGCCTCAACGGGCTCAATCAGGGCGGGAGCCTCCGATCGCAAACCCTGGCGACGGCGTTGGGCGCGGTCCAATACGCCCAGGCCGCCATCTCCGGCATGGCGCCGGACAGCGCCCTAGCGGAATTCCGCGCCGAGCTGTTGGGCAGCGAGATCAACCGGGAGCTGGACGCCGTGATCCTGGCGGCGCAGATCGAGGACGCGGTGCAGCTCCTGGGGCCCGACGATCCGTTCGTGCGGGACGCCCTGCAGGGCCGCACCGCGGAAGCCGCCGCCGTCGCGATCGTCAGCGCCTCGGTACTGCCGGACTCGGCGCGACGGGCGGCGCTGCTGGCAAACCCTGGGGAGGTGGCGATCAGCTCCGACCCGGCGATTCGCCTGATGCGCGCCGCGTTGCCCCGCCTCGGAGCCGCGTTCCAGGAATACCAGCGCCTGACCTCCGCCGAGGAGGTCCGCACCAGCCGGCTGGCGCGAGCCTTGTTCGACGTGTACGGCACCACTATCCCACCGGACGCGACCTTCACCCTGCGCGTCGCGGACGGCGTGGTGAAGGGCTATGAGTACAACGGCACCGTGGCGCCGGTGTTCACCACCTTCTACGGATTGTACGACCGGCACTTCTCACACGCCGGCCGGCCCGACTGGGCGCTTCCCGATCGGTGGCTCAAGCCGCCCGCGAGCTTCAATCTCGCGACGCCACTCAATTTCGTGACCACCAATGACATCATCGGGGGCAACTCGGGCAGCCCGGTCGTCAACACCGCCGGACAACTCGTGGGACTGATCTTCGATGGCAACATCGAGAGCCTGCCCGGCGACTTCATCTATACCACCCAAACGAACCGCGCCATCGCGGTACACTCGGCCGGCATCCTCGAGGCGCTGCGGCACGTGTACGGGGCGGGTCGGATCGTGGCCGAGCTGGAACAGACGAGAAGGCGGTAACTGCGGTAAGGGGTGAGGGGGCCACCCCTTACCCCTTACCCCTCACCCCTTACGCATCTTTCCCGTACCGAAATGCGCCTCGCCGACCTGCCGACACCCGCCTTGCTGCTCGACCTCGACCGCCTCGAGACCAACCTCGCACGGATGGCCGAGAGAGCCCGGACGCTGGGCGTGGCGCTCCGCCCCCACATCAAGACGCACAAGTGCATCGAGATCGCCGAGCGACAGCGGGCCCTGGGCGCCTCCGGCATCACCGTGTCCACGCTGCACGAGGCTCAAGTCTTCGCCGAGCACGGGTTCGACAACCTCACGTGGGCGTTCCCCCTGCCGCTGACGCGCCTCCCGGAAGCGCAGGCCGTGGCCGGCCGCGCCCGGCTCGGCCTGGTGGCCGACACGCCGGACACGGTGGCCGCGTTGGAACGGTTCGGGCACCCGTTCCACGTCTGGCTCAAGGTGGACTGCGGGTACCACCGGGCGGGCGTGGACCCCTGTGCGGAGTCGTCGCTCGAACTGGCCCGCACGCTCCATGATTCCCGAGTATTGCGGTTCGCAGGCATTCTCAGCCACTCGGGCCATGCCTATCACGCCGGTTCACGCTCTGAGATGGCTGCCACCGCCGAGGACGAACGCCGGGTGATGACCGCCTTCGCCGCGCGGTTGCGCGAGGCGGGGATCTACGTTCCCCGGGTGAGCGTGGGCTCCACGCCGGCCATGAGCGTGGTCGAGCGGCTGGACGGAGTGGACGAAGCCCGGCCGGGCAACTACGCGTTCTATGACTACACCCAGACCGTGCTCGGCTCGTGCGCCCTCACCGACTGCGCCGCGACCGTGCTGGCGTGCGTGGTGTCCTCGCAGCCCGGAGTCCGCCACAGCGTGGTGGACGCGGGGGCGCTGGCCCTCTCCAAGGACACCGGACCTGAGCACGGTCCCCATCGAACCATGGGCGAGATCTTCGAGGACTACGACCGCGGCCGGCTTCGCGCGGACGCGCACCTGGTATCGCTCAGCCAGGAGCACGGGGTCGTGAATGCTCGTCTCCCCGTGGGCGAGCGGCTCCGCGTGCTGCCCAATCACTCCTGCCTCACCACCGCCTGCTTCGACGAATACCATGTGGTGCAGGGAGACACCGTCGTGGACCGCTGGAAGATCTGGCGGGGGCGATAGCTCCCGCACCCCTGCTGTGACGCCGTCCTCCCTCCGGAGGTCTCCCTCTAGGAGATCCCCTCCGATCTCAACCCGCCCGGAGGAGGGAAATGCGCCGACCCATTGGTTTGATGCTCTGCTCGCTGAGCGGTGGGCTCATGGCCTGCGGCGAGCCGCTGGGCCCCATCACCGAGCTCCCCCGCGAGCTCACCGTGGCGGAACAACAGCTGGTCCAATCGGACAACCGGTTCGCCTTCAAGCTGTTCCGCGAGATCAACGCCCAGGACACCACTGGAGACAACATCTTCATCTCGCCGCTGTCCGTGGCCATGGCGCTCGGCATGGCGTACAACGGAGCCGCTGGTGAAACCCGAGTGGCCATGCAGCGGGCGCTCGAGCTCGAGGATCTGACCCTACCGGACGTCAACGACTCCTACCGCACCCTTATCGGCTTACTCGTCGAGCTGGACCCCAGGGTCGAGTTCCAGATCGCCAACTCGCTGTGGTCTCGACTCGGCATCGAGATCGTACCCTCCTTCTTGGGTCTTATCCGCCAGTATTTCGACGCCGAGGCCGCGACCCTCGACTTCGACGATCCCACAGCCTCGGACCGCATCAACGGTTGGGTCCGTGAGAAGACCCGGGGCAGGATCGAGGAGATCGTGCCAGCCCTTATCCCACCTGAAGTGATCGCGTATCTGATCAATGCCATCTACTTCAAGGGCGACTGGACCCACCAGTTCGACAAGGGACGGACGAAGAACGCGCCCTTCACTCTGGCTACCGGATCGCAGGTCAGCGTCCCGATGATGTCGCACGAAGCGGAGGTGCCGGTGAGATTCGCCTTCCACGACGGTGTTGCGGTGGTGGACCTCCCCTACGGCGGCGGGGCGTTCAGCATGACTATCGCGCTGCCGGAAGACCCCGGTGACGTGGCGGCGCTCGCAACCGACCTTGGCGAGGACCGCTGGAACCAGTGGATCACGACCCTGGACTCAGGGGCGATCGAAGTATCCATCCCGAAGTTCACCCTGGAGTACTCAACCGAACTCCGGAAGGTGCTGAGCGCGCTCGGCATGGAGATCGCGTTCAACCCCGACAAGGCGAACTTCGATAGCCTCTTTGCGAATGCCACCGGTGCCTACATCAGCCGAGTGCTTCATAAGACCTACGTGGACGTACACGAGGAAGGAACCGAAGCAGCGGCGGTGACCGTGGTGGAGTTCCGCGACCGCAGCGGGCCTCCGAGTATCGTCGTCAACCGACCATTCCTCTTCGCCATCCGGGAACGCTTCTCAGGGGCCATCCTGTTCATGGGCAAGATCATGAACCCGACTGCTACGTAACCCAGACAACCGGGAAGCGGGAAAATGTGAGAGCGCCGGTGGGTCCCGAAGGGAGCGTCAGTACCGGCGGCCTCGGCGCCACGGAGCGCGGTCGCGCGTGATCGAAGGCCGAGGCGGCGCCGGGCCGCCGGTACTGCTAGCGACCGGAGGGATCCCATCGGCACTCTCACATTTCCCGCCGGTACACCACCTTCCCCTCCACCATCGTCAGATCCACCCGCACCTTCTCGATCCCCACCGGATCCATCGCGAAGAGGTCGTCCGACAGCACCACCAGGTCCGCGTACTTGCCCGGCTCAAGGGTCCCCAAGACATCATTCAGGAAGGCGGCGTAGGCGTTGTTCGCGGTGTATGCGGTGAGCGCCTCCTCCACGGTGATCTTCTGCGCCGGGACCCAGCCGTTGGGGGTAGCCCCGTCGATGGTCCGGCGCGTGACCGCCGCGTAGATGCCAAGGAGCGGATCGATCGGCGCCACGGTCCAATCGCTGCCGAACGCCAGCCGAGCGCCGGCGTCCAGCAGATCACGGAACGCGTAGGTGGTCTTGATCCGCTCCGGCCCGATCCGTTTCTCCGCCCACCGGCCGTCGTCAATCGCGTGGTAGGGCTGCATGGACGCAATCACGCCCAGCTCGGCGAACCGGCGGACCGCCCTCGGCGTCAGATGCTGCGCGTGCTCGATCCGGAACCGTCGGTCTCGGGCGCCGTTCAACGAGCGCGCGTCCCGGAAGGCATCCAGCAGCCAGTCGTTGGCACGATCGCCGATCGCGTGCACGATCACGTGCAGCCCGGCGGAGTCCGCCGAGACGATCGAACGCCAGAGTTCCGTGGTGTCCGTCACGACCAGCCCGCGGGTCTCTGGGGCGTCCTGGTAGGGCTGGTAGAACCAGGCAGTGGTCGAACCCAGGGAACCGTCCACGAACGCCTTGACCCCGCCCCAGAACAACCGGTGGTCTCCCCGACCCTCCTTGGCCACCAGCTCCGCCAATCGCTGCCAGCTGGCCAACGGTACCACGCCGTACACTCGGAGCCCCAGCTCCCCCCGGGCGCGCGCCCGCCGGTAGGTGGCCAAGCCCTCCCAGGAGCCCATGTCCGCCACCAGCGTCACGCCGCGGGCCAACGCGTGCTCCGACGCCGTGCGGAGTGCTCGGTCGCGCTCGGCATCCGACGGCGGAGGGATGACGCGTTCGACCAGAGCTTGGGCTGCATCCTTGAGGATCCCCGTGGGCCGCCCGTCGGGGTATCGCACGATGGTGCCACCGGGGGGGTCGGCGGTCTCTCGGGTCACGCCGGCCAGCTCCAGCGCCCGGGTGTTGGCGAGCGCCATGTGGCCATCCAGCCGGCTCACGAACACCGGCGTCCGGGCGGTCAGCGAATCGATCCAATCCCGCCGGGGCAGCTCGCCGCCCCACAACTCGTGATCCCAGGTTCCCCCCAACACCCACGCGCCGGCATGGCGCCGAGCGTGCTCGCCGATTCGCCGGGCGAACTCCGCGGGGGTTCCGGCGTCCCGGAGCCGGACGCCCGCCAGCTCAAACCCGCCGGCCAGGAAGTGCGTGTGGCTATCCATGAACCCCGGCACCACGCGGCGGCCGGCAAGCACGACTCGGCGGGTCTGCCGCCCGGCGAGGCGCTCGATCTCCGCGTCCTGCCCCACAGCCATCACCCGGCCGTCCTTCACGGCGAGGGCGCTGGGGGCTTCCGGTCCCGTTACGGGCGTTCCGGGACCGGCCCAGACGCGACCGCCCGTCAGGACGATGTCAGCCACCTGGGCGTGCACGGCACTCGCCGCCGCTGCCAGGGCGATGGTCAGCACTCCAAGCCTCGTCATGCCAGCAATCCTCCATGTCGTGATCTGCCACCGATCAGTTGTTCGCGCGGCAAAAGGTAACGCTCCCGCACGTGAATGATGACGCCACCCAGGGCTCAAGCGGCTATCCTTGGGCCCCCACAGCTGGTCCGTCCAGGACCGGGTCCGGCTCATGGGTAGTGAGCAACGACTCACAGAATTGTGGGCAGGTGCCAATAGTAGTGAGCGATCGCTCACTGTGTTGGACGCCGGGCATGATGAGGACGGACGTTGCAAGATGCGTAAGTCATTGACTCCTTATAGGGTTATCCCATCTTGGTACAATCAGCGGGCCCTGTTAGGTATCTTTCGGCGTCATGCTTCTTCGACCGGTCTACGGCCATGAGCCGTTGTTGAGCCGGCTGGAAGGCGCGCTCGCCTCCGGCCGGTTCCCGCAAGCAACCCTGTTTGTCGGCCCTGCGGGTGTCGGCAAGCAGCGCTTGGCGGTTTGGGTTGCTCAGGGCCTGTTGTGCGACCAGGGACCCGGCCGTCCGTGTGGGGAGTGCCACTCCTGTCGGCAGGTACCGGCCCTCAACCATCCTGACCTTCACTGGTTCATCCCCGTGGTCCGTCCCAAGGCCGGGGACCAGGACAAGCAGATTGACGAGGTCGAGTCGCTGCTGGCCGAGGCGATCGCGGCGCGGCGGTCGGACCCGTTGTACGGGCCACCGGAGCCCATGGCCAGCCACCCGTTGGCGAGCATCCGGCTGGTACAGCGCCGCGTCAACCTGCGCCCCTTTGCCGGGGCCCGGAAGGTGGTGATCCTGGGCAACGCCGAGCGCCTGGTGGTCCAGGAGGCCAGCCAGGAAGCGGCAAACGCGCTGCTCAAGGTCCTGGAGGAGCCACCCGAGGACACCTTCATCATCCTCACGGCCCGAGAGGCTCGCGCGCTCCTCCCCACCATCCGCTCGCGCCTCGTCCCAGTTCGCGTAGGGGGTGTCGGTGACGAGGCGGTGCGCCGCTTCCTCCAGACCGAGCTGGATCCGGCACCGCGCGGGGCGGCCCTAGAACAGCGTGTGCTACTGGCCCAGGGGAGCATCGGCCGGGCGCTGGCGGCGGGAGCGGAGGGCGACACTGCCGAGAAGGCTGCTGAGCGCCTCCTGGCCGCCGTTCGGGGGGGGCCCGCCCGCTGGGCGGCAGCAGCTCTTGGCCAAGCCCCCTGGGCCGCACGGGGAGACTTTACGGCAGGTTTGGACGCGCTGGCGCTAAGGTTGCGCGATGGTGCCGCGAAGGAGGCACGAGAGAACCCTGAGCGGTTGCGACGCCGCCTGGCCGCGCTCCAAGCAGTGGAGCGGATCCGGGTCGAGGCCCAAGGCAACGTCAATCCCCAGTTGGCGCTGGCGGTCCTGGCGCGAGATCTGGAGCAGCTGGCGTGACCCTGTCTCACTTGGACGCCGCCGGCCGGCCACGCATGGTGGACGTGGGCCAGAAGTCGGCCACCGAGCGGACGGCGGTCGCTGAAGGCACGATCCGCATGGCCCGCGAGGCGCTCGACCAGGTCGAGCGAAACGCCGGTGCCAAGGGGGACGTACTGACCACAGCCGAGCTGGCGGGGGTCATGGCAGCGAAGCGCACCGCAGACTTGATCCCGCTGTGCCACCCGCTCTCGTTGGACCACGTCGCGGTGGAGGTGTCCCTCGATCCCACCCTCCCGGGAGTACGCGCCCGGGCGACGGCCAGCGCCACTGCGCGGACCGGGGTGGAGATGGAGGCGTTGACTGCGGTCGCGGTGGCGTTGCTCACGGTCTATGACATGGTCAAGGCACGGGATCGCGGAATGGAGATTGGAGAGATCCGCCTGCTGGAGAAGGCTGGCGGCAAGTCGGGCACCTGGCGGCGTCCCGGGTGACGCGACAGCCGCCGAGGAGAACAGGAGACACTTGAGCGAACCGACGTTGGCGAACCAGGCGACCGGGCGAAGGCCGCGACTCACGGCCACCCAAGGGCTGATGCTACGAGGCTTGGCCCTGTTCGTGGCGTCCTTTTTGCTGGTGACGACGGTGCGCGCGTTGGCGGCACGGGGCGGCACCGGGGACGCCGGCGCCGCCTACACCGGCACGGCCATCGTGCAGGAGCTGACGAGCCTGCAGACCTCGCTCGACCGCACCAGTGGCGAGTTAGAGCTGATTCAACTGGAGCTTGAAAGGGCGCGTGCCCTGCTGGACTATTCGTCGCGCTATCAGGTCCCGTCGGACCTCGTGGCGCTGATCTACGACACGGCGCTCCGGGAGGGCCTGGACCCGGACCTGGCGTTCCGCTTGGTCAAAGTGGAAAGCTACTTCGACCCCCGGGCCACCAGTTCCGCCCAAGCGATCGGGTTGGCTCAGGTGCAGCTCCGAACGGCGGGGTTCTACGAGCCGGGCATCACGTTGAAGCGGCTCTACGACCCCGCCACCAACCTGACCATCGGCTTCCGCTACCTGCACGACCTGATCGAGACGTACCAGGGGAACTTGCGGCTGGCGCTCTTGGCGTACAACCGAGGTCCGGCGAAGGTGAACCAGCTGCTAGGGGACGGGCAGGAACCCGGCAACGGCTACGCCAATTCGGTGCTGAGCCCTACCGCGAGCCGCCGTCGGTAAGCGGCGGGGCTACGATCAGCCGCTGTCCCACCCGCAAGACCTCACCGACCGACATCCCGTTCCATCGCCGCAGCCCCGCGACGGTCACGCCGTAGCGTTGGGAGAGCAGCCAGAGCGTCTCGCCCGGTTGGACGATGTGCACGGTTCCAGCCAGGGGAGCGGCGGAAACGGCAGATACCGCAGGGGCGGCTGGAACCGTAGGAGATTCCCGGGTGGCGCGCCCAGCTGGGCGTCGGGCGACGCCCCGGGCGGCGGCGCTGACGGGGATCTTGAGGCGCGCCCCGATTCGGAGCGCGCGCGCCTTGACCCCCGGGTTCGCCGCCAGCACCAGGTCCACGCTGACTCGATAGTGCTGCCCGATTTGGGACAAGGTCTCACCCCGCGTCACGACATGCTCAAGAAAGTTCACGCGCTCGCCGGCCGGGAGCTCCGCGTAGCGTTGCGCCACGCTGGTGCCGGTGCCGCGCGGCACGCGGACAATGGCGGTGCGGCGGGGCGGCGTGACTCCGCGGTAGTAGTGGGGGTTGAGCTCCAGGAGCGCGGTGGTCGTCGTGTCCGACAGTCGCGCGATCACATCGAGGCCGGTGGCATCCGGCACGGTGATTTCGTCGTACACCAGCGGCTCCAGCGCCGGCACCTCGTCGAACGCGAATCGCCGAGGGTCCTTGGCAATGAGTGCGGCGGCGATGAGCTTGGGAACGTAATCCCGCGTCTCCGGGCGGAGGTAGCGCCGCTCCGAGAGCGCGAAGAAGGTCTCGTCGGTCAACTCCTCCGGCTCGCCGGGCAGGCGCCGAATCCCCCGTATCACCCGCCCGGTGCCGCCGTTGTACGCCGCCGCGGCGAGATACCAGGACCCGAACATGCTGTCCAGACTCAAAAGGTGGCGGGCCGCGGCGTCGGTCGCCTTGAAGGGATCCCGCCGCTCGTCCACCCACTGATCCACCTGCAGGCCGTAGCGCCGGGCGGTGTAGGTCATGAACTGCCACATGCCCACCGCTTTGGCGCGCGAGACCGCCGTATTGGAATAGCCGCTCTCGATGAGCGCCAGATAAACCAGATCCTCGGGGACGCCGTAGCTGCGGAAGCGGGAGCGAATCATGCCCTCGTATCGGCGCAGCCGGCCCAGCCAGATCGTGAACCGGTCCCGAGAATCGATCTGGAAGAAATCCATGTAGTACAGCACGCGGGAACGGCTGGCGAACGACTCGACGTCGATGTCGTAGGTGGGGCCGCTGGTGCTGGCGGCACCGCCGCGCGCGCCGTCGAACAGGCGAGAGGCCTCGGTATCCACTTCCCGCTCGCCGATCACGGCAGCGGCCGGCAGCACGCCGCGCGCGCGATCATCTCCCTTGCCCAGACCCTTGAACTCGAGTTCCTGAAGCGCCGCGAGGGCGGCCTGGTCAGCCGCGGAGTCCTCCGGCAGCTCGGCAACGACCGGGGCGGGCTGCTCCACCGGGGCGACAGACGGCGCGGCCGGCTCGGGCGCAGGCGCCACCGGGCGCGGCCCGCCGCACGCCGTCACCACCGCGGCCGGGACCCCCAGGGTCAGCGTCGTTCTCAGCCACCAGCTGCGTCGTTTCATCAAGCCGTGTCCGTCCTTACAAACAGGTTACCCAGCAGCCGGTTGGTCGCGTTCAGCACCGCCAGGGCGGCACCTCGCTCCCGGCCATCTTCCGTCAGGTACGAGCCCACGATGCGCCGGGGCTCAGCCTCTACGTGGGTGGAGAGCGACACGATGACGACGGTCGTGTCGAACGCCCGCAGCGCTTTGACCCCGAGCAGCTCGAACGTCATGCGCACGTTGACGGACTGCTCGATCGCCCGCACCGCGGCTTCCGCCGAGCACCGCAACGAACCCGTCTGCGAGGCGATGCCCTCGGCCACTCCCACGAACTGCTGACCCGGCATCCACTCCAGCACTACCCGGGCCTGGCACCCGCCGCTCGGCAGGCGCCGGAAATCGAACTCGACAAACCGGAGCCGCTCGCGAACCGCACCCGATGTCACGCGCCCCCCAAGATGCGGCGCTACTCGTCGCCGTCGAAACGGACTTCGAGTTGCCCCTGAGGCGCCTCGTCCGCCGCTCGGACGAGGTCCGCGTCCAGCCGGGGCTTCCCGGCTTCGTCCATCAGCACCGACACCAGCAGGATCTGGCCATCCTCCAGCGTGATCCGCAATTGGCGGCAATCGGACCGCATGACCACGTCCTGCACGGTCCGATCACGCAGATGCCCCACCGCCTCGGCGATTCGGCGCAGCTCTTGCAGCGACGCGACGGTCACGGCGACGGCGGCGGCCGCGTCAGCCGATGTGCTGCTCCAGTACTGCCCGCAACGCCTCGTCCGTGATGCGGTCGGCCTGGAGAAACAGCGATGACTTCGATACCGACTCCAGCGGGTACGGGGCCCAGAAGCTCCGCGGCTCCCGCTCGGTGCTGGCGGCGCGAAACGAGAGCATGAGCTGCCAGAGCTGCACGTTCGCCCGGCGCTCGGCCGCAGCCTGCACATGCCATACTTCCCCTTCCGTGGCGATCACTCTCCAGGCCATCGCGCCCTAGTACCTCTACCTTGATGGGACTTGGCAGGTCCGGCCAATATGAGCCAGGCCCGCGACACGCGTCAAGTGCCGAAGACCCACCTAAGTGCCGACGCTACCGCAAGCTAGCGGGTGCATCGCCACGCCGGAGTGACGCGGGTCACGCTAACTGGACGAAAGCGCTGGTGGGTCCGTTCTTGGACCCACCGATGCTCATCTTGCCACGAGACGTCGCGTCAGCCCCCCGCCCCACCCTATCCGCAGTCCCTGAGAACGGCGTCGCGCACCTGCTCGATGCCCGCCAGCCGGCGGGGATAGGCCAGCAGGCGCACCCGCGCGGTGGTCGCCAGCCTTCGGGCAAACCGGAACTGGCTCGCCAGCCGCCCCGCATCTAGTTGCACCGTGTTGAAGGCATCGCGCACGATCTCCAGGAACGCCGCCGCCGGGGTCAGCGGCGTGATGCGTACCGAACGCCCTCGCGACAGGACGTACAGCGTATGAAGCGAGAGCGGCCCGCGCACGCTCATCGCCAAGGGCACGGGCAGTACCATCTTGGCGGTGCCGGGCGTCATGCGTGGGCCGGCGCCGCGAGCACCCAGCAGCCGGCGCGCGACGCGGGGATACAGCTTGATGCTGGGGATGCCCGGCTCCACCGTGTACCCCGCACCGCGGCGGGAGAGAACCAGCAGATCGTCGGTCACGAGCGGACAGCCGGCTTGAAGAAACGCGGCGGTGAGACTCGATTTCCCCAGGCCGCAGTCACCCAGAAACGCGATCACTTTGCCGTCCACCGCCACCGCGCTCCCGTGCAGTGGCTCCAGCCCTCGCGCGATCAGCGAGAAGGACAGGACCTGCGAGAGCAGATAGCCCCGGAACGCCTCATTGGTGATCCGCGGGAGCCGGCGCCACTGGATGGCCGCGCCGTCAGGACTTACCACGAATTCCGACAGGTCTCGCCAGCGAACGAAGGCAGAGCCGTCAGACAACCGGCGGTAGGAAAACCAGTCCCGCGACGACCAGGACCGGTCCGAGATCCATGCCTGACCGTTGCGCCGGCGCTGAACCGAGACGTCCGCCGCGCCCCGCGCGCGCGGGCACCGCAGCGCCAACGGGGAGCGTACCGAGAGGCCGTACAGCCGGTAGGTGCCGCCGGGCACGGCTACGCGTTACCGCCGGACAGTCTGGTGCGAGGCTTGCCGGCACCGTCGTTCCTCGTGCCGCCCTTGACGCCCGTCAGTGCCCGAATGTCGCCATGGACCTTGAGCCGGGGCTTGCGATACGGCTTCTTGGACCTAGGTTGACGCTTCATGGTGGGGCTCCCGTGGTAGTCTGCTTGAAGAATACACGCAGCCACGACTCTAGACCAATCAGATCCGTCAGTTCCCAGCTCGCCACGCAGTCGGGCCCCGCGAGTCGCGGGGCAAGGCGGTCCAGCTCCAGGAGGACACGAGTCCGGTCCACATAGCCCCAGGTTACCGAGCGCGGTGTGTCGGCGAACAAGGAACGGGCCGCCGCGAGATCGCGGGCCGCGCCCAGGTTGACCGGCTCGGAGTAGTCCGCCTTCCAACGGCGTCGCCGAATCGCATCCGGCACGATGCCGGCGAGCCCTTCGCGAACCAGCGCGCGTGGCACGCCGGACGCGGCTTGGATCTCCCCGGGCACAGCCATAAGAAATTGAATCAGGTCCCGGTCCAGGAAGGGCACCGCGTAGTCCAAACCGTGGATCGCCGCGATCTTGTCGTTCCACTCCATGCAGTGGACGCTGTACTTCGCTCGGGTTTCGAGATACACGCTGCGCGCGTGCGCGCTCCGGAGGTGCCGGCCCAACGCCGCCGGCCGGCTCGCCGAGAGGAGTGACCGCGCACGAAACGCGCGATCGAGCCACCGGCGCTGCGTGCCGAATGACCCGAGGCGACGCCGGACCCATTTGATCAGCGGCACCAACGCCCGCGGCGCGTGATACCTCAGGAACTCCCGCAGGACCTGCTTCCGCAGTTCGCGCGCCTCGCCGGGCTCGAACCAATCGTCGAAGGCCGCCATGTGACGCCACGCGGCACCCCAGGCCAGCGAGCGAATGAGGTCCACCAAGTAGGCGGTGCTGTGGAGCATCTGATCGCCCCAGTGCCCGGTGACGAACCGCCGGGCTCCGCGGCTCTGAGCCGCCGTCTGAATGGCATCCGTCATCTGCCACAGCGAGTCCAGCAGCGGTGCCTCGGCGTGACGCGCTTGAAGCTCCGCCCCCTCCATCACCCCGAGCAACGGCGCCGCCGCAATGCGCTGGATGGAGACTCCGTACGCGCGCTCGATCTCGTCCAGGTAGGTCCGCTCGTCGGCCGTGCTACCCTCCGCGCCGGTGTAGGAGAATCCGAGCACCGCCGGGCAGCAGGCCGAGCCGGCCCGCCGCGAAGCTTCCGCCTGACAGAAGATCGACGACGAATCGAGCCCGCCGCTCACGGAAACGGCCACGGGGTACGCGCTCCGCACGCGCCGGCGCACCGCCTCGTCAAACCGCTCGCGAAAGGCTTCCGCGTAGTCACCGAACGTCCCGAACCGGACGGTGAGCCCGGAATCGAAATCCCAGTACCGGCGGGGCGGCTCGGCCCCCGCGGGGGTCACTCGTAACAGATGCGCGGGCGGAAGGGCCTGGATCCCGGCGAAGCACGTCACGTCCAGGCGGTCCACCGGGCGCCAGCCGAGCAGCAAGTAGTCCGCGACGCCTGCTTCGTCCGGACGGCTCCGTATGGAGGGGTGGGGAAGGATCCCCTTGATCTCGCTGGCGAACGCGAAGAACCCGGCGCCCCGATGGTAGTAGAGCGGCTTGAGACCAACCGGATCGCGCGCCAACAGCAACGATTGCCGCCCTGGGTCGTACAGCGCGAGCGCGAAGTCTCCGTTCAGCCGCTCGAGCCCGCCTTCACCCCATGCCTCGTACGCCGATAGCACGCACGCGGCATCGCTCGCCGTTCGCGGCAGATCGAGCCGAGCGACGAGCTCTTCGCGGTTGTCCACGCGGCCGTCCAGCACCAGCAGGGCGCCGCTCTGGCCGATCAACGGCTGCCGTTCGCCGACTTCCTCCGGCGTCACCCAGAGGTGGCGGTGGGCCAGCCCCAGCGAGCCCGTGACCACCTGGCGGTCCCCGTCCAGCCCCCGGTGGCGCAGCGCCTCGCTCATCGCCGAGAGGATCGCGGGATCGACCGGCCGCCCGTCGAGATTCCACAGCCCGACGACGCCGCTCACGATGGCTTAGGCCTGGCGGGTTTCGCGGAGCGCCAGCGCGATTGGTACATTATCTGCGATGGCCGCATCTCATGGGGATGGGTTGGGGACCTCGACCGTGCTGGTGGCGTCGGACGAGCTGCTCTCCGGCGAGTTCGACGCGGAAACCGTGATTCTCGACCTCCGTAACGGCGTATACTACGGACTGGAGAACGCGGGCGCCAGAATCTGGCAGTTGCTCAAGCGCCCCACGTCGCTCGGCGCACTGCGCGACGCGCTGGTCGAAGAGTATGACGTGGAGCCGGGGCGTTGCGAGAGCGATCTCCGGTCGCTGCTGCGCCGGCTGCTGGAGCGCGGCCTGATCCGCGTGGCCGATGATCACCCTATGGCATAAGCTCCGAAGGGCGGCGCCGGCCGAGCGGGCCCTCGCCGCAGAGGCCCTGGGGCTGCTGGTAGCGGCTCGGCTGGTCCTGTGGCTCCTGCCGTTCGCCACCGCGCGGCGCCTGTTGGACGCATACGCCCGTCGCTCCCGCTCCGCGCCGCGCTCCGCCGAGCGCATGGCGTGGGCCGTGGCAGCCGCGGCGCGGCGCCTCCCGGCCCCGTTCCGGGACTGCCTCACCCAGGCGCTCGCCGCCGAGGCGATGCTCAGACGCCACGGAGCGCCCGCGGAGTTGGTGATCGGCGCGCGGCCCGGTGGCGCCGGCGGGCGAGTCGAGGCTCACGCCTGGGTGGTGAGCGGCGAGCGCGTCGTGGTGGGCTGGTTGGATGATCTTCCCACCTTCGTGCCGCTGGGCCCAACCCGTCCATGAGCCCCGACACGCTGGCCGCGCTGCTCCGAGGACGGTCCGTGACGTGGGACCGCGTCGGATGCGACCCGATCGCGTTGCTGGGCGCCTGTCGCGACGAAGAGGTCTCCGGCCTCATCTACTACCATCTGCGAGACACTCCCCAGTTCGCCTCGTGGCCCCCCGTGGTGCGCACCGCGCTGGGGGACGCGAGCCGGGCCGCCGTGGCGCGGGAGCTGCTGGTGCAGCAGGAGCTGAGGCGGGTGCTGGACGCGCTGGCCGCCCGCGCAGTTCACCCCGTGCTCTTCAAGGGTACCGCGCTCGCCTACACCCTGTACCCGCATCCGAGCCTCAGATCCCGATCCGACACGGACCTGTTGATTCGTCAGACAGATACGAACACCGTCCAGGAGGCACTCTCGGCGCTGCGCTACACGCCGTCGCTCCTGTGTGATGGCGAGCTGCTGTTCCGTCAGTTCGAATGGGCCCGCGACGACGAATTCGGGGTGTCGCACGCCCTGGACTTTCACTGGGCCATCAGCACCCAGTCGGCGTTCGCCGGCGTCCTCACCTACGATGAGATCTCGGCGCGTGCCGTTGCGGCCCCGGCGCTGGGAGCGAGCGCTCGAGTCCCGGCAACCGTGGATGCGCTGCTCCTCGCGCTGATCCATCCGGTCATGCACCACCAGAACCAGCAGCGACTCCTGTGGGCGTACGACGTCCACCTGCTCGCTCTCGCCTTAGACCTTCGCGGCTTCCAGGAGCTGGTGAGTCAGGCAACGGAGAAGCGCATCGCCGCGGTGTGCGCTCACGGACTTCGGGTGGCGCAGGATTGGTTCGGCACCGCGGTCCCCCGGGGAATCCTCGACCAGCTGGCCGCCGCACCGCTCAGCGAGCAGCCCACGGCGGCCTATCTCACACCCGAGCGCTCCTGGGCCAGCGAGACGGCCGCCAACCTCCGCGGGCTCCCGCGCTGGCGTGACCGGCTGCGCCTGCTCAAGGAGATCGCCCTACCATCTCCCGCGTACATGCTCCAGGCCTACGGCGTGGGCGGCTCCGGATTGGGCAAGGCGCTGCTGCCGGCGCTGTACCTGCACCGGGGTGTGCGGGGGGTGTGGCGGGTGATGAGCCGCCGGAAGTAGCCCCTCGTGCGCCGGAATTGAGTGGTGGGTGTCGCTGGGAAGATGACCGGGCCGGGGATCGAACCCGGGGCCTACGGATTAAAAGTCCGTTGCTCTACCAACTGAGCTACCCGGTCGCGTCAACTCACCCTGGGAACTTGGCGTGGACGCGGCGGCGGCACAACTGGGCGGCACGCTCGACCGCCTCGGCGCGGCAACCCTGGCCGCGGCCCGCGTGGCGGTCGTAGATTGGTCGCCATGCCACGCCGAGCCGAACACCGTCGCCGTCGAGCAGGCCCCCTGATCGCGGCGGTGCTCCTCGTCTCGGCAGCTTGCGCGCGATCCATTGCCCCCGCCGACCCGCAGTTCGTCTCGGAGTGGATGCGCAACTATTACGGCCTCATCCGGGCGGAGCGGATTTCTCCGCCGATGGCCTCGCGCGTCCTCGCCTACGCGGCGGTGGCACTCTATGAGGGCCTGGCAGCCGCGTCGCCAGGGCTGGTCTCCCTGGCCGGCCGGCTGAATGGGCTCGATTCGCTTCCCCGTCCAGACCCGGACCGACGCTACGACCCGATCCTCGTGGCCCTGGCTGCTGAGCGTGCCGTGCTCGACTCCCTTTTCGTCGAGGGCCTGCCGGCCACGCGGGCCGCGCTGGCCACGCTCACGGACTCCCTGGAGACCGCGCGCCTCGCCATGGGCATCCCCAACGCGGTGCGAGCCGACTCCCGGGAACTGGGGGAGCGTCTGGGGACGGCGATCCTGGCCTGGGCCGCCCGTGACGGCTTCGACGAGACGCGCACGAAACCGTTCCGCCCCCCAGTCGGACCTCAGTTCTGGGTCAACGACTCCCGCGCGGACGAGTACACGGCGCAGAACCTCTCCGCAGTGCGGGAGTTCGTGGCACTCGACAACCCAGCGGCAACCCTCCGGGCCGGCGAAGCCAGCGAGCGGGCCCTGGCCCTCACGCGCCCCAAGGCGGCGGATATCCGCACCCTGAAGGCGGTCAACCCCACAGGAGCGACCGAGCCGTGGTGGGGCACGCTGCGCCCGTTCGCGCTCCGCGCGGCCGACGAGTGCCCCACGCCACCGCCGGCGGCCTGGTCTACGTCTCCCGCTTCGGAGTTCTACGCCGAAGCGAAGCGCGTGTACGACGTGGGCCGCGCCCTCACCGAGGAGCAGCGCCAGACCGTGCTCTACTGGGCGGACAACCCCGGACAGACGGGCACACCGGTGGGCCATTGGCTGGCCATCGGGAGCCAGCTCGTGACCCAGCTCGGGCTCTCGGCGGAGCAGGCGGCGGAGGTGTTCGTGCTCGTGACCCTCGCCCAGGCCGACGCCTTCACCGCCATCTGGCACGAGAAGTACCGGCTCAGCCTCATCCGGCCATACACCTACATCCGGCGCTACATCGACACCACGTGGACGCCCGCGATCGTCACGCCGCCCTTCCCGGAATATCCATCGGGGCACTCGGGCCAGTCCGCGGCGGCGGCCACGGTGCTCACCGCGCTGCTTGGGCCCCAGGTCTTCGAGGACAGCACCAACCTGGCGCTCGGGCACCCCGTCCGCCGGTACCCGTCGTTCCAGGCTGCGGCCGACGAGGCCGCCGAGTCCCGGCTCTACGCGGGCATCCACTTCCCCATGGGGAACGAGAACGGCAAGGCGCTGGGGCGCTGCGTCGGCCGGATGGTGCTGGAACGCCTGCCCACTCGGGCCGCGCCGGCCCCGTGAGCGGGCTCCGGTTCCTGGTT
>Ga0209342_10001334_pt1 | contig 27764 bp, 22 predicted proteins | sample RifCSP16_2_FD_184023 | JGI IMG/M metagenome (GOLD analysis project Ga0209342, IMG submission 184023) | Soil microbial communities from Rifle, Colorado - Rifle CSP2_sed 16_2 (SPAdes) (version 2) | ecosystem: Environmental > Terrestrial > Deep subsurface > Rock core/Sediment | place: Rifle...
GAAAAACTCCCCCAATTCTTACGGCAATCGGTGGAAACCGTGCCAATTTTGCTAAAAGACCTGGGTATGGTAAAGGAAAAAAACCAGCTGGATGTATTGGTGACGCTGGAGGGCTACTACATGCTCAACGACTACCTCGCTGAGATCCAAGAAGCGAGGGGAAATGGTGTAAAAGTCGTCAGCCTGTCCCATTTCTACGAAAATGCAATGCGCTTGCTTGAGTCCCTGGATTATTTCGACAAGACCTACTACCTAAGCCAATTTGCGGTGGACATTCACTTTGAGTTAAATGGCGGCGGCTCGGTTGACCAGTTGAAAGAGAAGTACGCGGGGAAATATGAGGCTATGGGATCGCCAATGTTCGACCAGCTAAAAAACATTGACCGAAGAAGAATGCGCGTCGAATTCGGGATCCCCCCGGGCAAGCGCGTGGTCCTATTCTTTGCTCCGGCAATCAGCGCAGAGACTCGCTGGCGTTTCCTCGTGTGGGGCCAGGGCGGCAAGATCAAACATATTAAGCAGGCGGTAAAGGAAGGGTACTGGTCAGTTATTCCGGATGCTATTTTTGTCCCAAGCCTAGAGGAGGTCCTTGAGGAGTTAAGACAATTCTGTGAGCGTAACAACGCCTTTCTTGTTATCAAATCTCGAGCCAAGCAACGTGACTCAATGTATTTCCAGGAGAAGGCGGACCTGTACCTATCCGGGGAAGGGGACAGGTATTACCCGGTTTTCACCGGCTATGAGTTGTTGGCCATCGCCGATGTGTGCATCGGGGTAATGAGCATGTCGGCCTTGGAAGCAGCGGCCATGCAGGTTCCGGTCTGGAATATCTATGTGCCCAGCGCGGAACTTGAATATCCTACTAATCCCCTTTACCCCCGGCAAAAGCAATTCTATAGAATGATTATGGGCAAGGAAAAAGAAGGGCCGTTCAATTATTCGGGCGTACTCAACAACATTGAACCGCGCAATATCCGCAAATGGTTCCGGGAAAGCAGCCTCGACGATGCGGTGATAGACCCTAAAGCTGCAGCCAGATATGCCGAAAGATATCTGGGCTTTTCCGATAAAGCGAGCAGCGATCGCATCCTCGATTCTTTAGAAGAATTGCATGCCTCTCGGGCGCTTAAGGCCAAGGTCCCCGGGGTTGTTCCACCAAGGACTCAATGACCAAGCTGATCTCAAAGCTTCTCCTATTTCTCTCAAGGCGGATGACGTTGAGTCGTCTTGAGGAAATGATCATTCGCTCGATTCGGGAGCGCCTAGCTTCAATGTCTCCCGAAAATGCCCTGCGCTTCCTCTTTCGGCTGGACACGGAATTGTATGGACTAGAAGGCCCCCTAGCAGTGGCCTATGACGGGGGGACACATACAAAACATCGCCATACGGCCTATCATGATTTTTTCGTCAAGCGCGTGCGACCGGGGGCACGTGTGCTCGACGTGGGCTGTGGAATTGGCGCGGTGGCCTATGATCTGGCGTCAGAAGCAGGGGCGATGGTCGATGGCATCGACCTAAACGAAAACAGCATTCAGGAAGCGAAACGGCGTTATGTTCACCGGAACTTGCACTTTGCAGTTCAGGATGCGCTAGAACTCAAAGTGGAAAAGGAATACGATGTTGTCTTGCTCTCCAATGTGCTCGAGCATCTCACCGGTAGACCTTCGTTCCTGGCGCGGCTCCAAAAGCTCACCGGGGCTAAACGCCTCCTGATCCGAGTGCCGTTGTTCGAGCGTGATTGGCGCGTTCCGCTTAAGCAGGAATTGGGCATAGAGTGGCGCCTGGACCCTGATCACAAGACCGAATACACGTTAGAAAGTTTCGCGGATGAAATCAATACCGCTGGGCTAGAGATGTATCACCTTGAGGTGCATTGGGGTGAAATCTGGTCTGAAATACGAATTAGATAACTGAGGATTTGAAATGCCACAAGGGATCTTGCCAGGCCAACAATTGCCAGCTTCGCTACGGAAGTATGTGAATGAATTCCTGGCAGGCAGCATTTCTCCTGGGTTGCGCCGTCTGGCTGTTGGCCAATGGTATGCCGGCAGTTCTGGCAGCTTCGTCGGCAGGCAAAAAAAATAAATGAATTCAAAGCCTCGGGTTGCCTGTTTGCTGCAAATGTTTGGTGTCGGGGGTATGCCGAAGTGGCTGTACCGACTTGCGGGAGAGCTGGGCCAGGACTATGAGTTTACCTTCATCGCTACCCATTCCAAATACGTGATTCCAGAATACCGGAAGGTGGCAAAAGTCGTCACATTGCCGTTCACCCGGTGGGCACTGGCGGCCTATTTGTTTGCGCGCCGGATTGATATCGCTCAAGTGGCTAACCTGCATCTCTATGTGGAGGCGGCGCGTTTGGCGCGGGTACCCTCGGTCATCGAAAGGGTTGATGGATTGCGGAGCGGGGCTGCATTAGGGAGCAAGGAAGGCGTGGACGCAGTTATCGCATCTACCAAAGGGATTATTCCCCGATTAGAGAAGCTGATTGCGCCTGCAAAGATTCACCTAATCTACAACGGCGTCGACCTCATGGCGTACGCGGGGGTCACTCCGGAGCGCTTCGGTTTCCAGGGAGATGACGTTATCATTGGCAGGACTTCACGGCTTGCGGACGGCAAGAACGTCTCGCTTTTGATACGGGCCGTAAAAGAGCTGCGCAAAGACCAAGGATATCAGCACGTACGTCTGGTTATATGCGGGGGCGATACCACCCAACCAGGCGCGAAACCTATATTGAAGCATTTGAAAGTGGAGGCCAGCCCGCTTGGGAAGAGCGCGGTGTTCGCCGGTGAGACTATTGCAACAGAAGCCATTACGTGCGGCTACGATATAGCCACTTGCACTTCTCGTCCGAATAACGAAGGCATCCCCAACTCGCTGATTGAGGCAATGGCTGCCGGCAAGCCGGTGGTTGCCAGCTCGGTGGATGATATCCCTGAACTAGTTGAACAAGGGCGCACCGGCCTGCTGTTTGCCAGCGATGATCTAAATGGACTGGTGGCGGCCCTGAAAGAGCTGGTCGATGACAAAGGCAGACGCCAACAAATGGGCGCGGCTGGCAAGGAGAGGATCTCTAATGATTTCGAGATCAAAACCCAAGCTCGTAAATACGCACAACTTTACGATGAACTCCTGACGAAAAACGGTAGGCACCTCTTGAGTCGTCCGAGCTTGATGACTGCAGGCGAGTAAGAGACCATGAATATTGGGCGCAGGGTTTTCTATTTGTTTTCGCACGCTCGAAGAAAGCAAATTTCAACGACGAATCCGATACTCCATTACATCTCTCCCGGGGTCAATTGGTCGTTGGATTGGGATGGGTATTACATCACGCGCGAGGTTGAGAAGCAATTCGGGCTGAAGGCGCGGGTATCGCGGAGCGCCGAGCGACTTTCCGGGCAGATCGTTCACTATGGCTCTTTGTGGGACATGGCTGCCAATGTTGGCACGCGGTATAACGAACGCAATTCCATTGTCGGAACCATCTTTCACGGCCAAAAGGAGGCCCCCCAATTCCGGGAGGCTTTTGGGAAGGTGTTGGCGTGTCAGGAAGAATTTGTAAGGATCCATACTGCCAGCAAGATAATGGAAAAGCGGTTAGCTGCCTGGGGTATTCCAGCTGAGAAGTTAGCGCGTATACCTCTTGGCGTTGACCTTGAGCGCTTCCGGCCGGCTAGCCTAGATCAAAAAACCATGAGGCGGAGAGAATTGGGCATTCCGAAGGGTGCCTTTTGCATCGGCTCCTTACATAAAGACGGAGTAGGCATGGGTGAGGGCGAGGAGCCCAAGCTAATCAAGGGTCCGGATGTATTTCTAAAAGTGGTGGAAAGGGTAAACAAAAGCCAAGCGGTTTTTGTGCTGCTAAGCGCCCCGGCGCGGGGTTATGTCAGGGCTGGACTTGAGCGGCTTGGAATCCCTTATAGGCACGTGTATTTAGGCGATTATTTGCAAATTCCCAGCTTATACCAGGCACTGGATATCTACTTGATGACCTCGCGGGAAGAAGGCGGGCCCAAAGGGGTGCTCGAATCCATGGCGACCGGTATACCCGTGGTGGCCACCCGAGTTGGCATGGTCCCCGAGTTGATCAGCTCTGGAGAAAATGGCGTTGTGGCCGAAAGCGAGGACGTGGAAACGCTGTCCGCCGGGGTCTTAAAGCTCAGCGACCAACCGGGTCTGAGGAAGCAGTTTTCGGAAGGCGGTCTCCACACAATTCGAAATTATGCCTGGCCGCAAATAGCGGCGCGTTATTATCACGAAATCTATCAACCTATATTAAGCGCAGAGCTCAAGTGAGCTGCTCGTCCGTAAAAGACATGGCGCCTCAAAAGCCTGTTGAATTGGTTCTCTTCTTTACCCGCGGGGTTTCGCTGCGGATCTGGGATGAAACCGGAATACTAGCGCGTGAAACGGCCCTATATCAAAGGCTGCAACAGCATAAGATCCGGGTCAGGTTCGTGACCTATGGCAATAATGGTGAAACTGCCTTTGCCAGTCGGATCCCGGGAATTCAGATCTTGAGGAACAACTGGAATTTGCCACCGGCCTGGTACCAGAAAAAACTGGGGCTATTTCCTCCGAACGGTAATGTATTCAAGAGCAACCAGGTAGACGGAGCGCAGGTCGGTTTGGCGGCCGCCCGCCGGCGAGGGGCCAGGTTTTTAGCGCGGTGCGGTTACTTGTTGTCGCAAGTCCAAGAGCGGACCCACGGAAAGGATTCGGCCGCGGCGCGGTCTGCACGACAGCTTGAGAAAGAGGTTTTTACGGCGGCAGACCGGGTCAGCGTGACGACAAAGGCTATGGCGGAATCTATAACGGATGATTACCACATAACCGCAGGAAAACTCTCCATTGTGCCGAATTACGTAGAGGTGGATCGCTTTCATTCTATTCCACGCGAACCAAACGAGAGGCCACGCATAGGCTATGTGGGCCGGTTGGCTTGGGAAAAGAACCTTCTTCCCCTGGTCGATGCGGTCACAGGCCTCGATGCGGAGTTATGGCTGGTTGGAGAGGGACCCCTAAAAGATGAGCTGGAGGCCCGGGCAGCCGGGAACAAGGTGGAGGCGCATTTTGTGGGCAGACTCTCCAACGTTGCGGTGCCTGAATTTCTGAACTCTTGTGACTTATTCATCTTGCCCTCGCTTTACGAGGGTCATCCCAAGGCCTTGCTGGAGGCTATGGCTTGTGGCTTACCTGTGATCGGAACGCGGGTCCCGGGAATCCGCGAACTGATCGCGGACGGCGACACAGGGTTGCTGTGCGAGCCGGACGCGGGGAGCATTCGCCAGGCGGTGGCGCGCGCCTTAGGCGACCCCGCATTGCGAGCGCAGTTGGGCCAGGCAGCTCGCCAATACGTGGAGCAGAACTTTGCTCTTGATCGGATAGTGGATCTGGAAATGGCCATCCTCAATGAGCTGGTCTCTTAGCAAAATGCCCGAAGTCAGTGTGGTGATGGCCGTACATGATGGCGGGCCCTACATAAGGCAAGCGGTTGAAAGCATCTTGGCGCAAAGCTTTAGGGATTTTGAATTCCTGATTATTGATGACGCGTCGAAGGACTCAGGGAGCAATTTTCTATCCGGATTGACTGACGAGCGAGTTCGCTTAATTGCGCATAGTCATCAAGCCGGACTCTCGCGCTCACTCAATGAAGGCATCCAGGAGGCCAAGGGAAAGTACCTCGCGCGCATGGACCATGATGATATTAGCCTGTCTGACCGGCTGCAAAAGCAGGTTAATTTTCTAGATGCGCATCAAGATGTGGACGTGCTTGGCACTTGGGCGCGGACTCTGGGGTTAGCGCGGGAGCAAACCTGGCGGTATCCGATCGTAGACGAGGACATTCGCAGTGAATTCGCCTTCAATTCCTCGCTGGTACACAGTTCAGTTATGCTGCGCACGGCTACGCTTGAACGCCTCCAATTGCGCTACGACGATTCCACCCTGCGGGCCCAGGATTACGAGTTGTGGACGAGGGAAGAGTCCCAGATTAGGTTCGCAAATCTGGGTTCAGTGCTTATCCGCTATCGAGTGCACGCAGATCAAGTAGGAAGCAGATATGCAGTGGAACAGCAAGCTGCCGCAGAAAAGATACGCTTACGGGAAATAGAACGATTGGGGGTAAAGCCAACCACAGATGAATTCAACTTGCATAACCGCATAAGCCGCTGGGAGTCCCCTAAGGGCCGCGCCGAATTATGGCCGTTGCAACATTGGTTTTTGAAGCTGCGCGCCGCAAATCAGACCTCGCAAACCTATTCCATGGATGCTTTTGACCGCACCCTGGAGAGGCGATGGTGGGCGGCGTGCAAGGCCAATATCTGGCTTGGCCTCGAGGCCCGGCAGATCTATAGGGACTTTCCGTTTCGTGGCGCGGCCCAACGGGGTTTCCTTGAGAAGGCCCAATTATTGGCAAAGGCCATTCTAAGGGAATTGGGATGGGGGCGGCGGTGAGGCCGGACAAAGTGGCTGTGGTGGCTTATTCAGCGCCCCCCTATGGTGCGGGTGGTGTGGCCAGCGCCCATTTCAACCTCTTTCGGCTGCTGCAGCGGGCGGGGCTACATGCGCGCTTATTCACCTTCGGTGAGGATGGCCTCGAGGACGATCCGGAAGTTATCAGACGCGGCACCCCGCGCTGGTTTGTCAGCCTCCTGCAAAGGATCCTTACCCTGATGTTTGCAGCTGTGCAGCCAGGCAAAGGCGCCTACCAGACGGCTGATATCCTGAAATCCTACATAGGGGCAAAAAGGATGAATCGTGAAATATCCGAGTTTTCTCCCGATGTGATTATCCTTTCCGACCATGGGGCTCCCGGATTGCGGCTCCATAAAGGTAAAGGATCGAAGGTGGTGCTGGTGTCGCACCATAACCCGGCTCGGTTCCTCGCGGTGCCCACGGCCAATTATTCGAAACTGGATGTGCGCCTGGCCTTGTTTTTGGAAAGGAAGGTACTCAAAAAGGTGGATGCGGTGGTCTGCCCTTCGAGTTACATGCGGGAATGGTTCGAATGCACTTATGAATTCAACGGTGTGATCAGGGTTATCCCGAACTTATTGGACGAAGAATTACTTGAGACGATCCATCCTCTGGACTTGCGCTCCCAGTTCAATATGGCCCGTGGGGATGCGGTGGTATACCTGCCTTCGGCCGGCGGCCCCTTGAAAGGCGCGGATTACTTGCTTGACTTGATCCGCCGCCTGTGCGCCAAGTCCGAGCGGGTCATCGGTTTTTATGTGCCGGGGGAAATTCCGCCGCGGCTGCTGGAGCGCATCGGCGGGCTTCCCGACCAGGCGAGGCTTTGTCTCACAGGCCAGCTGCCGTACGAGGAACACATTGGCAATGTTAAGGCCTGCTCCTTCGGTATTTCCCCATCGGCGATCGAGAATTACAGCATGGCACTGTTGGAAGCCGTCCACTGTGGGGTTCCCATGCTGGCCTTCGAAACCGGCGGTAATGCCGACATCATCCAAAACGGCGAGAATGGATATTTGGTAGGGGAAGGCGATGTAGGGGCCCTAAGCGAACAGGCATTAAGTTTGCTGGACCCCGGTACCCTCCAGGTTTTGAAGAAGAAAACGTTGGAGTTTAGCCGGCAAACACTTTCCAGTCAGATGGCCCTGGATGCTTATCTGGGCCTGATGAGCTCCCTATGACGCGGGTAAGCTTTGGCATTCTGGCCTTGAATGCCCAACCCTTCCTCGAATACAACTTGCGCGCTCTCTACCCGTTTGCATACGAGATCTTTGTTGTGGAAGGCGCGGTGAAGGCGGCGGCCTCCCTGGCCACGCCGGACGGGCATTCAACGGACGGCACCGTCCAGATGCTGGCCGATTTCAAGGGGAGGCGTGATCCCGAGAAAAAGCTGCGCATAGTCTCGGCTGCCGATGAAGGCTACACCGATGGGTTTTGGCCGGAGAAGGATGAAATGTCTCGGGCTTATGCAAAGTATGTAAGCGGAAATTGGCTGTGGCAGGTGGACAATGACGAGTTTTATCGCGAGGAAGACATGCGGGCGGTCCTTTCCCTACTGCAAGCGGCCCCCACTATTTCGGTAATTTCGTTTCCCTATTTTGAGTTTTTCGGGGGTTTTGACAGCGTAATTACCGGTTCTTGGCACTTATATCAGCAAACTCTGTGCCATCGAGTTTTCCATTGGGAACCCGGATACCGTTACGCGAGCCACCGGCCGCCAACTGTGGTGGATGAATCCGGAACAGATCTGCGAGAAAGGAATTGGATCAGGACTCCTAAAAATGGAGCCGACGCCGTCTACCTCTACCATTATTCCTACGTCCTTCCCAAGCAAGCCCAACAGAAAGTAGGCTATTATTCCAACGTTGAATGGACTGCGAGCTTTCGCGACAACGAGCGTTGGTTCAATGAAAGCTACCTGCAACTCAAGCGCCCTTTGTTTCTAGGCGAAAAAGGCTGGCCTAATCTACAGTGGTTGGAAAGTTACGACGGCAAGCATCCCGATGCGATCGTGGGGCTGAGGAGGGATTTGCAAACGGGGAAAGTCAATGAGGCGATGCGCGCAACGCATGACATAGGGAAATTGCTTAGCTCTCCGCTTTACTCTGTGCAGCGGGTAACCGCGCGCTTCCTGTTGGCTATCTATTGGCCGTTGCGCACGGCATGGAAGGCGATGCGAAGGAGCTTTTTTGGCACGCGCCATGGCTAAGCATCAGCTAGGGTCCGCTTGCGTCCCGCACTCAAAAACCATGATCTGTCTGAATTGTTATAATCTTGGTTTGATGGCTGCAGGCCAATGGGGGCCGGTGCTTTCCATATCCTCTCAGAACAGCCCCTGTGGTGACCCGCTTGAAGAATAAGACCATCCCTGCCAGGCAGATCTCTGAGTTTAGAACTCGGATCGGCCAGGTTGCCGAGCGGTCAAAAGATGCCTTTTTTGCCTGGTTTAACCAAGCCTCCGGCGCGGACGACTCATTCATTCAGGGAAGCTGGGATTTCGGCCTTCATATCGCTCTGCCCTTGGCGCCCTATGTTTCCAGACCAAAGGAGCTGACTTCCCTGGAAATCGGCCACGGAGGCGGCCGCTTGTTGAGCGCTGCAGCCCGCCATTTTGCGAAGGCCGTGGGAATAGACATCCATAACGAAAACGACCTGGTGATGAAGGAATTGTATCAACGGGGAGTACGAAACATTGAATTGCATACAGCGGATGGCGAAACAATCCCCCTGCCGAATTCCAGTGTCGATATTGTGTACTCCTTTATTGTCTTCCAGCATGTGGAGAGGATCGAGGTCTTCAAGGCATACTTGCGGGAGACTTATCGAGTGCTAAAACCCGGAGGCGTAGGCCTGCTTTACTTTGGCCGCAAGGCGAAATGGTCCATAAACAAAAAAGCCCATATTTTGTTTTGGCTGGAATGCCTGGCTGAGAATATTTGGCTGCCGAATGGATTTTTGGAAATTCCCGCCGAGGTCAATCACACCAACCTCCTGATCACAAGGAGATTTGCTAGAAGGTTAGCCCGGACTTTCGGCTTCCATTTCCTAGGTTATGTAGTTTCACATAAGGGTGTGCCAGGCGGCTTTGACCGCTATGGGGGGCAGCATGGCATTCTCGTGCGTAAGCCATTGTGATCGTTCCGTAGTGGAGCCCCTGTGAGCATTGAAGTTGTGGAATATGGCAGCGTGAAGTACGCTGAAATCATTTGGAGCGATACACGCGTGGCGAAGACCACCTTTTTTTCCCCGCCGGAATCCTCCTTTCAGTTTGGACTATTGGCCCACGAAAGGGGCTTTGTAGAGGCTCCCCATTACCATAAAGGGGTTACCCGCACGATCAGCGACCTGCAGCAAATGTTCCTGGTGCAGCGTGGAGTAGTGGTCGTGGAACTTTACACCGACCAGGGAGCCTGGCTGCGAGAAATAGAGCTGCACGCCGGCGACGCCATCGTGCTGATCCATGGCGTGCACGCGCTCCGCGTGCTTGAGGACATGCAATGTATCAGCATCAAGCAGGGGCCCTACATGGGGGAGGAACAAGACAAGGTCTTCGTGGACGTGAAGAAATGATCCCTGTTTTTGAACCCGTCATCAGCGAGGAAGAGATCCAGATGGTGGTTGACGCCCTGCGCAAGGGTGAGGTATCAGGCACCTTTGGAAAGTACATTGACGACTTTGAGAATGAATTCGCGGCGTATGTAGGCTGCAGGTATGGCATAGCGGTGAATAGCGGCACCTCCGCGCTGCACCTGGCTGTGGCCGCCTTGGATTTGAAGAAAGGCGACGAGGTGCTGGTGAGCGCCAGCACGAATATCGCCACGGCACTGGCGGCGTTGCATAACGGCGCCGTTCCTGTCCCCGTAGATTCCGAGCCGGTCACCTGGAACCTGGACCTCGACTTGATCGGGGGATTGATCACGCCGAGGACGAAGGCGATCATCCCCGTTCACCTATACGGTCACCCGGTGGATATGGACCGCTTGATGGATCTTGCCGCGATGCATAACCTGTTTGTTATTGAGGATTGCGCTGAATCACACGGCGCCGCCGTACGCGGCCGAATGACAGGCAGCTTCGGCCAGATGGCCTGCTTTAGTTTTTACGCCAATAAGGTCATCACCACCGGCGAAGGAGGCATGATCACCACCAATAGCCCGGCTTTCGCCGAGCGGCTGCGGCTGCTGCGCAACCTGGCGTTTACCACGCCTCGTTTTCGGCATGAGTTGGCGGGCTTCAACTTCCGCATGCCGGGGTTCGTGGCGGCGTTAGGGCTGGGGCAATTTCGCAAGATCGAGAAGATCGTGGAAGAAAAACGGCGAGTGGCTCATACGTATACCGAGAAACTGAGGGGAGTTGCAGGTCTGCAACTCCCTGCCGAGCTGGATTGGGCGAAGAACGTTTATTGGATGGTGGGCCTGGTGGTCAAACCGGAATTCGGCATCAGTCGCGATAAGTTGGCCGAAGCACTGGCTGAACGCGGCATCCAGACACGAACCTTCTTTTGCCCAATGAACCAGCAACCGGTGCTCCAAAAGATGGAAGGTTTTCGCGAAGGGCCTTGCCCCGTGGCGGATTCCCTTTGGGAAACCGGGCTTTACCTGCCCTCCACCTGGACCTTGGACGAAGAAAAGATCGAATATATTTGCGAAGCGATCCGCCAGGCACCCAAGTGGGAGAGCTGAGCTAGCTGCGCTATGAGTTCCTACGTCGGCAAGCACGCCGGTTATTACGACATCTTTTATCAAGACAAGCCTTATGCGAAAGAGGCAGCCTGCGTACATCAGCTCCTGCAAAAATTCAGCCAAGGCGACTGCAAACGGCTGTTGGAACTGGCCTGCGGCACCGGCTCGCATGCCCTAGAACTGGAAAAGCTCGGCTACGAAATTGTGGCCACTGATTATTCCGAGGACTTGCTGGCGATAGCCCGTCGCAAGGCCAAGGAGGCAAACTCGCGTGTGGACCTTCGGTTCCAGGATATGCGCGAACTTTCTTTACCTGATATGCCTTTTGACGCAGCATATTGTTTGTTCGACTCGATCGGTTATGTGCAAACCAATGAAGGTATTCGCCAAGTGCTAAACCGCGTTCACGCACATCTGCGCGAGGGCGGGCTTTTTCTATTTGAGTTTTGGCACGCGGCCGCCATGCTGATAAATTTCGAACCCGTGCGTGAGCGAAGGTGGAGTACGGCCGGCGGAGAGTTGGTAAGACGCGCCGCGACTCGCTTGGACGTACCGCGGCAGTTGGCCATCGTAACTTACGATATTGATGAACGAGGCAAAAATGGAGATTCGGGCGTGATCCACGAAACCCAGATCAACCGCTATTTCTTGGTCCAAGAGATGGCCGCTTTTCTCGAAAACTCTCACTTCGAGCCTCTAGAATTTTTCCCTGGCTATGAAGACGGGCCTATTAACGAGAACACCTGGCACGTCCTGGCAGCAGCGCAGCGGAACTGACATGAAGGTTGGGGTATTTATGGATGACTATCGCCCCGAGGATGGCGGCGCCTACACAATGCAAGGCGACCTGCTGCGCGCCCTGTGTGCGAATGCCGGCCAAAGCTCCCACCAATTCGTCATAATCTCCTCCCAGAGTGCGGTGATTGAGGCCGAGGCCGGCAAGGCCGGCCTACAATGGATGCCATATCGCCAACCCGGTTTGCTGGAAAGGGTCCGCGTAATTTTGGCCCGGACACTCCCGGGCAGGCGCAGGCAGTCTCGTTGGCGCAGCTCTTTCGAGCGGCAGCTGCGTAAGCTCGGCGTTGAGTTCGTTTGGTTTGTTGGACCTCGTCCCCTGGACCTTGATCTGCCCTATCTGGCTATCGTACTCGACCTGCAGCATCGCAAGCAACCCTGGTTCCCGGAGGTCAGTGAGTATTCCGAATGGGAGACGCGCGAGCGGCAGCTGGCGCCTTTCTTGCGCCGGGCCGCCGCGATTATTACAGGGACACAGGCTGGGAAAGAGGAAGTCGCCGATTTCTTTCAAGTCCCTGGCGAGCGCATTCATATCCTGCCGCACCCGACACCGGCTTATGCGCTGGATGCGGCCAAGCAAAAGAATGCGTTGGATGCGACGTTGGGCGTGGAGCCGGGCTACTTGTTCTACCCGGCTCAATTCTGGGCGCACAAGAATCACGTCAATTTGCTGCTAGCCCTAAAGCAACTTCGCGATGAAGGCCTGACCATTCCATTGGTCCTGGTTGGTTCGGATTACGGAAACCAGGAGCATGTGCGAAATACCATTAGGGAGCTGGGGCTGAATGGCCAGGTTAAGGTGATGGGCTTTGTGGATAGCCAAACCCTGACCGCCCTTTATCAGAATGCCCTGGCGCTGACCTACCTTAGTTTTTTCGGCCCCGAGAATTTACCTCCACTGGAGGCCTTCGCCTTGGGTTGCCCGGTGATCGCCGCTAGGGTGGATGGGGCGACGGAGCAATTGGGGGATGCAGCCTTATTGGTGGATCCGGCGAACCCGCATGAGATCGGCGAGGCGATTCGCAGGCTGCATAGAGAGAAGAAACTACATGCCGCGCTGGTTGCCAAGGGGAATAGGCGGGCGAAGCGGTGGGTGGCTAAAGACTTTGTGCAAGGTATCTTTGAGATCCTCGATAACTTCGCACCCGTTCGGAGCACATGGAAAAGCTAGGGCGCAGCCCAGCTCATCAGAGTGCGGCATAATCTCCTCCATGCCTTTCATCCCCACAGTAAGCCTGCTCACCTCGGTGTACCAGGGTGAGGATTACTTAAGCTCCTTTTTTGAGCAGGTGCAGACCCAAACTATATTCCCTGAGCTGGAGCTGGTCCTGGTAATGAACGAGCCTAGTTCGAAGGAAAAACAATTAGCCAATGATTTTGCTGTCCGCAATCCTGCCGCGCTGCAAGTGCTGACTGTGCCCCTCCGGGAAACATTAGGGGCTTCCTGGAATCGGGCCTGGCGGGCATCGCGGTCCCCTTACTTAGTTTTGTGGAACGTTGATGATCGCCGGGTCATCGATTCGCTTCAGCGGCAACTGGCAACCCTGGAGCAGAATCCGGCGGCCGTGCTCTCTTACGGGGATTATGTGACTGTGCCTGCATACGGGCGAGAGGAAGGTGTTCGCCGCCACACGCAGGCATACCATACGGGCCATTTTCGGCGGGCCTTTGCTCAGGGGGGCGCATTTTGGCTTTTTCGGCGAGAAGTGGCGGATCAGGTTGGATACTTCGACGAGCAATTTCAGGTGGGGGCGGACTTGGAGTACTCTTTCCGGCTGGCTGCCAAGGGATTGCAAATGACCCGCTGCGAGGGATTGTTAGGTTATTTCACAGATGCTTCCCAGGGTCTGAGCACCAGAGAAGGCGCGATTGTGGCTGCGGTGGAGCGGACCGTAACCCAGCTACGTTATGGCGTGTTTGATAAGGTCCGAAAAGATTATTTAGATGAAGCGCGCAAGATGCGCCTGGATGCAGTAAAAAACGCGGAGACCTGGATCCCGCTCGGCGATTATCTTCCTGAACATGCTTCTTATGTTGAACGAAGAAAATGGCTTTGGCTGGTCGGCAGAATGCGCAATGCGGTGCGCAACGGCCTGCAGTCGATAGGCCTGCTGCCTTTGTTGTACCGCGCACAGGAAAAACACCTAAAGAGAGATATATAGTTCAGTGCCTATTCCAGCGATAAGTGTAATCATCCCCACGCGCAATCGAGCGCGATATATCAGCGAGGCGCTTGCCTCCGTGTTTGCGCAGACCTTTACCGATTATGAGATCATTCTGATAGACGACGGTTCCACCGACGGCACGCGGCAGATCCTGGCGCCTTACGTCCAGCAGAAGAAAATCCAGTATGTATTTCAAGTACCTTCCGGGGTCTCGGCTGCCCGCAACCGCGGCATTAGTTTGGCGCGGGCGCCCCTTGTGGCATTCTTGGATTCAGATGACCTGTTTCTGCCCACCAAACTGGATAAACAAATGAAGCTGTTTGTGCAGCATCCTAAACTCGGTTTTGTTCACTGCAGTTTTTCAAAATTTGAGGAACAGGGAAAGGAGCTAGGTCTGCGCGACACTTCTCGATTCTCAGGATGGATTTATCCGGGTATGCTGCAGGAGTGGTCAGTGCTCATGGCGATGCCCTGCATGCTCATGCGTACGGAAGTCGTTAGAGAAGTGGGAGGCTTCGATGAAAGCATGGTATGGGCAGAGGACCTGGACCTCTGGCGGCGCATCGCGTGGCGTTACGCGGTCGACATGGTGCCCGAGCCCCTGGTGCGCGTGCGCGTGCATTCCAGTAGCACCACATTTGAACGGGGGAAAGGTGCACAGGGTTTCGAACGCTATTTAGAAAAGGCCTTCGCAGAAGATCCCGAGTTGTCTCCCATTTTCAAGCGCCGCGTAAGGGCGAAGATGGCCGCGAAACTGGGCCAGAACCTGCTCGGCGAAGGCGGGAAGCAGGAAATGCGGCAAGTGCGACAGCACAACCTTAAAGCCCTGGCGGCTTGGCCTCTTCAGTTGAGCGCTGTATTGGGCCTGGTAGCTTCTTTTCTTCCACTAGGGGTGAGGCGCAGCCTTGTGGCCCGGCTCAGGCAGCAGCGCTATCCAGCCGCCAAAGCCGAACCGCTATAATCCGCCAAATCGTGCATGATGACAGCTCCGATGGAAAGGTTCCCCATCCTCTTCCTGGGCACACAAATGGAGGTGGCCGGCGCCCAACGCTCGATGCTAGCCCAAGCGCGCTGGTTCCATAAACAGGGATACCCTGTGCAGGCCGTGTTTTTTTACGACAAACAGGGACTGCAACCCAGTTGGCAAGCCGCAAATCCATTCCCAGTTATCGCGCTAGGTGGCTGGGACACAGCCGGGCCTGCGCTGTTCAAAGTGCCCAAATTCCTTCGGGGGTTGGTCGCGCTCTTCAGGGTATTGAGGAATGACGTAAAAGCGGTCATAACATTCACGCCGCACAGCAATTTATTGGGGCTGCCCATGGCCTGGTTGGCGCGGGTGCCCGTCCGCGTTGGCACGCACCATGGCTATATCGACGGAACATCCGGTTTCATAGCGTGGTTGCATGGCAGGTTAACTAATTCGAGATTGAGCAGCATAATGGTGGCTGTATCCTCCCAAGTGCGTGATTATGCAATTCGGGATGAAAAAGCACGGGAGGGTCGACTGGTTGTGATCCAAAACGGCATAGAACCTCTGGCGAAAGGGTTCGCAAGCAGAGAGGCTGTGCGGAAGCAGATTGGTGTTCCGCTCGATCGACCTCTCTTGCTTACCGTGGGCCGGCTAGCTGTTCAAAAGGGGCATACCGTTTTGCTTGATGCCATTGCCCAAATTGCGCCTGCCTGTCCTCAGGCTCGGTTTGCATTCGCGGGAGATGGGCCGCTGCGTTCTCGCCTCGAGGCCCAGGCAGAGAGATTGGGCATTGCCGACCGCGTCTTGTTTCTTGGCTTGCGTGAGGAAGTGGCTAGTTTGCTGTCGGCTGCGGATATTTTTGTACAGCCCTCCCTGTGGGAGGGACTATCCCTGGCTTTATTGGAAGCCCTCTTTGCCGGCTTGCCTGTGGTGGCTACACGAGTCGAGGGCGTGGTGGACGTGGTCGAGGATGAGAAAAGCGCGCTGCTGGTGGCGCCTGGGGAGGCGGGTCCCCTGGCCGCGGCACTGAGTCGCGTGATCGATGATAGGGCGTTACGCAAGCGGATCGCACACGCTGGCCAGCAGCGGGCTGAAGCCAACTTTGGGATTGACAAGATGTGCAAGGCCTACGAAGGTCTGATGCAGGGATTGTTATATGGCGTCTAATAAGAAGCCGGCCCTGCAAAACTTCCGTCCCATACAGAGAGCCATCCTCCTGGCTGGCGCGGCTTTGTTGGTATCGCTTGCCGCCGGAGAGATCCTGGCCCTCGGTTGGGGTTCTGGTTCCTGGCTAGGAAGATTATCTAGCAAATGGGCTTCGACACTTTCCTTGTTCTACCTGTTTTTCGCGGTGCTTTTAGCCAGCCTGACCATTGGCCTTTTCCACCCGAAGCGCTGGTCGCGCGCGCGGAAGCTAATTCTTGGTTTCCGGAAGAGTATGGGCTCTTGGCGCTGGCCCTCGCTTGCGTTGGTGTTGTTATTCCCCGCTTGGTTTGTTTTCTTCTCTCCGTGGGGTGGACTCTTCGTTGGCCTCTTTTTCCGCGTGCTTCTTTTCATTCTGGATCTGTTCCTGGCGGCGGTCCTGTTGACCGAGCACAGATCTCAGCTTATTGAATGGCGGTCTTTGTTTTCCGCCGGCCTTTTGCTGGGGGCGGTTTTAGTCCTGGCTGAATCGCTGGTCTTGGTCAGCGATTTTCCCTTCGCCCTGCATTGGTCAGAGGGCAACCGGTTGTGGGACTATTCGGTAGTCTTGGGGCGCGAGCGCTACAACTACGCCAGTACGGATACTATCTTCGCCTGGATCGACGCGGGGCGGCAGACTCTTTGGGGCTTACCCTTTCTGTTTTCTGATGTGCCCATCTGGCTTGTTCGCTTATGGAGCGCAATCCTGGTGACCGTTCCTTATGCGTTGCTCGGGTTACTTGCGTTCACGCCGCCAGAAGGCAGGCGCGAACAATGGCTGGCGGCTGGGTTGTGGTCCCTCATATTCTTGAATCAAGGCCCTATTTACACCCCTCTCGTCTTAGCCGCCATGCTGGTGGCGCTGGCTAGGCGTAAGCCCTTGTGGCTGGCTTTGCCGCTGGTGTATTTCGCTGGCGAGTATGCAGGGGCCAGCCGCTTCACCTGGTCCTTCGCCCCGGCCATTTGGGCGGTGATGCTGAGCTTTGGAGATTCCGTGCTGACCCGCGGCCACTTGGCCTGGCGAGACTGGCTGCGCGCATTGGCGCTTGGCCTGGCGGGGATATGGACCAAGGGTCTGCCTATCCTGGTGGGCGTTGTCGTCGGTGTTTTTCCCTTCCTCCTCGCGGGCGAGGCTGCACCGGTGGGCGCCGGCGGGCCGCCATCTTCGGTGGAGACTCTGCAAGGTTTGCAAGCCGTCTCCACTCACCAACCCTTCCTGTGGGAACGTTTATTACCTAACCCTATTTATGCCCCAGGCATCTTGCTGGGGGTTGCTCTGGCCACGCTGCCGTTGATCCTGCTCGCGGTTTACTTAGTAAGGAATGGACCGTGGAAGACGGCATTTTGGCAGCGGGCAGCCATGCTGGCGGGCCTGGGGGCGTTGCTGGTGGTTGGGATGGTGGCCAGCGCTAAAGTGGGCGGGGGCACAGATCTGCATAATATGGATATGTTCCTGGTGGGGCTGGTGTTAGTAGCAGCCGTTGCCTGGGAAGGCGGCTTGGCCGCGCGGTTCAATAAACTGGTGAGCGATTCCGGGAGAGTGCGCTGGTTGCTGGCGGGAATGATCTTCATCCCCGCCTTCCTGCCGATGATCGAGGGGAAACCACTGGAACTACCTTTCCAGGAGCGGACGCAGTTCGTTCTTCAACGTATTCAAGATAAGGTGGTGTGCGCCCGCCAGCATGGAGAAGTGCTTTTCATGGATCAACGCCAATTGATCACCTTCGGGCTCATGGGTGACCTGCCTCTGGTAGTAGATTATGAAAAGAAATATGTCATGGACCAGGCTTTATCTGGAGAGGCAGCCTACTTTGACCGGTTCCGAGAGGATTTGGCGGAAAGCCGTTTCGCTTTGATCATTACCGAACGGGGGGCGCTGCGGTACAAAGAAACGGATCTGGAGAGTTTGGGCGACAGCCTAATCGAGGAGAATAACGCCTGGGTGGCCTGGGTCACAACCCTCCTGCTTCAATATTACGAATCAGTGGGTGAATTCAAGGACGTTGCCGTAGAGCTCTTCATGCCCATTGAGCGGAATTTTGACTGCCCCTAAAGCGAAACAAAAGAGCAATAAAGACACTGAAGGCGCCGTGGAGCTGGTGCGAATTTATTTCTTGCTCCCGGCAATAGAAGCGTTGCTGGCCATCGGGTTGGTGTTTGCCACCCCCAGCGAAAGCGACCAGAGTTTATTCATGGGCCTTTCGTTGGTGCGTTGGGGACTGGTGGCAGCGCTGTTTGTGCTGGGCTTGGTGTGCGCAGTCTCGGTTTGGGCGAATTGGAGCCAGCACAAGGCTTGGCCGGCCATCGAAAGGAACATCCAGGCCTCAGTTCAACACCCATTTATCTACCCACTGCTAATCGCTCTCGCAATCCTCTTTTCAGTAGCAGGGTTTTACCTGGTCTTGCTTACCTTTAAGTTCACGGATGAATTTATTCGTGCCTTGTTGTTGCGTGCTCTTCCAGCGGTGCTTTGGTTGCTACTGGTGGGTGTGCAGACCCTGATTCTTGTTCCCCGGCTGCGCAATGGCCTCAATCAGACCACAAAAACGAGTTGGCTCCCCGGATTGATCGCCCTGGGCATCTTCATCTTGACGGGGCTTTTCATGTCCATCACCGGGCTTGGCTTGTTGCCTGACCGCGCCGGCTGGGATAATCCGGGAGCGCCGCTCTTGGCCACGCAGATTTTCATTGCGTGGCTGGGAGCAATCATGCTTTATGGACTCATCCGCGTGAGTGAAAAACGATTTGGTTGGCGTGTTTCGCGCGGAGACCTGGTTGCAGCTGCGCTTTTGTGGCTGCTGGCGATATGGGTCTGGCAGGCGCAACCGCTCACCCCGACTTTCTTCTCTCCCATGCCGGGCCTCCCTAACAAAGAATACTATCCATACTCCGATGCGGCGAACCACGATGTGGCGGCGCAAAGCCTCCTGATCGGTGAGGGGTTTACAGAGGTTGCTGAAAAACCGCTGTATAGTTTTTTTCTCGCAACTATTCATACTCTGGTAGGCCAAGACTATGCCAATGTAGTTGCTGCCCAGATCGTTTTTCTGGCCCTCTTTCCCTCAGTGCTTTATTTTATTGCCGGCCAAATCCATCACCGGCTGTCCGGTGGCCTGCTTGCCCTGGCCGTCATATTTCGGGAATCAAATGCCATTGCCTTATCTGGAGAGATCAATGTTTCCCACTCCAAGTTGCTGATGACCGATTTGCCCGCTGCGCTGGGCATGGCCCTGTTTTGCCTCTTGCTGCTGCGCTGGCTTCGGTCAGACCGGCGATTGCTGAGTTGGCCGCTTTGGGTAGGCGGTGCGCTGGGGATCCTATTGTTGCTGCGTTCGCAGATAGTTATTTTCTTACCCCTGCTATTGGTTCTCTCTTTTTGGCAAGCGGGAAAGACCCTGCGCCTGCGGGCAATGTATGCCGGATTGTTCCTTTTTGGATTCGCCCTGGCGGCCGTGCCCTGGATGTGGCGCAATTATCAGCAAACAGGCCAATTTGGTTACTCACAGCCTTTGCAGGCTCTTTATCTCGCTAAACAATATAGCCTAACGCCCGAACTGGGAGATCCTGGCTTTCCCGAAGGGACGCAGAGGTCTGAATATGTGGCGCTGAGCTTTTCCAAAGTTGCGCAATTCACAGCGGACCATCCTTTGGAGGTGGCGGGTTTTGTGGGCGCTCATTTTTTCCACAATGGAATTTCTTCGTTATTGGCCTTGCCCATGCGCTTCGACCTGGCTGACAGGATGGTTACGTTTTACAACCTGCGACCGTTTTGGATCGGAGCCGAAGACCGCCTGTGGACGGAATGTTGTTCGCTGACCGCGTATATAAACGATACGCCGTATTGGCAAAACTGGAATGGGTTCTTCGCTAGCGATGCTTGGGTACCCCTGACGTCTAACCTAGTTATCCTTTCCATTGGCTTTTTCGCGGCCTGGAAGAAGGTCGGCTGGATAACACTGGTGCCCGTGGGTATCTATGTGTTTTACGACCTAAGTACGGCGATAGCGCGCGTCTCTGGTTGGCGCTTGATCCTTCCAGTGGATTGGGTGCTTATCCTGTTCTATTGTCTTGGTCTGGGCCAGCTCACCCTGTGGGTATGGAATTACTTATCCAATAGAAGTCTCGTCGAACCGCCTCTAGCCCGGATTGCGCATAAAGGACGCCAGCACGGTTGGCGCCAGCAAGGACTGCCTGCAGTGGCCGCAACCATCTTGTTCGCTGGCTTGCTCCTACCGGTGCTAGAAGTAGCTATCCCGACCCGGTACGCAGATCTGGACGCGGCCACGGCTCGAGCCGAATGGGGCAGCTCCGAATTAGCGGCAAAGACCGGCCTGGACTTGGCAGCCTTCCTGCGGCAGCCAAGGGGCCGCCTTCTTTGGGGGCGGGCGCTTTACCCAAGGTTCTACCCCGCAGGCGCCGGGGAGCCTGGGGGGGATGGCTCCGCATTCAATCTCTTGCCGTATTCTCGACTGGCGTTTTGGGTCGTGGGTCCGGAAGATCACCAGATTGGGCTGCCAGTGGCGACGTCATCCGTCTTCCCGAACGCGGTGGATGTGCTGGTGCTGGGTTGCGAGGGAGAAAAGATGTTTCAAGCAGCTGCGGTCGTGTTTCTTGGCGCCGAGGCACCGGACCTGCTGGCCGAGGCCTCCGATGCCTTTGTTTGTCCGCCCTAGCAATTCCGAGAATGCCAACAGGTATAATTTTCTGTGCGCCTCTTTAGAGGCGCTCTTGTTATGTCCATTGCCCTGATAAACCCTAATCTGGTCGTGCAGCGCTCCGATCCATTCACAACCGGTGTCGTCTATATGCCCGTCACCCTGGCCTACCTGGCGGCGGCCCTGCGGCAGGCAGGCCGCGAAGTAAAGGTTGTTGATGCCTATGCGGCCGCGCCGCGCCAACGGCGCCAGGATGGGAACTTTCTATTCTTCGGATTAACCGAAACGCAGGTCGTTGAGCAGCTTTCGCAGCAGGTTGAGGCCGTCTTTGTGTATGCCATCAATTTGACCAACCATCTATCTACTGTTGCTATTGTCAAAGCCATAAAGAGCGCGGCGCCCACGGTGCCGTTGGTGGTCGTGGAAAATACGCAGGCAGTCACCGCCTACGCCCTTTCCCAGGCGGCCGGCGAGTTCTATGCGGCTGGGGCGGATTACATTCTCACGGGCGAGGCGGAGCAACGCGCAGGACAATTGCTGGATGCTATGGCCGCGGGCGCCAATCAAGAAACCTTGCGTAGCATCGACGGCCTCGGCACGCCGGCTTTCTATAACGCGCCTCTCGGCTTCTTTAGCCAAACGGAGTTGGACGCCCTGCCCTTGCCAGCCTGGGACTTATTCCCTCTCGAGAATTATTGGTCACTACGCTTTGCCCATGGGCCGCTTTCGGCGAGGCGATATTTGCCCTTGCTTACCTCGCGGGGTTGCCCCTACCCTTGTGGTTTTTGCGTCGTGCCGGCTACCAACAGCCAAAAGTGGCGCCCGCGCTCGGCTTCTAATGTGGTGGACGAAATGGAACATTTCCTTAAGACCCTGGAGGTGGCCGAGTTCCACATTGAGGACCTGGACCCAACCATCTCAGACACTCGCATCCGCCAAATCTGCGTGGAGATAGTTCGGCGGGGCTTAAAGGTCATCTGGAAGATCGCCGCCGGCACAAAAGTGGAAACCATGCGCGACGAGGAAACCATCGATCTGATGGCGAAAGCAGGCTGCCGTTATATATCCATCTCCCCGGAAACAGGCTCGCCGCGTTTGCTGAAATTGATGCGCAAGCCTTTCGACCTCGAACATGCCGTGCGCCTGGTCAAGCGTATGGACCAGGTAGGCATCCGCTCCCAAGCCTGTTTCGTTTTAGGTTATCCCGGTGAGGTGGAGGAAGATCTGCACATGACCTGGGACCTGGTGCGCACCCTGACTCGGGTGGGCGTAGACGAGATCGCTCTGTTCATCATCACTCCTGTGCCGGGATCGGCGATCAGCAGAGAGTTCAGCGGTTATAGTACCCTGTCGGAATTGAACTTCAGCCCAGCTTGGCGGAAGGATTACGCTCACCTAAACGGCTTCCGCGTACGCCTATACGCCCATTTCTTGTGGTGGAAACTGCGTTATCATCCCCGTAAGTTGCTGCGCCAGCCTATTAATTTCCTAAGACGACGTTTCGAGACCAAGATGGAGATGGTGCCTTATCGTGCCTTGGTTTTGCTCTGGCTGACACGATGAGAACGAATACAGTGGGTAAGAGAGTCGCAGTGGCCATACCCTGCCACAATGAGGCCGCTACCATTGCCAACGTGGTGCGCGATTTTCGCAAAGCCCTTCCCAAGAGCAAGGTCTACGTTTTTGATAATGCCTCGACAGATAACAGCGCCACATTGGCTCGCAAGGCAGGCGCCCAGATACGGTACGTGGCTGCCCTAGGCAAGGGTCATGTGCTGCGAGCTGTGTTCGATGATTTGACAGAAGATGTGGTGGTTCTGGCAGATGGGGATGCCACCTATTTGCCAAAAGAAGTAAAGGCGTTGATAGCGCCCATTGTGAGGGGTGAGGCGGATATGGTTGTGGGGGAACGGCTTAGTGCCATTTCCGACGACACGATGAAGCCCATTAATCAATTCGGGAATCGCTTGATCGTCGCTTATATTAATCGCCTGTTCGGAACCAAATATCGGGACGTGCTCTCCGGCTACCGTGCTTTCAACCGGCGCTTCGTGGAAACCGTCCCAGTACTCACCACCGGTTTCGAGGTGGAGAGTGAGATCACTTTGCAAGCCCTGGCTGAAGGGTTGCGCGTGGTGGAGGTGCCCGTCCATTATCGCGATCGGCCGAGGGGCAGCCATTCTAAACTGCGCCCGTTCGCCGATGGGTACCGCATCGTTTTGACCGCCGCCATCTTACTGCGCGACCACCGGCCGTTGCGGCTATTTGGGTCCATTGCCTTAGCTTTCTGGTTGCTGGCAGCGATAGCAGGTGCCTTGCGTTTGTTGAGTTTATTTGGGCAGAGTAACTTGCCTGTAAGTATTCTGGGTGGGATTGTCTTACTCTGCCTGCCTACCGGCATGATCGCCCTTGGCATAGGCTTATCCTTGAATGCCATTAATACTCGCTTTCAGGAAGTAAAGACCTACTTGCGCCGCAGTCGATAATTGATGTCCGATAAGGTCAAACAATATCAAGGGTTATTGGAATCCGTCCCTTGCAATCTGTGTGGAGCGGATGATTATGAAATCTTATATCTGCCGCGCTACGAGCTGGCCAAGCCCGAAGAGATCATCTCCACCTTTCGATCTTCCGGTGATGAAGTCCTGCTTGACCGCTTAGTGAAATGCAGGCGCTGCGGGTTGCAATATCTCAACCCGCGGTTACGCGCCGATGTGGTGATCGAAGGGTACAGTAGCGGAAGCGATGAGCTATTTGTTTCGCAGGCCGCGGGGCGCGAGCGAACCTTCGCCAGGTCGTTGAAGATGATCGAGCGCATTCGTCCGCAGCGCGGCCGCCTCTTGGACGTTGGGACTGCTGGCGGGTCTTTCCTGGCGGTGGCTAAGCGGGCTGGCTGGGATGTGGCTGGTTGCGAACCCAACCGCTGGTTGTGCGCGTGGGCCAATGGACATTACGGCTTGCACGTTGTCCCAGGGACCGTGTCCGACATGAACCTAGCCCCAGACTCGTTCGACGTGGTCACCCTGTGGGATGTGCTGGAACACACCCCCGACCCCAGGGCCAGTTTAGCCGAATGCAAAAGAGTGCTGAAGCAAAGTGGGCTGCTGGTGGTGAACTACCCGGACATCGAATCTCTGGTGAGCCGGTTGATGGGGCGTAGATGGGTATTCCTGCTCTCAGTCCATCTCTACTACTTCACTGGCAAAACATTGCCGCGCATGTTGGCCGAGCTTGGGTTTCGCGTGGTGCAGCGCCGCCGCCATTGGCAAACCCTTGAGCTGGGTTACATCCTGTTCCGGATGGAGGCCTACATTAAACCCGTGGCGCGCGTCTTTGGCTGGTTGGCGAAGCGACTTGGCTTTTACCATCTGCAGATCCCATATTGGATGGGGCAGACCCTGGTCATCGCCGAAAAACTCTAATCCCAGTTATCATTTACTACAGGAGAAGAGGGCGGCGAGAGGCCGCCTTCTTGTTGGAGACCCGGATTGGTAAATAAAGAGAAGATGGTTGTGCTGGGCGCCGGGGTAGGCGGCCTGGCGGCCGGCTATTTTTTGGCGCGTACCGGCAAATATCAGGTAACAGTGTTGGAGAAGGAGCTGGTGATCGGCGGGCTATGTGCCAGCTTTGAGCACGATGGGTTCGTCCTGGATTACGGCGCCCACAAGCTCTATTCGGTGATCCCCGGTGTGCTGGACGAAGTGACTGCGTTGATGGGCGAGCGCCTGCTGCGGCTGCCCAAGAAGAACCGCCTATTTTTAGACGGCCACTTGGTGGATTACCCATTGAAGCTGGGCAACCTCGCTAAGGTCCTGGGGCCGGTTCGCTTCTTGAAACTTGGCCTAGGTTATGCAATTCAGGTGGGGGCCGGTCTCTTTCGGCGAAATCCGCCGCGCTCATACGAAGAATACATCATTCACCGTTTCGGTCGTCCCACTTATGAACTGGTGTTTGAGCCCTTGGCCGAGAAGGTGTGGGGCGATCCTGCTAGCCTGCATCCCGAAATGGCGCGCACGCGTTTGCCAGCCTCTGGCGGCATGGACCTGATCCTAAGGTTGCTTGGATTGCGTAAAGAGACCGCCGACACCAATGCCGAGTACTTTTTTTACCCACGCGCTGGCTTTGGCGATTGGCCGCACGCACTGGCCGAAGGGATTCGGGCGCACGGAGGCAAAGTGCTGACCTCTGTCGCCGTGCAAGGATTGGAATTGGAGGACGGGAAGCTGGCCTCGGTGTTGACTCAGTACCAGGGCGAAACGAAGCGCTTCGACTGCGATTATCTAATTTCGTCCCTGCCGTTGGCCATGCTGGGGCGGATGGTCTTCGGTGATAAAGATCCGGAATTTGATCGCGCAATCGAAGGATTGCAGTTCCGCCATCTTCTTTTGGTCTATATTTCTGTGAAGCGTCCACTAGTGTTGGAGGACCAATGGATCTTCTTTCCCCAACGCAACGTGGTGTTTAGCCGCCTCTTCGAGCAAAAACAGATGAATCCTGAATTGGGCCCAGCTAATCGCACGGTGATCACCGCCGACTTCACTGCGGACGACGGCAGTGAGTTATGGAAGGGCAGCGATGAATTGCTGGTTGGCCGGGTGGTGGAAGGCCTGGCGCAAACGGGGCTGGTCAAACCCGAGGAAGTCCTGAGTAGTCTGGTGATCCGGCGGCGTAATTTTTACCCGCGCTACGATTTGGACTATGCTAGAAAGATGAAGCTGGTCAGCGACAAACTGCGCCAGGTGCCAAATTTACTCACCACGGGGCGCATCGGCATGTACAACTACAACAACTCCGACCATTGCGCCGATATGGGGCGCTTTATTGCGGAACACCTGGCGGCGGGGGAAGCGCCGCCCGAGATCTGGCGCGCCCTGGAAAGCCGGGTGGCGGATTACAAGATCGTGGATTAGTAAGCCGGACGTATGGTGGCCAGGATATTGAACCTGTTTTGGCGTATTAACTTTTCATTATCGGCCATCTTCGGTTGGGTCTGCCTGGCCTGGTTGCTCAGCGCTCCCAGCGAATCCGCGAGTGCGATCCTGCTTGGTTACTCACTGGAACGCATCGCTCTGGCTGTCTTGATACTTATTCCAGCATTCGCACTTAGTTTCGGGACCGTGCAGGCATGGCGGGATGGTCCTTGGTCGAGACGGGTCGATCGTTCAGTTAGATTATTGGCCGCCAAACGGTGGATGATCTGGTTTGTTCTGGGGCTTGGCCTTTCGATTTTGGTGGTGTGTTGGGTTTTATTTTTCCTTCCCCAGGCGCGGGCCGTCCTTTTCTTTGGGTCATTCTCTTTATACATCGAACGGACAAAGCCCCTGTTGTTTTATGCAGTTTTACTCAGTCTTCTGTGGCTACCCCAGTTTATGTTCATCCAATTTGGAATCGATACTAAGAGTTCGGCGGCCGAGGTCGGAACGTTGCGACTGGGTCTTGCCATCCTGCTCTTGCTTCTGGGCTGCGCGGCGGGCATCGGCCTGACCGGCCTCGGATTAGGTTTCGACGCCACGATATGGAATGCGCCAGGCGCCCCGGTATTAAGCAGCCAGGTATTCCTGGGTTTGCTGCTTGCGCTGCTTGCGCTTACTCTTGGGTTCGCTTTGCGCCGCTGGTGGCAAAAGCGAAAAGGAGTCCTTTCCGAAGTCTGGGTTGACCTCGCCTTGGCGGGCCTCGTTTGGTTGCTGGCTGCTCTCCTGTGGCTCGGGCAACCTGCCGCTCCCACCTATTACAGCTCCCCACCCCTCCCTCCCAATAACCAAAGTTATCCACTATCGGACGCGTTCAATCATGATGTGATCGCAAATAATGTGCTGATTGGCGAGGGGTTCAGCTTTGGCGGCCAGGTGGCGATCCGCAGGCCAACTTACGTGCTCGTTTTGGCCGGCTGGGAAGCATTGCTTGGCGCCGATTACGACGCCGTGGTGGCGGCCCAAGTGCTGGTGTTGGCCCTCTTCCCCGCGCTGTTGTATTTGCTCGGCGCCAAGCTGCACAGTCGTCTTTCCGGTTTGTTGCTGGCCGCCCTGATCACATTTAGGGAGTCCAACTCGATTGCCCTTGGGGATGTGATCAACACCTCCCATGCAAAATTATTGATGGTCGATCTGCCCGCCGCCCTGATGATGGCGGCCGTGGCGCTGGCGGTGGTCGCTTGGTTACGCGGGCGGGCGGGAAATCTGCTATGGGCTGTGCTAGTGGGCGGCTTGCTGGGCTGGGCTATCCTGCTACGCTCCCAGAGCCTGACCCTACTGCCATTCATAGCCTTGCTCGCCCTACTGGTGTGGGGTTGGCGGGCGGCTTGGCGGCCAGTGCTGTTGTTTGCCCTCGGTACCCTGGTCGTCGCTTCCCCCTGGATCTTACGCAATCGGGCGCTCACGGGGCAATGGGTGATCGAAGATGCCGTGGTTTCCGGGTTCCTGGCCAACCGCTACAGCTTCACTCCGGGCACCTTTGTCCTGCCCTTTTTGCCCGGAGAAAGCGAGGGAGAATATTACGCACGCCAAATGGGCCAGGTACGCCAGTTTGTATTCCAAAACCCGGGTTATGTGGCCGGTTTTGTGGCGGATAACTTTGTGCGTAACCAGATGCTTAACTTCATGACCATGCCGCTTTCTTTGCAGTTGCGCGACGCGGAATCTCACGTGCGTGATTTGCCCTACTGGCCGAGTTGGCAGGGGGGGCTGGACCCTGAATCTTATCTACCGGTGCTGGTCGGCTTATTTTTGGTGGGCCTGGGATTGGCGGTGGCCTGGAAGCAAGCCGGCTGGGTGGCGCTGGCGCCCTTATCTATCAACCTGGGTTTTACTGCCAATCTGGCTTTGGCCCGCGTCTCGGGTTG
>Ga0209342_10001335_pt1 | contig 27753 bp, 23 predicted proteins | sample RifCSP16_2_FD_184023 | JGI IMG/M metagenome (GOLD analysis project Ga0209342, IMG submission 184023) | Soil microbial communities from Rifle, Colorado - Rifle CSP2_sed 16_2 (SPAdes) (version 2) | ecosystem: Environmental > Terrestrial > Deep subsurface > Rock core/Sediment | place: Rifle...
GGGAGCCAGATAGATTCGTGGCCCCTACAGTGACCCCACCGGCGTCCCTGACGGCGTGGGCCGTGGAAGCGCGATCGAGCTTTCGACCGCTGTAACTGTCGAGCAGATAGCTTTTCAAAACACCGTCCTTCACCAGCTCCACACGCCGAGTCCCGAGCCCCTCCCCGTCAAACGGTCGAGAGCCGAGCCCACACCGGCGCGCGCCGTCATCGACGATTGTCACGGAGGGGGACGCGATGTTTTCTCCGATCCGATCAACCAGAAACGAGGCGCGGCGATACAGGCTCGGGCCCGACGCGGCGACCGCCAGCGCATGGACCAGGCTCCCAGCGCTCTCGGGGTCGAAGATGACGGGAACCTCGCAGGTCTTCACCTTCCGTGCCCCTAGCCGCTTGAGGGCGCGGTTCGCGGCGATCCGCCCGATTGTTTCGGGAGGCTCCAGGCGATGGCGCTTCCGACTCAGGCTGTACCACGAATCGCGCTGCATCTGGCCATCCGCAACGGCCACAGGGGCGACGGTGAGTGAGAAGAGCGATGTCAGGTACCGACCACTCCAGCCGAGCGATGACGCGTAGGCCAGCTCGGCCTGTCGCTCAAAGAACTCGGCGCCTTCGGAGTTCATGATTCGAGAGTCGCTCTCGAGCGCAGCCGCCTCCGCGCGCTTCGCGAGATCGATCTTTTGCTCCGGGGTGAGCCGGTGCCCATCAGGGTCTGCGAGATCGAGATCAGGCACCTCCTTCGCAAGCTCGTCAAAAGCTGGAAGGCCGGCCATAGGATCCTCGGAAGTCACCCGCGAGAGCCCAACCGCTTCATCGACCAGCTGATCGAGTGAAGCCCTGGAGAGGTCTGATGTCGAAGCTGACGCGGCAGCCCTGCTTTTGAAGACCCTGAGAGAAAGGCGCTGCTCCCGCGCGTGCTTCACGGTCTCAACTTGGCCCAGGCGAACCTGAACTGTTGAGTGCTCCTCCTGGATCAAAAACGCATCAGCCGCCGTAGCGCCCCGGGCGCCCGCGCGACGCAACAGATCAGTCAGCAAATCATCCATCCTGATCCCAACCCCGAATCCCGAACCCCGAATCTACGACGTCCTCGTGCCACCAACCGTGATCCCGTCAACCCGAATCGTCGGCAACCCAACACCGACCGGCACGGACTGGCCATCCTTGCCGCACGTGCCCACGCCCTCGTCCAGCTTGAGGTCGTGTCCGACCCGGCTCACCCGCGTGAGCACGTCCGGGCCGTTGCCGATCAGCGTGGCGCCCCTGACCGGCGTCGTGATCTTTCCGTCCTCGATCAGATAGGCCTCGCTCGCAGAGAAGACGAACTTCCCGTTCGTGATGTCCACCTGACCGCCACCGAACGCGGCCGCGTACAGGCCATACGGGACCGATCGAATGATCTCTTCCGGGTCATCCTCGCCCGCGAGCATGAACGTGTTGGTCATCCGCGGCATGGGCGGATGCGCAAAGCTCTCACGCCGGCCGTTGCCGGTGAGGGGCATCCCCATGAGCCGCGCGTTCAGTCGGTCCTGCATGTATCCCTGCAAGATGCCGTTCTCGATCAAGACTGTCCGGCCAGTGGGTGTCCCTTCGTCATCCACGTTGAGCGAGCCTCGGCGGCTTGGGATCGTGCCGTCGTCAACCACAGTCACCAGCTCAGACGCCACCCGCTCGCCGAGCCGGCCTGAGAACGCCGAGACTTTCTTTCGATTGAAGTCTCCTTCGAGCCCGTGACCGATCGCCTCATGCAAGAGAATCCCGGGCCATCCGGCGCCGAGCACTACGGTCAGAAACCCCGCGGGCGCATCCACCGCGGAAAGCTTCAGAATTGCCTGGCGGACCGCTTCCCGCGTGTAGAAGCTCCAACGATCGTTCTCTTTGAAGAAGTCAAAGGCAACTCTGCCACCTCCGCCGAAGCTGCCCACCTCGCGCCGACCCTCACCTTCCGCGATCACTGTCACATTCAGACGGGCGAGCGGTCGGATGTCACCGACCATCCAACCCGACGAGGTCGCAATAAAGATCACCTGCTCCTCGCTCGTAAAGCTCGCAATCACCTGGCGCACGCGCGCGTCAAGAGACCGAGCGAGGCGATCGATCTGATACAGCAATTCGCCCTTCTCAGGAACCGGCTGCGCAATCGGCGGCACGGGAACCCGGTAGAGGTCGTGCGGCGCGCCCTGAGGTCGAACCGGAACAGTCGCGGACTGGCCGCCCGTGTCAGCGATCGCCCGCGCCTGTTTCGCGGCCTCCTCCAAGTTTGTAAGGGAGACCTCATCGGTATAAGCGTAGCCCGTGCGCTCCTCGGCCTGAGCCCTGACCCCCGCTCCCTGGCTGACATGGCGCGACGCTTTCTTGAGCACAGATTCCTCGAGCGCCAACTCTTCAGAGATCCGGTACTCGAAGTAGAGATCGCCGTCATCCACGCGGCCTTTGAGGGCGCTCCCGAGGAGTTGATCCAGCTTGGAGGAGGTAAGACCAAATCGGTCAGCAAAAAACTGCTGTGGCCGTGCAAGAGCTTCTGGCATTTCCCCTCCTACGTATTGTGCGCGCCGCAATAATTTTGATAGGCTCCCGTCAGGTGAGCGTCGACGGGAGTTTCATCTTATCATGCGTCCCAACACCCCACCAATTTTTGGGTTGGCCGACGGTCGAGCCACATACCGCATGAACTTTCTATTCAATTAATTCTTTAAACGTCGTTCATAACTGTACGTAATGTCAGATACGTATCCATAAGCATAGGAGGCCCTGGCCGTCGACCAGGCACCGCCTCACAACCTGAACGATCGGGATAAGTTAAACTGAGCCAGGGGAGGATTTATGCCACCACGCCCTCAAGCCATAATTTTCGACGCGTACGGCACGCTCTTCGACGTTCATTCAGTCGTGGACGCAGGCCGCGCGATCACAGCCGAGCCTCAAACGCTCTCCGCGCTGTGGCGGCAGAAACAGCTCGAATACACCTGGCTCAGGTCACTCATGGGGCGGTACGAAGATTTCTGGTCGGTGACCGAGTCCGCGCTTCACTTCGCGCTCCAACGCCTCGGGATTCACGCCAGCGAGGAGCAGATCAAGAGTTTGATGAGCGCCTATCTGTCACTGAAGCCATTCCCTGAAGTCAAGCTGGCGCTCGAACGGCTGAACGGCATCCCGCTCGGGATCCTCTCGAACGGCTCTCCTCGCATGCTGGATGCCGCTGTCCGAGCCAACGGTCTCGACGGACTGTTCCGTCACGTTCTCTCTGTTGACGCAGTGAAAATCTACAAGCCGTCGCCGCGCGTGTACGATCTCGGCAGGGTCGCTTTCGGACTCAATGCATCATCGATCCTCTTCGTGTCCGGCAATGGGTGGGACATCACGGGCGCCAAGGCGTTCGGCTATCAGACGTGCTGGTGCAACCGCGCGAAAGCCCCTATGGAGGCCCTCGGCGCGACGACCGATTACGAAGTGGAGCGGCTGGATCAGATTCCCGAAAAGGTCGGGCTCTAGCGCCAGGCGCGGCGCTCGTCTACTTTCCTTGCGAGTCGAGATATCCTTGAATGATCTCGTGCAGCGTCCGAAGGCCTTGCAAAATTGAAGGCCCTGGTGAAAGGATATCAGCGGAGTCGATCTGATAGAGGTGACTCTCACTGACCGCTGCCACGCGATCCCATCCCGGGCGTTCCCGAATCCGGTCGACATTCACCTTCTTCCCGCACCAGGACGCGATGATGATCTGGGGATTCCGCCTGACGACCTCCCCCGGATCGACGATCCGATCCTTGGCATTTCCTTTGAGGCGAAGCTCGGGGAAGATGTCCACTCCTCCTGCCGCCTCGATCAGCTCCGACACCCAGCAAATAGCGCTGATTAGCGGATCATCCCATTCCTCGAAGTAGACTCGGGGCCGGTCAGGCCAGACGCTGCTGAACTCGCGGACCTGGCGGATCTCATCCTGCATGTCGTGAATCAGGCCACGCGCCTCCCGTTCCCTCCCGACCACCCCCCCGATCATCAGGATGGCCTGGAAGATCTCCTGGACGCTCCGCTGGTTGGTCACCAGAACCGTCATTCCGTGACCGATGAGATCGCGCGCGATCGCTTTCTGGAGGTCAGAGAACCCCAGCACCAGATCAGGCTGGCACCCGAGAATTTTCTCGAGCTTGAACGTCGTGAACCCGCCGACCCTTGCTTTGGGGCGAGCTTCGGAGAGCGCGGTCGCGCCCGAAACGCCCACCACGCGGTCCCCCGCCCCGAGCGCGAAGACGATCTCAGTCGTCTCTGCGGTCAGACAAACGATCCGCTCCGGATACTTTACCGTGTGAGCCCCATGCATCACGTCCCCATCTTACCAAGCGGCGAGCGGCATGAGGCAGTGCCCTGAGTCAGACACCGAGGCGCCCGAGCGCACTGTCAGGTCGAGTCTTGACTTCCGCGCTCGAAGCGAATGAGGCGAGTTGCCCAGCCCGAAAGAAATGTCTCCCGGCGTGCTCTTATGAGGCTGAGTGATCTTCGTACCTCGCCGGGTCCTGATCAAAGATTTCCTTGCAGTTGAGGCAGCAGAAGTAGAAGCGCCGGCCGGCCACCTCCGATAGATAGCGGGCCGAGGCGATCTCCACGAGCATCCCGCAGATCGGGTCCGTCGCCTCACGGGCTTCCTCGAGATGAGAAGCGTCCTTCCACTCGCTCTTCTGGCTTCTCGACACTTGAATGATCTCGGCCAGAATGCTGACCGCGATCTCCTCTGGCGTGACGGCGCCGATGTCAAGCCCGGCAGGGGCCTTGAGCCTGCCGAGCCGCTCCGCCGGGACACCGCTCCTTCGCAACGATTCGACGACAGCGGCGGCCCGCTTCCGGCTCGCAACGAAGCTGACGTAGCCAACCTCGCTCCAGAGCGCCTGAGTCAGGGCCTCCTCATCGAACGTCCCATGGCTCGCCACAACGATGAAACTTCGCGGGGTGAAGCGGCGCTGCAAGAGGCGATCGACATCTGCCTGAGACGCCGCTTGGAGCACGTTGAACTCCATCGCCGTGCCCAGCTTCTCCAGGGTCTCCACCACCGGCCCGCGGCCGAAGAGGAGAAGCTCGGGCCTCGGCAGCACGGGCTCGATGTAAATCTCAAGCGTCCCCCCGCTATGGCACCGCATCGGGTACTCGAGCATTCCTTCGCGCATCTCACCGCCGCCTTCACCGGTGAGCGCGAGAAAACGAGGCTGCGCGTCCCCAAGCGCCTTTATCGCTTCCCTCACGACCACAGGCTCGGCGCACGCGCCTCCGACCCACCCCACCAGCGTGCCGTCTTTCCTGATCAGCGCCTTAGAGCCGGGCTTGGCTGAGGTGGGTCGCTCGCAGCGGACCACAGTCGCTATCACAAACGGCTCGCCGGCTTGCCGAAGCTCGAGGGCAAGAGCAAAAAGATCGGTCATAATGTTGGCTATCAGCGGTCAGCTCGAAGAAGTCTTTCCAAGCTGACGGCTGATCGCTGACTGCTTCTTATTCCGTCACGCCCTTCTCTCGAAGAAGCTTCCAGACCTTGGCCGGTGTGATTGGAATGTCGACGTGGCGCACGCCGAGATGCCAGAGCGCATCGACCACCGCATTGGCAATGGCTGCAGGAGCGCCAACCGTGGCTGACTCGCCCACGCCTTTTGCGCCCAGCGGATGATGAGGCGACGGCGTGCAGGTCTTGTCGGTCTCCCACTTCGGCGTCTCCACCGCGGTCGGCAGGAGGTAGTCGATGAAGCTCCCACCCTGGATGTTGCCCAGCTCGTCGTATGAGATCTCCTCGTAGAGCGCAGGCGCAAGCCCCATGGTGAGCCCGCCGTGAATCTGTCCCTCGACGATCATCGGGTTAATGATGTTGCCGCAGTCATCCACCGCGACGAAGCGCCGGACCTTTACCTCGCCGGTCCCTTTGTCAATGTCAACCACGCAGATATAACTTCCAAATGGGAACGTGAGGTTGGGCGGATCGTAGTAGCTTACCGCCTCAAGCCCGGCCTCCATCCCTTGAGGGTGATTGGTGTACGCCGCAAAGGCGATCTCCTGGATCGTCTTCGCTCGGTTGGGCGCGCCCTTCACAGAGAACTTGCCCGGCTCCCACACGAGATCCTCTTCGTGAGCCTCAAGAAGGTACGCGGCAATCTTTCTCGCCTTGTCTTGGATCTTTCGCGCCGCCATAGCCGCGGCCGCGCCAGCCACAGGCGTCGAGCGGCTGGCATAAGTGCCGAGCCCATACGGCGCGGTGTCGGTGTCACCTTCCTCAATCTGAATATCGGCCGCTGGGATTCCCAGCTCCTCGGCCAAGATCTGAGCGTACGTGGTCTCGTGCCCCTGTCCTTGAGACTTGGTCCCAAAGCGCGCGATGGCTTTACCAGTGGGATGAATTCGAATCTCGCAGCTATCGAACATCTTGAGCCCGAGGATATCGAAGTGCTTGGACGGTCCCGCGCCGACGATTTCGGTAAAGCTGGAGATCCCGATCCCCATCAGCTCGCCACGCTTCCGCTTCTCGGCTTGCTCGCGCCGTAGCTCGGCGTACCCGATCTTCTCCATCGCTTTCTGGAGCGCGCCGGCATAGTTGCCGCTGTCGTACTCCCACCCGAGCGCTGACTTGTAAGGGAACTGCTCAGGCTTGATGAAGTTCTTGAGCCTAAACTCTGCGGGGTCCATCCCCAGCTCGTGGGCCATGAGATCTGCCATCCGCTCGATCGTGTGCACCGCTTCGGTCACGCGGAACGAGCAGCGGTACGCGATCCCTCCCGGAGGCTTGTTCGTGTAGACGCCGTCCACTTCGACGTGGGCCGCTTTGAAGTCATACGAGCCGGTGCAGATGTGGAAGAGCCCGGCCGGGAACTTCGAGGGATTGGCAGCGGCATCGGCGTAGCCGTGGTCAGCGATCGTCTTGATCTTGAGCGCGGTGAGCGTGCCGTCCTTCTTCGCCGCCAGCTCGGCGGCGATGTGGTAGTCGCGGGCGAACGAATCGGCCTGCAGGTTCTCCATCCGGTCCTCGATCCACTTGACGGGCTTGCCGGTGAGCACGGACGCGGCAACCGCGATCACGTAGCCCGGATACACCGGCACCTTTCCTCCGAAGCCGCCGCCGATATCGGGAGAAATGATCCGGATCTTGTGTTCCGCGAGGCCGACGTGACCTGCCACCAGCGCGAACACTGTGCGGATCGCATGAGGAGCTTGAGTCGTCATCCAGACCGTGAGCTTTCCATTCACCTTGTCGAAGTGCGCAACGCATCCACAGGTCTCAATCGAAGCCACGTGGATCCGGGGAAGGTATATCTCCTGCTTGACGGTGACGTCGGCGTCGCGGAAGGCGCGATCGGTCGAGTCCTTGTTACCCCACTCCCAGTGCCAGATGTGGTTATCCTTCTTGTCCTTCTTATCGGTGCGGAGCACCGGAGCGTCGGGCCGAAGCGCCTTCTTCGGATCCACGACGACGGGAAGCGGCTCGTACTCCACCTCGACGGCCGCGGCCCCATCGGCGGCAGCGTAACGGCTCGTGGCCAGCACAGCCGCCACCTCCTGGGCCTGATACATCACCTTTTCCACCGGGAGGACCATCTGCGTGTCGGACATCAGGGTCGGCATCCAGTGAAGGTTGTACTTGGCGAGGTCCTGCCCGGTGATGACGGCCGCCACTCCGGGGGTCGCGAGCGCCTTCGAGCTATCGATCTTTTTGATCTTGGCGTGTGCGTAGGGGCTCCTGACGATGTCGAGATAGAGCATGCCCGGGAGCTGGACATCGTCGACGTAGTTTCCCTTGCCCCGGATAAAGCGCGGGTCCTCCTTGCGCTTGATCGAATGCCCCATCCCTCCGATTTCTGGTGAGGTCCTGAGCGCCATCATGACCCTCCCTGCCGCGCCTTGTTCGCGGCGTACTGGATCGCTTTCACGATGTTCACGTAGCCGGTGCACCGGCAGAGGTTCCCGGAGATCGCCCATCGGATCTCCTCCTCTGACGGGTCAGGGTTCTTCTGGAGAAATGCGTAGCTTGTCATCAGCATGCCGGGCGTGCAATAGCCGCACTGAAGACCATGCTCCGCCATGAATCCTTCTTGGACCGGATGCAGCATGCCGTCAAGCTCCAGGCCCTCAACCGTCATGATCTCCTTGCCGGTGGCCTGAACAGCGAAGAGCGTGCACGACTTGACCGGCCGCCCATCGAGCAGGACCGTGCAAGCCCCGCAATGGGTGGTGTCACAGCCGATGTGGGTGCCTGTCAGCCTCAGCACCTCTCGAATCAAATGCACGAGCAGGAGCCTGGGCTCCACGTCGACTTGGTGCTTCTCGCCATTGATGCTGACTTGGATCTGCATACCCCTACCTCCCCTGCGTCGCGCGCTCGACTGCTTTCTTGAGCGCGCGCGTTGTCAACACTCTCACCAGATCGCGCTTGTACTCGGCGGGTCCCCGAAGGTCATCGCTAGGCCGCGATTCTTGGGCCGCCAGTTGAGCCGCCTGCTTGATCGCGGCTTCGTCCGGTCGCTTGCCCTGAAGAAACGCTTCCGCTTTCTTCGCCTTTATGGGCGTGGAGCCGACATTTGTCAGGCCGATCCCCACCCGCTCACAGACACCGGCCGCGCTCAGGCTGATCTGGGCTGCCACCGCAGCGGTGGCGAAGTCTCCGACCTTGCGCTCGAGCTTCAGATACGCGCCGCCGCTTCGGGGAGGAGGAACCGGAATTCGGATTTCGGTGAGGATCTCGCCTTGCTTGAGCGCGGTGGTAAACGGGCCGGTAAAGAACGCCGCGACCCCGATGCGGCGCGAGCCTGCGTTTCCAACCGCCACGACTTCCGCGTCCAACGCGAGCATCGTGGCGGGGTGGTCGTTGGCGGGATCGCCGTGGGCCAGATTGCCACAAACCGTGGCCAGGTTCCTCACCAATGGATCGGCAATAACCTTGCTCGTGTCGTAAAGAATCGGGTACTTAGTTCGAATCAGCTCCGATTCCTCTAGATCTGATTCTCGACTGAGCGCGCCGATCCTTAGAAAGCCGTCGGCTTCCTCGAGGTACGACAGTCCGGAAATGCGATTGATGTCGATAAGATGCGTTGGAGCAGCGAGCCTCAGTTTCATCAACGGGATGAGACTTTGGCCTCCGGAAAGGATTTTCGCATCTTCTCCGAGCCCGGTAAGGAGGCTGGTCGCTTCTTGGATCGAGGTCGGGGCGTGGTATTCAAAGGTGGCCGGGATCATAAGCACCTCTTCCGGGGCTTACCCGTTCCGAACAGGAAATTTGAAAGGACTAGCCAGGGACCCGCTTATGCCTTCGGCGGTTACCCTAAAAGGGAGCGGCTGGTTCGTCAAGCGAAATTTCTCCCAGGGCTGACGGCTGAAAGCTGATTGCTGAATGCTGCCAAGTCCGGGCGCGGGCTGTGCCCGCGCATAGCCCATTGCGGCGAGGCATCGGAAGGGGGGTGGAATCCCCCTCCGAGCTTCTATAGATGCAGGTGCCGGGCGAGGTTCCGGAGGCTCGCCAGATTGTGGGCCGGGGCGAACGTGTCGAGGTACGGGAGCGCGGTGGACATCCCGCGGGTCAACGGCTCATAGTTCGAGCTCCCCAGCAGCGGGTTCAGCCAGATCAGCCGCCCGGCGCGACGCCGGATCTGTCGAAGCTCTCGCTCCAAGAGCGCAGGCTCACCCGTGTCCCAGCCATCAGAGAGGATCAGGACGATGGTCCGTCGATCCAGCAAGCGCGCCCCGTGCTCGCGATTGAAAGTGGCCAGGCTCTCTCCGATCTTCGTTCCCCCCGACCAGTCACGCACCGCGCGGAGATTCCTGAGCGCCCACAGATACGAGCGGCCCCGAAGGTGGGGGGTGATGTGCGTCAGACGCGTGCTGAAGGCGAACGTCTCAACGCGGCCGAACGCGTGCTGGAGCGCGAAGAGGAACTGGAGGAGAAACCGGCTGTAGAGATCCATGGAGCCTGAGACATCGCAGAGCACGACAAGCCGGATCTTTTGGCGCTTCCGCTCCCGAAAGCTGAGATCAATCATCTCCCCTCTCGTGAGGTTGCGGCGCATGGTCCGTCTCAGATCGACGCGCCCGCGCTTCGTCGTTGGCCGGCGGCGGCGGGAGAGGCGGGAGGCAAGCTTTCGGGCGATCTGAACGACCAGGCGCACGATCTCGTCGAGCTGATCCGGCGTGAATGTCGAGAAGTCTTTTTCGAGGAATGCTTCCCGATCGCTCACACTCGGCATCCCTGTGGGCTCGGTGTCGGCTTCCGGCTCCCCCAGCCACTCCTGAAGGGCTAACACCTGAGCCTTCTGGGGGAGTCCCCCCTGAGGCTCTGAGTCATCGGATGACTCAGCGGGGGAGACAGGCCCCCCCAAAAACTCCGGCGGCGTTGAATTGGCGAGGCTCCAGAACTCGGCAAAGAGCCGATCAAAGATGGGAATGTCTTCCGGTCCCGCGGTGAGCACCGCGCGCAACCCCCAGTAGACCTCATTGCGGTCACCGAGGTCAAGGCACCCGAGCGCGCGCAGCGCGTCAACACTCTCGGAGGGGGTGACGCCAACGCCTTCGGCGCGAAGCAGGCGGCAGAATTTGATCACCGCGTTGGCGAGATTTCGTCCGGCCACGTCAAGCTATCGTTGGGATCCCCGTGAGCGACCCCAGGCCGCTCGTGGCCAGCGTGGACTGCACGCGCTTCACGTCATCCACATCCTTCACGAAACAGCCGATGGTCTCTCGCACCAGCTCCTCGTCCAGATGGTCGGCGTGCAGCGAGACCAAGGCATTGGCCCAGTCCAGGGTCTCGGCCACGCCCGGCACCTTTGAGAGCTTCATCTGACGGAGCGCCTGAACGACCCGCGTCACCTCTGACGCCAAGCCCGCGTTGATGCCGGGCACTTTCGTGTGAACGATCTGCAGCTCTTTTTCAAGCGTCGGGTAATCGATCCAGAGGTAGAGGCAGCGACGTCTCAGCGCGTCGGAGAGCTCGCGGATCCGGTTCGAGGTAATCACGACGTACGGATAATGTTGGGCTTTGATTGTCCCGATCTCGGGGATCGTCACCTGAAAGTCGGACAGCACTTCCAGGAGGAAGGCCTCGAACTCTTCGTCCGAGCGATCGCATTCGTCTATGAGGAGCACCGGGGGCTGGCCATCCTGGCTGATCGCCTGCAAGAGCGGCCGCTTCAGAAGAAACGGCTCCGAGAAGATCACCGCCTCCTTCTCGTCCGCGGAGCCTTGGTTCGTCTCTTCCAGCTTGATCCGCAAAAGCTGCTTCGGGTAGTTCCACTCGTAGAGCGCGGTGGAGGCGTCCAGCCCCTCATAACATTGCAAGCGGATCAGGTTGGTTCCGAGCATCCTCGCCATCACCTTGGCGACTTCGGTCTTCCCCACCCCGGCCGGCCCCTCAATCAGGAGCGGCTTCTTGAGGGTCATCGCAAGATAGACCGAGGTGGCGACGGGGGCGTCCGTAATGTAGCTCGCCTCCTCCATCATTGCCTGGATCTTCCTGATCTCTTCTCGCATGCGCGACTTATCTCCGCTGATTAGTGTACAACAACTTGACGAAACGCCCTACAGCTCGGCTTCCCTGCACTCTCTCTTCGCACGACAGGCTGCCGGAACGCGGTGATGAGGCATACGTGTCAGGATAAAGGGGGCTGGAACTCTTTCGCGATTGCGTTGTAGTCTTCCAAGGTGTCCACGTCAGCGGGCATGGCGAGATCGAAGGGCACCTGAATGACGTGCGTGCGCTCCCTCTCAATCAGAGACTTCGCCCCCTCATCCCCCTCGAGCCTCAGCAACCCTGGAAAGATCTGAGAGGCGAAGAGCACCGGGTTCCCTTGAGTGCCTCGATAGACCGGCGCGACGATCAGCATCCCGGTTTTCCTGAAGATGTCGATGAGGCGTGGGATCACTTCTTTCGGGATCGCCGGCTGGTCACCCAGCACGATCAGCGCACCAGTCGTGCCGTGCAGAAGCGCGTTGACCCCGGCTTTGATCGAACTTGCCTGACCCGCCTCGGGGTTCGCGTTCACACAAAAACGAACCGGGAGGCCTGTTAACGCCTCCCTGATCTTTTCACCCTCATGCCCAAGAACAACGAGGAGGTCCTGAACACCGCCTGCTCGAACCCGCTCAACGCTCCACCGGATCACCGGCTTGCCCGCCACCTCAAGCAGGAGCTTGGGCTGCCCCATCCTGCTTGAGAGGCCGGCGGCGAGGACGATTCCCGCTATCACCGGCCCATGCGCGCCTCGATTCGTTCCACACGAGATCGAAGGTCGCCTACTTCTCCTTCAAGAGACCGAACTCGCCGATCAAGCTCAGCATACGAGAACTTGATCATGGCCTTCACTTCCTGAAACTCAGCTCTAACTTCCTGGCGGAACTCCTGCATCTCACGTTTAAACTCTTCACGGAGCGCCTCATGGCCTTCAGCCAACGCCCGGATGTCTGAGCGCACTCCTTCAACAACAACCGCAAAGTGGCGCTTGATCTCCTCGACCGCTGCTTGTTCCACTACGACTTCTTGGCCCGCGCGAGCGCGGCTTCGATGGCGCGTTTCGCGTAGACCTTCGTGATGTGGCGCTTGTACTCGACCGACCCTTGGAGATCCGCCTGGATGTCTATCCCGTCGGCGGCCTTCTCCGAAGCGGCCTGAATCGTCGAGGCATCCAGAGTCTTCCCCTGGAGGGCTGCTTCCACGCCTTTGGCGCGAGTCGCCTTCGGGCCGGCGCCAGTAATTCCGATGCTGGCTTTCTGACACGCGCCCTTCGCGTCGAGCGTGACCACAGCGGCCACGCCAACCACGGCAAAACGCGAGGCCGGATGAGGGAACTTTTTGTACGCCCCGACAGTCCCGCTGGCCGGAGCAGGGATTCTGATCTCGGTCAGGACTTCATCGGGACCGAGCGCCGTGGTCATGACATCCTTGAAGAAGTCATCCACCTTGATCGTCCGCTCGCCTTTCGGGCCCACCGCTTTCAGCTCCGCGCCGAGGGCCAGCACCACCGCGGGATAATCAGCCGCGGGATCAGCATGGGCGAGACTGCCGCCGATGGTTCCCATGTTCCTGACCTGCGGGTCGCCGATCAGAGCAGCCGCTTCTGGAAGGATCGGCAGCTTCTGCTTCAGCAACGAAGAGCTTTCGAGCGCCCAATGGGTGGTGGCCGCGCCGATGACAATGCTGTTGCCGTCCTCGCGGATTCCGGACAGCCCGGGGACTTTTCCAATGTCGATCAGATGCTTGGGCTGGGCCAGTCTCAGCTTCATGGCCGGAATGAGGCTGTGGCCCCCGGCCAGGAGCTTGGCATCGTCTTTCAGACGACCCAGGAGGGCAACCGCGTCCTGCACAGTTGACGCCTTGTGATACTCGAACTGAGCTGGGTACATGGTCCCGTCTCCTCAATTCTTCTTGGAGGCCGCGATGGCCTTCCAGATCTTCTCAGGGGTCAGCGGCATATCAATGTGAGTGACGCCGAACGGCTGGAGCGCGTCGATCACCGCGTTGGCAATGGCCGGCGTGGACGCGATCGTACCGGTCTCCCCGGCCCCTTTCACGCCCAGCGGGTTCACAGGAGAGGGCGTCACCGTCCGGTCAGTTTCGTACGACGGAAGCTGATCCGCTTTCGGAAGCGAATACTCCATCATGGTGCCGGTCAGGAGCTGGCCGTTGTCGTCGTACGCGCCCCATTCCCAAAGCGCCTGCGCCACGCCTTGGGCAATTCCACCGTGCACCATTCCGTCAACGATCATGGGGTTGATCATCTTTCCCACATCGTCCACCGCCACGTATCTCAATATCTTGACGTGTCCCGTTTCAGGATCGATCTCCACAACCGCGATGTGAGCGCCGAACGGGAACGTGAAATTGACCGGGTCGTAAAACGACGTCGCCTCGAGCCCGGGCTCCATCCCTTGCGGAAGATTGTGGGCCAGATAGGCCATCAAGCAGACTTCACCCCAGGCTTTGGCCTTGTCCGGTGAGCCCTTCACGGAGAACTTTCCGTCACTGAAGTTGATGTCCCCTTCCGCGGCTTCGAGCAGATGAGCCGCGATCTTTTTTCCCTTCTCGATAATCTTCTGAACGCTCGTGTGGATCGCGCTTCCGCCCACGCAAGCGGACCGGCTGCCGTACGAGCCCATCCCGAACGGGATCGCGGCAGTGTCGCCGTGGACGATCTCCACGTGCTCATACGGGATCCCCAGCTCGTCAGCCGCGAGCTGGGCAAAGGTCGTCTCATGACCCTGGCCGTGAGAGTGAGAACCTGTGAAGACGGTGACCATTCCGGTCGGATGCACGCGCACCCCCGCGCTCTCCCAAAGACCGGCTTGAGCGCCAAGTTGGCCCGCTACCTGGGAGGGCGCGGGACCGCACGCCTCGAGATACGTGGAGATCCCAACACCGATGTAGCGGCCGGACTTCCGGCCTCTCTCTTGCTCGTCCCTCACCTGTTTGTACCCCACGAGCTCGAGGGCCCGATCGAGAGCCACGGTGTAGTTGCCGCTGTCGTACACAAACGCGACCGGCGTCTGGTATGGGAATTTGTCCGCCGGAATAAGATTGTTTCGCCGGAGCTCGGCCGGGTCAACCTTGAGTGTTTTCGCCGCGAGGTCCATCATCCGCTCGAGAAGGTACGTCGCCTCCGGTCTCCCGGCCCCTCGATACGCATCGACCGGCGCGGTATTCGTGAGGACTCCCCACACCTGGCAGTGGATAGTAGGAATCGTGTAGACCCCGGAAAGGAGCGGGCCGTAGAGGAACGAAGGGACCAGCGGCGCGAACGTGGAGAGGTAGGCGCCGAGGTTCGCGTGAGTCTTCACCCTGAGTCCGATGATCTTGCCGCCCTGGTCGAACGCCATCTCGGCGTCTGTGATGTGATCGCGACCGTGAGCATCAGTCATGAAGCTCTCTCGCCGCTCCGCGGTCCACTTGACCGGCCGGCCCAGCGCTTTCGAGGCCCACGAGACCGCCACTTCCTCGTTATAAACGAAGATCTTTGAGCCGAACCCGCCGCCGACGTCGGGAGCGATCACGCGCATCTTGTGCTCCGGCATGCCCAGGACAAACGCGGCGATGAGCAGCCGATGGACATGCGGGTTCTGAGACGTCACCCAAAGGGTGAGGTCTCCGGTGGCCGGCTGATAGCTCGCCATGCACGCGCGCGGCTCGATCGCGTTCGGGATCAGCCGCTGGTTCACCAGTCGCTGCCTGACCACCGTGGCCGCGCTTTTGAACGCCTCGTCGGTCTTTGCCTTGTCACCAATCGACCAGTCGAAGCTCTGGTTCTCCGGCACATCGTCAAAGAGCTGAGGCGCGCTCTTCGCGTGGGCCTTCTCGCAGTTCACGATGGCTGGGAGCGGCTCGTACTCCACTTCCACCCGGTCAGCGCCGTCCTTGGCGGCGTAGAGACTTTCCGCGATCACGATCGCCACAGGCTCCCCGACGTAACGGACCTTTCCTTGGGCCAGGACGGGGCGAGGCGGAATTTTGATGCCGGGAAGGAGCCAGCCGCAGGGAAGCGGACCGGTCTTCACTTCCTCACCGGTATACACGGCCACGATACCCGGAGCGGACTTGGCCTTCGCTGTGTTGATCCGTTTGATTCTGGCGTGGGCATGGGGGCTCCGGATGAAGGACGCGTAGGTCATTCCCGGCAGCTTCACGTCATCGACATAGTTGCCCTTGCCCGTGATCAGTCGCGGGTCTTCTCGGCGCTTGATTGACGCTCCGAACAGCTTTGTCGCAGTTGCCATGGTCTGCCCCTTTCGTTACTTCTGGGCCATTTTGTCGGCGGCGTATTGGATCGCTTTGACGATGTTGTGGTAGCCGGTGCACCGGCAGAGGTTTCCTTCGAGCTGGTGGCGTATCTCGGCCTCCGAGGGCTTGGGGTAGCGCTGGAGAATCTGCACAGCCGACAGGATCATGCCCGGCGTGCAGTAGCCGCACTGGAGCCCGTGCTTCTCCCAGAACCCCTCTTGAACCGGGTGGAGCTGGCCGTTCCGGGCGAGCCCTTCGATGGTCGTCAGCTCAGCGCCATCGGCCTGCACCGCCAGCAGGGTGCACGACTTCACCGCCATGCCATTCATCATGATCGTGCACGCCCCGCACTGGCTGGTGTCGCAACCGATGTGCGTCCCCGTGAGGCCGACCAGTTCACGGAGATAGTGGACGAGCAAGAGACGGGGTTCGACCTCGTGGCTCTGTGAGACTCCGTTGATCGTCATTCGAATCTTTGACATCGCAGTCACCTCACTTTCAAAACGTTACAAAGAGGTTGCTAAGCAACGTACGGTAGGATCCCTCACAACGGCTCGGTCTTGCTGGCGTTCTGAGAAATCTCCTGCTCCATGGCTGAGAAAAATTGATCGAGGAGCATTCGCGTCGCGCTCCCCAGGAGCCGCTGCCCAACCGCGGCGATCAACCCCCCGACTTGAGTCTCGCCTTTGACCGTGACGAGGGTGTTCCCGCCCTGCTCTTCAAAGGTCAGATGACCCTCACCCCGCACAAATCCCGGCGCGCCGCTCCCCTCAACTTTCAGGGTGTATCCAACTGGGGGGGTTTTCTCGGTGATACCGAGCTTTCCTTTGTAGGTCCCTTTGACCGCGGCGATTCCAACCTTGAGAACAGCCTCGTACTCGTCAGGCCCGATGGGATCGAGCCGCTCGCAGCCCGGAGTACAGCGCGCAAGCACGGCCGGGTCGTTGAACGCGGCCCAGACCCGGTCACGAGGAGCATAGAGGAGGTGGCTGCCTTCGAGATTCATGGTCGCTAGAAGGACGCCAAAACCCTACCCCACCGGACGAAGCGTGTCAAGAGGGCCGGCGGCCGATCGCGACGTTCACTTCGCCGAGCAAGCGTACAGTCCCGTCAGGCGTCGCGTGACGGCGCGCCGCTTCAATGATCGCGGCGATCACCTCGTCCTTGCGCTCGGGGAATTTCGCGAGCGCGAGCCTGACGGGCGCTGACACCGATTGGTTGAAGCGCGCGAACGCCTCGGGAGATGAAAACTCAAACGTGAGCGGTAGCTGCTCCACGCTCACCTCGACGAACCCCGCCTCGTTGAGCCTCCGCGTGAGCAGCATGGGATCAGCCAGAGCGGAGGGACCAGGGGCACCAGGGGGCGGCGGCGGAATTTGAAGGACTCGGTTGACCACGGCGATCCCCACCCCGGCAAGCTGGAACCGCTCCGGCGGCGCTTGCGTCGCGGCGACCATCCGGCCGCCCGGCACGAGCAGATTGCGCATCCGCTCGAGCGCCCTCGGCAGGTCAGGCAAAAACATCAGACCCAGCCGGCAAAGGATCGCGTCGAACTGACGATCGAACGAGAGCGCCTCAGCGTCCATCTCGAGGAACTCGATATTGGCGAGACCGAGGCCGCGCGCTCGCTCGCGCGCGATCTCCAGCATCTCCGGTGCCAGATCTGTTCCTATGACTTGTCCGGCGGGGCCGACCGCGCGCGCCGCGGTGACAGCGGGCTCACCGATGCCAGTGGCCACGTCGAGGACACGCTGGCCGGGCGCGATGCCTGCCAGCGAGACCATGTAATCGCTCAGAGGCTGGGCGCCGCGCTCGAAGATGGCCCAGTGCTCCCGCCATCCTGCGGCGACGCTCCCCCAGCCTTGGCGTTGTTGAGCTTTGTACCGTTGTGGATCGAGGCCCGGCGTGCTCATTCTTCCTCGCTTTGCAATAGGTTCATACCCGTGTACTGCCGGTGATTCTAAAAGCCCGGCAGGCTGCTGAAAAAGGCCCATCTGCGGCGTTGGCTTCGTCGCTCGTCGTTGCAACGTACATCTAAGTACGCCTCACTTCTCGCTTCCTCGCCGCCTTGCATCTGGACCTTTTTGAGCAGCCTGCGGCTCACACGGGTTTTTCACCATCCGCTAGTGCGTCGCGGGCGTCGGACTTGGCTCTATCGAGGACTTCGCGCACAGGGAGCCCTTTGGCCTGAGCGAGACGGCGGACTTCTTCAAACTCGGGCGTGACCGTGATGATCTGGCCGCCAAGTCGTGAGAGCTTGAAGTTCAACGGGCCATACGAGGTCGGCAGGGTGACCAGCTCGCGCGGAAGGATGGTCCGCCGGCATTCGGTCCAGCGTAGCCCTATGGTGGTTGATTCTTGAAAGAGGAGCGTGGCGATGTCCGGTCTTTTTGACGGTGGGCAGAACGCGGTCAGGACCACCCCGGGACGGCTCCGTTTCATGATGACCGGCGTGAGAAATACATCGAGCGCGCCGGCCTCGAAGAGACGGTCGACCAACGGTTCGTAGAGCTGGGGCGACATGTCGTCAATCGTGGTCTCCACCTGAGCGACAATCTCTTCCTCTTCGGGCGCCGGAATCTCCTCTCCCACGACGCAACGGAGGAGGTTCGGGATCGGAAGCTCCATCGTTCCGGCGCCATATCCCACCTGCTGGATTGTCATGGAAGGCATCACCCCGGCTCCGACGGCGAGCGTGGAGAGAATCGCCGCGCCCGTTGGAGTTGTCAGCTCTGCTCTCAAGCCATTATCGAACACCGGGAAGCCCCGGAGCAGCTCTACGGTGCCTGGGCTCGGAACAGGGATTCTGCCGTGAGGCCCGTCAACGTATCCCCCACCCACCGGAAGCGCTGAGACGTGAACAGCGTCCACGCCCAGCAGATGCAGCCCCGCCACGGCGCCCGTGATGTCCACAATGGCGTCAACCGCGCCGACGTCGTGGAAGTGAACGTCTTCAGGTGTCGTGCCATGAACTTTCGCCTCGGCTTCCGCCAACCGCCTGAAAATCCTTAACGCGCCGTCTTTGACCGGCTCCGGAAGCGCGCTCCCCTCGATGAGGCGACAGATTTCAGGTAAGTTCCTCTGCGTCGATCGAGCGGACTGTTGTATTTCCACGTCCACCTTCGTGGCGCGGAAGCCGCCCCTGACGACCTCGCGGGCAGTGAGCCGGTATCCGGAAAGCTCGAGCGTCGCAAGACGGTCCATGAGCGCATCGAGGGAGCACCCCGTGTCCACCAGCGCGCCCAGGATCATGTCGCCGCTCGCCCCGCTCGGGCAATCAAAGTAAGCGAGCTTCATAGCAGGATGTCGGATCTCGGATGTCGGATTTCACTTGGTCGAACTTCTGACATCCATCGCCCGTCATCTGACATCGATCTGCGAACTGACATCTGTCATCCGACCTCTGAGATCCAAGCCTACCGGATCTTCGCGATGAGTTTGTTGATGAGGTTTCCCTGCTGGGCAGCGCCGAAGCCGTTATCGATGTTCACGACGGAGACGCCGGGCGCGCAGGAATTGAGCATGGCCAGCAGCGCTGCGATCCCGCCGAAGCTCGCCCCATACCCTATGCTCGTGGGAACAGCGATGACCGGACGATCAACGAGACCTCCGACCACACTGGGAAGGGCGCCTTCCATTCCCGCAACGACGATCACCACGTTGGCTTCCTGCAGGATCGGATAGTGCTCAAGCACGCGATGGAGTCCCGCCACCCCGACATCGTAGATCCGCTCCACCCGGTTCCCGAGCAGCTCGCAGGTCACCGCAGCCTCTTCGGCAACGGGAGCGTCTGCCGTGCCGGCGCTGAGGACTGAAATCAGCCCAACACCCTCGCGCGGCTCCGGATTCACCGCCACGATCCGCGCGGCAGGATAGTATTCCGCGGGAAGCCCCGCGGCCCTGATTGCCTCAAACACCTCAGGGGTCGCCCGAGTCGCCAGAACGTTGCCATGCGATTGAGCGAGACGCTTGGCAATGGCCACGACCTGTTCGACTCCTTTTCCCTCGCAGAAGATGGCCTCGGCCGCGCCGGTCCGAAGCGCGCGGTGGTGGTCCACCTTGGCGAAGCCCAGATCAGCGAAAGGCAGGCCCTTGAGCTCAGCCAGCGCGTCCTCCACGCTCATCTCGCCGCTGCCAAGCCTTTCCAACAGTCGTCTCAGTCTCCCTTTATCCATGCGCGCTCACTTGAGAATACTGACTTCCATGGCGTCGAAGCCGAAGTCGTGCTCGCGACTTTCGTAGCGTCCACTCTTCCTCACGTAATCCAGATACCCCTTCAGAGGGCGCCGCGCGATGCCTGTGTTGTCCGCGACCACTACCGCGCCACGGCGAAGCTTTGGCTCGAGCTGGCGAAGATAATCCAGATACTCCTCCTTCGCCGCATCGAGAAACGCGAAATCGAATCGGCCCCTAAGCAGCGGGATTACGCGAACCCCGTCGCCGATGACCACGGCAACGCGCTTCCCAAGGCCTGCCTCTTCCACGTTCCTCCTCGTGAAGCCCGCGAACTGCTCGTTCGCTTCAACACAGGTCAAGCGTCCGCCCGGCGGCAGATGGCTCGCGATCAGGATGGCCGAGTAGCCGATGAGCGAGCCGATCTCAATGGCGCGTGAGGGTCGATCACGCTTCAGCAGCCGTCGGAGCAGCCGTCCTTTCTCGCGACCGACGATCGGAATATGCCACTCGGTGACCGCCCGATCCATCAACCGAACCATCCGCTGGGCTTTCCTGGTCATTTTCTTTCTTGGTTAAGCTTTCGCCCGCGATTCATCACGAGTCTTTCGGCCGTCGCCTAACCGATGGCCCTGCTCTCATTGCCGCTGGGAGGTGGAGACTCTATCACCCATCCGGATGACACCCTCTGAGAGCAGTTGAGCCCGAAGCCCTCCGCGGTGAACCAGAGCGCGCCTCACGCCTGGGTTGGACAGCTGTTCAAGATGCTCGCAGGGCTCGCACAGCCGGATGCCCCGCATGGCAACGTCGCCAACCCGGAACTCGTGGCCGACCAGATGGTTGAGGGAAACACCGCGCGTCACGATGTTCCGGCGGCTCTCCCCCGGCTCGACTTCGATCCCGTAGCCGCGCCGCAGCGATTCTATCGCTTCGATCTCGATCAACGTGATCTCGTGGTCCGGCTTCCGCTGCTTCGAGCAGTACGTGCCAACTTGATTGAAATAGCGGTCGCCCTCAAGCCCCTTCCCGGGCACCGCGCGGATCTCTTGCACCGAAACCGCTGACTTGCCGGCTTCCGGCGCGATGTGAATTGAAACGACCTCATCCGGCCTGCTCGTCACGCAGGACTCTCCTACACACGCTCGAGGATCGGGCCGAAGGTGAGGCGGACAGCCCGCTGGAAGAGCGTCTCCGACTCCTTCGGATCACCCAGCCTCCGAGTCTCATAGAAGCGCGTGAACCGCTCGAGGTGTTTCGAGAGCGTGTTGAAGCGCTCCACATACATGCCTCGAAAACTATCGTACGACTCCTCGCCTCTGAGTATTCGACTCAGGATCTGCCAAATCCTCTCGTTTCGCTTGAGGACTTCATGGGCCATTCTCGGAAACGCATTGAACACTGTCATGAGCGTTCGCGACGAGACCAGCTCTGGAACGATCGCTCTCAGCACGGCTTCGCGATATTCCGACAGGCTGGCTCCTCCGGCAAGCCAGCGCGCCACGACGTCCGCGGCCAGCCGCGCGCTCTGCACGCCGTAGGAGATCCCATCCCCGGTCAACGGCTCAATCAGCCCCGCCGCGTCGCCAATGACCAGAACATTCCGATCGACCAGCCTGGTTCGCTCTGTCCAACTCGGGAGCTTGTGCCCCGACACCTGAAGCGCGTCCAGGTCGATCCGCTCGGTCTTTAAGATCCGCTCGTGGCGCAGGAAGTCGGAGAGGTACGGCTTGAGGCGCTTGCTGAACGCAACCGGAGTGCCCGCGCCGATATTCAGGAACTCCCCTTTGGGGAAGATCCACGCGTACCCGCTGGGCAGCGTCCCCCAGTCCACGCGCATAATCTGGTGGTCGACGCGCTCTTCGACGATCCGGTCGCGCGCGATCTCGAATGACAAGCCGGCCTGATTGAAGAACGCCAGCTCATTATTGAGCGCCCGGCGCACCACCCCGTTGGCGCCATCAGCGCCGATCAGCGCCTCGCAGGAGAACGCCCCCGCATCCGTTGACAGCTCCACGCTCCTCTCGGCTCGCTGGACAAAGCCGGTGACCCGGGTCCTCTCAAAGAGCCGGGCTCCCCTTCGCACCGCCTGTTCGATTAAATAACTGTCGAACTCTCGCCGCAACGTGCCGTAGACCACAGGCTCGTGGGAGCGGTTCGTGAATCGATCTCCGAACTGACGGGAAAAGCAGATTCCGTACAAGGAATTCCGGACCACAGGGGTGACATCAAGCGGCAGATGAAGGGGGACCTTGGCCTGGAGCCCTCCCCCGCACGATTTGTCCCGAGGGAAGGCGGCCCGATCGAAGATTGCCACGTCCACGCCGGCGGAGGCCAGCGAGTAAGCGGCGGTTGAACCCGCAGGCCCCCCACCGACCACGATCACGTCAAAATGGTTCTTGGACAACGACGCTCCCCTCCCTGTCGGAACCGGCCCGGACGGCATTTGGAACAATACCACAGACGAGTTTTTTTTTCTTTTTTCCCAGGCCCCTTTGCCTCTATCTTGGAGAGAGTACTCTCACGTAGTGACAATCATGAGGCGACGGCTCTTACTCTTCCTGATTCCTCTGGTGCTTGTGGTCGCCGCGGGTGCGATCGTCACCCCGACGCCACACCTCTCTCCGCCCGACGTGGCTCCATCAGAAACGGAAACAGAAACCACTCTGAAGCCCGGCGACACCCTGGAAGCTGTGCTCATCAGTCATGACATCAGCCGCGCTGAGGCGGCAAAAGTCATCACGGCGCTCAGGAGCAAAATGAACTTGCGAAAGGTCCGGCCGGGTGAGCGCCTGGTTGTCACCCGGGGCGACGCCGGGGAACTCCTTCGTGTCACCTACTGGCGCAATCAGGTCGAGCGGTACGAGATCAGCCACGGGGAAGACGGCTGGCAAGTCAAGCAAGTCTCAAACCCGGTGGAAACGCGGGTGGTGGCGCTGGCGGGCACGCTGGAGGGATCGCTCTTTGAAAGCATGGAGCGGATGGGGGAGGGCCCGACGTTGACCGCGAAACTCGTCAACCTCTTTGAATGGGACTTCGACTTCGCCGCGGATTCACTTGCCGGTGATCGGTTCAGGCTGCTCGCTGAGAAGCGCTTCGTGAACGGGGAGTTCATCGGCTACGGCAACATCCGGATCGCCCAGTACCAGAGCGCGGGACGACGGCTGCTCACCGCCGTGGGCTTTGAAGCGAAAAACGGCGCGCTCCGCTACTTCGACTCGGAGGGCCGGTCAACCCGGAAGATGTTCCTTCGGGCCCCGCTCGATTTCACGCGAATTACGTCGGGGTTCTCTCAGGCCCGGAAGCACCCCATCCTCGGCGGCGTGCGTCCGCATCTCGCCATCGACTACGGCGCCCCCATCGGGACACCGGTGCGATCGGTTGCCGATGGGGTCGTGGTGTTGTCAGGGTGGGATGGAGGAAACGGGATCAGCATCACGCTCCGGCACGCGCGGGGATACAAAACCATGTATAATCACCTCTCCGTCAATCACGTTCGGCGCGGGCAACGGGTGCGCCAGCGCGAGATCATCGGCCGCGTCGGCTCCACCGGTCTGTCCACTGGCCCTCACCTGGACTACCGCGTGACGAAGAACGGCCGCTTCGTGAACCCTCTCGCGGAGAAATTCGTTCCTGGAGAACCCGTGCCCCATGAGAAGTGGAAGGAGTTTCGAGAGCGCCTCAAACTGCTGGTCGAGCAGCTCGACCAGGAGGCGCCGCTTGACGCCCAGGCGCCCAGCGCTCCGCAGCCGAGCTGAGTCACTCGCCTTCGGCACCCCCTGGGAAAGATAGCGCGTCCCTGCCCCTTGCCGGTGTCAGTCGCTTCGTCTATCCTACATCCACATAAAGAAGACGACAGCCAAGAGCTGAACACCGCATGTGGCACCAGCCTGAGCGCTCTTTTCATCCTCCGCGAACGTCCACTCTCGTGGCCGCGCTCGCCGATCCAAAGGTCTACCCTCACCCCGTCGAGCGCGTCGAGCTGATCGAGACGCATATCTCATGGGTCTTCCTCGCAGGTGAGCGCGTCTACAAGATCAAGAAGCCTGTTGATCTCGACTTTCTGGACTTTACGACCTTAGCGCGCCGCCGCTTCTACTGTCATGAAGAGGTCCGGCTCAACCGGCGACTCGCTCCAGACGTTTACCTGGGAGTGGTCGAGCTGAAGGGGTCGCGACACCGGCCTCGATTCGGCGGCCCGGGCCGCACCCTGGAGGTTGCCGTGGAGATGCGCCGCCTCCCTGCCGAGAGGATGCTCGACAGATTGATCCGGGCGAACGCGGCGCCGCCGGATCTTATGGATGCAATCGCAGCGACCCTTGCGGGCTTTCATGCGGCGGCCGCCAGCGGGAAGGAGATCGATGTGTTCGGCGGTACCGGCGTGGTCAGGAAGAACTGGGAAGAGAACTTCACGCAGACCGCCGCGCTCGGTCCTCATCTGCTCCCCCACGACCAGCGGCAGGCCCTCCGGGCCTACGTGGACGCGTTCATCGAGCTCGAGTCCCACCGGTTCGCCGAGCGCGTTCGCTCTGGCAGGATCCGGGACTGCCACGGCGACCTGCAAGCCCAACATGTCTGCTGCACGGAGCCGATCCGGATCTTCGACTGCATCGAGTTCAACCACCGCTTCCGCTTCGGCGACACCGCCAGTGAGATCGCGTTCCTGGCCATGGACCTCGAGCGTCTGGGACGATCCGACTTGACGATCCGGTTTCTGAACAGCTACCTGGAGGAGAGCGGTGACTATGAGGCACTGCCGCTCCTCGACTTTTATCGGGCGTATCGGGCGTTTGTGCGCGGGAAGGTGGTAAGCTTCCAGGTGGCAGATCATCCCGAGCTGGCTGACCAGGTCCGGGCCCTCTTTTCTCTCGCGGCGCGCTATGCCGAGCCCCGCGCTCCGGCCCGCCTCATTGTCATGACCGGTGTCATGGGGAGCGGCAAGAGCACGGCCGCGCGGATGATCGCCGCGCGAATCGGCGCCATTGTGATCCGCACCGACGCGGTCAGAAAGCGCCTCGGCGGACTTTCCGTCCACGAGCGCGCCCTGCACGGGTTCGGCGAGGGCCTCTACACGCCCGAGATGGGACGACAGACGTACGCTGAGACTCTCCGCCTCGCCCGCGAGGGCCTTGTCGCGGGATGGTCCGTCATCGTGGACGGAAGCTTCTCGACGGGAGCCGAGCGGGATGAGGCTCGCGACGTCGCCGATCGCCTGGGTGTCCCGTTCGCTCTGGTCTGGTGCGACGCGCCCGACAGCGAGATCGTCGCGAGGCTCGACCGGCGCCATGGAGACCCGTCCGAAGTCTCTGACGGGCGCTCGGAGCTTTTCTCAGCTCACCGCGCTCGGTACGAGTCCCCGGAGAAGGAACCCGATCTGGTCCGGGTGAATACAACCCAAGGGCCGGACCGAGCCATAGACGATGCGATCCGGCTCCTGCGCGGCAAGTGAACCCATCTGGAACGAGCAGAGGCGCGCTGGATAACAGCGGAGGCTCGATTCATACTACGATCTTGCTGAACACTACAGCAGGATGCTGAAAAACCCCTGCGAGTCGCAGGCTGCTCAAAAAGGCCCAGATGCAAGGCGGCGAGGAAGCGAGGAGTGAGGCGTACTTAGATGTACGTTGCAACGACGAGCGACGAAGCCAACGCCGCAGATGGGCCTTTTTCAGCAGCCTGCCAGGCCAACAGTTTCGCCGAGGAGGCCCGTCATGCAGACTCGAATAGAGACCGATACGATGGGGGCCATCGAGGTCCCGGCTGATCGATACTGGGGCGCCCAAACCCAGCGGTCATTGCAACACTTCCGCATCGGCGACGATCGAATGCCTCGGGAGATGATTCGCGCGCTCGGCATCCTGAAAAAAGCGTGCGCGCTCGTCAACCGGGAGCTGGGGCTTCTCCCTGACGCCAAGGCGCACGCGATCGTTGACGCCGCGGACGAAGTGATCAACGGAACGCTCGATGAGCATTTCCCGCTCGTGGTGTGGCAAACCGGAAGCGGCACCCAGACCAACATGAACGCCAACGAGGTGATCGCCAACCGAGCGAACGAGCTGCTGGGCGGCGAGCGCGGCGCAAAGAAGCCGGTCCACCCCAACGACGACGTGAACAGATGCCAGTCCTCCAATGACACCTTCCCGACCGCCATGCACATCGCAGCGGTGGAACAGCTCAACGGACAGCTCATCCCGGCGCTCCGGCGGCTTCGCGACACGCTTCACGCCAAGGCCCAAGCGTTCGCGGACCTCATCAAGATCGGGCGAACGCATCTTCAGGATGCGGTGCCGCTGACGCTCGGGCAGGAGATCTCCGGATGGGTGAGCCAGCTCGATCACGGCCTCCAGCGCCTCGAGGCCACGCTGCCGCATCTCCACGAGCTGGCCATCGGAGGCACCGCTGTTGGGACGGGGCTGAATGCCCACCCCGAGTTCGCCGCCCGCGCTGCCAGGAAGATCGCCGAGCTGACCGGTCGCCCCTTCGTCTCGGCTGAGAACAAGTTTGAGGCGCTCGCCTCTCACGACGCCCTGGTCGCCACCCACGGCGCGCTCAAGTGTCTTGCGGCCGGGCTCATGAAGATCGCGAATGACGTCCGGTGGCTTGCGTCAGGCCCTCGCTGCGGAATCGGCGAGATCACCATTCCGGAAAACGAGCCGGGCAGCTCCATCATGCCCGGGAAGGTCAACCCCACCCAGTCCGAGGCGTTGCTGATGGTCTGCGCCCAGGTCTTCGGAAACGACGTGGCGGTGAACGTCGGCGGCGGCTCCGGCAACTTCGAGCTGAATGTCTCGAAACCGCTGATCATCCACAACGTGCTTCACTCGATCAGACTCCTGGCCGACGCGTGCGAGTCGTTCGAGGAGCACTGCGCGCGAGGGATCGAGCCGAACCGCGGGCGCGTCCGCGAGCATCTGGAGCGCTCGCTCATGCTGGTGACGGCGCTCGCTCCGATACTCGGCTACGACAAGGCAGCGCAGATCGCCAAGGTCGCGCACCAGGAGGGCCTCACGCTGAGGGAGGCCGCGGTGAAGCTCGGATCTCTCACCGCCGAGGAGTTTGATCGGCATGTGAGACCTGAGCGCATGATTTTTCCCCAACCGTGATCGTCTCGCCCGGAATGACACATCGATCGTGCAAGAGATGCGGCCGCGATCATTTCATCATGCAGAGTTCTCGACCTCGGCAAGCCACGGGGGCGACATGCCGGCGGCCCTCATCGTCTTCACCACTCGCGCGGGTGTGCCAAGGTCAGACCACATGAGGGCCGGAAGCCTGGTGGCCGCCAGAAATGGAGGACAGTGCTCCAGAATGCCGCGGGAGAAGTTCGCGGACGGCGCAAACGCGTAGGCCTGCGCGATCGCCCAGGACTCGGCCTCGGTCCCGGAAAACGGCGCGATTCGGGCCAAGCGCCCGCTCAGGGTCGGGAGAAACTGCCGCGCCACTTCGATCAGCGTGGCGACGTGACTGATGAAGACAAACGTGTTCCATACGCACCCGGAAGAAAAGCACCGGAGCGCGACTTCCTCAGGCGGTTTTTCGCAGAACCCTCGCACCTTACAGACCGGCTCCGAGGAGAGGTGGCTCACCGGATCGCCCAGCTCGATCCAGCCGTACTCGGTCTCGGGCTCGGTGGGTCTGGCGCCGAGCAAAACCAGCCACTGCGGATGGCGGCGAACGAACGCCGCCACTTCCATGACACGGTTCATGAACGCCGCTTCACCGAGGACGAAGTGATCCGACGGAAAGACCGCCACGATCGCGTCGGGATCGCGCCAGGAGATCCAGTGCCCGGGGAAAAGCACGCCGGCGGCGGTCCCTCTGTCCACGGGCTGAATCAACACCTTCGGGCAGAGCGCTTCGCCGAACTCA
>Ga0209342_10001337_pt1 | contig 27734 bp, 30 predicted proteins | sample RifCSP16_2_FD_184023 | JGI IMG/M metagenome (GOLD analysis project Ga0209342, IMG submission 184023) | Soil microbial communities from Rifle, Colorado - Rifle CSP2_sed 16_2 (SPAdes) (version 2) | ecosystem: Environmental > Terrestrial > Deep subsurface > Rock core/Sediment | place: Rifle...
TCCACCCTGATCTTAGCTTGAAACGAAACAATGTGTGTATTTTATGTTCTTTTATGTATTTTCGTGGCCAGCGATCTCTTGGAATTTTGTCTCCTTTGGCATAATCTTTCTTGAGAAGATCTAGTGCTTCATTGATCTCATTGTATCTATCACTTTGTTTATCTAATGAATTAAAAAATTCCATAAAATCAGGAGCACCACGAACAGATATTTTCTCTTTCAAAATAGGTCGGATCTCATAATAAAAATTATTTTTTCAATTTTTCTTTAGCTAATTTTGCAATGGCATCAGCCATTTCCTTTGTACCAGCATTGCCACCAATATCATATGTAACATACTTTCCTTCATTGATTACTTGTTCAGTTGCGGAAAATATTGCATTTCTTATTTGTGGTTCTCCAAGATATTCAACCATCCATGCTCCTGATAGTATTGCTGCAGTAGGATTTACTTTATTCATTCCCTTGTACTTTGGTGCACTTCCATGGGCTGGCTCAAACATTGCATATGAATCTCCAAGGTTTGCAGAATAGACGCATCCAATAGAGCCAACATTTCCAGATGCACATTCAGAGATAATATCCATAAAGAGATTAGTGCTTACTAAAACAGAATTGTTGAATCTTTCTGGATTTTTTACTAGCTGCTGTGTCATGTTATCGATATAATACTCTTCAACCTCTATTCCTGGATTTTCCTTTGATGCTCGCTCAATTTCATCCCAAAAAATGCCATCAGTTTGCTTGAGTATGTTTCGTTTTGTTATGGCAAATATTTTTTTTATATTATGATTTTTTGCCCACTTGAAGGATGCATCAGCAATTCTCTTGCATCCTTTACGTGTAATTTTTCTAATTGCAATAGCAGAATCATCTGATGTTTTGAATTCAATTCCTGCATAGAGGCCTTCTGTTGCTTCTCTAAAGCATACAAAGTCAAGTTTTTTATCTGGAGATAATCTATCATAGGTTTTGATTGGTCTAACATTTGCATATAGCTCAAACTTTTGTCTAGTTGATACTGCTACACTTCTAGGCGCATCAGGCCTTGGGATGGTTGTAGTGGGTCCTTTGTAACATGCGTCACACTCTTCCATTATTTTTGTAGTCTCATCTGGAATGTAGGTAGCCCCGCCATGTTTTAGCCACTGCTCGGAACCCGCCTCACACAAAATTAACTCACTTTGCGTATTGCACGCCTTGAGCACATGCAACATGGCGTCAACTAATTCGGGACCTGTTCCATCTCCTTTAATGACTGCCGCTTTTTTTGTCAATTTTCAAATTTGAAGATCCTTCGTATTTAATCCTACCTTGGTATTAAAAAATAATTTCGCTAAATCACTTTACAATATGAAAATGAATTATTTGCTAACACTCAAGTCATAATTGACTTACCTTTAGAAAGTAATAGGAAGTAATTCAATATACAATAATTCGTTTCTTCTCCCGAGACTCCCAATGCCCCACATTCTTGTTTCGGGGGATCTGACGAATTTAATCTCAAATCTGAAACAATAAGGGTTCTTAATTCCTAGTCTAATTCAAAAAAATCAAAATATTTTTCGTTTTACTAGGCGTCTTATGGAAAAGTTGTTTCATATTGTTTATCTCAAAGATTGTGATTTACCGATATAATGACAAAAACAGGCATTTGGGTTCTAGCTATTGCTCTTGCATTTGTTGCAGGAACTCTCGCAACTGGAACTATGACGTTGGCACAAAATGGACCCTCTCCAGAAATTAAAAACCCACACACAGATACTGATGGTGACGGAGTACCAGATGTTGAGGACTCTGATGATGATAATGACGGATTGACAGATATTTACGAAAAAAATACCTCAAAGACAAATCCAAGTCGTCCAGATAGTGACGGAGACGGTACTCCAGATGGAGAAGAGCTCGCCGGTAGTGGACGTGATCCTATAACACAGCTCCCAATTGGTGCTACTGATCCAAAAAACGATGATAGTGACGGAGACGGTTTTACAGATTCATTCGAAAATAAACACAATTCAGATCCTAACGAGCGCCAAATCACTCCAGTTGGTGTTGGAAGATAAGAATTCAATTCTCTTCCTTTTTCTTTTTTGAAATAATTTAGCGAATTAGATAAAAATAAAGAATTTCCAACAAATCATACCTTTCGTCATTTACGTAGTTTGATGTATTTTCGTGCGTAGGAGGGGAGATTGTATTTTAATTAATCTAATTTAGAAATTTTATAGATTTTTTATGCACAAATATAGAAAACAGACAAAATTGACTGATTAAATATTATTTTACATATTTCATTTAGGACTAATTTATAAAATCAATTTTTCATATATCCCAATATGATACTAGTTCAGCTATCCGATATTCACATGGGTTCCCAGTTTCAGGGCGATGTGTTTGCAAAGGTAATTGATGAGGTAAACCAGATCAAGCCAGACGCCATAATTATTACAGGTGACCTTACAGACGAGGGGCTAATCAAGCAATATCAAAAATGTAAAGAAGTCATTGCAAAATTTGACTGTAAAAAAATATTTGCAATTAGTGGCAACCATGATTATAGAAACAGCGGTTATCTTGCGTTTAAAAAATTCTTTCCATTTGAGACAATAAATGAGCTAAGTGATGATGTCGTGCTAGTTACAATAGGTACTGCAAGGCCTGACAGAAACGAGGGAGAAGTTGGATACAGACAAAACCTGTGGCTAGAGCGAACCATGAACAAATATTCTGATAAGGTTAAGATTTTAGCAATGCATCATCATTTAGTTGGTATTCCTGATACTGGTTCAGACAGATTGACTGTAATTGATGCAGGCGATGTCCTTCGGACTATTTTAGATACTAAAGTTGATCTTGTCTTGTGTGGACACAAGCACAGGCCATGGATTTGGAATTTTAAGGACTTGGCAATTGTAAATGCAGGAACTGCAGCTTCAGATAGGACTAGAGGATTATTTGAAAACACCTACAATATTATAACAATCAAGGATAAGAAAATTCAAGTAGAGCTGAAACTTGTTGGCGGAAAAAGAATGCTGCTAGAAGATATTGTTAAAAATTATACCCGATTTGGCGAAGAGTGACTTTATTTACAGATGTTGTTTAGCTTTTGATGTGCGGGGATCGCCTAGCCTGGTAGGGCGTGGGATTGCTAATCCCATGTCAGAAATGATTCGTGGGTTCAAATCCCATTCCCCGCGCTTTTTTTTTAAAAATTAAAACTTTTGCAAAAATTATTTTTGAAAAAATTCTGGTTGTAATATAACAGGGAACAAATAATCACGAATATTTAGTACTAATTAAGTATTCTGGGGACTGGAATCTGTAAAAAGTAATCTAGATCCAATCCTCCTAATTGTTTTTAACTACTTTCTTGACTTACCCTTGGGCATGGCACTTGAGACATTGGGAGCAACCACTGGAAGAAGAGACAAAATAACAATCATGGCAGATCTGCTTCAAATTATGCAAGAACCACATCGCTTAACTCACATACTTTACAAATCAAACATGAGCTATCTTCAGCTTACAAAATACCTTGATGATCTAATTGAAAGAGGTCTTGCAGAAAAAAAACAGATTCCTTACCGTTCTTATACAATCACTTCCAATGGAAAGTTATTCATTGAATTGGTTAATGGGAACGAAATTGGTTTACCTAGCTTGTAGTGGTGTGAGTGTTGAATGAAATTGATTTCCTTAAAGTTAATTGTCTTTTCTATATTTTTTTTGACACTTGTAACAATAACTGACGTTAGTGCTCAACAATCTGTACCACAACATGTTCTACGAGTTTCAAGTTCACCAAATATCCTCTATATTTCTGGTTCAGGAATTTATGATGAAGGCACTGTTGTTAATATTAACGAGGTTCCTGAAACCTGGCAGGAATACGAGTTTGCAGGATGGAAAATAGACGGACAATGGACAAATGAAAATCCATTATCTATAACTATGGATAGGTCTCATACCGTAGAGGCAATTTTTACTAAATCAGTTGGTACTGGTTCAATTCTAATTGATGCAATACCAAGAATTACAGAAATAACAGTAGATGGGACAATTTATCTTCCAGACGAATTACCATTATCATTTGACTGGCCCTCTGGGTCCGAACATACCTTGATCATATCAGATGTCGTAAAACAAACTGCTAATACACGACACAAGTTTGATTCTTGGAAGGATGTAAATCACGAAGCCACGAGAACTATAACAGTAGATGAAAAATCTCATAACTTTATTGCCATTTACAAGACTCAACATTTTCTAAAACCAATTTCCCAGTATGGAACTGTTATAGGAGGCGGTTGGCAGGATGAGGGGTCTAGCGTTAATTTTGAGCTAGTGTCAGATGTAGTAATAGATAAGAAAAATGATAATATCAGGTACCTTTTTAATTCATGGGACTTGGGAGACTATCTCAATTCCCCAACTAATATCATTGACGTCTCTGAACCCATCGCAGTAAAGGCAAATTGGGATGAACAATACAAGCTTGAATTAGTAACGAACATTCCAGACTACAAACCATTTGGAACAGGATGGTATGATAACGGAAGACAGGTTGCTTTGATAGCCGAACCGTCCCTAACCTCGCCAAACTCTGATGAGGAGTATGCATTTGAAAAGTGGGTAAGCAAGGGTCCAAATCCTGTAATAATACCAAACGCACTAGAGCCATCTACCACAATAAATATGGATGAGCCATATGTTATAGAGGCAAAATACAAAAAAGCATTTCGTGTTAATGTTTGGACGCCATTCGGTTCTGCAATAGGCTCTGGATTCTATTCTGAAGGCTCAACAGCTGAAATTACCATGAGCCAACCTGAGGTCATTGTGGACTATAACAAGATAAAGAAAGTATTTTCTGGATGGGATACTCACGGTGCAAAAACTATGAACTTTGGTTCAGATTATCCAAATGAAGGAGAAGGTATGGCAGCAGGTTTTCAGAACCTTGTAGTTATTGTTGATAGGCCTGTGAATATAACTGCAAACTGGAAGACGCAGTATTATCTTGACGTTCAATCTACAGATGGCAAGGTTGAGGGTTCAGGATGGTATGACCTTGGAAGGTTAGTTCCTGTATCGGCAAAACTTCCAACCACACCTCCCGGTATGTGGTCTAAGACTGTTTTTGATAAATGGGAAGGCGACTATAATGAAGTCACACCAAACGGTAGGGTAATGATGAATGAACCAAAAACCATTATCGCCGAATGGAAGGAAGATTCAACACCTGCAATTATCAACAGTATAATTCTTGGCTCAGTTGGAGGTACCGCACTAATGATTTACAGCAAGACTCGAAATGGAAAACTCTCTTTTAAAAAATCAAAAAAACCATTAACAGTTAATGAACAGGAAGATGGTTTTGACAAATTCTTTAATACAAGAACACGCAGTTTTGACATCAGCAATCAACCTTCCTTTATATCTTCCAAACCAAAAATCATAAACAAAATCATTGGCTGGTTGCTAGACAAGTAGGATAAGAAGATGAGCAAGAATTCAAAAAATGAAATTTAATATGAAGAACTTCTTTGGATTAAAGATACTTGTATCAATAATTATTGTTGCACTTTCAGTTTTTGTAAGTAGTGTATTTTTGTACGGTGGAGCAGAGGCAAACAATCTTACTACTAGTACCACTCAAAAGGCCGTAATAATAGATCAGCTGTATGATGATATTCAAAACCAATATTTCATCCAAAAGGCTACGGAATTACTTGACGGCGCCGGATATACAGTAGACATTGTTACAACAAAAGACGTCACAATTGATTTTTACAAAAAATTACCAACACTAAATTACAAATTTGTCGTGATAAGAACACATGGAGCAGTAGACTCTGGTGACCAAACTGTAACATTATTTACTGGAGAAAAATATGACACAGAAAAATACATTTCAGAACAGCTTTTTGGTCAAGTCAAAAAAGGCATACCTTTCTTAGAAAGAACTTTTTCTACAAGTGTAGCAGATTCCCTTCGGGACATAGCAAATGGTACACACCGTCCTATTACATTATCCCTAACACAAACTCTCTCAAGAAATGGTGAATATTTTGCGATAACACCAATATTTGTTGATTCAGCTATGGACGGAAAATTCTCACAGACAATCTTTGTGCTTGGAGGATGTAAGACCATGCATACAGATTCATTGGCTCAATCTCTTGTACAAAGGGGAGCCTCATCAGTAGTTGGATGGGATAACCCAGTAAGCTCCTCTGATAACGATGCTTCCATGCTTGAACTGCTTGAGGGACTACTAGAAGATAAAATGGAAATGAATGATGCAATGGACTCTGCCATGGAATTATTACCTATTGACAATATGTCTTATCCGGCAAGGATGAAGGTTTATTCAGAAAAAATTTAGTTAATTTTTTGCAAACATTGATTCCTTACTATGATTCATTTATTGGTTAAATTATAAAGTTCGTGTTCCCCAACCACGTGATTTCAGCTTTTCTACTCCTATTTGACTCACGCATGCCGGATTTCCATTATATTTTGTCATAAGAACCAGATTGGATTTACATTCTATATTTTCTGTAACGTACCTAGTTAATGTTAAATTTAGTTCAAATGCGATTCAAGGTTAATGGGGGAGCTTGAGGAATTTGCAGAGGCCCTACTTGACCAGCTATCAGTTGAGATAAATGAAGAAAGGGAGATTTCAGAGCTTGCAGATAGAATTTCAGAAGATGCCAGCTTTGCAGTAAAGTTTGAAAAATTGGAAGATATTTGTGAAGAGATTTTTCCAAAAATGGCAGAAAAGCTAAGTGAGTTTTTTGGAATTTCAATTTTACCAATATTGAAGCTTGAATACTTGGAATTAAAAGAGTTCAAAAAGATGAAGGGAAAAAAGGTGTTTTCAGCTGGTGAGGCAAGAATTTTTGTTGATGAGCTATTTGATGCAGTAGCAAATGAGGACGTAAAAAAAATTGCAGCGTTGATAAAAAGGGATCCTACAAAATTTTTAGTTTATTCGACATATGCAAAGTCATACATCTCAAAGATTTCTACAACATATGGAGATTTTTTAGATTCTGCAATATACCTAAACAAGTTCATTCTTGGAAGCTATCCTCAGATAATTTTGTACAAACAAGGACCGCCATTTGAATCAAAATTTGAGTCTGTAAAGTCAGGATACAGGGGAGCGCTGAAAATGACCATTCTTGAGGAACAGATTCACTCGCTGCAGCAAAACTTGCAGGACGTCAACAAGCAAGCAGTAATCCAGGTAAATGCAATCAATGAGGAGCTTGCAAAAATAATTTTAGGGTTAGATGATTTTACTGCAGATGCGCTTACAGAGTATCTCAAGTTACAACCTGTGCCTGACGACTTTCCCACAGCAAAGCGAGCAAATCTCTTTTTTATGCTAAATCCTGATAATTTTATTGTCGGTGTTCTAGGACCAGACGTGATGACCTATACCAAAGTAGAGATAGACCCAAAAATATCTGAGATGATTCCTCAGCTGCTAGATATCTATCAAAGATGGCTCAAGCCAATCCAGACACACCATGCTGCATTTACCACCATGGAGGGGATGGCAGAGTTTGCAGTTCAAAATATTCTAAAAGACGACTCTGACTTTCAAAATTATCTTTCCACCTTTATGGGCACCGACTTTTCATCATACCAAGTAAGAAAAAGCATGGGAAAGGACTTTACGCAGACAATATACCAAAAACACGGAAGGGAGACATTTAGGATGCTAATAGAAGATCCACCATCAACTCTTGAGCTAAAAGATCCACAACGATATCTAAAAAGGATTCAATAGAGAAATGACCTTAAAGGTGAATGAAAAATTTGATCCACTTGTTACAGAGTGGGAATCATTTGCAAAAAATCCAAACTATAGCTTGGTTGAAAAGTGTCTAAAACTTTCACAGATTCTAGAATATCCTACTCTGGATATCTCCAAATACATAAAAAAATTAGACGACATTGGAAAGTCACTAAAACTTGCTATCAATCAAAATGATAACCCAACGTATAGAATTTCTATTCTAAACGAGCACCTCTTTAGTCATCATGGATTCAAAGGAGATACAGATGATTACTATAATCCCAAAAATAATTTTCTCAGTGCGGTACTAGACAAAAAGTCTGGGATTCCAATTACGCTCTCAATAATTTATACCGAGGTTGCAAAGCACATAGGACTAGACTTGCACATTGCTGGCTTTCCAAGCCATGTAGTAGTAAAATATGGCGAGGAGATGGTTTTTGATCCATTCAATGGAGGAAAATTATTAGGGATTGATGACCTAAGCGAGATACTTTATCAAAAGTATGGAGGGGAGGTTGAATTTTTGCCAGAGTTTTTAAACGACATTACAGATGAACAAATTTTAATTCGTATGACTAGGAATCTAAAAAATTCCTACGTCCAGTCTTATGCATATGACAGGGCTATGAGATGTATCAACATGGTTCTTGCACTACAGCCAGACTCCCCTGAAGATATTCGTGACAAAGGAATCATGGAGGAAAGATTGCTAAACTATAATGACGCCTTAGAACTGTTGAATCGATATTTAGAGATAAATCCAAATGCAGAAGACGTTGATTTTATTTTAGAATTGATTAAAAGTATTAGGGAAAAAAATTAATCAATAATTGATGTAATGTCTTTTCCTTTCTTTAGCTGTGAAACCTCATGTCTTGCAATTTTGTTTCGTAAAGCCTTCTTTAGAACATCAACTTCGTTTCTTAGTGAAGCAATCTCATCTTCAAGTTTTGCTACTCGTTCATAGATTGTTTCCGCATCGCCTGAACTCATGAATTTTAAAAGAAGAAAAAGACCTTAAAAAGATTAGGGTAAATTTGTTGAGGGCTGGGGTGAATTTTTTTCTATAAATCAAATTCCTGATTACATGCAGGACACTTTGCTCTTTCCTTTCCTGGTTGACCTAAAATGAATATTCTACCTATAGTCTTGCATAATGGACACATTCCTGTTGTAACATTTTTTGGCCCAGTTTTTATGATTTTTTGGGTCTTTCGACGCCCCATTTCTTAAAAAAGATATTTGGTGTCTTTTAAACCTAATTTTTCATTTCACGAATGAGACATGGTTTTCAAAAATAAACATACAAGAAAATAACAACGAGACTCTATGTCTAATATCTATTAGTTAAGTCAGTTAACTAGTGGGGGATCCAGACACTGAGAGACAAAATGATAAATCACTTCGTTTTTGGGCGTGCAGGATTCCCCTAATGTTCTGTAACAATTTACTATATAATGGATCCGAACTACGTAATCCATAATTTGAAATATTTTGATCGAAATAATTTGGATATGATTCACAAAAAGATTGTCCCAAATTTTATTTATGCTTTTAAAAATATCAAAAACATACAGTAAAATAATTTTTCTTAAAAATTTTAGATGAAAATTACAGAGTGGATTAGCTAATCTAGATTACAAGCTTCACAAGTTGTAAAACCAATAAATCTTTTTATTTTATAATGGTAACAAGAATTATTTTGCTAATTATAATTATATTCGCCTTTGTTGCAATATTTGGAAATCTTACATCACAGGCAGGAATGAGTAAGGCGGTGGAAAATATTCAGGCGTCAGTTGCAACAATGGCTTATGCTGGTGAGTTTTCGGAGATACAACAAATAGTAAACGAGTTTTTGCATCTAAGAGAGATCAGATCTTTGGATGGAGCTAAAGAATATGCAGATAAACTTGATGAGAGGATTAACAATTTAGGATTGGTAAAAATGTACTGCCAGCAAAGGATCTCTACACTTGAACTTGCCTTTGAGCAAGATCCGTATGAAAAAGTTCAGCAAATTTGTCCTGCCATGAAAAATGTTTCATTTGTAAAGGCAGTTGAATTATTTAATTTGATTTAATGGAATAATTAGTGAGGTTTTTTCTTGTCGTTTGTTTACCATCTCAACAAAAAATTTTCCATCATTTGTTATAAAATATGAATGAAAAGGTTTCTTCTTCTCCTGGGCTAGTCCCATCTCAGTTACCATTTTAAGATATTTGGATAGTTGGGCGTAGCTGAGGTTTGAGGCATAAAGTAAGTGAGTTAAGCGCTTTGGTTCCTTCATATTATCAAGTAATTCAGATAGTATGGTAAGTGTATCCCTTCTTTTCCCATTTCTCATGACAAGAATTGTGAATTATTCATCAATAAAGAATCTGGATCTTTGTGCACAATCACTGTTCCTCAATGGCATATTAAACAAAAAGAACAGCCAATCTGGATCTGTTAAAAAAACCAGTCATGAGACAAACATTACAAAATATTATTTTGTTAAATCTATCGATTTTGTGAAAACCATTGGATCATTTAGTTGCTAGTTCATTCTTTTTTTCTTTTGATTTGTTTGAGCCTATTGGAATCTCGTATGAAAATTCTTCAACTACATCCATTACACTATCAATTATCTTCCAGTTTTGTATTCCAAATAGCACGTCTTTTACATTATCAAAGAAAAACCATGTGTCATTATCAAAGTCAGATAGTATGTCAATCATCAAAGAGTTTATTCTTCCATTTGTGTGCTCTGTGAGTTTTTGCAAAAATAGCTGGCGATTGTTTTTTTGCTCGACTGGAAATTCGTCGGTTGGTGTCCTAAGATACTTGAAGTATTTGCGCATCTGGCCTGGTCTTGTAATCATCCATCTTATGACCTCTCTAAAGTCTTTGTTGCTAACAAACTCGGCATAAAAATCTGGCCATTCAGATTTTAGTATCTTGCCTAGAAATATTTCATTGAACTGAATCTCAGGTGAGCCTTGCTTGTTTGCAAATGTTTCAAATGCAATAATTACATTATTGATAAACCGCTTTAGCTGTCGTGGATTGTAATCTATTACTTTTGCAATCATTGCAGAGTTTTGAGTTAGAAACTTTGTATAGTCAGAGTTGAGTCGCTGGGTAATGGAGTTATCAATCAAATCAATGATGCTTTCTTTTGACCAACTTGGAATCTTTATTGGGATTTGAATTATTTTTTTGATATAGTCTTCACCCTTGATTCCTGTAGCCTCGTATGCGTGCGAGATTAGCTGGGTAACGGTTTTGTGGCTTAATCCTATCACAAATACAAACCCTTCAATGTCTAGGAATAGCTTAATTGATTCTAGGACCTCTAGTGCCTTGTTTGGAGAGCACCTGTCTAGATCATCAATGAATATGACTACCCTGGATTCAGGGTCTTTTTCTCTAATTGCGCGCATCTCGTCTATTATCTTGTCAAGGCCTTCATAATAGACTGAATCTCGATACATCTTATTGAGGTAATCCATTTTTTTATCAATTTCTTCATCGTCAATAGAGTTTTGTTTTGCTACTATCTGCATTGCAATATGTTGCATCATATCCTTACTAACGATTGTTAACCCCTTGAAGATTGTTTTAGAAAGTGTATCAAACCTTTGGTGACCTGCCATTGAATATCCTACGGTTTTTAGCAAAGAGACAGTTGCAAGGTTGTCCTCTCTTTCATATTTCCAAGCATTAAACCAGATTGGAAGAATTTTTTGTCCGCCTTCGTACATCTCTTTGTCTGCAAAGTTGGCATCAATTGACTTCATTAGAGTTGTCTTGCCTGTTCCCCACTCCCCATAGATTCCTATAGTAAAATGAGGTGTGGAATTACGAATAAGGTTTGATATTGTTTTACTCAGCGAGATAAAATTATGTGTTGGAGTCTCCTCTACATCATCAATTAGTATGGCCTGTGGCTGTAATGGTGCAGTTCTTGTCCTTGCTACGGTACTTGTATTGAATTCTTCATTTAATTTTAAAATTTTTTTTAGCTGTTCGTACTGGTGTTGGAGGTAAACTTTGTCCTCATGGAGCAATGGCTGCCCAACCATAAGATAATTTTTAATCGATTCTAATCTTGAAAAATCCCCAATCTCCTTTTGATGTAGGTGATTGATCAGTTGCATCTCATACCCATAGTCGGTTCTAATTTTTTCTATTTTTGGAGATACAGTCTTTGGCTGCTCTTGCTTGGGAGATTCCTTTTCGTTTGAAATATTGTTTGAGATAGACTGGTCGATATCAATTTGGGTTTGTGTTTGGATTAATTTTTCAGTTGCCTGGTCTTTTTTGTTATGAAATTTGTTTAGGATGTTTTGCCATTTAGAGCTCTTATCTACATCAGATACTTCCATGTTAAGCCCTTCGCATCTTAAAATCTGCAATGAGTTCTTGTGTAGTTGTGTGTTGCATTGTAATGTGTTTCAGATCCTTTTCCATCATAGATGCAAAGGAGTTGAACTGGTTTCTGTATTGTATTCCCTTTTCTGTAATTGTGTAATAATTTGAGTCCTTTTTTGAGACTGCTACTAAACCTACATAGAGCATAACTGAAAGATATTTTGTTACTGCACGCGAGTCAAGATTACACTTGAATGTGATGTGAGTTTTTCTTAGCTGATTACTTGCAAGATTATCAAGAATCTCTGCGATAATCTCTAAAAAGCCTCGCTTCCAGGAGCTCATTTCTTTTTTGCCCCCTTGATAATATCAAATGATATATTATTTGCACGCTCATCCATTGCTCTCAATGCCCAATTATTTATGAGAGCCGATCTATAAAAGCATGATCGGCACTTACGAGCAATTTATCATTCCAGAATGGTAATGTAATACTTTATGAGTAATCTAAAGTAAAAAATGTATCAAGGATTAAAAAATTAGATATTATATATTATTTTTTGTGATCTTTTTAATTCTTGTGTAAATACAAAATGGATTGTATAGTCTAGATTTAGTTCTTAGTCATAAAGATAACTCAATAATGAATCTTAGCGAGCTACTCGTAAATATTGCATATTGTAATTGCTCTTGTTGAATAAAGCGGTAATCATTTTATTAATTGTTATATTTTTACTATTCTTGGTATTTCTTTGGCCTAGCAACTTTGGTGGAGATACTAGTTTCCTAATTGTCTACGGGCAAAGTATGCTTCCAACTATCCAACCTGGTTCGATGGTAATAATTAAGAAGCAACCTACCTACCAAATAGATGATATAGTAAGTTATACCATTATACAAGGCCCTCTCACTAAAAATATAGTACATAGGATAATTGATGACACCGAACTAGGCTTTGTAATAAAAGGAGACAATAATCCCGATAGAGACCAGGGATTCTTTACTGTTGAAAACATTAATGGAAAGGTACTTTTTTCAACCCCGTATATTGGAGACATTCTCTTATTGTTTAGAAATCCTATATTCATGGTTGCCAGCTCTGTCATTGTATTTGTAATAGATTCTGAACAAAAGCGAAGGAAAGCAAAAAAAGAAAAAATCAGACGCATTCGATTGGGTTTGCCTCCAGAAATTAAAAAAACAAAGGATACTAACCAAACCAAGCCAAAAAAAGCAGATTACAGGCTCTTCATTGTTGCAATCATTTTTAATATTATAACTTATATGACAATTCAGGTATCGCTTAGTTATAGCATATCGCCAGAGGGAGATATGATTACTGGGTTCTTGTTTAAAATTTTAGAGCCGTACAATGCAAGCACGATATCGTTTGCATTGTATTTTATTTTTATTTTGGGGCTCTATTTTTCTGCCAAAGTTTACGAGGCAAAACTTTTAAAAAAAGTATCCATCACATCCAAAAAACCAAAATCAATTGGCTTGTTAGTTGGCAAGAATTTTAATCCAGTTCTGCTGGGAACCCAATTTTTATTGGTTTTATTTATCATGATGTCACTTTTTCATTTGTTTGCAATTGGTGGGGATCTTATAGAGGTGGTGACCTTATAGAGGTGGTGACCTTATAGAGGTGGTGACCTGAGACCGTACAAAAGATTTGGAAAAAGTAGAATTTCTAGTCTAGATTTGACGTACTAGAATGTCTGTTTCTCAATAGTTTTAAATCAAAAATCATTATAAAATTGATGAGATCTAGTAACGACAAAAAAATTGCAGCAATTACTTTGACTATAATATTAACACTAGGAATCATTCCTTCCATGTCTAGTGCTTTTGCATTTCCTCCAGAAAGAGAACTGTGTATTGCATTGGATAGGTCAGGAAGTATTGGGTTAGACGATTGGAATAATATTATTGTTCCAGGGGTTAAAGCAGCCCTTGAAGACCCTACTGTTCAGGCTGGGCTAGTAGGAAAAATGGTTAGATTAACTATTATTTCCTATGCAACCAGTACAGTTCTTGAATTAGGACCCTCAGACATGAATACCCTTCTAGATGTACAAAATTTTGCAGATCTAGTGACCATTGCTAATCTTCCGTTTAGTGGTGGAGGTACCAATATAGAGGACGCACTAACGCTTTGTGAAGCCCAATTTAGTTATTTTACTGGTGCAGATCAGGTAATAGACATAGTTACTGATGGAAAACCTACCGTAATAGGTGGTGTATTTTCTGGAGCATGTGACGCGGGTGCTTTCCCAACGGCTTGTGATGTAAGTACTTTAGCAGCTGGGACTGCTGTGCGAGCTCTTGGAGTTGACAAAATTAACGTCTTGGCAATTGGAGATGAAGTTAGTCCACCATTTAATGCCGCGTTAACAGCACCAGGTGGAATTGTATTTCCAGCACCTGACATTAATGGATTCTTGGCTGCATTTATTGCAAAACTAAAGATTGAGATTACAGAAAATCCAGTAGGAGGATTGATTTTACCTATTGATAACTATTCCTTAGTAATAGCAGGTCTATCCACAAACGCACTTTGGATTTTACCAGCATTAGCAGCAGTTGCAGGTACGTCATTTGCGCTAGTAAGATTTCAAGTATCAAGGAAAAACTATTAGCTAATTTTTCTTTTTTCTTCCTATATTTTTTTAAGGTTGCTCTAGTCATCATTATATCATGAATATAACTAATTAATCATACACAATCAGAATTTTCATAATTTCAGTACTAGATAATCTAGATTAGAAACTATTGATTCATTGTTTCACAATGGTTTATTATCATACCAATATGTGAGTATTAATGACAAGCAAATTACTAATTCTTATTGCAATAGGTGCAATAGGTTCAGTGGCCGGATTTGGCTCGCTAGACACTGTGATTAACGCATACGTACAACAGTTCGGTGCAACAGATCACAAACAATTCACAACACCAGGAGAAGTACACAACGTACAAATCGACTGGGACTTCTATGCAGCAGCTCTACCAACAACACCAGCCTTTCAGTTCATTCAATTTTGTGACCTAACATTTGACCTACCAGTTCCAGCAGGAACAAAAGTCATTTGTCATGTTAGTGGTCATGATGCGAATCCAACTGACGACATAGTTACTGGTGGACAGCATGGACCAATCGTTGGTACAGGTTCTGTTGATATTACATCACCTACAAGAAGTGTACAAGTTCCAATAACCTGTGTAACAGATGAAGGAGACAACGAACAAAGATGTGATGTACAAGAAATCGAAGACGTAAAGATCATCCTCATAGGCAAAGAAACAACTGATGTATTACTTAGAGAAGCAGGTTTCTGTAGTGATGGAAAAGACAACGACTGGGATGGTCTAACAGATATAGCCGATCCAGAGTGTGCACCAATAATACCATAGAAACATTTGACTAGCCAATAACCTGACTAGTAAATCTCTTTTTTTTATTTTTTATTAAAAAAAATCATACATGTTTTATCTCAAAAAAACGAAATATAGTTTTTAATCTATACTAGATAGTTCATACTGTTTTAGTATGTAATATTAGGTAATTTCTTTGTGATAAAAAAAAGGCAAATACCAAATATCATACTAGTATTTTTTATACTTTCATTATTTTCCCTACAATTTATGGGGTTTGCATATGCAGTTCCGACAACCTTACTTACCCCAGGTACAGTCTGGGAATACACCTTTGCAAATCCAACCGGTGATCCAACCTGGAACACCAGTACGGGAATTGGGATACTTTTTCCATCATCAGGAAATGCACCATTTGGAAACCAGATTGGGCCCTTTGGACCTGATGTATCTGGTCACTTTTCCAGGGTAACTGTCTGGCCAGCAGACGGCTCTGATGGCGATGACCTATGGGTGAGGCGCAGCCTTGATTTATCCTGCGTGGACCTTAGTACTGTAAGATGGGATCTTGGAGTTGACAATGGTTTCAAACTTTATCTCAATGGGGCACTTGTCGCTGCAGCAAATGCAGAAGGATATACTTTTCGATGGGAGTATTCTGGTGACTTTAGTGCAGTTCCTGTGAACCAGGGTATAAACTACATCGCAGTAGCACTAGAGGATCATGGAGGCCTAACAGCATTTGACATGCAAGTAACAGGAGACCTTGGGGTGTGTGACCCAGTTGGAGGCACACTCTTATCAATTGACAACACAGCACTATTGCTTGCAGGACTATCAAGCAATGCACTATGGATGATCCCAACATTTGCTGTAACCGGCACTGGATTTTATTTGATAAAGTTTCGAACTAGAGAGTAAACTCTTTTTTCAATTTTGCAAAATTAACTTTACAACATGAACTTTGTAGTCTAGAATAACAAGTTCACAAAGTCTAATATTCAATTTTTGTTATTGGATTGTTGAGCTATCATGCAAAATTACAATAAATTCATGACAATTTTAATTTTAACTGTTCTACTTGGTTCTACTATATCCGGTCAAATGATGGTACCAGCTTATGCCACTAACCAGGGACAAATACATTTTTTTGGACATTCAATTAGTGGCAAGCCTACTTCATATACCAGTTCCCCAGGTTTTGAGATAAATCAATGTTCTCCAACTGGAAGCACAATGGTTGAGGTAGATCTATACTTACTAAATCATAACGGTGGTCCAAACACTGTTAGATTAACTATGTTCAGTGGTACAGATGGGACCAACTATCCAACAGCTGTGGCGATATCATCGGTTGATTTTAAGACTGAAACTGGAATATCATCTGGTTCTGTAAATACTGATGTCTCTCCTCCCTTTGATGTCCTTGTTCCAGCTTCAGGCGAAACTAGTCCAGGACAATTATTAGCACAATCGGATGCACACACTCATTTAAAAATTACATTTAATGCAAATGGTAACAAGTACTATCAGATTCATGGTGATAACATTAATGTTAATGGTAAAAACAGCAATGCATATTTCTTTTACACAAATGACCCTAGAATTTGTGATGGGTCTCCGCCTGATGAGGTCCCTGTAGGAGGTCAAATAATTCCAATTGATGCAACTGCACTATTGCTTGCAGGGCTATCAGGAAACGCAGTATGGATGATTCCTATTTTTGGAGCATCAGGATCTTTATTTTATCTAATTAAATTCCGAACAAAGTAATTCTTTTTTATTTTTCGTTTCTAAAAATTATTTTAAAATATGAATTAGATAATCTAGAGTTGCAAGTTCACAAAGGCTAAATTCAAATTTTTATCTACATATTTGACTTTGAGAATACAATTAACATCTGTGTCGTCTAGGACAATTATTATATTAAGTATTTTTCTTCTTGGATTAGTTCCTATTAGCCAACTGGCAGATGCAACTCATGTCACTCCAACTTTCGTTTCTGGTAATCCTGTCTGTTCAGCTGGATCGGCATTTCTCAAAGTTGAGGGACCTAATTTTCTTACCACTGACGGAACACTATCTGTAACTCTTAATCCCACCTTTGATGCAAATAGCAACCCTGGTGTGCCTATCGATTGGACATCTAACCTTCCAGTCCAGGAGGTTATTGTGAAAGGTGGTCCTAATGCTAACGTCTACAACTATGGAACCGGCGAAACAAGTGACACCGACCTTGTAACCCCAACAAATACAAACAATAACAACCTTTTTGGTCTAAGTCATATAACATTTTGTTACACACCTCCTGCACCAGTTTGTGGTGATGGAATCATAAACCCACCAAGTGAACAATGTGAGCCTCCAAACACTGCAACCTGTGATTCTATATGTCAGATAATAGTGCCTCCAACTGAGATAGTAGGTGGTCAGATTATTCCAATTGATTCAACTGCTCTCTTACTTGCAGGAGCACAAAGCAGTTTATCTTGGATTGTACCAATTGTTCTTGCTGGTGCAGGTTTCGTAGCATTTAAGCTGAGACGAAATTAAATCAATTTCAACTATTTTGCAATAATAAAAATAATTTTTTTAAATATGTGTGCTTGATGGAATGGCTATCATGATCGCTCAAGTATTCTTGTATGAAATTATAAAAAAGTAATTTTTGCCTTTTTCTTTTGATAATTAATTATTTAGTGGTTTTACAGCAATATTGACCGAAATGCTATTTGATGCAGTGTTCCCGTTTGAATCAAATGCCTGTACTGTAATTGTGTGTAAACCTACAGACTGCAAATTAGTGTTCCAATAGTATTCATATGGTGAAGAAGCGTCAGTTGATTTTAGTACACCGTCAATGAAAAAATTCACTGAAGGGGTTGTTGCAAAATTTGACGGTACTGCTGACATTTTGACATATCCGCTTACTATGGCTCCATTAGTTGGGTTGGTTATTGAAATGGATGGTGGCACAGTGTTTTCTTGCACTAAAACGGTAATGGTGTCTTCACTAAAATTATTGGTGGAGTCAACTGCCTTTGCTTTTAATACGTTTGAACCAGGTGGTAAATTTTTTGCATCAATTGCAAAATCATATGGGCTACCTATCTTTTTAGAGAGTAAAACATCATTTACGTATAACTCTACATAGCTAACAGCAATATCATCAGTTGCAGCAACGCTTACCATCGTTAGACCACTAATTGTAGATCCATCTTGTGGATTTGTAATTGTAACTGTAGGCGGCGTAGTGTCACTTGTCTTTTTAGTTACTGTAATTTTAGCAAAGTTAGAGTTTCCACTAGAATCAACTGAGACTGCCTTTATCTCATGGGTTCCCTCACTCATTGTACTTGCATCAAGTGCAAAATTGTATGGTGTGCTTGTTCTTTGGCCATTCAAAACTCCATCAAGATACAACTCTACCTTGCTTACAGCCACATTGTCTGACGAGCTAACTGAAACCGTAAATGAACCAGTTACATACGCTCCATTTTGTGGATTTGTAATTGTAACTGCAGGTGGAGAAGTATCTATTGGAGGTGGTGGCTTGTTTTGTGATAATGCTCCATATGCATCAACTATACCCCAACCATAGTTCGCATCGCGTCCAGCAGTTCCTTTATCAATAGCAGAATTTTTTATTGCGTCATAGACTTGCTGTGAAGTCATCGAAGGATTATTTGAAATCACCAATCCAACTACACCTGCAACTATTGGTGATGCAAATGAAGTGCCACTGGCATATCCATATGTTCCACCAGCTCTTGTTGTTAAAATACTAGAGCCAGGTGCTGCAAAGTCAACATAAGGTCCATACGATGAAAAGCTAGCAGCTGCACCACTTGAGCTTGTTGCGCCAACAGAAATAATGTATGGATTATCAGAATAACTTTCAAGTTTCCCTGTGTTCCCAGCTGCAGCGACTACCCATCCACCACGATCATGCATGTATCGTGCAGCATCAGTCAATGCAGCTCCATTGAAGATCTGAAAACTAATGTTGACAACTCTTGCATCATTGTTTGCAGCATAAACAATTCCATTTATAATTGAAGAATAATATCCGTAGCAGTTTGTGTCAGAAATTCTAATTGGAATGATTGGATTGTTCCATGCAACCCCTGATACACCTATGCCGTTATTAGTAATTGCAGCTGCAGAACCTGCAACTGCGGTTCCATGGCCACAAACATCTTTCCAGTCATTGTTGTTATTGTAGAAATTATAACCCAACGTTAGCTTATCTTTCAAATCAGGATGGTTTGGGTCTACGCCAGTGTCCAAAATGGCAATGGGAATAGAACTACCCTTTGAAATATCCCATGCCTGAGCTGCCTTTATTGATTGTAAATGCCACTGGTTTGAAAAATAAGGGTCGTTTGGGATGGCTGCAGGCTCAAACATGTAATCCAATTCTACATATTCTACATATTTTTTTGACAGCAATGCCTTGGCACTTTCAAGCGCATGCTCTGGAACCTTAATAACCTTAATTCCAAGTGGCTTTATCTCAGATAATTCTACTGCCCCATTTTCCTTCAATAACTTGTATTTTTGAGAGGTTGAAACATCATTTTTGAATTTGATTAAAAGCCTATCGGGAGCATACTTTTCAGGAACCTTTTCCTCTCCAAATACATCAGAGACAAGTAGAGGTCCTAGTAAGATACTTGCAATTAATACTATTATTGGTCCTATCCACACAAATTTCTTCGAGCATGAAAGGATGATAAGACAGGGTGTGTGCACAGTGCACAACAACTACCGAAATATTCAAACCATGGGGGATAAAATTTATTCACTATTTCTTTTTTTTTATCACACTTTGACACAAGAAACTAATCTAAATTAATTCAGATTCTGTATTTTTGCAACCAACTTCGATGGTATACTTCTGGTATACTTTTTTCCCAGCATGTAAGTTTTATTCTATAATTTTGGTATAATGCAATGTCTGATTGTAGTGGACAATAATCTATGTCATCTCAAATCTGAAACACCAAGTGTTCTTATTTCACTAAATCACTACAATTTGAAAAATGGAACAGCTCGTCTATATTATGACTTTCATAAAAGTATTAATTCCCTAAAATATAGAAAATCAATGAAAATACATAGACTTGTAGTAGGGATTTTACCATTAATACTGTTTGGTGGATTCGATATACCAGTATTTGCAACTCCAGTAGAACAGATAGTAAATGGAGATTTTGAAACTGGAGATTTTACTGGATGGACAATTACAAATCCTGGCGCTGGAAATTGGTTCATTAACGATGGCACTTTTGTGACCCAAAGTCCTCTTGGTTCCATAGCTCCAATTTCTGGAAGCTTTGATGCAATGACTGACCAGACAGGTCCAGGAACTAACATGCTAGGGGAGCCTTTCGTTGTTCCATCAGGAGTTCAATCAGCAGCTGTAAGCTGGAATGATAGAATTTTCAATTGGGCCAGTGAATTTAGTGATCCTAATCAAGAAGTCCGTGTAGAAATTAGAGATTCTACTGGAACATTTGTTCTTGGTACAATTTTTGATACAAATCCTGGTGACACTTTATCACAACCTGGACCGAATATACGTGCATTTGATATCACTACTCTTATGCAATCTCTGGAAGGTCAAACAGTTAGACTAAGCTTCACAGAAGAAGACAATCTTTTATTCTTTAACTATGTGATTGATGACGTTAGCTTGACCATTGACACAATGGTAATAGTAGGAGGAGAACTCTTGCCGATAGATAATGTAGCGCTAGTTATTACAGGATTATCTTCTGTCTCAGTATGGATGGCACCAATACTTGCTGTAGTAGTAGGTACAGGCTTTGTAGTCCTTAGACTGAAAAGAAAATAATTCACTTAAAATTTTACCCATAGAGTAATTCAATTGGTGCTTAAAACTAGATGATATAGTATAGAGTAGATATTGCATAAGACGTTTAATTATATCTTCTTGATAATATTTGTGAATCAAAAGCACACAATTGCAATAACATTATCTTTAGTTCTTCTGGCAGTACCATCTAATCATGCATTTTCAGTCACAGAGCTAGTTACTAATGGAAGTTTTGAATCTCCTAATATCCCAACAGGAACTTTTAGCATATTTGCAAGCATTCCAGGATGGAGCACAACGTTTGGTGGGGGAATTGAAATACAAGACAATGTTGCTGGAGCACCTGCAGTGGGAGCTGGCGACCAATTTGTAGAGTTAGACAGTACTAGTAATAGCGGTATGGCTCAAACCTTGTCAACTGCTGCAGGTGTACAATACCAACTTTCTTTTATCTATAGTCCAAGACCAGGTGTTGGGTCTACTTCAAATGTTATCGAGGTTTATTGGAACGGAAATCAAATTGATTCAATTACCGGAGCAGGTACTGGCTCTACCGTATGGATGCCAAAATCATATCAAGTGACAGCCACAGGTAGTTCGACAGTACTAGAATTTAGAGCTGCAGGAACAAGTGATTCACTTGGAGGTTACATTGATACTGTTAGCGTAATTCAAGATGAAGTTGTCGGTGGCAATATCATTCAGATTGATTCAGCAGCTTTGTTATTAGCTGGTGCTCAATCTACAACTTGGATGATTCCTGTAGTGTTATCTATAGTAGGAATTGGATTGTTTGTAGTTTCTAGGAAACCTGAAAATTCTTAATTCACTAAAACTGTATCGATAAGGGTTCTTATTTTTATTAAATCACTTTACAACATGAACTACTAAATCCAGTATACCTATTTCATAAACCTAATTATTGATTTAATATAATCCCGTACATGTCATTTCGACATTCAACAATTATTTTCGTAATATTTCTAGGCTGGACTATATCTTCTGGAAACATACCAAGTGCATTGGGTGGATTACCACCACCTGATATAGAGATAGATACCTTTCCACAGACCACAGCACAGATTGAATTAGAGGTTTTGCCTGCTGGCCCCGCATTCCTTGTAACGCTTACAGGGCCGTCTATTGTACATGTAAATTTGGGTCATCTAGGTGATCCTGATTTTGATCTACTTGAACAAGTTCCTATCGAGCTAGTACAAATGGAGCTCACAGGTTTTAGCCCCTTAGGACCTGTGAATTTAGGATTAAACCCGGCTAGGCCTTCACTAGGAGAAATTGAGGAGAACGCAAATACACAACAAGATCGCTTGGATCTTCCTCCTTTTGCTCCCGATGGAACAGCTAATAGCTTCTTTGATGTCTTCTTTGAGTTGGATTTACCAGCCTTGGGTTTACAACTGCATAACGAGCAGCCTGCAAGAGTTCAGACAATAATTGATCATAAACCCCCCACCCCAGGCACTAGATATTGTGGAGAGGTTGGTGTCCTTTTGGTTGATCAACAGGGCAATCCTGTTGTAAGAATACTAAATGTATGCCATATTATTGATGGAGCAGGTAATGGGGATGGTTCTGTAGGAGGAGATCTCGTACCAATTGAAACAACTTCTCTATTACTAGCTGGTGCTCAATCTACAACTTGGATGATTCCTGTAGTGTTATCTATAGTTGGAATAGGCATGTTTGTAGTTTCTAGGAAACCTGAAAATTCATAATTCCTAGTTTGATCTAGACTACCAAGTTCATAACGCTTTTTATTAGAATTATGGAATTAGGATAATTGAAGATTAAAGTAGGCTCTATTGTGTTATTATTGATTTTTACACTAACAACCGTTTCAACCGTTGGCAGTGCCCAAGCTGGTAATGGTGGAACCCAGCAGCCATCATGTCCCCTTGGTACAACCCTCATTGAAGGTGCCACCATAGATGGTGTTCCTCTGTGTGCTGTAGAGGGCTGTCCAGTTGGCACCTCTTTTGACGGTTCTTTATGCCAACCTGGGGATATCTCGCCCTCATGTCCCCCTGATACAAACCTAGATTTTGATATCTGTGAGGCTCCTTCAACTTGTCCATCTGGTACCACATTAAATCCTACCAGTCTTTTATGTGAAAGACCAGATCAACCAGCTGTTGGCGGCCAAATCATTCAGATTGATTCAGCAGCTTTGTTACTATCTGGAGTTCAAACAAACGCAACTTGGTTGCTTCCTGTAGTGTTATCCGTCGTTGGAATCGGATTGGTTCTAGTTAGAAAAAAGTAATTTCACTAAACCACATTACAAATGAAGCTGCAAGTCTATATCTCATATTTCATAAACTGTTTTAATTCTATCACAAACCAATTCTGTGAATAAAATATCAAAAATTTTACCTCTGGCATTGGTAGCTATAATTATATCCTCAGGATTTTCATTTCAACAAGCTTCTGCAGCAGTATCAGGTAACTTCTTTTTGACGTGTCATGATCCTGACTTTCATTCATTCTTAGGCGGTAACTCAGCAGGTTCAAGAAACCTAATTAAAAAAGGAGTTAATTTCATCCAAGATCCTGCCTTTAACACATTTGTGAGTGGTGGAGTAACAAAAATACTATTTGTAGAATCAAAGATATCTCCTCCTGTAGGGCACACTAATGGTGTAAATGGGTTTATAGCAGCTGGTTATATTCTTGGAACAGATTTTGATCATCATGACGCGACTACCTTGAATGCAGCGCTAAATCAATTAGGTACAACATACTCATCGATTGTTGTTGCATCAGATTTTGGAGGAGTTTTAACACAAGCTGAGCTTGACATACTAAACGCAAGATCTGCAGATATTGTTTCATTTCTAAACGCAGGTGGCGGAATTTATGTGATGGCTGAAAGTAACCTTGGAGAAGGACTAACTCCAGGTGGCGGTCGCTTTGCATTTTTGCCATTTGTAACTACCAGTACAGCTCTTGACCAAAGTGAGAGTGGAAATATTGTAACCCCCTTTGGCACTTCAATTGGTCTAGCCAATGCAGATGTTAATGGAAATGCATCTCACTGTTTTTTTAATGGATTATTTGGATTAAACTTGGTAGACTTTGATCCTAGTGATAGAAAACTAAGTCTAGCAGGAAGAACATTAACACCAGACGTAGTAGGTGGCGAACTCCTACCAATTGAAACAACTAGCTTGTTACTTGCGGGAGCTCAAAGCAGTTTAGCATGGATTCTTCCAGTAGTTCTAGCTGTTGTAGGTCTGGCAGCCTTTAATCTGAGACGAAATTAAATCATTTTTAATGATGTTTAATCCATGGATTAGATAATCCTGATCGCTTAATTATTACTCTATGATGTTAGGAGTTATTGAATGTAAAAATTTCTAGTCTACTAATTGCAACTTTATTTGTTTTAGGGCCCCTGGTAACTGCAACAACGACGCAGTATGCATTTGCTGGTGTTCCTCCTCCTGCAACTATCCAAATTACAGGAACCATTAGAGACTTTCATGCTTCCCATCCTGACTTTGAAGGTGTAATTGGAGGGCTACAGACAGGACAGGTTTCTTCTACTCTAGGAGTGGATGGAAAGCCAGTATTTGTACCACCAGCAAAACCAGGCTTTACTACTTTAGCTAATTTCAATGAATGGTATAACGATGTTGCCGGTGTAAATCTTTCAGGACTATGTACTTTGACTTTAACTAAGATTTCTGATGCTCCACCTACTTATAGATTTGAAGACACATCATTTTTTCCAATTAACACAGTTGCTCCAGAATGTGAGTCTGGTTCATTGTTTGGAAATGAAGGAAACCCCTTTAACTATCACTTTACATTAGAAATTCACACCTCATTTACTTATAATGCAGGAACCGGCCAAACTCTTGCCGTCAGTAATTCAGATGATGATTTGTGGTATTTTGTAAACGGCAAACTTGTAGTTGATCTGGGTGGCGTCCATGGCCCAACCTCTGCACCAGCAGTTAATTTGGATACCTTGGCAGTAACCTTAGGTTTGGTTGATGGAGGAACATATCCTTTGGATATCTTTTTTGCAGAGCGCCATACTACACAATCCAATTTTAGATTTACCACTTTCTTGCTTGAACAACAATGTCCTGCAGGAACTACAGGTACACCCCCTGATTGTGTTCCAATTAGTCAAGTTGTAGGTGGCGAACTCTTACCGATAAATAATGTAGCGCTAGTTATTGCAGGATTTTCATCTGTCTCCGTTTGGATGGCACCACTTCTTGCTGGAATAGCTGGTGCAGCAACAATATACATCAAGAAAAAAAGAAATTAATTTTCTAAATTCAATATATCTTATCTTCTTTAATTATTCTATTGATTTTTTCTTGTGCTTTTTTAGAAACGGAAATGGTATCAAACCATGTTAGGTACCTCTCAGGTTTCTTATTTTTTTCCATGTATTGATTCAACCACTCAGTTGCTAATTTGTGAACGCTATACGTAGCTTGATATAATTTTTCATGCGTATGCATAATTTTACAATTAATGTCATAAATTAAGCGCTCAATTGACATCCGTTCAGAATAGTTTTTTACCTTATCAAGCTGTTCTCGCAGTCTTGTTAATTGAATCTCCATTCGAGCAATGCCTCTTACAATCATTGTTGATGGGTCAAACAGATTAACATCTTTTGAGATTCTAGAGAACCAATAATCAATATCGCCATTTATGGTATTCCTATTGACATTCATCATCTCAGCTATTTTTCTTGCAGAATATCCATACTCAAAGTGTAACCGATAAACCTCATTCATTCTTTTGTCCTTGTCACTTTTAGAATATGGCCCACCTTTTTTGACAGGTTTTTTTTCCGCATAGTTTGAATTTTGTTTTAGAAACTCGTCTGTTACTTGAAGTAATTCATTTGATGACATCTCTAAATAATTTACTATGTCAATGATAAATTTAGAGATATCATTTTACATATTGTTGACCAATGGTCAATAAATTACAAAAATATGAAAATCATAAAGTATGAATACTTTAAAAATCTTTTTATATTCTAATCAAAATTTGGCATAGTTTGGCATAGTTAGTGCTAGCGAGTTTGTATTTAATATCTAAAACTCTCACTTTTCTTAAAGTTCTTTTCATGATCAATTCTGTAGGAGAATTTTTAACAATCCTCCTAGTACTGAGAATCTCTTGGCTGGAACAGAAACATCATACACTCAAGGACAAAAGATTGCAATTGGAGCAATTGCATTTTACTTGCTATCTGCAATTGTTTTTAATTTGATTTTTTTACTAGAGACAGTACCAATAGATATCTCTGGACAAACAGAAGAAAGCAAAAAAATAGCAGCGCAAGGAGTGAGCTACCAATCAATATCTGGCTCTCTTATAGGAAAAATTGTTGGTTCTCCCACAAATGTCAACATGCATCTTACATTGATAGTTATTTTTGCAGGATCCCTTGGGGGATTAATCCATGGGATATCTCGCCTTGCATCTCATGCAGAAAAAGGTGATTTTAAGCTAAAAGAAATTTTTTGGTATATCTCAAGGCCATTTGTAGGGGCTGCTTTAGCTCTTGCAGTGTATTTTGCGTTTAGAGGAGGAATTCTAACTAGTGTTAGCGTTGATATTTTTAATCCGTACGGGGTTGCAACCATTGCAGTAGTGACAGGTCTTGCGTCTGATCCAGCTACAAAGAAATTAAAACAACTTTTTGAAGTGTTTTTTCCAAAAGCTGATTAGATGCTTTTGTTATTCTAGATAATCCTGTATAGATTTACAAGACTTCGTAATCTTGTATATGATTACGAAATAAGATGTATACACAATTACTTCTGAAAACTCATTTTCCTCCTTGAGACGGTATAGGAGAAAGGGAGTTTGTCGATGTGATGTTTGGGATTTTACGAATTTGTCTAGTTAAAACGTCTACTAACTTCTCTTGAGAATCAGCTTCTATCTTTACAAATATGTCATATTCACCAAATATGCCCTGAACCTCTTTTACTTGGGGTATCTTAATGAGTTTCTCAATTATAGAGTTTTCAAAACCGGATTGACAGTTTATTAGAACATATGCAAATGGCATAACCTCATTACACCTTTTTTATATTAAAATTAATCATCAGATTTAGTTAGAAAATTCTCCATTTTTTGGGTAAATCCTCTTTCATTTCTGCTGCAATATCTATTACTTCAGTTTTTGAAACTTTAAAGTCACGCACAATTCTCTCATAAATTACCTCTTTATTTGTCTGCCCACCTCTTAGAAAAAACATTATAGTTTTCTGGATTTCTCGTTTTGTTGTGTAATCGATAGTCATAATATTATATACTCTATAAAGT
>Ga0209342_10001340_pt1 | contig 27708 bp, 24 predicted proteins | sample RifCSP16_2_FD_184023 | JGI IMG/M metagenome (GOLD analysis project Ga0209342, IMG submission 184023) | Soil microbial communities from Rifle, Colorado - Rifle CSP2_sed 16_2 (SPAdes) (version 2) | ecosystem: Environmental > Terrestrial > Deep subsurface > Rock core/Sediment | place: Rifle...
ATTCAACTTCTCCTGCAGGTGACCATGGCTTTCATACGCGGAATTCTTGATCGTATCGTTCTGGTGGCCGGTGTCATTGCGGCGGGCTGCATACCGAGCTTTATTGCGCAATACCGGCAACGCGTTGGCGGAATGCTCGATCAGGTTCTTAAGGATCTTGCGCCGTTCCAGGCTATCGCCGACAAGTTCCATCATGGCAGTATTCAGGAACTCATCCGGCACCACTTGGACAGCACCGATCTGACTTTTTACAACGAGGGTGCGGCGGTACAGGCCATGGTGGAGTCTGCCGAGCAATTGCGGAGAGTTTTTCAGGCGCTCGACACGGATCTGTTCCACCAATTGGGTTACCTGATCACCAAAATGGATCCGCTCATTGCCCGTGCGACCTGGGACATATTTTCGCCTTCGTTCGGATTGTCCGTTGAGAGTGTCGTGTTCGGGTCTGCCGTGGGTGTTTTGATCTGGCTGACGTTCCTGTCTGTCTGGTACGGCATCGCTCGCCTGATAAGAATATTCACCGCCCGATGAACCTTAAAACCGTAGTTGAACCACGAAGGGCACGAAGAACGCGAAGAAAAACAATGCACCGACAGAATACGAGCATCACCATGCCGGTGAGCTTCCAATATCACGCAACTCCATGAAAAATCTTCGTGATCTCCGTGTTCTTCGTGGTGAACTGAGTTTTTCAGGATGATAGCCTGCCGAGGCTGAATGACTACCCTATCTGAGAGTGATTGGATCATCTGTTCGATGTTGGCTACATAAAAAAAGCAGCCAAAGCTGCTTTTTTGTTTTTGCCGCCGGCCCGGTCAGTGTCCCGATCTCTTGCGCAGTTGCTGGATCGCGCGCAACTGGGCTATCGCCTCGGCCAGCTCGGCTTGGGCCTGCGCATAATCGATGTCGGAGGTGCGGTTCTTCATCGACTCTTCGGCATCCTGCTTGGCCTGCAACGCGCGTGCCTCATCCAGGTCCGCGCCGCGTATCGCGGTGTCGGCCAGTATGGTCACGACGCCGGGCTGCACTTCCAGCATGCCGCCCGAAACGTAGATCAGTTCTTCCTGCTCCTGGTCAGGCCGCTTGATCCTGACTGACCCGGGTTTGATGCGCGTCATCAGTGCGGTATGGCGCGGATAGATACCCAGCTCGCCCATTTCGCCGGGCACGACTACCACTTCAGCCAGCCCGGAAAAGATGGACGCTTCCGCGCTCACCACATCGACGTGTACGGTCATTGGCATGGTTGTTCCCATTTCTCTCTAGAGTGTTTTGGCCTTTTCAACCGCTTCTTCGATCCCGCCGACCATGTAGAACGCTTGTTCCGGCAGGTGATCGTATTCGCCTTCGACGATGCCCTTGAAGCCCTTGATGGTGTCTTTCAGTGTGACGTATTTGCCCGGGCTGCCGGTGAACACTTCCGCCACGTGGAACGGCTGGGACAGGAAGCGCTGGATCTTGCGGGCGCGTGCGACTGCGAGTTTGTCTTCCGGTGCCAGTTCGTCCATGCCCAGGATCGCGATGATGTCGCGCAATTCCTTGTAGCGCTGCAAGGTAGCCTGAACGCCGCGCGCCACGTTGTAATGTTCTTCGCCCACCACCAGCGGATCGAGCTGGCGCGAGGTGGAATCCAGCGGGTCGACCGCAGGATAGATACCCAGCGAGGCGATATCGCGCGACAGCACGACGGTGGAATCCAGGTGGAGGAAGGTGGTCGCCGGGGACGGGTCGGTCAAATCATCCGCCGGCACATACACCGCCTGGATCGAAGTGATCGAACCGGTCTTGGTCGAGGTGATACGTTCTTGCAAACGTCCCATTTCTTCCGCCAGCGTCGGCTGGTAACCCACCGCGGAAGGCATACGGCCCAACAGCGCGGACACTTCGGTACCGGCCAGTGTGAAGCGATAGATGTTGTCCACGAAGAACAGGATGTCGCGGCCTTCATCGCGGAAATACTCGGCCATGGTCAGGCCGGACAGCGCCACGCGCAGACGGTTGCCGGGCGGTTCGTTCATCTGGCCGAACACCATGGCCACTTTGGACTCGGGCAGATTTTCCAGCTGGATGACGCCCGCTTCCGACATTTCGTGGTAGAAGTCGTTGCCCTCGCGCGTGCGCTCGCCCACGCCAGCGAACACGGACAAGCCGGCGTGCTGCTTGGCGATGTTGTTGATCAGTTCCAGCATGTTCACGGTCTTGCCCACACCCGCGCCGCCGAACAGACCAACCTTGCCGCCTTTGGCAAACGGACAAACCAGGTCGATCACCTTGATGCCGGTTTCCAGCAGATCAACGGAAGGTGACAGTTCGTCGAACTTCGGCGCTTTCTGGTGTATCTCGCGCCTTTCTTTGCACTGAATCTCGCCGGCGTCGTCGATCGGGCGGCCCAGCACATCCATGATACGGCCCAGCGTGCCGCTGCCGACCGGCACGGAAATACCTTTGCCGCTGGAATTGACCACCATGCCGCGGCGCAAGCCGTCGGAAGAGCCCATCGCGATGGTGCGCACGACGCCGTCGCCAAGCTGCTGCTCGACTTCAAAGGTCAGTCCCGCTTCGGCAGTCGATGATCCCACGTCTGCAAGTTGCAATGCCTCATACACTTTGGGCATTTGATCGCGTGGAAATTCGATGTCGACCACCGCACCGATACACTGAACGATTTTTCCTTGTTTCATTTTTGATGATTCCCCGTCTAGATTAATTTTGTATTTTGCAGGCCATATTTTTTATATTGGGTCTTTGCAGATCTGGCCTTAACCAACCGCTGCAGCACCGCTGACGATCTCGGAAATCTCGCGGGTGATGGCCGCCTGGCGTGCCTTGTTGTATACCAGCTTGAGCTCGCCAATCACGCTCTTGGCGTTATCCGATGCGGCTTTCATCGCCACCATACGCGCGCTTTGTTCGGAAGCCATGTTTTCAACGACGGCCTGGTAGACCAGCGATTCGACATAACGCACCAGCAACTCATCGATCACCTTCTTGGCATCCGGCTCGTAGATATAGTCCCAGCTGCCCTCGGCGGTTCCGATCTGCTCGCCGCTCAGCGGCAGCAATTGCTCGACGCATGGCTCCTGCTTCATCGTGTTGACGAAATGGTTGTAGCTGATGTGTATCGAGTCGATCTCGCCCGCCGTGTAGGCATCCAGCATCAGCTTCACCGCGCCGATCAATTTCTCGATATGTGGCGTATCACCCAGACCGGTCAGATTGGATCTGACCTTGGCGCCGATACGCGACATGAAACCCAGACCCTTGTTGCCGATCGGGCACACCAAAATACCTTTGCCTTCACCTTCCCAGTCCTTCATGCGGTTCACCGCGAGACGCAGGATATTGGTATTCAGGCCGCCGCACAGACCCTTGTCCGAAGTCACCACGATCAGGCCGACGTTCCGGTTCTCTGCGCGCTTCACCAGAAACGGATGTTTATATTCCGGATTGGCGCGCGACAGGTGCGCAGCCACCGCGCGTATCTTTTCCGCGTAGGGGCGCGCCGCGCGCATCCGTTCCTGCGCTCTGCGCATCTTGGCTGCGGCGACCATTTCCATCGCGCGTGTGATCTTGCGTGTGTTCTCTACACTCTTGATCTTCGCGCGGATCTCTTTACTGCCAGCCATAGTTCAACCCGCCCTAGTAAACAGCCGTCGACTTGAATTTCTCAATCGCTGCGGACAACAGTTTTTCGTTATCGGCATTCAGATCCTTGCTAGTCTCGATCGTGTCCAGCAGGGTCTTGTTATTGGATTTCAGGTAAGTGTGCAATGCCGACTCGAACGCCAATGCCTTAGGCACGGGCACGTCGTCGAAATAGCCTTTGTTGACCGAGAACAGTGTGACCGCCATGTTTGCAACCGGCAGCGGGGAGTACTGCAGCTGTTTCATCAGTTCGGTCACCATGCGTCCGCGCTCAAGTTGCTTGCGGGTCGCTTCGTCCAGGTCGGAGGCGAACTGAGCGAAGGCCGCCAGTTCACGATACTGCGCCAGTGCCAGACGCACACCACCGCCGAGTTTCTTGATCACCTTGGTTTGCGCCGCGCCACCCACGCGGGATACCGAGACACCGGCGTTGATCGCAGGACGGATACCGGAATTGAACAGATCGGTTTCCAGAAAGATCTGGCCGTCGGTGATCGAGATCACGTTGGTCGGCACGAAGGCTGACACGTCGCCCGCCTGTGTCTCGATGATGGGCAATGCGGTTAGCGAACCGGTCTTGCCTTTGACTGCGCCCTTGGTGAACGCTTCCACGTAATCGGCATTCACGCGCGCAGCACGTTCCAGCAGACGGGAGTGCAAATAGAACACGTCGCCGGGATACGCTTCGCGGCCGGGCGGACGGCGCAGCAACAATGAGATTTGACGGTACGCCCAGGCTTGCTTGGTCAGATCGTCATAAACGATCAGTGCGTCTTCACCGCGATCGCGGAAGTATTCACCCATCGTGCAACCTGCATAAGGCGCCAGGAACTGCATCGCGGCAGAATCCGAAGCGGTCGCCACGACCACGATGGTGTAACCCAGCGCGCCGTGTTCTTCAAGCTTGCGCACCACGTTGGCGATGGTCGATGCTTTTTGACCGATAGCCACATACACGCAGGTCATGTTCTGACCCTTCTGGTTGATGATCGCATCCACCGCCACGGCTGTCTTGCCGGTCTGGCGGTCGCCGATGATCAGTTCGCGCTGACCGCGGCCGATAGGAACCATGGCGTCGATCGATTTCAAGCCGGTCTGTACCGGTTGATCAACTGACTTGCGCGAGATCACACCCGGCGCGACTTTTTCGATCTTGTCGGTCATCCTGGCATTGACCGGGCCCTTGCCGTCGATCGGCTGGCCCAGTGCATTCACCACGCGTCCGCACAACTCCGGCCCAACCGGCACTTCCAGAATGCGGCCGGTGCATTTGACGGTGTCGCCTTCGGTGATGTGCTCATATTCACCGAGCACCACAGCGCCGACTGAATCCCGCTCCAGGTTGAGCGCCAGGCCGAAGGTGTTGCCGGGGAATTCCAGCATTTCACCCTGCATCACATCGGAGAGTCCGTGTACACGAACGATACCGTCGGTGACGCTGACTACCGTGCCTTCGGTGCGTGCTTGTGTCAGTGCCTCGAAGTTTTCGATGCGGCTGCGTATCAGATTGCTAATTTCAGAAGGGTTGAGCTTCATGTGGATTTCCTCATTGATAAATCTATATCAGGCGCAGGGGCGATTCATGAATCGCCCTTACATCTCTGTCATCACGCAAGCGCGTTTGCCATTTCGCCAAGACGGGTGCGCGCAGAACCATCGATCACCTTGTCTCCTGCACGAATCACCACGCCGCCCAGCAATTCTTTATTGACTTTGCAGACCAGCTTGATCTCGCGTCCCATGCGCGCCTTCAGCGATCTGACGATTTTTTCCTGTTGCGCAGCAGAAAGTTCGAACGCAGAGTCCACCACGACATTCACGGTCTTTTCCGCTTCCGCCCGCAACGCCTCGAAAATAGCGGCGATTTCCGGCAGCAGCAGCAGACGCTGATTGTCCACCAGCACCCGGACAAAGTTGCGCTGCTGGGTTTTTGCCTCGCTACCCAGCAAACCTTCCATCAGACTTTCGATTTGCTTTCTGGCAACTCGCGGATTGGTGACCACTGCGCGAACTTCCGGATGGCAAGCCGATTCAGCGAGAGACAGCAGCATTTCAGACCAGCCTTTCAGATCCGCGAGCTTCTGCGCTTCTTCAAAGGCCGCTTGGGCATAGGGTCGCGCTGTGGTAATGGCTTCAGACATGGCTATCAGATTTCCGCGACGAGTTTGTCGAGCAGGTCGCTGTGAGCCTTGGCGTCGATTTCACGACCCAGTATCTTGCCGGCTCCGGCAAGCGCGATCGATGACACCTGGGTGCGCAATTGCTCCTTGGCGCGAAACACTTCCTGGTCGATCTCGGCCTTGGCGCCCGCGATGATGCGATCGCCTTCTACCTTGGCTTGTGCCTTGGCTGCTTCGACGATCTCGCTGGCGCGCTTTTCACCATTGGCCACGATTTCGCCGACCTTTTCCTTGGCTTCACGCAGAATCTCCGCGGAACGCCTGGCGGCCAGTTCCAGGTCATGCTTCGCCCGTTCCGCATCTGCCAAACCATCGGCGATGTGCTTGCGGCGTTGATCCAGCGCGGCCATGATCGGAGGCCAGACGAACTTCATGCAGAACCACACGAACAGTGCGAACATGATCGTCTGAGCGAGAAGAGTTGCATTGATATTCATGCAAGCTACCTTTCTTTAGTTATACGTTGTCGCCCGAGAAGGCTTAATGCGCAACCGCAAACAAAACGTACATCGCGATACCGACAGCAATCATCGGGACTGCATCGACCAGGCCCATCACCACGAAGAACTGAACGCGCAGCATAGGGATGAGCTCTGGTTGGCGTGCAGCACCCTCCAAGAAGCGGCCGCCCAGAATACCGATACCGACGGCCGCGCCCAGCGCGCCCAGACCCATCATCAGTGCTCCGGCGATGTACAGCAGTGCATTTGCCATTTCCATTTTTTATTTCTCCTGTTTGAAAAAGTTAAAGTTATAAAATCAAAATCGATGAGGTTGTTTTTTAGTGATGTTGATTTAATGATGTTCTTGGTGCGCCATATCCAGATAAACCACCGTCAGCGTCATGAAGATGAACGCCTGCAGGGTCACGATCAGAATGTGGAAGATCGCCCACCCCAGCGACAGCAGGATCTGCGATCCATACAGCGTGGCGCTGCCGATCGACAGTCCCGCCCACGCACCGCCCATCAGCGCGATAAGGATAAAGATCATCTCACCGGCATACATGTTGCCGAACAGACGCAGCGCCAGCGAAATCGGTTTGGCGATCAGGTTGACCCCTTCCAGCAGCAGATTGACCGGCATGCCCCACTTGCCAAACGGTTGCAGCGTCAATTCGCCGGCGAATCCGCCCACACCCTTCATCTTGACACTGTAGTAGAGCACCAGTAAAAACACGCCGATCGCCATGCCGAACGTGGCATTCGGGTCAGTGGTGGGCACAACCTTGAAGAAGGGGACGCCGAGTTGTTGCATCAGCAGGGATGTGTAGTCTATCGGCAACAGGTCCATCAGGTTCATCGAAAAAACCCAGAAGAAGATGGTCAGCGCCAGGGGGCCTATCATGTCGTTCTTGCCGGAAAACGAGCCGCGCACGCTGCCGTCTATGAATTCGATCGCCCACTCGCAAAAATTCTGCAGGACACCTGGAGTTCCTGCGGTGGCGCTCCTGGCAGCGCGGCTAAACATGAACAGGAAGACTGCGCCCAACAACATGGACATCAATACCGTGTCCAGATTGAGCGCCCAGAAACCCATCGCCTTGGCTTCCTCGGCGCTGTGCGCAATACCCAGGGTGCCGTCCGGCAACCGGCCATATGTGAGGTTCTGTAAGTGATGCTTGATGTATTCCGCTGATGTATGCGCTTCGCTAGACATTTTTAGTCACTATCAATCTTTAAATCTGATCAAAAACAACCGGGCTGCCAGCAGCACCGCTTGACCCATCACAAAGCCGCCCAGCAAAGCGAGCGGCGATAACTTCAGTGCTGCCATGCACAAACCGAGCAGCACAACAACCACCAGAAACCTCTCGGTGGCGTAAAAATACATGAGTCGCAGTTGATGATGTGCGTTCTGGACAGGAGACAAAGCCGCTCGAGACATTCTCCAGGCCAGCAATGCTCCGTTGACAACGGAAACCCCACCTCCACACAACACCGCCAAAGCTTGTTGCGGTGTACCCTTCATGCCGTAAACCAAGCCTGCAACCACCAGTGTGGCCGCCATTTGCAATCCAGGCACCTGGCGTGCCAATCTTTTTTCCTTGGCTTCGGCATCGCAAAGCGCGGCGATGATAGCGGCGTTTTCAGGGGGTGTCAAACGTTGTGGCGGTTCATCACCCATGATATTTCTCAACTTACCTGCCTTTTTTAAGCCTGCCCAGGAGCTCATCGAGTTGATCATGATTCGCATATTCAATGATCAGCTTGCCCCCGCCTTTGTTGCCCGGCTTGATTTCCACGCGTGTCCCGAGGTGTGAGCTCATTTCTTCCTGCAACCGCTGTGTGTCACGGTTGATCCTGGTTGCTTTCTTCGGTTTTGTCTTGTGGGGCTCTTCAGTTTGCTTTTGCACCAGGCTTTCCGCTTCGCGCACAGAAAGCCCTTCCATCACGATTTTGCTGGCCAGCAATATCTGCCGCGCGCTCTCCAGCGGCAGCAATGCGCGCGCATGCCCCATATCCAGTTTGTTTTCCATCAACATGTTCTGCACGGTTTTCGGAAGCTTTAACAAGCGCAGCAGATTGCTGGCCGCGCTGCGTGAGCGTCCCACCGCATCTGCGGCGACTTGATGGGTCATTTTGAATTCGTCGATCAATCGCTGGATGCCTACCGCCTCTTCCAGCGGATTCAGGTTTTCACGCTGGATGTTTTCGATCAGCGCCATCGCCAGTGCCGCCTTGTCAGGTACGCTGCGCACCAGCACCGGCACATGGCTCAATCCCGCCAACTGCGCGGCGCGCCAGCGTCTTTCACCGGCGATGATCTCATAGCTGCTGTCGGCAAGCTGCCGCACCAGGATAGGCTGCATGATCCCCTGGGCCTTGATCGAAGCCGCAAGGTCATTCAGCGATGCTGCGTCCATGTGCGTACGCGGCTGATATTTTCCCGGCTTGAGCAGCGTGACCTTCAGATCACGCATCACCTCGTCTTTTTCGCTTTTGCCACCGGACAACAATGCGTCCAGACCACGCCCCAATCCCTTGTGCAGCTTTGCCATCTCTGATCCCTTTATTCCGTTGCGGCAGGCTGTGCCGCGTTGCTCAATAATTCTCCGGCCAGGGCCAGATATGCCTGCGTTCCTTTTGATAGCTTGTCGTGATACAGCACCGGCACGCCATAGCTGGGAGCCTCAGCCAGGCGCACATTACGCGGAATCATGGTGCGATAGACTTTGCTGCCGAAATGTTCCAGTAATTGCTCCGAGACTTGCAGCGCCAGCGCGTTGCGCGGATCGAACATGGTGCGCAATAGTCCCTCGATTTCCAGGTCCGGATTCAGATTGGCGCGCACCTTGCGGATGGTGTTCACCAGGTCGCTCAGCCCCTCCAGTGCGTAATATTCGCATTGCATCGGGATCATCACCGACCTGGCCGCACACAAACCGTTCAGGGTCAGCAAATTCAGGGCTGGCGGACAGTCGATCAGCACGAAGTCATACCCCGGGGCCACCAGTTGCAGCGCATCGCGCAGCCGCATTTCGCGATGGGCCATATCCACCAGTTCGATCTCTGCCCCGGCCAGGTCGCGATTGGCCGGCAGCAAATCATATTTGCCGGCTTCCGCGTGTATGCGCGCTTCGGCTATCGTTTTGCTGCCGAGCAGGACTTCATAGACGCTGGCCTGCAAATCGCGCTTGTCGATGCCGCTGCCCATCGTGGCATTGCCCTGCGGATCAAGGTCGATCAGCAACACGCGCTGCCCGGCTGCCGCGAGACTGGCTGCCAGATTGACACTGGTGGTGGTCTTCCCCACCCCGCCCTTCTGGTTGGTTATGGCTAATATTTTCGTCATGTTGCTTCATTCCCTTTTTCATTGCACTTGATCACTGGGCATGTTGCAATGACCAGACTGCGTGCCGCGCGCAATCCCGGTACCTGTAATGGTATGACGCGTTCCACGCGGCACCCCTCCGGCACACCCGCCAACTCCTGTTCTGCTATGCCCTTCATCGCCGCCCAGCGCCCTTGCGGGGCGATCAGGTGGCGCGTGCTGCCTATGAATTCACCCAGCCCGGCAAAAGCACGCGAGATGATTCCGTCAAACTTTTCTGCCGGCTGCCACTCTTCGACTCGCGCGCAGTGAACAGCGACGTTGCGCAACCCCAGCTCGATGACCGCCTGCTGGACAAAACTGGTTTTCTTGCTGTTGCTATCCAGCAGGGTGAACTGCCAGTCCGGTTGTGCGACCGCCAATACCACTCCCGGCAACCCTGCACCACACCCGGCATCCAGCCACCGCCCAGCCCACAAATGTGGCATTACGGCAAGGCTATCAAGCAAGTGATTGCTTACCATTTGCTGCGGGTCGCGTATCGCAGTCAGGTTGTACACCCGGTTCCACTTGTGCAGCAATGCCAGATAATCCAGCAGTTTGATTTGCGCTTCCGTACTCAGCGCAATGCCCAATTGCTCGATGCCGCGCTGTAAATCCTCGGCCAAATTCACGCGCGTTTTTGCTCCGGTTGATTGCCGCGAAACCCGCGCTTCAGGTGTACCAGCAACAAAGAAATCGCTGCCGGGGTGATCCCGGAGATGCGCGCTGCCTGCCCTATGGTTTCGGGCATGTGCTGATTGAGTTTTTGCTGCACTTCGATCGATAGCCCGCGCACCTCGCGATAGTCCATATCGCCTGGCAGGACCAATATCTCATATTGTTCGTTGCGTCCGATCTCATCATGCTGCCGCTCGATATAGCCGTGATATTTCGCCTGAGTCTCCACCTGCTCGGCGACTTTTACATCGTCCACGCCAACGCCCGCGCCGGGCAAAGTCAACAGGCTGGCATAGCTCACATCCGGACGGCGCAACAACTCATGCAAGTTGTATTCACGCTCGATAGGCTTGCCCAGCACGCGGACAGCGTCTTCCGCCGGCAGGTTCCGCGGGCTCACCCAGGTGCCGCGCAAGCGCTCCTGCTCACGGGCGATCGCCTCGCGCTTTTGCTCAAACACCTGCCAGCGCGCGTCATCCACGATGCCCAGCTTGCGGCCGGTCTCGGTCAGTCTTAGATCCGCGTTGTCTTCACGCAATTGCAAACGATATTCCGCCCGGCTGGTGAACATGCGATACGGCTCGGAAACCCCCTGCGTGATCAAATCGTCCACCAGCACACCCAGATACGCTTCGTCACGGCGCGGGCACCATGCTTCCTGTTCACGTGCTTGCAGCGCAGCATTGAGCCCGGCCAACAGACCTTGCGCGGCGGCCTCCTCGTAGCCGGTCGTGCCGTTGATCTGCCCGGCAAAGAACAATCCTTGTATCGCCTTGGTTTCCAGCGAGCTTTTCAACCCGCATGGATTGAAAAAGTCATACTCGATCGCATAGCCGGGACGCAGGATATGCGCGTTTTCCAGTCCCTTGATGGAACGCACCAGATCCAATTGCACATCGAACGGCAAGCTGGTGGAAATTCCGTTGGGATAAACCTCGTGGGTGGTCAATCCCTCCGGCTCAAGGAAAATCTGGTGAGAGGACTTGCCTGCAAAGCGTGTGATCTTGTCTTCGATGGACGGGCAGTAGCGCGGCCCCACACCTTCGATCACGCCGGTGAACAATGGGGAACGGTCCAGCCCGCCGCAGATGATGTCATGCGTGCGCTGATTAGTCTCGGTGATCCAGCATGGCAACTGTTCGGGATGCTGCGCGGCATTGCCGATGAAGGAGAACACCGGCACCGGATCGTCGCCCGGCTGTTCCTGCAGCACAGAGTAGTCGATGGTCCGGCCATCGATACGCGGTGGCGTGCCGGTCTTCAGCCGCCCCACCGGCAGATCCAGTTCGCGCAAACGGTGTGCCAGGCTGATGGACGGCGGGTCGCCGGCCCGCCCCGCCTGGTAGTTAGACTGACCAACATGGATCAGACCGGACAGGAAAGTGCCTGTGGTCAGCACCACGGTTCTCGCATTGAAGCGCAGGCCAAGCTGGGTGACCACGCCGCATACCCGATCCTGTTCGATCTGCAAATCGTCCACCGCCTGCTGGAACAGCCACAGCTTGGGCTGGTTTTCCAGCCGGGTCCGGATGGCTTGTTTGTAGAGCAGGCGGTCGGCCTGTGCGCGCGTCGCGCGTACCGCCGGGCCTTTGCTGGAATTCAGGATGCGGAACTGGATGCCGCTTTCGTCGGCAGCTGCCGCCATCGCGCCGCCGAGCGCATCCACCTCCTTGACCAGATGCCCCTTGCCTATTCCGCCGATGGACGGGTTGCAGGACATCTGTCCGAGCGTCTCGATGTTGTGACTGAGCAGCAAGGTCTTGCACCCCGTGCGCGCGCTGGCCAGAGCCGCCTCGGTACCGGCATGCCCTCCGCCCACCACGATCACATCGAAAACATCAGGAAATTTCATCAGACTGCCGCGTTGAAAAGGACGCGCATCATACCTCAGGGCACCTCAGCTAGTCGACAATCCCAAACGGATTGTTTCACGTGAAACAATCCGGCTTGGCTCAATACCCCAAATACTCTGTTTCACGTGAAACAATGCCGCTTATTTTCCGATGCAGAACCGGCTGAATATCTCGCCCAGCAAATCATCCGAAGTGAATTCCCCGGTGATTTCATTCAGCGCGCGCTGCGCCAGACTCAGCTCCTCGGCGAACAACTCCGCGCTGGTCAATACTGCATGGGCTTGGTTCAGGTGGGTTTGCGCCTGCGTCAATGCACGCAAATGGCGCTCGCGTGCCATGAATGTACCGCTATCCTGAGCGCGCCAGCCCACCGCCTCCAGCAGCTTGCCGCGCAACGCTTCGATCCCCTCGCCTGTTTTGGCGGACACCCCCACAAATGTCCCGCCCCCCTGCGAATCGGCGGTCTTTCCGTGCACCAGGTCGATCTTATTCAGCACCAGCAGCCGCGGTATGTCCGCAGGCAAACTTTTGATTATCGCTTCATCCAGTGCCGTCATGCCCTGGCTGGCATCCAGTAACAGCAGGATCAAATCTGCGCGGCGCAAAGTCTGGTGGGTAAGTGCGATACCCAAGCTCTCCACCTCGTCCTGGGACACCCGCAAGCCGGCCGTATCCATGATATGCAATGGCACTCCGCGAATCTGGATGGCCTGGCGGATGACATCGCGGGTGGTGCCCGGAATGGCGCTGACCAATGCCAGCTCCTCACCGGCCAGTCTGTTCAACAAACTGGACTTGCCGACATTCGGCTGCCCGGCAATGACCACATGCGCGCCTTCGCGGAGCAGGCTGCCCTGTTTTGCGGTATCCAGCGTCTGCTGCAAACTCGACTGAAGATTGTTCAGCAGCGTATCCCTTTGTTCGATATCGACAGCCGCCACTTCCTCCTCCGGAAAGTTCAGCATCGCCTCGACCAGCATGCGCAGATGGATCAGCTCGTCGACCAGTCCATGTACGGCGGCGGAAAACTCTCCGCGTAGCGAGCGCATCGCACTGCGTGCGGCCTCGGCACTGTTTGCTTCGATCAGATCGGCGACGCTTTCCGCCTGCGCCAGATCGAGTTTGCTATTCAGAAAAGCGCGGCGCGTGAATTCGCCGGGTTGCGCCAGCCGCGCGCCCAGGTCGAGGCAACGCTGCAGTAACATTTGCAGCACGGCCGGACCGCCGTGGCCTTGCAACTCGAGCACATGTTCGCCGGTGTAGGAATGCGGAGCGGGGAAATACAGGGCGATACCCTGATCCAGGATATCGCCATTCGCGTCAAGAAAGTTGCTGTAGCTGGCACGCCGTGCGGCGGGAAGTTTGCCCAGTATCCCGCGGGCCAGCGTCTCGACGCTGCTCCCTGAAACCCGTATCACGCCCACCCCGCCCCGTCCCTGCGCCGTGGCGATGGCGGCGATGGTATCAGCGTTTGGCAGCGGCACCTTTGTTCTCGAGTTCTGCAGCCCGGGTGATAAACCACTGCTGACCGATGGACAGGAGGTTATTCACGATGGAATACAGCACCAAGCCTGCGGGGAAGAAGAAGAAAATCACGCTGAAGGCGATCGGCATGATTTGCATCACCCTGGCCTGCATAGGATCCGGCGGCTTGGGATTAAGACGCATCTGGACGATCATGCTCGCACCCATGATCAGCGGCAGGATGTAATACGGATCCGCTGCCGACAAATCGGTTATCCAGCCGAAAAATGGCGCATAACGCATTTCGACGCTGGCCAGAATAGCCCAATACAACGCAATGAACACCGGGATCTGGACCAATACCGGCAAACACCCGCCTAACGGGTTGATCTTTTCGGTCTTGTACAAGTCCATCATCGCGCGATTCAACTGTTCGCGGTCATCGGCATACTGCTGCTTGATTTTCTCCAGTTTGGGTGCAACCACGCGCATCTTCGCCATAGAGCGATAACTGGCCGCCGAGAGCGGGAAGAACAGCAGCTTGATCAGAATGGTCAGCAAAATGATCGCCACACCCCAGTTGTGCGTCCAATCATGGAACAGCGCCATGACCCAGAACAACGGAGTGGATAAAATGGTCAGCCAACCGTAATCGACCGTCAACCCCAGGCCGGGAGCGATCTTGTCTAGATTGGTTTGGGCAGGGCCGGCATAGAGCGTGGAACTTACGACCGCTTTCTGTCCGGGAGCTATGGTTTGCCCGGGTAAGATCACCCCCACGGAATACGCATCACCCTCTAGTTTGCGCATGAAATATTCTCGGCTGGTTTTTTCTGTGGGCAGCCAGGCCGCAACAAAATAGTGCTGCAACATCCCGATCCAGCCGTCATCAGCTTGTTTGGGGTATTCCGCCTTATCATTTTCAATCGCCTGGAACTCGATCTTTTGGAACTTTTCCTTATCCGTATACACTGCTGCGCCGGTATAAGTAGGCAAAAACATTGAACTGCCTTGTGGCGCCACACTATCCCGAACCAACTGAAAATAGCCGCTTGCCGTTACCGTCTTTTTGCCGGTATTTTCCATTTCATAGGCTATATCGACCAGATAACTGCCCTTGCGGAAAGTGATTACCTTGGTCGCTTTCAACGCTGATCCATCCACGGCTGTCAGGCGTACCTGCACCTGGTCGGCATTTCCGGAAAGCTCGTACCGGTCTTGTTCAGAGGCAAACAGGCTGTTGTGGTTAACCAGTCCCTCACCAAGCAAGCCGCTTTGCGCTATGTAATTATGAGTGCCTTCACCGCGATGAAAAAGCACAAGAGGTTTGCTCTTGTCCTCTCCATCAGGATGTTCAATCAACGCCAGGCGGCTGATATCTCCACCGATGGAACTGATTTCCGCTTCCAGAAGGTCGGTCCTGACGAGGATCGTCTTTTCTGCGGGGCGATTGGCAGGCTGCCGGGCTATGGTTGCCTGCCCTGATCCTGGTAAAGCGGCTTGTCCGGTACTGGCAGGAAGCGTTGTCTGCGGCGTTGGCAAGTCCTTGTTCGTGGCCACGGTTTGCTCCACAAATCGTTCCGGGTGTTGGTAACGTTGCCATCCGTCCCAGAGCAGCACAAGGGAAAAGGAAAAGATCAAAAACAAGAACAGTCTCTGTAAATCCATTATCGAGCCTAAAGGTTAGGGTGCGGGATCGTATCCGCCGGGATTCCAGGGGTTACAGCGCAGCAATCTCCTGATGCTGAGCCAGCCCCCCTTAATTACACCGTGCTTCGCCAGGACTTGACAGGCATAATGGGAACAACTGGGGGTAAATCTGCACGTCGGTGGGCTAAGCGGACTAATCAGATATTGATAGCCATGTATCAGCTTGATCACAAGTTTGCGCATCTGTCTTCTACCCGGCTGAACAGCGTTTTCAACTCTTCGCTTTTCGCGGCTGTTGAATCAGCGCATCTCACCATCACAACCAAATCGATCTGCTGAGCCTTGATACGGTGCTGTCGAAACGCTTCCCGAATCGCTCTTTTGACACGATTCCGCTGCACAGCGCCGGGTAGAGTTCTTTTGCCCGCAATTATTCCAAGCCTGGCGTTTTTCCTGCCATTGCGCACAAAAAATATCTTGAAGTATTTGTCAGCAATATTTTCGGCATGAACAACATGGTCGAATCCATCTTCGCGCAACAAGCGATGCGCAACAGTAAATTCAGTGGTAATAGTGATACTAGACTGCGAGTCTGGCACGGCCTCTGGCGCGACGAGCCCTGATAACGGCGCGGCCTCCGCGTGTTTTCATGCGCACCAAAAAGCCATGGGTGCGTTTTCTTTTGGTTACGGATGGTTGGTAGGTGCGTTTCATGTTTTCGTCCTCGGTAAATCGTAAAACGCGGCATTACAAATCCTTAAGGCAAAAGTGTCAAGTCTATTTTACTTTTTTGCCTGTGGATAAGTTTGAGTTTGCCATGTAGAATGCGGCAACTTTTACAGTCGCCAGAACCAATTTCTTCCCACGCAACCATGCAGGATATTTCTTTTTGGGATTCATGCCTCCGCTCGTTCGAAAAGAGCCTGCCGCCGCAACAATACAACTCATGGATAAAACCATTGCTGCTCAAGAGCGAGAATGGATCGCTGGTTCTTACTGCTCCCAACAGCTTTACGTTGAAACTGGTTCAAGAGCGGTTTTTACCCGAGATCAGCCGCCAGGCCGGGCTGGCCTATTCCATGGTTCCGCCATTCGAGTTTCGTGTGCTTGAATCCACGCCCGTTAACACACCTGCAGTGCGGCAACCACCGGTACAGGCGGCTCATCCGGCAGAGAATAAGCCCAGAGTGGAAACCTCTTTTCGTGGCTATGGAAAACTGAATCCCAATCTTACCTTCGAGAACTTCGTTATCGGCAAGGCAAACCAATTGGCTTTTGCTGCTGCCACACAAGTCGCTGAATTACCAGGTGTTTCTTACAACCCATTGTTCGTTTATGGTGGTGTTGGCCTGGGCAAGACCCACCTGCTTCAAGCGATAGGCAATCAAATTCGGCTGAACAATGCACAAATGAAGATTTGCTACATGCACGCCGAAAGATACGTCACCGATGTAGTGCGCGCCTACCAAACAAATAAATTCGAGGAATTCAAACAGTTCTACCATTCTCTAGATGTCTTGCTGATCGATGACATTCAATTTTTTGCCGGCAAAGCCAAAACCCAGGAAGAGTTCTTTTACGCATTCAACACCCTGGTCGACTCTCATAAACAGGTTATTTTGACCAGCGACACCTTCCCTAAAGAGATCGCAGGACTGGAAAGCCGTTTGGTTTCGCGTTTCGGCTGGGGTCTGACCGTTGCGATTGAACCGCCTGAGCTGGAAATGCGGGTAGCTATTCTGCTTAAAAAAGCCACTCTGGGCGGTTATACGCTTGATGATACCGTTGCTTTTTTTGTCGCAAAACATGTCAGTTCCAATATTCGTGAACTTGAAGGTGCTTTAAAACGGGTTGAAGCCTACGCCAAATTCCACAAGCGCAATATCTCCGTAGAAACGGCAAAGGAGGCTTTAAAGGATATTCTGGTGGCACAAAGCAGGCAGATATCGATAGACAATATCCAGAAAACCGTAGCTGACTATTACCGTCTCAAGATGGCGGAACTGCTCTCCAAGAAGCGCACCCGTAATCTGACCCGCCCAAGGCAATTGGCCATGGCTCTGGCCCGAGAACTGACCACAATGAGCCTGCCTGAAATCGGCAATGCGTTTGGCGGTAAGGATCATTCAACCGTCATCCACGCCTGCAAAACAATGGCTGATCTTAGAGCCAGCAATACGACCATCGATGCTGACTATAAAATATTGCTTCAAACATTAAGGGGATAACCCTGAGCATTTTCCGGGTACAAAATGTTGATAAACCTGCCAATTAAATAAAATCAAAAGTTATGCACATCTGTGCAGTGTTCAATTAACAACCATATAACAATAATAATCATTCGTATCCTTATGTTACTAATCAAGTTATCAAGCTTACCAACGTTACCCAAAGTCATTATTGGTCTTATTAGGAATTTATATTATGTTTATTGAGAAAACAGACAAGGAAACCATACTGAAACCGCTGCAAGTCGTGATCGGCATTGTTGAACGTAAACAGACCCTGCCAATTTTATCCAATGTGCTTATCGAAAAAGAACCTGGGATAATTCGCTTTACAGCCACGGATCTCGAGATTCAAATCACGACGAGCATAGAGAGCAAAACCGGGAATGGCGAAACTTCCGCGATAACTGTTGGCGGGAAAAAAATCCAGGAAATCCTGCGGATACTTCCCGATCAGAGCAAAATCTCGATAGAGGCCAAGGAAAACAAGGCGCAGATAAAATCCGGCAAGAGCAGGTTCAGCTTGCAAACCCTCCCAGCCCAGGATTTTCCGAAGCTGAGCAATCAATTAACCGGCGCAAAAAAGATCGTTATGAGCCAATTGGCTCTAAAAAAATTGCTGCTTTCGGTTCAATACGCAATGGCGCAGCAGGACGTCCGGTATTATCTGAACGGCGTATTACTGATCGTCGAAGGGAATAAATTGAAAGTCGTCGCCACAGACGGACACAGACTAGCCTTTAATGCCGGAATTATTGACGGCCAGCATGAAAAACAGGAAATTATACTGCCGCGCAAGGCAGTGCTGGAGTTGTGCAAACTGCTGGGCGACAGCGAGGAATCGATAGAGATAGAGTTTTCTCAGCAACAAGTAAAAGCCAATTTTTCTGGAATCAGTTTGATAACAAAGGTTATCGAGGGAAAATTTCCCGATTATGAACGCGTGATCCCGAAGTACGACAATCATCTGAACATGAACCGGATAGCCATACAGCAGGCCCTGCAACGCGCAGCCATCTTGTCGAACGAAAAGTTCCGCGGAGTGCGGTTTGTATTGACCGAAAAAAACCTCAGTATCATCAGCAGCAACAGCGAACAGGAAGAGGCACAGGAAGAAGTTGAAACTGATTATCACGGGGAGGCCATCGACATCGGGTTCAACGTCAATTACCTGATGGATGGGTTGAACAACATCAGCAACGAAACCGCGATCTTTTCCTTTGGTGATCCCAATAGCAGTATTTTGATAACCACACCGGAAAACCAGGAGTTCCGTTATGTGGTCATGCCAATGCGGATCTAAACGTTTTCATCATGTTCCACGTGAAACAATTCAATACCATGAAAGAATTTAATGACCGAATACAATTCCAGCAGCATTAAAGTACTAAAGGGACTGGAAGCGGTCCGCAAGCGTCCCGGCATGTATATCGGCGATACCAACGATGGCACAGGGCTGCATCATATGGTATTCGAGGCGGTGGATAATGCTGTGGATGAAGCTCTGGCCGGCCATTGCAACGAGATCAATGTGATCATTCATGCCGATAATTCGATCAGTGTCAGCGATAATGGCCGCGGGATCCCGACCGATATTCACAAGGAGGAGAACCGTTCCGCCGCCGAAGTGATCATGACTATTCTGCACGCAGGCGGAAAGTTCGACAGTAATTCCTACAAGGTTTCCGGCGGTTTGCACGGAGTAGGCGTATCCGTGGTAAACGCCTTGTCTGAATGGCTGAAGCTGACCATCTACCGTGATGGCAAGGAACATTTCATGGAGTTCCGTCACGGCGATCCCGTCGCTCCGCTCAAGGTGGTCGGCCCCTCTGGCAAGAGAGGCACGTTAGTGCATTTTCTTGCGGCCAAAGAAACGTTCGGGCAAGTTGAGTTTCATTTCGATATTTTGGCAAAACGGCTGCGCGAACTATCTTTCCTGAACAACGGGGTAAAGATCGCGTTGATCGATCACCGCAACGGCAAAGAAGAAAATTTTGCTTTCAGCGGCGGAATCAAGGGTTTTGTCGAATACATGAACCGCAACAAGTCACCCCTGCACCCGACGGTGTTTTATGCGATCGGCGAAAAGGACGGCATCACAGCCGAGATCGCCATGCAGTGGAACGACTCCTACCAGGAGGTGGTGCAGTGTTTCACCAATAACATCCCGCAACGCGACGGCGGCACACACCTGACCGCCTTGCGTGCAGCGATGACGCGCACGTTGAATCAGTATATCGAGACCGAACAGCTGGCAAAAAAAGCCAAGGTGGATACCACAGGGGACGATATGCGCGAGGGCTTGACCGCTGTGTTGTCGGTGAAATTGCCCGACCCCAAATTTTCGTCGCAGACCAAGGACAAGCTGGTTTCTTCCGAAGTGCGTCCGGTGATAGAAGATTTGATAGCCCAGCAAATGAGCGCATTTTTGCTGGAAAAACCCAATGACGCAAAAATCATCGTCAACAAGATCATTGATGCCGCCCGTGCCCGTGAAGCGGCGCGCAAAGCCCGTGATTTGACGCGCCGCAAGGGCATACTGGACGGCATGGGACTGCCCGGCAAGCTGGCAGACTGCCAGGAAAAAGACCCGGCTTTGTCCGAACTTTACCTGGTCGAGGGCGACTCCGCGGGAGGCTCGGCCAAGCAGGGACGCGACCGCAAGTTCCAGGCTATCCTGCCGCTCAAGGGCAAGATACTGAATGTGGAGAAGGCGCGCTTTGAAAAACTGATCGCATCGCAGGAAATCGCCACGCTGATCACCGTGCTGGGCACAGGTATCGGCAAGGAAGAATATAACGCCGACAAGTTGCGCTATCACCGGATCATCATCATGACCGATGCGGACGTGGACGGTTCGCACATCCGCACCCTGTTGCTGACCTTCTTCTACCGGCAAATGCCCGAGTTGGTCGAGCGCGGCCATATCTATATTGCGCAACCGCCGCTGTACAAGATCAAGCAAGGCAAGGACGAGCGTTATCTCAAGGACGATCAGGAGATGAAGATCTATATGCTCAAGGCCGCGCTGAATAATGCCGCGCTGTATCCGGCCGCGGATGCAACGCCGATCCAGGCAGAAGCACTCGAGCAGATCGCCAAACAATACTTCTTGGCCGAAGCGGTGATTGAACGCCTGTCGCGCTTTACCGCGCCCGAAGCCAGCCATGCGCTGCTGATATTGCCCACCCTTTCGCTGGATGACGCGAAGCAGGCTCAGAGCAGCGCAAAGCAGCTCGAGACAGCGTGCGGCGGCAACATCAAGGTCGTGGTGGAAACCGATGAAGCCGGCGAACATCGCTTGCGCCTGGAAAAGCTGTATCACGGCAACTACTCGGTCAGCTACATGGACAGAGACTTCCTGAAAGGCAGCGACTACGTGCAGATCCGGCAGACCGCAGAAGTCCTGAACGGACTTATCACAGCGAGCGCTTACATTGCCCGGGGAGAGCAAAAACGCGCGGTATCCAGCTTCAAACAAGCCATCGAATGGCTGCTTGAAGAAGCCAAGCGCGGCGTCAATATCCAGCGTTACAAGGGCTTGGGCGAGATGAACCCGTCACAACTGTGGGAAACCACGATGGACGTGAAGAACCGCATCCTGCTCAAAGTGCGCATCGAGGACGCGATTTCCGCCGATGAGATTTTCACGACACTGATGGGTGATATCGTCGAACCGCGCCGTGCGTTTATCGAGAAGAATGCGCTGGGTGTGAAGAATCTCGACGTTTAGGGAGCGAACCAAGCTATTTTTATGCTATTTTAAAACCAGCAGTTTTTTCAACCACCACAGGGAGTTAATCATGGCGACAAAAAGCAAAGCAGCGACAAAGAAACCCACCACCAAGACCGAAATGCTTACACTCATCGCTGAGAAGACCGGCTTGAAACGCAAGGACGTGAGCGCCGTGTTCGACGAGTTGGCCGCCATAATCAAACGTGATCTCAAAAGCGGCCCCGGCGTATTTAACATTTACGGCTTGATGAAAATCAAACTGGTACGCAAGCCCGCCACCGCTGCCCGCAAAGGTATCAACCCCTTCACCAAGGAAGAAGTCATGTTCAAGGCCAAACCAGCCCGCAATGTCGTCAAGGTGCTTCCGCTGAAAGCCCTCAAGGACATGGTTTGACCTGACCGGGGTTATGAATGTCATGACCTCGCTTCCCGGTACGGAAAACTTTTGTCCGGGCACCCGGAAGGGCATCATCCTCGCCGGTGGCTCCGGAACAAGATTGCACCCGGTGACGCTGGCGGTATCCAAGCAGTTGTTGCCGATCTACGACAAGCCGATGATCTATTATCCAATGTCCACGCTGATGTTGGCGGGGATACGCGATATTCTGATCATTTCCACACCGCAAGACACGCCGCGCTTCCAGCAATTGTTGGGAGACGGCGGTGCGTGGGGGTTGAATCTGCAATATGCGGTGCAGCCTTCGCCGGACGGACTGGCGCAGGCGTTCATCATCGGCCGGAAATTCATCGGCGATCACCCTTCCGCGCTGGTGCTGGGCGATAACATTTTCTACGGACATTCTTTCCAGGACCAATTGGAAAACGCGGCGCAGCGCACTCAGGGCGCGACCGTGTTCGCCTACCATGTGCGCGATCCGGAACGCTACGGGGTGGTGGAATTCGATGCTGACGGACGCGCAGTATCGCTGGAAGAAAAACCGTCGCAGCCCAAGTCCAGTTACGCCGTCACCGGTCTTTATTTCTACGACAATCAAGTGGTGGATATCGCCGCCCAACTCAAGCCCTCCAGGCGCGGCGAACTGGAAATCACCGATGTCAACCGCATCTACCTGGAGCACGCCAGGCTATCCGTAGAAATCATGGGGCGCGGTTATGCCTGGCTGGATACCGGCACCCATGAATCCCTGCTGGAAGCCAGCCAGTTCATACAGACCATCGAGCACCGCCAGGGACTCAAGATCGCCTGCCCGGAAGAGATTGCCTATCGCAAAGGGTTCGTAGATGCCGCGCAACTGGAGAAGCTTGCAGCTCCGCTGTTGAAAAGCGGCTATGGCGATTATCTGATGCAGGTGCTCAAGGAAAAGAGTGTCTGAATGAACGTGATTCGAACGGCCATACCGGGCTTGTTGATCATGGAGCCCAAAGTATTTGGCGACGACCGCGGCTTCTTCTTTGAAAGTTTCAACCGGCGCAGGTTTGCCGAGCTGACTGGGCGTGATGTTGATTTTGTGCAGGACAATCACTCGCGCTCGGCCAAAAACGTGTTGCGCGGGCTGCACTATCAGATACAGCACCCGCAAGGCAAGCTGGTACGCGTGACGCAAGGAACGGTACTCGATATAGCGGTGGATATCCGGAAAAGTTCACCGACTTTCGGGCAGCATGTCGCGTTGGAATTGTCCGCCGACAATAAACGCATACTCTGGATACCTGAAGGCTACGCACATGGATTCGTGGTTTTATCCGACACCGCGGAGTTTCTGTACAAGACCACGGACTACTGGTTCCCGGAACACGAGCGCTGCATCCGCTGGGATGATCCGGCGCTGGCGATAGATTGGCGGCTGCAAAGCACCCCTGCCCTTTCGGCCAAAGATGCACAAGGGAAATGGTTGAGCGAGGCTGAGCTGTTCTCTTAACTACCTAATACACAGTAACACCTTAAAAAACCCCTCAGTCCTCTCTTGTGCGAGCATCCGCTGTGCGGATTGCGTGCTTGACCCACTTCAGTGGGGAAGCCTTTAAGCCTCCCCTGACAAGGGGAGGTTTGGAGGGGTTAGTTTGCGAAGATTCAGGTGGAACCAAATTGTGGAGCCTCTCATTTCGACCGAAGGGAGAAATCCTGAGCCGATCGAAGAGCAAGGGCGGGCTATGCCCGTCGGGTCAAGCTGTCGGGCGAGCTTTGCATAGCCATTCGACTAGGCCGCCAAAATACGGCAGCCAAGTCGCTGGTTAAGCCCGACCTACGGATCGTTTTACCTTTGAAAGAAAAATGGAATCAGCTCGCTATTCAGCGGATTTGATTATAGCCGTGATGATCTGCAATGATCTGTCAGTCGCCCCGCGATTGAATTTCACAAATCCGCCGCACCGCTGGCGCATTTCAGACAAAGCATCCGGGTCGTCCAACAGGTGATGCACAGACCCCATCAACTCCCTGACATCCTGTACCTGCACAGCCGCACCGGCCTTGATTGCAAGCCGCGTCGCTTCGGCAAAATTGTGGGTGTATGGTCCTACCAGCACCGGTGTGCCGACTGCGCAGGCCTCGATCAGATTCTGCCCGCCAAAAGGCAGCAAACTGCCACCGATGAAGGCGAGATCGGCGGCGGCGTAGTAGCCGAACATTTCCCCCATACTGTCGCCCAGCACCACCCGAACTTCTGCCGGAACTGCCCGGCCCTCGCTTCTGCGCTGGAACGCCACGCCGCGCTGCTCGAGCAAATTCGCGACAGCGGCAAAGCGCTGCGGATGGCGCGGCACGATGACCAGCAGCAGGTCAGGTATGTGCATCTGTTCCAGCGCGTCCAGCAGCAGCGCCTCTTCACCATCGCGCGTGCTGGCGGCGAGAAACACTTTGCGCCCGGTATCGATATGTCCATTCTCGATATACACAGCGCCGAACTGTTCGCGCAGTTGTCTGCCCAGTTCCAGCATCGCGGCAGGCGGTTCGATGTCGAACTTGAGGTTGCCCATCACGGAAACATCCTGCGCACCGAGCCTGGTCAAACGCATCGCATCGTCTGTGGTCTGAGCGGCAATGGAGGTAAGTTCGCCTAACGCGTTACGGGTCAGCCGCGCAAAACGAGCATAACCCTGCGCGGATTTTTCCGACATACGCGCATTCAGCAGCAACAATGGCGTGCCAGTGGCGTGGCATGCATGAATCAGGTTGAACCAGATTTCCGTCTCCATCAGGATGCCTAACTGCGGGCGGAAGTGGCGCAAAAAATTATTAACCGCGAAAGGGTAATCGTAAGGCAGATACACGCGCAGCACGCTATCGCCATACAACTGCTCGCCGGTAGCACGGCCGGTGGGTGTGGTGTGGGTGAGCAGGATCTGATGATTTGGGTAAGCCTCCTGCAGCCGTCTGACGAGACTTTGCGTAGCGCGGGTCTCCCCCACCGACACGGCGTGCAGCCAAATGACCGGCCTGTCGCTACGCACGGTATAAAAACCAAACCGCTCACCGATGTGGCGCATGTATTCAGGCTGCTTGCGCGCGCGCCAGATCAGCCGAAAAAGAACATATGGCAGCAGCAGCCACAATGCGAGGGTGTATAAATATCTCATCTGGTGCAACTCGTTCGCTTTAACAATTTTGTGAATAGTAGTGGCGTTACGCTTGCCGCTCAAGAAAAACATTTGTTGCAATCTGGTGCGCCTATTAGAATGCCGGTATCTTGCTGACACGTCGATCGGCGATGTGCTCGGCAATTGTATAGATACCCATAAACCCAGATAATCCATTAGGACGTATTGAGAACCAAAATACGGCACACCCTTTGTGGGAGCGGCTTTAGCCGCGATTATCTTCCTGTGCAACACGAATTTCGCGGCTAAAGCCGCTCCTACAGAAAAATATCGTTCTAATGAACCCAGATAATCCATTAGCCTCGAAACCCCCTCCAGCTCCCCCTTGTCAGGGGGAGTGCCCGGTCTGCCCCTCCCCTGACAAGGGGAGGTTGGGAGGGGTTGGGGTGGAATTTCTGCCTAATGGACAATCTGGAATGAATTATTCAGGATAATGAAAATTCTCGTCGTAAGGTTGTCCTCGCTGGGCGACATACTCCACCTGTTCCCGGCTGTCAGTGATTTGCGGCGCCATTTTCCCGATGCGGAGATTCACTGGCTGGTCGAGCCGGCTTTTGCCGAGGTGGCCGGCTGGCATGCCGCGATAGACAAGGTGATTACGGTGCCGCTGCGCGCGCATAAAAAGACCTGGTGGAAGATCCCGGTATTGTTAACGGGTCTGCGGCGCGAGCTGCGCGCGGAAACATACGATATCGTGCTGGATGCGCAAGGGCTGCTTAAAAGTGCGCTGGCAGCTCGCCTGGCGGGTGACAAGGTGTATGGCTTTGCGGCTGAAAGTGCTCGTGAAGCACTGGCGGCGCGGCTTTATCAAAAGACTGCCAGCGTGCCGGATGGCTTGCATGTCATAGAAAAAAACCGGCAACTGGTCGCGAAAATTTTCACTGCCGATATAACGCAACCCGCCGATTTCGGTTTGGCTGAATTTCGCCGCGAGCGAATGCAAGCCGGATTTTCAGGTGCGCTCAAGGAAATAACCGGTCAGCCCTATATAGTGCTGCTGCATGGTACAACCTGGAATAGCAAATACTGGCCGGAATCATCGTGGGCAGAATTGATCCGATTGCTTGCTCATGAGGGTTGGCGATGTCTGCTGCCATGGGGCAATCAGGATGAATATCTTCTCGCGCAACGCTTGAAGGGCGCAGCGGAGGAGCAAGTGGAAGTATTGCCGAAGCTGGCGCTGACAGAATTGATGAGTGTGCTATTGCACGCGCAGGCATTCATCAGCGTTGAATCCGGGATCGGACACTTGGCTGCGGCGCTAGATATTCCGGGCATCATGCTGCATGGCCCGACTGACCCTGTATACAGTGGCATTTTGGGCAAGGCGTGTCAGCACCTTACCAGCGGCCTTTATTGTTCACCCTGCTTCAGGCGCGATTGCCCCAGGCTCGAAACCCCGGGAGGAATACCACCCTGCCAACAAGCTATTACCGTGCAGCAGGTTTTTCTGCAATTGCAGAAGGTTCTCCAAACAAACGATGGGGAGATTGCAGCGCGAAATGATAAAATACGGCGTGAATGATAAGCAGACGTCTCTTCATGATGAAGCACAATCCCATTGCGATGAATATTGATTCGATAAAGGACAAACATGCAAAACGAAAACCCGCAAACAGCAGGTGACGAAATTAGCCTGAAGGACATAGTAGATTTCCTTAAACGCAATAAGAAACTGATAGTGCTGTGCGGGGTTGCGGGGCTGCTGATTTCATCGGCATACATTATTCGGGCACCAAAAAATTATGAGGCAAGATGGCAGATGCAGATGGCTCAATTCAACAACAGCAACAGCGAAGAGCCCGCCGCATTGGTTCAACGTTTGCGGTTACCAACTGCGTATCCCGTTGAAGTGCAGCAGCATTGTGGTATGCCCAAGGATGGAGAATACGGCGATTATTTGAACAAGAAACTGGAAGTTCAAACAATCAAAGATGTAGCGAATGGGATTGAGATGAAGTTTCATTCCGAGAGTCCCGCGCAGGCAATGCAATGTGCAGATGCGGTTGTGAAGATGATCATGGCGCAGCAACGTAGTTTGATCGAAGAACGCCTCGCCGAACGCCTCGCCGTGCGTCAGGCGCAACTGGCGCAATATCAGTCGGCCCTGGCGGAAGAGCAACGGCAACTGGAGAAGACAAATAAGTCTGTACTGGGTAACCTGGACTTTTTGGCAAAGCTGGACAAATTACGATGGCTGCGCACACGAATTGACGCATTGCAGGAAGAGGCTTTGTTGTCACAAACGCATCCTGCCAAATTGATTGCTCCCATTTATGCGCCGGGTAAACCAATTCCGCGTAAGGAAAAGCAAGTGCTGCTGCTGGGAATATCGCTGGGCTTGATGCTCGGTGTGCTGTATGCCCTGGGGCGGGAAGGATGGCGAAAGGTTGCATGAGGGATTTATGTCATTTCATGTGTTAATCACGTGTAATCTCTTAGGACGAGATGCCTTTGTAGGAGCGGTTTTAACCGCGAGATTCGTGCCATACAGGAAGATAATCGCGGCTAAACGTCCCTACAAATAATAATCGCTCTAATGAACTTGTAATTCCCCGCAGTCTTGCTGCGGGGACAGCGCAGGCTAAATGAATAAATGGAAGTGACGTAGCCCGGATGTAGCGCAGCGAAATCCGGGGTTTGGCGGGCGTGGCCGAAGTTTCCCCGGATTCCATTGCATTCCATCCGGGCTACGACCGCTATAAATATCGCTCCAATGAAATATTCGGGATAAACAAAGGTAATTAGGGCGTTTCGTAACCAGAGTATCCTTGGAGATACTTATGGTTACTGGGGTTCATACAGTTTTTAGTTGTGCGACCAACTTTTTGAATGGTCGCAAGTGCATTTTTTGCGGTTCTTTTAAGACGACAAAGACTGCTCGAAGCTACGTGAAATGC
>Ga0209342_10001343_pt1 | contig 27685 bp, 39 predicted proteins | sample RifCSP16_2_FD_184023 | JGI IMG/M metagenome (GOLD analysis project Ga0209342, IMG submission 184023) | Soil microbial communities from Rifle, Colorado - Rifle CSP2_sed 16_2 (SPAdes) (version 2) | ecosystem: Environmental > Terrestrial > Deep subsurface > Rock core/Sediment | place: Rifle...
TAATCCAGTAATTAAAGAACTAGCGGCAGTAAAGATATATATCATTTCCTTAAAAAACGGATTTATTGTTTGATGAGCAAACATAATGCCCACTCCAATTATTAATCCAGTTATTGTAAATAGAGTTAAAAACAAATATCTGCTCATTTCACATTCTCCCTAAATATCTTTTCAATCTCTTTGAATGTTATACCAAAATCCTTATATCCATCAGGATAAATCTTTAATTTTATTGTCTTTGAAAACTTCTTGTATTTCTCTTTTGCATGTTTTTCTATTGACGCTAAGAGATAATCTGTTCTTAGAGTAGCACAAAGCTCTCCAAAAGCATCGAAGTCTTTTCGGGTGAATATTTTGTCAGCAGGTTCTTTAACGACATTAAAATCTTCCTGCTGACTATAATTGAGTTGGGATTTTAATTCTGCTATTTCTTCTTTATAGCAATCATAATTCCATCTATATTTACTTGCCCAATTGTCTATAATTTTATCTATTTTTGTCTTTTGTGATTTCATTTTAAAAAACTCCAATTAATAAATAGACTTTTGATTAATAAAAACATTCCGCCGAATATCCAGCCATAATTAAATACAGATGGTAATTTTACAAGCTGTGGAGTTAATAAATATGTAAGGGAAAGAAATAGCGTCGCAAAAAATAGAAAAATGGAAATATCCACAAATAGGTTAAATATTGTTTTAGGTATTGATTTAAAATTGACTTTTGGTTTTTGTGATTTCATTTTAAAATTAATCCTACCCTACTTAGTCCATATAGTCCAAATGTAATAAAATTAAGAAAGATATATCTAAATGAAGAGGTCTCTTCAATCTCTTGTTCTATTCTTTTTTGCAGATATACTGATTTAATTTGGTTTGTCATTTTATATTTATGATTATTATGCCCTTCAAATCTAATCGGGCGAATGGTTAAATTATCGTAAAGCAATCGTTAAATGTTTAACGATTTAAACTATCGAATACTTAGTATCTTTCATTTTGCCTTCAGTATGAATCTTGAAATGTGTTTGTCCATTTCTTCCGGCATTTATGAGTTGCGGATAAAGTGGATTCTTTATATTGAGCCATAGATTCATTTTAACTCCGGCAGATGTGATCGGTATGATTGCTTTCATAATTGGTTTCTTTATATCACTATCATCTGTCCATTTATGAAATGGTTTACTGAAATCAACGTCAATCTCTATATCCTTATCAGATACTAACTTCAGACTTGGTAATTGTTCGTAAGTTTCATTTGATTTTTTATCAGTGAAAGTTGCAGCTTCTTTAGATAACCAGTCAGCGTTGTTGTCCATTTATTTAATCCTCCTTTGTATTTTTTGATTGTCATTCTTTCTTATCCTCTAAATATTTAGATAAAAGGTAATAAGGTAAAGCTGAAACCATTAAAAATATTGCAATGTGTGATACATCTGCAATAGCTGTTTTAATATAAACAGGATTTAATAAATAAAGTATAAATCCTAAAATCCACAGGGCTATTCCATAATTAGATGTTTTCATTCTTTTTCCTTTAACATTTGTTTAATTGTTTAATATATAAATTATATAATTAAATAATCTCCTCTTTTAATTTATCTAACCAGTTTTCAATATATTCATTTGAATAAGAATAATCCGGATCTTTAAGATTGTTTCTCATTTCTCGTAAGCCTCTTCCATTTTTGGAATTCTTTTATATAATGTTTCACAATTTCCATCACAGCTTTCTACATAACAAAGTGGGGAATAGTCTTTAGTCATATCAAATGTTGATGGAATATTTGGAGTCATCTCTTTTAACTCATACGAATTTGCATCCTGAATTTTGTAATTATCTCTTGTTTCAAATGCACTACGGCCATAAGTATCCAGCATTTTACATACAACAGTTATATTTTCAGCTTTTGAATTTCCAAAATTAATAAGAAAATAATCAAATATAAAATATTCTGGATTATTAATATCGAATCCAGAATTGTAGATTATCGTGCTTAACATTGCCCGATTATCTTTTAATTGAAGATCTACGATTTGAGAAGATTTAGCTTGTGTTTCTAAAGTTATTTGTTTCAATAATTCTTTTTGAATATCTAATTGTTCAGATTGATTAAAAAATATACCTCCAACAATTATAACAACGATAAAACAGACAAATATTGATAAAGTAAGAAAAATAGTATAATTTTTATTTGAATCTTTACTCATTTTCCTCTCCCTTTGCAAAACTGATTATGAATCTTAATCAAAGCGTCTGCATGATTCTCGCTATTTGCTTTTAATAGCTTGCCACACTTCTTGCATTTGAATTCGTGGATTTCTCTTAATCCTTTTCTGATTGTTGTTTTCATGGTTTACTATAGATAGTTGACTATTTAAACATTTCGTTTTCTATTTACTACTATAAAGGGAGAAAGTTTTATTCTTTTATTTTTCTGCCTTGACCAATAATATGGCCTAATGCAATTATTACAAACGCGATTAAATTTAGATAACGGAATAAATAATAAATTACATCTTGGACAGATACGGGAGAATCGATATTTAGTTATCATTTTCACTCCGAGATATTCTGATTATCCTTGCTCTAGATCGACCATAAAATTGACATTTATAGCAGAAAGGAACTTTGAAGTAATCAGTTTCAAATTCTTTATGGCATTTTATACAGATTCTTTTATATTTATATAAATTTTTCATTTGTATTGTTTACGATAATATTCTCCCGTAAGAGTTCGATATTCATTTGCTCTTTTTGTTAGTAATCTTTTAATTTGTGGCTGATCTTCTTCTCTCGCATTTGATAATCTAAATAGAAGATTGTCAATTATGTCTGAGAGTTCTCTGGTTTCTTGATTTCTTTGAAAAACTGTAAACTTTGGACTGTATCGTGTTTTCATTTTAATTCATCCATAATTATTTTGATTATCCAAATAAGAAGACTAACGAATACTAATAAGGCTAATAATTGAAATATCACTTATTTTGCTCCCGACTAAGTTCATTTATCAATATTGCAAAAAATAGAATCAATAAGGCTGCAATAACTAAAAGTGTTTTAACTGTATATCCATTGATAAGATTTGTAATAGTTGTCATTTTAGATTCTTGCCAGACCTGAAAGGGAAAAATTTATGGCAAAATAAACCCCTCCAAATCTGGAATATTGGTTGCGGGTTTTGAAGGCAGAGTGCATCGCCCGTGTCCAGCCACAACCTGAATCTATTAAAGAAAGATTCCTTATGGACTGTGAGTTAATAATCATTTGATTTCTCCTATAGGATCAATGCCAATGCCTTTAGAATCGTTTATAGGCTCATCTTTAGTCTGAATCTCTGAATTACCTTTAACAGCTGAAAGCGCCCATTCATATTGTTCTGGATAGTGTTCTCTTAACCAGTTAGCAAACCAAATTCCATGCCTATGGGCACTGAAGGTTCCAAATTTGTGACAAGTTTTGCACAAACAAATTCCATTGATTAGCTTAGTGCGATATTCTGACCAGCGTTCCTTGGGAAGTATATGGTGGGCATCTAAAAATTTATCATGTCCACAAATCTGACAACGACCAGATTGCTTTACTAGCATAGTCCATTCTTCTAAGGCTTTTCTCTTTGCTATTCTTGCTTTTTTACGTACTTTCATAGTTATTCGGTACAGCGATTATCTCCTTTCTCATAAGCTTTTCTAATTAAATAAATGTGGATATCTTCATCTGGCGATTCATTTAGCCATTGTTGGATTTCCTTTTCTGTTGGATAGCCGTTATTGTTTGGTTTCATCTTTCTCCTGAATACATTTCTCACAGAATAGAATCTTGCGCTTATCTAAGCCGAGTTTATAGGTTTTAGGATAGAACTTTCTACAATGGAGGCATTTATCATATCCTTGGGGTGGGCGGTAGCTCATGACTTTACCTCTTCTTGATGCTTGAATATCTTTAACTTTTCTTTTGCTTTACCAAAATTAAGCATGACTTGAACTCCAGCAGATAACTTCTTTTTATTTAGTGATAAATTCAATCTCTTTAAAGCTCGACCCAACCACTTTTCATTTAACCACTTATCTTCAAACTCTTCGACATCTCCAACAAAGTGCCTGAATTTTTGAGTAAGTTCTTTTAAAGCAATATAGTTTAATCCTAAATCATTTTCAAGATGAGTAATAAATTCAAACAAAGAAACATCTTTAGAATCTTGATATTCATCTTCTTTCTTTTGATGAGACATATTTTTAGCTACATTGAGAATATCTACAAACACTTCTTCTCCTATATCTTTAGCAGTTAAAAGTAATGGTAAAAACAATTCTAGGTTTCTTCCATGAATCCCCATTTCATCTATTTTATTAAATAATTGATCTCTTTCTATATCTTCTAATGATGATATGATGTTTAATGACGTAGATGATGATGATGATGATATGACGTTGTACTTCTGACAGATGTAGGTGTTCCAGTGCTGTATATATGTTTTTTTCGGTAACGTCACGTCACTAACGTCACTAAATTGAGTTAAAGTTCGTTTAATCTCTAAGATTTCAGTATTTGTATCAAAATCTTCTATCATTTTGGTTATAGACTGATGGTTAGACTTTTCTAAAACTAAAGTTATTGCCCGATCTCCTAATACTTCATCCATACCCCAGATGTTAGCTAAGGCAATAGGGAAGTAAGGTTCAAAGACTTCTACCTCTTGCTTTTCTTCTTTATCTTTATGTACTTTCTTCATTCGTTTGACTTTCATACCCTTTTTATAGGCAGAGTTCAAAAGTTCTCTTAATGTCTGTTTATCTCGATGGCCTATCTGTTCAACCTCATCAATACAAGTAGTAGTACCTCTCGGAATTCTGAATAGGACTGCGTCAGTCAGATTATTTTGTACAGAACCATCTCCCTTAGCTCCGAGAGAAGATATTAATTTAAGGGTTCTTGTTTTACCAGATCCCCTCATAGCATTAAAGAATAAATATGGATAGGTATTAAATTGTTCATGAAAATATGTTCCCATTATCCATACGGCGATTATTTTTTTCTGTTCTTCATTCATATCCACATATTTAGATAATATTTCAATTATCTTTTCATAACATTTACTTACTTCGATTTTCTTTTTTTCAATCTCTTTCTGTTTTATATTTTGTCCAACTGCCTTTCTAAGATTATATAATCGCCACTTATCTTCAATAGGCTGATTTTTTTCATCTTCTTTTAAATAATCATAGAAGTCAGAAGGTATTGGAGAAGTTAATCCAAGAGTCATTCTTCACCTTTCTTTTCGTAAAGATCAATTGCTTTAATTTCAGAAATAAATATCAGCCAATCTTTTCCCTCTTTCCTTTCATCAATAAAAATAAAATCTGCCGAGATATAAGTAATAACTCCGTTATAGAATTTTCCATTTTCTAAAGTAATATGTACAAACTTATTTAAGTCTTTTAGAATTTGTATCTTTTGTTTTATCGTTTCAATTTCGGTCATCGTGTCGCCTCTGCTTTTTTAAGAGCAAGAAATTATAATCTATTTACTATTTAAACTTTTATCATCACTACTACGTGACAATTACAAAAAATCTAATAAATTATAGTTTTCGGGGACGGAAGAGAAGATCAAGACACCACGCCTACAAAGATTGTCTTTCATTTCTTCTCTGAATTTAAAAAAGAGTGTCTTTTGTTTTTACAAAAGTATGAAGGTTTATTTTAGAGGTCTAAAATATATTTCCGTCCCTTTTTGAATGTGCTTGAGCATACCGACGATAACTCAGCCGAGGAATCATGGCACACAGATTAAAAGAAAATAAACTTTAAATAGTTTATCGTTTTAAAAAAAGTCTAATAAATTTTCATTCTTGCTCGCATTGGCATACTTCTTTTTTTACTAGTATGCAATGCAGAACTCAAAGTTTTACTACTGGCTTTTAGTACTGGAACTCTTGGAACTACTATATGTAATTTTCCTTTATGCATTTAACTTACCTCCCTTTCTTTCTATGTTTAAGAACCCAAGGATTTTTATGTTCCCAAGAATAAAATATTCGTTTGCCCCTTTTAGGGCCATATTCTTTATAGAATTTCTTTCTTATTAATAATCCGGTTTTTGTAAGTGGACTCATTTTTTATGTTTCCTTGAAAAGATTGGATATTTTGGAGAAGGAGCCTTATGACTATAAAACTTTCTATAAACTTCTGCGTCTTGTTTGGTTATTCTCTTATGCATTGTGTAAATATTCTGGGGACGAATTCCCGTATGCTAGTGTCCGTCCCCTACAGCACTAGGTCATTGGGCTAAATATAAAAATAAAAAATGGGGCTATGAAGCTCCCCTTACTTTTTCACTGAGTTATAGAGAGTGAAAAGTCTCCGATAATCTTTCTAATCTCTTATTAGATAGCTCCAGCTTGACCGCCTTGCTGTCCGCCTGTAACTACTCTAACTAGAACTACAAGAACTAAGATTATTACAAGAACAGCTAAGATCGCATAGACTGGATTGATAGCTCCGAAGAATGACGTAATACCAGTTGATACGTTGGCCAAGATCGAATTAGTCTGATTTCCAGCTAATGAACCTGTGGCAACGATACTAGAACTTGATAATGTACCCATTATGATTATAATTACATAAGCTAAAAGGGCAACACCAAGTATAATTGCGAAAAATTGCTGAACCGAAGTGAGTCCAAAGACTCCTTTCTTATTCATTGAAAGTTTTCTCATTATTTAAATAACCCCCTTTCAACTTTAAAGTATAATTTTGACATGTTACTACTAATTAGTCAATATATATAAATCTAAATATACTTGGTATACCTATTCACTCTTTGCAAATAAAGTCCACATTAATCCAACTATCGCAAATATCATTACAATAATTGTATGTTTCATTGTCAATAATCCAAATCCTAAAGACATTATAGAAAAGAATCCAACTGAAACAAAACTTGCAGCCAAGAAACTTACATCCATTTTAGCTCTTCCAGTAAATCTCATCTGTCCAAAATAACTTGCGAATAATGCAATTATGAAAAATGCCCACGCTACAAATGGCATAAAATATCCATCTGTAACTGTATTTGCATATACAAATATTACAGATAAATCACTTGTACTTCCATTAACTGTGGAGAGATCAGGATATGGGGCAGAAACTACCATTGTCTATTTACTCCTATTGTCTTTTTATTTGTTTTCATTTTTCCTCAAGATCCTGTACGGACATTTTTATAGATTAAAAATACTATCGTTACTAACATTATTGCTATAACTATTCCGAAAAGTAATGCAAATTCTATACCCAATTCAGAAGTTATTAATGATCCTAATATTCCAATTGTATTTACAGACATAGAAACTATATTAAATAATATCTGAGTTATTCCATCAAAAAGTAAGAATATTTGAATTGGACTCGGACTTTTGATAGCTTTATTAAATGAAGAATAAGTTGCATTACTATTTGATGTAAAATCATTAAGATGCGCACTTAAACTAGCTGAAGCATTTGCAACGCTTGTATCATTTATAATAGGGCCATTATTTGCTATTGGAAATTGAACTACAAAGAACATCATAATTAATGCAAAGAATCCAATTATAATCCAATTTGTTAAATAACTTCTTGCTTCTGCCGTCATTATTCCTGCATCCTCTTATTTAATTGCCACATAACTATAATTGCACCTATTATGAAATAGCTTATTACCATTCCAGTAGTTATTCCATTTACTCCATCTATCATAAACATACTTCCTGTAAAGAACAATCCTAATATTGCTCCAGCAACCATAGCAATTGGGTGACCAACCAGCATTAAAACTAATGTAGAATATAATAGCATAGCCAAAATCAATCTAGTATTTCCGAATGTTTGATCTGATGTTGGAGCAAAAGTTTGTGAATATCTTGTTACTGGAAGATTATTAACTGCTGGAATTACTTCTATTGAGGTATCACCATAAGTTGTTGGAATTATACAATTAAATACTCCTGCTTGTGAAACTTGACTATCAGTACAGACAGTTGTATTTCCATATTGATCTGCTACTCTAACTGTCCAAGAAACAGTTTGTACTGTAGAATCTATTGTACTATAAACCATTTGTATATTTCTTGTATTATTATTTGCGCTTAATGCAACATTAAGATTTCCATATTTACTCCAATCTTGAGTTGAAACAGTAGAAGAGACAGCATTGAAAGCAATCCTGCAATCTGTGGGGCTATTACATTTAGCTACAACATGGTCAAATGTGCCTAATATTTGTCCATCTTTAGAAATTATAAAAGTATAAACGACGCTACTTTCAACAAGATGTACAAGAGTATTTCCATCTATATCAGTAATTGGAGTTTCAACTGAAGTGAATATATTTTCAGGAATATATTGCCTTTGAACATCAATAAGTGCTCCTGGAACATTTGATAAAAATGAATCCTTAAAATTAACTCTAAATTCAACAGATTTTGTTAATATCAAATCATATAAATTAATATTTTGAGGAATTGTATTATTACTAAGAGTTATATTTTGGCCATATTTATATTCTATAGCAGAAGTATCGTTATAATATTTAGTTTCATAATACATAGTATATTGAGTTGTATTAAATACATTTGCTGGAGCACAGATTGAAACTCCAGCAACTCCATTGACTGATTTAAAGCTATAATTAGCAATAAGATTTGTACTTGAACCATAAGAATAAAGTGTAGTTATTGTTTCAATAGTACCATTAATTGGAGTTTTTCCATCTTCTTCAAATAAACTATAATTAGCAATAAGAACGGGATTAGTGGTACAATTTCCTATAGTTACAAAAGCTATTGATTGATTGCTACTCGGAGTAGTTATATTTGCTCCAGAACTTAATGTAACTGTCCAATAGAAAGAAGCTGTTTTATTTCCTAAATTATTTGGAATAGTAATTGCGGCAGTACTTAAATAGTTTTCACCATTCTGTATAAATGGAGAATTATAATTAGTTCCATTGTAATTGAAAAGTACTGAAGATACTTGTGTACTTCCTGAAAAGTTCAGATTAAATGTTTCTGAAGCTCCAATAAAACTTTGATTATGGAAACTTCTATTAAATTCAAATACACTATAATTCCACGTTCTTGTTGAACTTGCATAATTTCCAGCACTGTCATTTGTATAGAATATTATTGTTCTATTATTATAATCTAATATTTTTTGTGTTGAACTATTTACTCCGCAAGAAACTGTTATATTTCCAGAATTATAACTATAAAAACAAGTTTGAGGATTAATATCGGTTATAGTCCAATTTATAGATAAATTAGTATTTATCAATTGATAAGATACTGGATTTATCGGAGCAGTTATATTTATAATTGGTGCTAAAGTATCAATTGTAGTCTGTCTTGTTTCAGTATATACTTTTACATTTATTAAACTTGTAGCCGTAGCATTGAAATAATAAATACCATCTATTAATCCTGTAAAGTTTAAGAAAGTTACGTTCGTTGTACTTACTGTAGTATTTATTAAATTAGTTGAATTATATAAATAAATTGTAACATTGGCTAATGAGGTACTATTTGCACTTACATTTACTAAAATGTTGTTTCTATTTATGAAACTTCCATTTATTTCAGTAGGATTTGTAAAATTGATAGAGATTGGAGTAGTATCAATAGTAACCGTTCTTGTCTCAGTTGAATTACTATGTCCAAACACATCAAACGCAGTTGCGTTAAAGTAATAAATTCCATCTCTTAAATTACTTATGTTCACAAAATTAGGACTTGTTGTCGTTGTCGTCTGATTAACAAGTGATGTCGAATTGAACAATCTTATTGTTATATTTGCAAGATTATTATCTGTGGCAGTTACATTGATTAGAGTATTATTTCTATTAAATATAGAGTTATTAGTTTCAGTAGGTGACACAAATTGGATTTGTGGAGCAGCCGTATCAACAGTAAATGTGAAATTAGATGGTGCAAAAGTACAATTATTATTACTATTGCAACTAAATATGTTCCATTTATAATTATTATTATCTGATAAAGTTTGATTCCATATAGTTGTATTTGTTGAACCACTTAATCCGGTAGTTAAATTAGTTAAAACTACAGAACTATTTATGTAATATATATAAAGAGTGGCATTAGTGACAGTTCCTTGACCTGCTGTAGTGGTTGCATTGAAAGTTACTGAATTAACAGTAAAATTAGCATTATTTGTCGGAGCATTTAAAACATTAGAAATTGTAATAGTTGTTTCTGCACCGAAAGTTATAACTGGATCAGTTGCAACTCTTAATCTTATAGTCATATTTTTGAAGTTTATATTGCCATCTACATAAGCCCAAGCTCCTGCAAATCCATTAGTGAGACTATTATTTGTTCCTTGGATTGAAAATCCATTAACCGTATTATTTAATGTTGTCCCCTGTGCATAAAATGTATAAAGATAGAATGTATTTGTACTTAAACTACTAGCTACTGCAGGAGTTAATTCTTTATCTACTCCGCCAACCATTATTCTTAAATTTTGATTGCCATTTATTTTCTGAATCTTATAATTATTATTAGCACTTGAAGCCCTTAATACTAATCCTGAACTAACTGCTGAATTTTGGTCTCTTAAAAGGGCAGTAATGGTTACATTGGTTACATTGAGATTTGTTACATATGCTATACAAGTAGTTGCAGGAGCACTTGCATCTAATCCATAATCAAGACTTCCTGAATTAAAAGTATGACTACAAGTTCCAGCATCTACATTTGTTGTATATTCCGAAGTTCTATCAGTCGTTGCAGAATCATAAAATAGGTAAGTTCTGTTTTCATTTTGTGTAGAATTAACAGCCGTATTTCCATAATACATATATGCGGTATAACTTCCCAATCCTGCATCACCCAATCTAAATTCAAAAGAAGAATTTGTCCCATTATTACATCCTAAAATTCTATATGAAAATTCACCTGTTTCTGAAGCATTGACAAATCTTATATCTCCACAATTACTTTGAAGTTTTCCGGCATTAATTTGAGTTGTAAGATTTACGCTTACATATTGAGTATAATTCAATAAGCTTTCTCCAGTTTGATTTGCAATAGTTATTGCTTGTTTATAAGCAAAACTTGTGTTGAACCAGACCCATTCACTAAATTCATTTCCACTTTTAACTGGTAAAATATCTACTGCTTGATTGATATTCTTTCTGCCCTCTATTTTCCATTGGTAATTTCCAACAGGTAAAATGTCTGCATTATATTTTTGCCAAACTTCTCTTGTTCTATCTTCCTTATTGATTTTAACTAAATCATTAGTACATATCTTATTTGTTGTTTTATTCATTGTATCATAAATCTTTTGACAATTCTCTTCATATACTGGAACATCGATTTGATATGTTTCTGCTGTCAATATAAATTGTGCTATATAATTTATATTGACTAAATTACCAAGGCTGTCTTTAAAATTAACATCATCAAATAAAGTTCCATTTTGATATAGTGTTGCATTTCCATCCATTTGAATATTAATTATACTATCAGAAATACTTGCAATAGTATATGTTGCTATAGTTCCAGTCTTTATCCAGAAAAAGGTATTTGAAATGTTAATTGTTCCATAAGGTGTAGGTTCCGCAGAATAATCTTTTACATCTGCAAAAGGATTCAATTCTAATGCTGAAGCCATAGGCAGAGCTAAGAATAGCAATGCAAATATCATTAATATTGTTTTGTTTGTCATTTTAAAGTGGTCCCTCATCTTGACTTCTGACAATATTTACGAATAAAAGAACTGCTCCAGCAATTCCAACTAGAGCTGTAACAAAAGGTAGACGTAATATTATGAAATTAGCAAAAGCATGCTGTTGTAAATACCCTCCAAAGACGCCAGATTGAATTAAAGAAAGATATGCATTTGAAACTGGAACAGCAAATATAACTGCTAGAAGAACTATGAATATATAGATTAAAAAGAATGCAGGATGTACTTTCATAAGGAAATTAGTAAATAGAATTCCCAAGATAATAGAAAATATCAATGCCATTGAAACTAATCTTAATCCATCCATACTTGCATTGACTTTTCCAAATGTTACCTGTGCAGCATAAGTCATATTAGTGTATCCTACATTCCCGGCATTAGCTTCATTTTGAGCACCAACTTGCATCATAACATTATTAATAAGATTCATTGAATATTGAAGACCTGCAAATAATACGACTGCTAATACTGATACAACTATTAAAGTAAATAGATTAAAGGTAGGATGCCATCCAGCAATCTGTCCTTTTTTATTCATAATTTTGTTTTCTGGTATGAAATTTAATCTCTTTAAATCCATTTTAAGATTTGGCCATAAAGGATGTTTAGTTATTTTTCTTTGAACTAAAGCTCTTGAAACCGGTCTCTTATCCATCTTTCTTCCATATCTATCCCTGATTATCTCATCCAATTCTCTGTCAAATTCAATATCTATCTTTCCAGGCTTTGGTCTGAATATTCCACTCATCATCTTATTCTAAAACCTCTTTGTAATCCATCAGCAATCTTGCTATCTCTTACCCAATTAGCTATAAATAAGTACGTTCCAACTATAAATAATGGGATTATTAAAATAATCATTGCATAGAATATAAAATAAAGGAGATTCCCTAGAAAATCCATCTCGAGGAATGAATAAGAAATGATATATGCTAAATATGTAATAACTACGGCTATCAAATAAGCTAAACAAAGAGAAAGAATCTTTAGATATTTGAGATTATTAACATCTAAAATATAACCTGATAATTCATCTCTTGAATTTTTATAAGGTAAACTTAATCCATAGATTATTAGAGCTAAGAAAATTAATATTAATATAATAAGTAAAGAAATATAAAATGATGCTTTCGATCCAGTTATTTTTGCACCAAGCGGATTAATATCAAAATCATAAGTCCAAACAGTTAAACTTCCATCTGGATTACCTATACCATTGACAATATAATTTCCAGGAACAGAAGTTTTATTAAATGCAATGGAATATTCACTTCCAGATTGAGACATTGGAGTAACTCCCATTGCAATAGTTGAATTAGGATATAGAACTGAAGTAACATTATTAAATGTGCAATTGGCGCAACTTTGTTTTAATATTACTGATGAATCTTGTTTAAATATTCCAAGAGATTGTTGTCCTGCTGAAGCTATTGGAATTGCTAATAAAAAAACAAGGAATACAAGGTATACCAACTTACTATTCATGCAACTTTATAAGAGATATAACTTTATATATCTTTTCGTTTTTACTACTTATTAATAGTTTATAAACATCCAGCTTTAACAATATGTGGTAATAAAGGGTTATAGAATCCAAACTTATTTTCTGGGCAAATTACCGGAGCACTTATAGTTGTCACATTACCTCCGCCCCCAGTAGCTTGAACAGTTAAATTAGTTGTTACAGAAGCACTTGTATAATTTGTATTTCCAGTTGTATTGAATGTATAAGGATAAGTTCCTACTCCAAATGTTGTAATGTGTGGATTACTTACTGCAATAGTTCCCTGGAATAGATTACAAGTCAACTGTGAGGGACAAGAAAGCCCAGATGTTGTAGTTTCTGTTCCTTGATTAACAGTGCTTGAAGGAGAGAAACTGAGTGTTATAGGCGGGACAGTCTTATTGATTATATAATTAAATATGCTTGTTACATTGACATTGCCACTGCTATCATTGGCAAACCAATAATATGGATAAGTTCCTGCAGACAAGTCTATTCTTGTAAAGCTATATACATTTGGAGTTCCACTTACTGGAACTGTATAATTAACCCCATTGAATTCTATCTTTATAGTATCAACAGCCACATTATCTGTCCATGTAGCATTGAATGTATATGTTACTCCTGAAGAGTAATTAACTGGACTTGTAGGGGTTGCTGAGAGATTAAAGAATTGTGGAAATATATTATCAATTGATATAGTAACATTTCTTGTTTCAGTATTATTAACATTTCCAGATGTATCAAATGCGGTTGCATTAAAGTAATATAATCCGTTAGCAAGATTGCTGAAGTTAATATCTAATGGACTTGTTGTACTATTGGTTGAATTAATTAAAGCAGTTGAATTAAATAAGTAAACTGTAATATTTTTCAAATTACTATCTATGGCTGTAACATTGATTTTTATATAATTTCTTGTTGTAAGATTAGTTCCAGATGTTTCAGTTGGAGAAACAAATTGTATTGCTGGAGGAATTAAATCTTCTCCGATAGAATAATTAGACCAACTAGTTACATTAAATGATACATTACCAGCATTAAGTGACGTAAAATTACTACAATCTAAACAATTAAATCCATTTTTATATATTACTGGGAATGTAAAGTTAGTCGGAGTATTATATAAGGTGATATTTGCAGATGAATTTAAACCTGTATTAGAAGAATTAACGACTGCGAGATTGCTCAATATTTTTATATCATTACTTAAGTTTGTTCCCGTTCCATTTATAGGGTTAATAAATTTAATTTCGCCAAATTGAGAATTTTTAATATTAAGTGTTGCATTTAAAATAGTATAATTTCCAATATAAGTATCAATGAAATAATTATCTCTTGATGTAAGTTCCGTTATATTTAAATCAAAGAAAGACGAATTAGTATTTGTTATTCTAATATTAGTAAAATTGTTACTTGTAGCTGTACCAAAATCAATATAGATTCCATTCCAACCAGAATTGTTTATAGTAATATTAATAAAGACGTGTCCTGTTTCTGTTCCACTTAAGTATATACCATTATGATAATTATTATTAGCCGTATTATTTATGAATGTACTATTATAACTATTAGATAAAAATATTCCGCTGTCATGATTTGCATCAAAATAGTTATTAGTTATTGTGTTATTAATTGAGTTAGCAAAAGAACTAAATCCGTATCTGAAATTTCCACTGGCATTGTTGCCGATGATTATATTATGAGAACCTGGAGCAGTGGTTATTCCATCAGCAGCGCCAACACCGCCAACATGATTTATTACAGTGTTATTTGCAACAAAATTATAATTAGAAGTCTCTAAGTATATGCCTGTTCCATTTCCCCCTCCAGGAAGAGTATTATTTATTATTTTAATATTGTCAGCGCTCGTTATTCTTATATCTGCAAAGCCGGAGATTAAAGTACTATCCCTTATAGTAGAATTATGTGCACCCGATTGAAATCTAATTCCGTAACTAATTCCTGCGTGTGTTGAAACATTTACATTTATTATTGTAGTATTGAGTTGATTAGACCAAATTCCCCAAAGACTTGAATAAGTATCATTCACAATTGAATAACCATTACCATTGAATGTTACATTTTGTGCCGTGATATTAATACATGGAGTTGTTGATACTGGAATTATATTTGCTATCTGAGTATAGACTGTATTGGCTGAACTTAAAACTCCACATGCTGTAACATTAGTTGAAGTTATATTTATTGTCAAGGTATTATTTTGAGTTATAAATGAATTACCTGCATTATCAACTACAGTATAGAACCAATTATAGACATCATCAACCAAATTAACGACTATTCCTACTAACGATTGTAAAGTTCCAAATGCAAAAGTTATAGTTGTACTATTAAATAATCCTCCTGTAGAATTATATATATTTAAAGTTGCATTAGCTAATCCTAAATTGTCAGTTGCATTTAAAGTAAAATTAACTTCTGCATAATTTAAGAGTGAACCATTTGAGGGGAAGATTATTGTTCCATTAGGAAGAGTTGAATCAATAGTAACATTTCTTGTTTCTGTACTATTTGATATTCCAAATAAGTTATATGTTGTCGCATTAAAGAAGTATACCCCGTTAGCTAAATTGCTTATATTAACAAAGTTAGGCGATATTGTAGTTGTAGTTGAATTAATTAAACTATTTGAAGCATTAAATAATCTTATTGTTATGTTTACTAAATTTGTATCTGATGAAGTAACATTTATTAATATATGATTTGCACCGATTATAGTACCCGAAGGATTAGTTGGCGAAACAAATTGTATATCGGGGGCACTTGCCGGATCAGATTCTATTGTAATATTACCACCAACCAATGGACTATAAAAGTTATTGGGTGACGTAGTATAAAAGATACTAAGATTTCCATTTGACACATCACCAGATAAATTATATCCTATTATTCTACCATTTGTAAAATTGGTCACTGGGCCATTGTTAATTTTTGCTGACAAATAAGATGAAAGCAAAGTCTGATTTATTGTAAGAGAAATATTTACTTTGGTATTAGTATTGAAATTAATATTCTGGAATAGTTGTTCACCAGTTGGAAAGAATCTTGAAGATTGATTGTTGTAAATATCTGAAACTTGAGAATTATTTAATGAAATATTAAATACCATAAAATCGTCTATAAGACCTGAAAAAGATAAATCTCCAGAATTCCTTGTTCCTAAATTAAATTTCTCTTGATTCCAATCTCTCGGTGTTGCAGAATTAGCATTTACTGCACCATTTATAAATATTGTAGCACCAGTATTATTATTTCTAACAACTAGATGATACCATGTATTAGTAGATAAAGTTGCTGTAGATGTAAAGTCTCCTGCACCAGACCTATAATTAACTTTATTATTATCCTGCGTTGTCAAATAATTAGAGTTTCCATTGTCTTGAGAACCTATAATCATTCCGAAAGAAGCCAATGAATTAGCTCTAAACCAAAGAGAAATTGTAAAATTATTGTCTCCTGGAATTAAATTTGAATTTAGGTTAAGAAAACTATTTAAAGCTGAAGAGCCATTATATGCATCACCAAACATTCCAGATTTAGTATTTGCACCATTTGTATAATTGCCGTTTATATTGCTTGATGAAAAATCATAAGACTTTGTTGCATTGTCATTATCAAAAGTATAGTATCTTATTAATGAATCATAAGGTGTTGATGTAGAAACATTTAAATGAGCAAAATTAAATTCTTGAGTTATATTTGTATCTGTTGAATTATACACGCCAGTACTTAATGGGGAAATTGTTAAAGCTTGGACTAAAGGAATTGTTAATAAAGAGATAAAGAATACTAGACATATGGACTTATGATTCATGAAGGTTTAGAGGACAGATAAGTTTATATATTATTTGGTTTTTACTAATTGTTAATAGTTTAAGCGGCCCAACTAAATGGATTCCAAAGTTTTTTCTTAGAAGGTTGTTGCATCATCATCATTGGATAGCCACTCATATGCTGACTACCAATTGGTTCTGTCTGTGTAACTTGTCTGGCTGAATTAAGATCTCTTCTTTCTTCTCCATTCAAGGCCCTGCGATAGGCAGACTCAATCATTGAAAGAATTGTTATAACCATCATAGGATAATGATTAAGTTTATATTCGGTATCTAATCCATAAGCTTCATAATTATTATAAATAAGTGCTCTAAGCTCATGACCTAAATTTCTAAGTCTTAATCTTATTTCATCAGCCTGATAGTTTGAAAGAACAGTATTTTTATTTAAGAACATTCTAATCTCTTTAATTATTTCATTAACTCCACGATCATTAAATATAACTTCTTCAGAATTTTTATTTCTTACCCAAATTTCATTATTCTTTTCATCTCTCATAAATAAGTCATTTCTTAATAGATGTTCTATTTCGGCAAGTTCTTCACTAAAATTTAATTGCCATTCAACTAAGTTAGTCTTATTTCCACCACCAAATGAAACTGGTGCAGGATATTGACCTCCTTGATTTTGTTTAAGTTGTTCTATTTCGGCTACAATTTGATTCATAAATTCTTGATCTTGTTCAGACATATAATTCCTAAGAAGTAGTTAGTTATAAGCTTTTTGTTAATTCTTAAGGAACTTCATTAGAAGCATCTTCGATTTCTTTCATATAATTTCCTATTGAACTAAAACCACTTGTATTTGGGATAGTCCGTTGTTCTTGTGGAATTTGTCTTGCCATCTGTTGTCTTTGAAATTGTTGTGTCTGTGCTGCTTGCCGATAGGCTTCTGCTCTGGCCAATGCTTTATTAGAAGATAATCTAGCAGCTAATTGCTTACGATATCCATAAACTCCACCATACGCAGCATATCTAGGATCTGTTGATCCTTTTGGTCTTCCTCTTCCTTGAATAGCTCTTTGATATTTACTTACGCCAGAAAAGAATTGCCCTATGCCTGAAGATCTAAAAGCTTTTTGTTTTCTATATTCGGGACTTAATAACTTCTTACCCTCGGCTGAGGCTTCACTTAAATATCTTTTTCTTATTGCCTTGCGTTGTAACTTAGAAGTTTCAGTTTGTCCTTTGACTGATTGGATTGCCTTTGTATACTCTGTGAATGATACCATGTTTAAGTAATGCTAATCCTATATAAATATCTTTTGTTTATATCTAAATGGATTTTTTATGCCTGATTGCTTTTCTATTCTTGCCTCACGAATTAATCCACGTTCGGCTCTTGTAGATAATGACTTGCTAGCTCTTTGTATATATGTATCAACGAGTGGTTGTTTAATCCCCTTGCGAACTTTAAATGTTCTAAATATATCCTCTCTTGGTTTAAATGCAATATCTTCCTGGAAAGTTTCGCCCATAGCCTTAATTTTAAATGTCCTACCCAAAGTTCCTAAAGCTTTCTCAGATCCAAATTTCAAGGCTCTTTCTCTTGGGAGTCCTATTGCTACTGGAATATATTTTCCACGTCGTCTAAGGAAGACTGAATAGGCTTTTCTTCTTTTACGCTCTCCAAATTTAAATCTCTTTTCTTCATCTAAAGATTTAAATGGTGGAATAATTTTTGGTGTAATAATTTTTGGTGTAATTGGAGAGTAAGTTATTGGATATTTTGGAGGCACATAAGGAACAACATAAGATGGTGGAACTATTGGAAGATATGAAATAGAAGGATATGTTGTTATCGATGAAGTTGTAATACTCGGATAACTAATTGTAGGATAAGAAACTTTAGAAACGGAAGCAATTGATTTAGATGGAACAGATGAAACTTGAGATACTATTTTTGAAACATTAGATGGATATGAAATTTTAGAAGGCACATATTTTACTCTAGAAATTCCATAACCAATAGTTCCTGGAGTAGTAATACTAAATGTCGGAATATATCCTCCTTCTAATTCTGAAGCACTAATCACTCCCTTTTCTGCTGAACTTATGTATTGATCTATTGGAACTTTTATTCCTATAAACTCTGTATAGAATTTTTGTCCAGATAATGCAAAGGTACTTTCTGGAGGAATTATTGCTTCTATTTCTGTTTTAACTCCAGGAACATATGCAACCCCTTTTTCTGCTTTAGTTAATAAGAATTTAGTTGATTCAGGACCACGAGTTTTAAATCTTTCAATGATTACAGCTGATTTTTTAGGTAATAATATTTCTCCAAATGTTGGTGCTTCTTCAATTGCTTCTGGATATATCCTCAATATCTTTGGAGCTTTTTCAAGGACAGAGGTTGTACTCAAATCAAAGAATTTTGGAACAGGTATTTCAACACCTTGAATCTTTAAAAATTTATAGGATACTTCTGGAGCAACATATAATCCCGGAAGTTCACTTGAACCAGGAGTAACTGTAAAAGTCTCTTTGAATGAACCACCGTAAGGAGTTGCGTGATACACTCCCGGAGATTCTTCTCCAGGCAAAGCATATTTATTTTCTTTAAATATTTCTAAATGTTTTTCAACAGGAGCTTCAGGATATGGTTTTTGTGAAGATAATTTTTCTATTTGAATCTCTTGTCTTCCAATAGAAGCAAGTTCTCCCTTTATCTTTGGAACTATATATGCAGTTCCCAATGCTCCAACTGCACCTCCAGCTAATCCTGCTCCTATACTTATTGCTGTGGCCTTAGGAGAAATTGTTGTTGTTTTAATAATTTCAGGCAAGTCTAATATTGTTTTTGCCCCATATAATATTCCAGCAGCAACACCAACTGGGGGAGCTAATATAGATACTGCTCCCAATACAACTCCCGTACCAAATGTTGCTGCTGCTTGATATTTAGCTTCTGCTTCTAAGAATTGTTTCTCATTATATAATCCCATTTGATAAGCTTGTGTTGGAGGTAATTCTTCTGCAGTTCTAAATCTTTGTTCATAAACTTGTGTTGCTCTTGTCCCAGTAATCGAAGGTTTTGTTATTGTAATTATTGGACTTACTGGTTGTTCTGCTCTTTGAAATCCTTCCGGCAATAGTTCGCCCAGGCCTTTTTTTATTTTAGTTACAATATCAGAAGTATAAAATTGTTGGAATGGAGTTAATTTCATAAATTGAATATTTTCTGGAACGGCAGTTATTTGTTTTGGTAATATTGTCGGAGGTTGAATATATGGTGATGCTGTAGCATATTGTTGAACTGGAGTAACTTGAACAGAAACAGCTGGTTTAATTTGTGTAGACATTGGAACAACACTTACTCCACCTGGTGCTCCCGGAGTAACAACTAATGTTCCTCCACCAACTGCTGAACCAACGGGAGTTCCTGTTGGAAGTGCCGTACTAATAGGTGGAGCAGTGGGTGTTACACCTCCGCCACCACCTCCGCCTCCGCCATAATATGTTTGTGGTGGTAGAAATGGAACTGGCTTTGGAGCTGGAACTCCTGGAAGACTTGGAGTGGGTTTACTAATTGGACCTGAAGGAATTGCTGGGGCAGGTTTAGGAGCCGGAGCTGGAGTAAATGGATTTGGTGCAGGTTTACCAAATGATGGTGCTGTTATAGGCATGAAATAGATAATCCTATTAAGTTTAAATATTTTGCTACGGACAAGCAGTAAAAACAAAAAGCTTATAACTAAAAAGTAATAGTAATTATTCATGAGTGACGATGGAGTTAAAAGTTTATTCAATGCAGGAATTGCTCTTGCTGAAAGAATTGATTCTTTACAAAGAGCTTTAAATGCTTCACGATTTAATCTAAGAGGATTCAATCAAGAGACTGGAACATTTAATTATGAAGTTATGATAAATGCATTAGATGGTTTGCTTCTTGAAGCTTGGGCGAAGTTAGACAAACAAGAAAAGATAGACGCTGAACGTGTTAGAAAACTTACGCATGATTGTATTAATCATTATCCCCCAATGGAACAATCGGGATCTGAAAGAAGTGGAAGCAGTGGATTTAAAATGAATCAAAAGAACTTTGATAAGTTAAAGAACTTATTATTAATATATGAAAAGAAAATGAAAGAGTATCTTGATGAGCACGCATTGAACTCTCCTAACAGAGACGATGATGAAGGACTTTAATCATGGCTGTTGTTACTGACTTACAGTACGCATTAGAGAATAAACTTCTTGCTAAGTTAGACTTAATGATACTAAGATGTGTTCAGAAAGATGTTAAGAAAGATGCACTACTTATAAACGAGGGTTCTGAAGGAGAAGGAAAAACAAATACTTCTTGTGCTGAAGCATATTATATTAAATTCAAAACTAGCAGAGAGATACATATGTTCTTTAGATTAGAGGCCATGATTGACTTCGCAAAGAAGAATAAAGATAAAATAATAATCTGGGATGAACCGTCCTTAGATTCTTTAGGTGCAGATCAGATAAAGAAGATCAATAGAAACTTATTAAGATTATTTATGACGATTAGAAAGAGAAGGCACTTCTTTATTTTAAATTATACAAAGTTTTATAAGTTTCCAGAGTATACTGTCGTCGATAGAGCATTGGGAATGGTTCATATGTATTCTAGAAAAGAAATTACTCCTGGAAGATTTGTTTATGTTAAAAAATCTAATCTTGAGAAACTTTGGAATGAATATCGTTCAACAAAGAAAAGAAATTATAGAAAGCTTAGAAGTTTTGGTGGAGGATTCCCAGAAGTCATGGAGAAATGTGGTGCAGATGGTATCCCCTACTTCAATAAGATGGATATAACAATCAATGGTATATCTCATGCTACATTAAAGACATATGAAGATGAGAAAGATAAAGCTATTGAATCAATTGGTGATGAAGAAGATAACAAAGACCTGATAGCATTTAAACAATTAAAGAAAAAGATTGGATTAATAACTTATCCTATTAAAAATATAATCGAGATGGCTAAATGGTTGCATACGACACGTAAATCAATCGATTTATGGGGCAAAATTGAGGTAAAAACTCCCCCGCGGGGTATCAAAGAGCTTAGAAAGCTGAACTTTGAACGCAATATGAATAATAATGGGATTGATGATGAAGATGATGAGGTGTTACCAGATGAAAGTGATGATAAAATAGAGGATAATGAATCAGAAGATGATGGAGAGACCATATAGTATAGGGGCAGGATTTAATTGTAGCTATACAATATATATTGTCCAGTATATAGATTAAACTGTATGCCAATTCTGGCTTCAAAAAATAGACAGAAAAATAAACAACAATTATATAAACCAAAAAGTATTAATTAATGCGTGAAGATAGCAATATATTGTAGGGTAAGTACTGAAGAACAAGATGCAGATAAACAAGAAGATATATGTAAAGACTATTGTAATAGAAATAACTTTGAGATATATAAAGTTTACAAAGATGTTATAAGTGGCAAGACAACAAGTAGGCCAGAATTTAATAAGATGTTAGAAGATATGCGAAGTCTAAAATTTAATGCTATAATGGTTACTAAATTAGATCGACTTGGAAGAAGTCTGCAACATCTCTTAAGTTTGTTTGATGAATTTAATAAGAAAGGAATTAACTTTATTGCAGCTACTCAACATATAGATACTTCAACTCCAAGTGGTAAACTTCAAATGCAGATAATGGGTGCATTTGCAGAGTTTGAAAGAAATATTATAAGTGAGAGAACTAAAGAAGGAATGAAAAAAGCAATAGGTATTGGTAAGAGAGGTAAGGACAAGAATCCACGTAAACGAAGGGGGGGTTCTAAAAAGCCTACTTTTTATGAGTAAATTACATTTCGTTAATAACGTCCCTTTTTAGTCTTATATTAGACTATAAGAATACTACTACTTTGTATCTACTTTCTAGTTAGCATAAGACTTTAAATAGTAGTATTCTTTAGTTCTTTTATGACAAACAAAAGAATGACCTTAAATATTTTAAAAGGTTATCAGATCGAAACCGTGAAAGAAAACGGAGAAGTATATTACATAATTAGAAAAATGAAAAGGGGGTGTAAAATATGCTAGGAGATAATTTTGTAATTGATGAAGACATTGACTTTGGCAGAGATGCTGAACTTGTTGATGAAGCCTTATTCAATGAAGCAAGTCTATTCTAATTAGAAATAAGACTATCTAATTCTTTAAGGCAGAACAGCTTTTTACTTTAGTCTTTTGTTCTGCCATTTACCCCAATCATTAACTGAACATTCCTAAGTTATCTGATTTTACTTCTTTAGCATTTAACCACTTATCTATTCTTCCAAAACAATCTATACATAAATCATAATCTTTAGATTGTAAAGTGAGGGTTTTGATTTCTTTTATTTGTTTATTGCATTTATCGCAAGTTACATTTTTACTCATCTTATTTTATCCTCCTTTCATTTTACTATACTTACTAAGATTTGTCCAAAACTCGCTGTTGTAAGGCGATTGTGAACTTCCTAGGGCATTATAATTGTCTGTCTGGAAAGGTTTAATTCCTTCAGAAGTTATAATCACTGTAGTAATATCTGGCCGGTTACCCGAACAAGTACAACTTATCTCTGCATTATTTATTTTATCCAGAGTCTTGAGGCCATAAAGCATTGGATTAGTTACGCACTGGCTTTGTTCAGACTTTAAAAATACAATCATATAAACAGCTATTCCAATTATCATTACAATAACAATCCAATTTAATATTGTCTGTCTGTTCATCTCGAAAATTACTTTCCTTTTTTAGTTGGTTTTGTTTCCTCTGTTTCGGATTGCTCTGAGTCTGTCTCCGAGTTTGGAGATAAACTTCCGTTCATCTCTTGGAGAGTCTGAGCTATCTGAGTAAGATGCGATAGGGACTGATTCATCTGAACTATCTGTGTCAATAACTCTATCCTGAACTGGCTCTCGTCTTTCAGGGAGTATTTTACTAATTCCTGTCTCTGTTGTTGGATTAACTGCATTAGTTCTTCCTTGCTCGGCAACTCTTGCTTTTCCGATTCTAAAGAGGATTTGTTCTCCTGTTTCTGTGATTCCATTTTGTTGATTTTCTTTTACCATCCTTTCAGCTAATTCGAAGTCTTTAAGTATCTCTGGAGGAACTCCAGTTTTTATTTGATGTAATCTTTTCCACATCCAAATTAAGACTGCTATAAATCCGACTAAGATAATTAAGATTGCTATTATTCCTATTGTTGCTAATCCCATTATTTCTTTCTCCTCTTTTTCTTTTTTGTCCCAATTTGATCTGGGGGAGTTATCGTCACAGTCTTAATTGAAACATTAAGCAAATCTCTCAATAATCCTGTTTCAAGAGCCATTTTGATTGTTCTATTTATTAGATTATCTAAATCTTCGTCAGTTAATTGTCCCTGTGTCTTTTGAACTTCTCTTATTTTATTTGATTGTTTTTGTTTTTTCATTTGTATTTCCTATATATCCTCGCCTATATATCCTCGCCTATATGGCGAATGTTTTCCACATAAATATCTCCCCTCATATAAATCTCTTGATAATTTTTTACATTTAAAAGCTTGGCATCTTATTTTTTGTATGCCTTTTTTCCAATGAGAACGTTTAGGAGTATTTCTTGCCATATTAACCGACTTTTGTCAAACCTCCGCTATTTGAACTTGTAATAACAATAAGTTTATTGACTCTATCAACAAGTTCAGCAACTTTATCAATAAGATTAGGAAGCTGACCCGTAACTGCTGAAAATTCTTTAAGCATAAGCCATCCAAATATTCCAATTATCATAATAAACATTCCAGATAATATCCAATTGCCGTATTGATCCCAGAAAGTCTTTTTATCAGAATATAATTGGTCTACATGCTTTTCAAGGGCAGTATATTGTGCTCTTGCCGTCGGATTAGTAATTATGATTGGAACTATTCCATCTTTCGTCAATGTTCCTGAAAGTAATCCATTATAAGGATAACCATCTTGGCCTATGAAGAAATAATAATTATCTTTACCTATTCTTGCTCCATAAGCAAGTCTATATCTTTTAATTTTCTGTATATAAATAACTTCAAATCCTCCTGCCCCTAATTTAATAGTCTTAGCTAAATCTTTTCTTGCAGGAATATAATTTCCATTGATAAGTTCAAAATCAGTTATTTTTTTATTGAAAAGTTTTTTATTATAATACCACCAAATTCCAAAACCTGCTAAAGCAATAACTACAATAGCTAAAACAATCCAACCTATTATTGAAGTTACACTTTGAACAGTTATTCCTCCAAGGACCTTCTGATTTATTTCATCTAATGATGGAACCATTTAGTATTTCACCTCGTCTAATCTTTTTTTATCAGTATCTAATGTATTATGCATTTCTTTTCCAAAAATTCTTGTAGCCTGAACAAGCGGCACAAAGAACTTTCCAACTGCGAATCCAACTGCAAATCCAATAAATACATAAAATACTGTTGTAAAATCAACCACTTTTTATCTCCTCTTCTTTTAATAAATTTTCCTGAATTCTTACTGCCCTATGGCAATTAGAACAACAATAATAAATATTTTTCCTACCTAGATAATCTTGAATCCATTTGCAGAAAGGGCATTTGACTTTCATGTAGTATTCTTATTGAGTATTGCTTATAAGGCTATTGTTTCTTATCTTTTACCTTTGAAAATTTCTATCAAAAATTATTACAAGAGTAAAAACAATTGCAAAAATAAGAATAATGAAAAGTAAATAAACCAATAATAAATTCATATCATATTATGGATCTTTAATATTTGAATAATTATAGCTATAAAAAATGTAATTCCCAAGATTGCAACAAAATAATCTATCCAGTTCCAGATATATTTTTTATTCTTCTTTGTTCTTTTTGATTTTTTCATTATTCACTTTTTTATAAGTCTTATACGCTGGAAATATAAAGTTCTCTTCTCCACAAATTATACATTCAAAACTATTTGCCCATTCATCATTATAGAAAATGTTCTTATTTACCTTTTTACAGTAACAACATTCTATCTGATTAATTATTATTCTATCACTCATGTTAAGTAATTACGACACCCCTAAAAGTATCAGGCATATAATAGAATTTAAATGAGTCATAATATTCTTTTTGTGATTGATTAATTATATCTGCATAAACTTCTTTAGCTTTCTTGTCTTTTGTCATGCCCATGAAAAGCAAAGCATTGTCTACCTTTTTTTCTAATTGTCTGCGTTTTATTTCTCTAGAAGTGAATGATATTAAGTCTGTCATCAAAATCTATACTCCTCTTTTTTTAAATGTCTATATCTTATCATGTTATCAACAAGCAAATCATTAAGCTTTTCTCTTTCTTCTGGACGACAAATGTGATAGTAAGAAACGATGTTTTGTAGATTTAACTTCAATTGTATTTCCGAGGGGGATTGTTCTGGTTGGGTGTTCATTTGTTTAATTGTTTAATATATAAATTATATAATTAAATAATCTCCTCTTTTAATTTATCTAACCAGTTTTCAATATATTCATTTGAATAAGAATAATCCGGATCTTTAAGATTGTTTCTCATTTCATTAATTATTCTTGAAACTCTTGCTTTTTCAAATAGCTTTCCCCTTTCAAACGAATCTGAAATATCCCAGTCATTCCAGCGTTTGGTTGTTGAAGTTGGCTTTTTCATTTTAGTTTCTCCTCTGAAAAATCTAATAGTATAAGAGGTAATCCAGTAATTAAAGAACTAGCGGCAGTAAAGATATATATCATTTCCTTAAAAAACGGATTTATTGTTTGATGAGCAAACATAATGCCCACTCCAATTATTAATCCAGTTAATGCAAACAGAGTTAAAAATAAATATCTGCTCATTTCACTCTCTCCTTGAATATCTTTTCAATTTCTTTAAATGTTATCCCAAAATCCTTATATCCGTCTGGATAGAGTTTAAGATTCGTTGTTTTTGAAAATTTGTTATATTTACTTTTTGTATGTTTTTCTATCATTGCTAAGAGATAATCTGTTCTAAGAGAAGCACAAAATTCTCCAAATGCTCTGAACTGTTTACGGGTGAATAGATTTTCATTATCTACATCTTTTTCAATATTTATTAAAGCGACTATTGCTAAGACTTCTCCTCTGCGTTTATCTCCCTTTGGAAAGTATTGGCTTATTATATCATCAAATTTAATTGCTTGTTTTGTTTTCATTCTTTCTCCTTTAACATTTGTTTTAATTCTTCTGCAATTTTTATTAAAGCTTCCTTTTTTAATTTCTTAAATTCAATAATTCTTGTGATTTGTCTTTTTACATAACTAGGTTTATTTGTTCTAATCTCTCTTCCATGAACAATTAATTCATTTTGTCTTACAATTAATTTATCAATAGCCCCAAGAACTTCTTTAAGCATATCTGTTCTGCCTTTTTCATATTCTCTACAATATGGACATATAGCTATTCCGAATGGATATTCCTTTCCACAAACATATCTAAATCCACTTCTGCTTTTTCCACAAGTTTTTGGTTGAGGTTTCATTTCTTTTCCTCCGAGAGAAGTTCTTTTATTTTATCATTTAATTTATCTATTCCTAAACTCATAAAATATTTGCCCGTT